>ERZ834382.54-NODE-54-length-167948-cov-15.910115_pt1 | contig 167948 bp, 175 predicted proteins | sample MGYA00519692_ERZ834382 | MGnify/ENA primary metagenome ERZ834382 (study PRJEB31850, sample SAMEA3708751) | human gut metagenome | biome: human gut; feature: human-associated habitat; material: faeces | place: China | collected 2014 ...
CGGTCAGATGACCGCCGCCTGCCGCTTGGCATTGGGGTACACTCAGTGCCGGTGGAACAGCCCCTTTTTCTCATAGGGAACACAGGTATAGCCCGTGAGCGCGTAGCCGAGCTTGGTAAAGACCGGGCGCAGCTCCGCCTCCGGGATCGCCGTCTCGGAGAGGATGACCGTCTCGCCCCGGCTGTGCGAGGACGTGACCTTCTTGACCGGAAACGCATTGCGCACCGCGTCGTTGACGTGGCTCTCGCACATGGCGCACATCATGCCGTCTATATTCAGTGTGATCTGATACATGGGATACCTCCTTGAAAAGCCAGCTGGTTAGACGCATTTAATTCAAACCGGATGATATCACTGCCGCGCGCGTGTGTCAAGAGCGCGGCGCAAAAAAGATCCTGCTGTTTCGGTTCGGTTTTATCCCGGACAGGGAAAAACAAAGGCAGCTATTTCCGTCCCCGCACCAGAAACATCGGGGTAGAGGCGAAGCTGATCGTCTCCTCCTCCGACCAGACGCGCTTCCAGACTGTCTCATCGGCCTCGGCCTTCATGCCGAGGGAGGCAAGCTGCTGCAGATCCCACGCGGGGCGCGCGATTTTTGACAGCGGCACGCGGCGGGCGATCTCCTCCATCACGTCGAAGTGCTCGCCCTCGGCCTCTACGTTCTGATCCCGGACGCCGCGTTCGGCGCTGCTCCTGCGGTCACGGTCCCAGGCCGCCTGCGCGTCCTCATCGAAGAGATAGGCGTACCAGTTCGCGTCAAAATTCAGCAGCACGCCGCCCTTCTTCAGCACCCGCGTCCACTCGGCATACGCCCGATCGGGGTGCGGCAGATTCCATGTCAGATTGCGGCTGATGACCGCGTCGAAGCGCTCGGGCGCGAAGGAGAGCGCCTCGGCGTTCATTTCCATAAAACATATCCCGTCGGCCAGAGGGCCGGCGTTTTCTTTTGCCTCGGCGAGCATGGCGCGGGTGAGGTCGATGGCCGTCACGGCGCAGCCCAGCTCGCGCAGCAGGATGGCAAAGAAGCCCGGCCCGGTGCCGACCTCCAGCACCTGCAAGTCGGCGAGCGGACGATCGGGGAACCGCCGCGTCAGCTCTTCACATATGCAGTTCTTCCACCTCTGCCGCTGCGCCGTGGCCAGCTCCAGCCGGTTGACCTCCGAATAGCCGGGGGCACGGTCGGTCCAGTAGTTTTTATTCTCTTCAAGGATCGGGTCTCGGCACACCATAACTCACCATCGGGCCTTTCTCAATGATATTCAACGACGCGGTCTGATACAGCAGCACCCCATCTGCGGGTGCGAGCTCCGTAAAGATGCTTTTGCCGAAATAGTCGCGGATCTCGCCAAGCTTTTCGCCCTTCCGGAAACGGTCGCCCGGCTTTTTCTCCGGGTACCAGCAGCCGGTGCAGGGCGCGTCGTCGTTATACTCCAGCAGCTCCTGCTTGGGATAGCGGGTCCAGTCCCCGTCCAGCACGCCGAGCCGGCGCAGGATGTTGCGCACATCGGCCTTGTCCGCCTCGATCTCCTCCCGGCTGAACAGGCTGAGCTGGCCGCGCTCGATGAGCACGCTGGGAACGCCGTGGAGAGAGGCAAGATTATAAGCCCCGCCCGTGCGGCAGTGCGAGCGCACAACATACTTTACATTCACGCACTCTACCATCCGTTTCGCCGTCTCCTCGGCAGGCGCATCGCCCAGATAATAGCAATAGGGGATCAGCGTCTCATAACCGTCGCCGCAGTGCAGGTCGATATAAGCATCTGCGTTGCGGATAAAGACCTCGAAGAGCATATTCGCCAGCCGCTCGGCCTCGCTCCCCTCCCGGTCGCCGGGGAACACGCGGTTGAGATTTTTTCCGTCCTCAAAGACGCGGGACATGGTGCGGTTTTCAAAGCCCGAACGGTTGACCAGCGGAACAAGGACCACGTTGCCGCGCAGCGTGGAAACGTCAAGCTCATTGGACAGCTCGATGGCCGCCTGAATGCCGACGTATTCCGCGTTGTGGATGCCCGCCGTGATGAGCACGGTCGGTCCCGGCTGCTCACCGCAGAGCAGGACGTGCGGAACGTGCAGCTCGGTGCCCTCCACGTGGATATGATCTTTTACCGTTTTGCCCGGCGTCAACTCGTGCCCGGCGATCATTTTTGCTTGCATGGCAGCCTCCATTTGTTCTGTTACCGTATCATGCGCCACCCTTTTTGACAAGCCCCCCGGGGGGATCCGGAAGCGGGAAAAGGCCGCGGTCAACGCGAATTTTTATCCCCCTGGGGGGCTTACGCATGGAAGAAAGACAGAATATAATGTAAGCAGCCTGCATTTCCGTTTATTGGACAGGCGGCTGCGCAAGAGCGCAAGGGCCGCCGGCTGCAGCAGAGAGGGGAAGCATATGGAACTGATCAAGCACCGCGTAGCTCACTACTGGTCTCACCGGGCGGAGGCCTTTGAAGCGCAGAGACTGCGTGAATTCGACAGCGAGAAGCGGGCGCGCTGGCTCGCGGAGTTTTTCCGGTATCTGCCGCAGGGGCGGCCGCTCCGGGTCCTGGACATCGGCACGGGTACCGGCTTCTTCGCCTGCCTGTTTGCCGCCGAGGGGCACGAGGCGACCGGCATCGACCTGACACCGGACATGATCGAGCACGCCGAGCATATGGCCGCCGTTCTGGGGCTGGACGCCACGTTCCGGATCATGGACGCAGAAAACCCGGACTTCGAGCCGGAGAGCTTCGACGTGCTGGTGACACGGAATCTGACATGGACACTGCCGCATGTCGAAAAGGCCTATCGGGAGTGGTACAGGATCCTCAAGCCCGGCGGTGTGCTCATCAACTTTGACGCGGATTACAGCGCCGCGCTGGAAGATGAGCAGCAAGGAGGAAAGAAGCACGAACTGCCCGAAAACCACGCGCACAAGCTGGTGCCGGACGATCTGATGGCCGAAAACAATGCCATCACGATGGAGATCGGCGCCTATCACGGGCCGCGCCCGCAGTGGGACGTGCAGCTGCTTATCGAGGCCGGCTTTGAGCGTGTCACCGTGGACAAAGGCGTTTATAAACGCATCTATGCCGAGATCGACGAGTTCATCAATCCCACGCCGATCTTCACCATTGCAGCTTTCAAATAACAGGAGAGGCACGGCATGAAAAACTACGCGCTCAAGCGCCTGCTGCAGCTGATCCCGATCCTGCTTGCGATCACATTTTTGTCCTACGGCATGATGCGAATTGCCGGCAGCGACGTGGTCGAGCAGAAAATGGAGAACACGAGCGGCATGGTTTCGCAGGAAATGATCGACAACGCCAGAGCAGAGCTGGGTCTGGACAAGCCCTTTGTCGTGCAGTACTTCACGTGGCTCGGCAATCTGCTCAGGGGTGACATGGGCACCTCCTACGTCTCGAACAAGCCGGTGTTCTCAACCTTCGTCTCCAAGCTGCCGGCCACGCTTTTGCTGACGGCCGTTTCCATATTGCTGACCGTGCTGATCTCGATCCCGCTCGGGATCTGGTCGGCGGTGAAGCAGAACACGGCGACCGATTACGTGATCCGCACGGCGAGCTTTATCGGCAACTCTCTGCCGAACTTTTTCGTCTCCCTGCTGCTGATGTACTTTTTTGCGATCAGGCTCGGCTGGTTTCCGGTCATCTCCGGCGGCGTCAGCCTGCAGAGCGTGGCGCTGCCCGCCCTGACGCTGGCGATCGCCATGTCGGCCAAGTATCTGCGGCAGGTCCGCGCAACCGTTCTGGATGAGCTGGAAAAGGATTATGTGCTCGGTGCCAGGGCCAGAGGCGTAAAGTTCTCCACGACCCTGATCAAAAGCGTCATGAAAGCCTCACTCGTGACGATCATCACGCTGCTGACGCTTTCGATCGGCTCACTGCTCGGCGGCACGGCCATCGTCGAGTCCATCTTCATGTGGGACGGCGTCGGCAAGCTGGCGGTGGATGCGATCAACATGCGCGACTACCCGATCATTCAGGCCTACGTGATGTGGATGGCCATCATCTACGTCGTGGTCAACCTGATCACCGACCTGAGCTATCACTTCCTTGATCCGAGGATCCGGCTGGGAGGGATCGAGCGATGAACGAAACCGTCACAGTCCGTGTACAAAAAGTCAGGAAGAACCGTATCAGGGGTCGTCTGACCCTCTTTCTGATCTTAGCGGCAGCGCTGCTTCTCGTTGCGATCTTTGCGGACAAGATCGTCCCCTATGACCCCTATGCGCAGGACCTGTCAAAGTCGCTTCTCCCGCCTTCGGCCGAGCACTGGATGGGCACCGACCGCTATGGACGCGACATGTTCTCCCGCGTTGTGGTCGGCGCGCAGACAAGCATCTTCTCCACGCTGGCGCTCGTCGGCGTCATCTCGGTCTTCGGAACCGCCGTCGGCACGCTCTGCGGCTACTACGGCGGCGCGATGGACTCCGTCGTGATGCGCATCTCGGACGTGTGTCTGGCCTTTCCGGGGCTGGTCTTTGCCCTGGCGATCGCGGCGATGCTGGGCGGCGGCGTCAGCAACGCAGTACTCGCGCTGGCGGTCATCAGCTGGCCGAAATATGCGCGCGTGGCGCGAAGTCAGACGCTGGCGCTCAAAAGCAGCGGCTTTGTGGCCGCGGCACGGCTCTCCGGCGACAGCTCCATGCAGATGATCCTGCGGCATATCCTGCCGAATATCCTCGGCCCGATCCTGGTCACAGCCATGCTGGACATCGGCACGATGATGATGGAGCTCGCAGGTCTGAGCTTCCTGAATCTCGGCGCGCAGCCGCCCACAGCCGAGTGGGGCAATATGATGAGCGGCGGACGCAGCATGCTACAGACTTACCCATGGCTCGTGCTGTCGCCCGGCTTCGCGATCTTCCTGTCGGTCGTGATCTTCAATCTTCTGGGCGACACCGTGCGCGACTACATGGACCCAAAGAACTCCCGGGCACGATAATTCGGGCCCTATATAAACAAAGGAAAGGAAACAGAGAACATGAAAAAGATCCTAGCTTCCCTTCTGGTGCTCTGCCTCTCGCTCGGCATTCTGGCCGGCTGCGGCAACTCCAACACGCCCGCCCAATCCGGCGGGAAAAAGGCCTTTGTCTTCGGCGACACCACCTTCAACGCCGAAAACGAAGAGCCGACGATCAACCCTCATGAAGCCTATTCCGGCTGGGCCTGCATCCGCTACGGCGTCGGCGAGACGCTGATGAAGATCGCGGACGACGGCACGCTCGAGCCCTGGCTGGCGGAGAGCGCCGTCAACGTCAATGCGACCACCTGGGAGATCGTGATCAAGGATGCGGTCTGCTTCTCCAACGGCAAGAAGTGTGACGCCGCCGCAGTCAAGGCCTGTCTCGAGCACCTGATCGAGGTCCACGAGCGCGCCGCCGGCAACCTCAAGATCGCCTCGATGGAGGCCGACGGTCAGAAGCTGACCATCGTCACCTCCGAGCCCAACCCCATCCTGATGAACTATCTCTCCGAGGCCTACGGCTGCATCATCGACATGGAAGTCGGCATCCCCGACAACGGCTGCGTCGTCGGCACCGGTCCCTATGTGGCGACCGAAGTCGTCACGGACGACCATGTGAATCTCATCAAAAACGTCAACTACTGGGACGGCGAGGTGAAGGTCGACGAGATCACCGTCCGCACCATTTCCGACGGTGACACGCTGGCCATGGCGCTCCAGTCCGGCGAAATCGACGCAGCCTACGGCATGGCCTATGCCAGCTATCCGCTCTTTGAAAACGACAACTACAAGTTCACCAGCATCCAGACCAGCCGCTGCTTCTGGGGCATGATGAACCTCCACAAGGAGAACTCCGGCTACACGATCATGAGTGATCCCGCCGTGCGCAAGGCGATCGCCATGGGCATCAACAAGCAGGACTTCGTCGACGTGCTGCTCAACGGCTACGGCTACACCGCGACCGGTGCCTTCCCCGACAGCTTCGCGTTCGGTCAGGGCATTCAGACCGTGTCCTTTGATCCCGATCAGGCCAAGGCCGAGCTGGAGGCCGCCGGCTGGGTCGACACCGACGGCGACGGCATCCGCGAAAAGAACGGCGTCAAGCTCACGATCCGCTGGCTGACCTACCCGTCCCGTCAGGAGCTGCCCCTGCTGGCCGAATCCGCGCAGTCCACGCTCAAGGACATCGGCATTGACGTGCAGATCAACTGCACCAAGGATCACAACAGCATCCGCAAGGATCCCACGGCATGGGACATCTGGGTCAGCGCCAACGTCAACGCCGGTCTGGGCGATCCCCAGAACTTCTTCGACACCTACTGTCTGGACAAATCGGTCAAGAACTCCGGCGGCCACCACAGCGACAAGCTCGAGAAGCTTGCCGTCCAGCTGCGCACCACCTTCGATCCGGCCGAGCGTGCGAAGATCGCCGTCGAGATGCAGCAGCAGCTGCTGGACGACAACTCCTACGTCTTCTGCTCCTTCCTGCGCATGAGCATGATCATGAAGGCCAACGTCTCCGGTCTCGAAGCACACACCTGCGACTTCTATGAGCTGACCGCAGATCTCGATATCCAGTAAGCAAAAGAAAGAGGGGCGGAAGCATCCGCCCCTCAGAGGCTGTCAAAAAGTACAACTTTTTGACAAAGGGGTTTGCAGTCTGCTGCGCGCATAATTTGTGCGCCGCCGGCACACAAATTCCACACTTGCAGCCTGAGAAGTATTTTCTTCGCCGCACATGTCGCCGAAGAAAATGATTGGACTTCTTTGCGCCTGCGGGCGCAAAGGCTACGAGGTTCTTCGGCAAGCTGAGAGGGGCGGAAGCATCCGCCCCTCAGTTCCCCGGACGGACATGGGCTCAGCGCGGAAGGTTTCCGTTTTGAGCCGATGCCCGTTTTTCAGACAACATCCGAATGAGGTCGTTTTATGGCAGTATTATTGGACTATCAGCATGTGGAGGTCTCCTTCAACGGGGATCCCGTCGTCCATGACGTGAGCTTTCAGCTCCATTCCGGCGAGATCCTCGGTCTGGTGGGTGAGTCCGGCTCCGGAAAATCCACGCTGCTCAAGGCCGCGATGGGCCTTCTGGGCAGCAGCGGCATGGTCACAAGAGGCGACATCTGGTTTGAAGGGAAAAGCCTTCCGGACGTGCCGCCCAAGGAGATGCGCAGGATCTGCGGCGAGAAGATCGGCATGATCTTTCAGGACTGCGGCGCGTCCCTGAGCCCGACCCGCACGATCGGCGAGCAGATCATCGAGAGCATGGCGGCGCACCGCAAGGTGGATGTGGCCGAAGCAAAGCGCGCCGCGCTGGAGCTCTTTGAAAAGCTGCACTTTCAGGACGGTGAGCGAATCTGGGACAGCTATCCTTTCGAGCTCTCCGGCGGCATGAATCAGCGCGCGGGCATTGCGATCGCCATGCTGATGAATCCGGCCGTTCTCCTGGCGGACGAGCCCACCTCCGCGCTCGACATGGCCGTACAGCGGCAGGTCGTGGAGGAAATGCTGCATGTCCGCGAGACCTTCGGCACCGCGATCATCATCGTGACGCACGACATCGGCGTCGTCTCCGCGATGGCCGACAGCATCGTCGTGCTCTCCAACGGCCGCGTGATGGAATACGCAGCGGCGAAGGACGTGCTGGAAAACCCGCAGAATGACTACACGGTAAAGCTGCTGAGCGCAGTTCCGAGACTGAGGAGGGAGAAGGCATAAATGGAACCGATCCTGAAGGTCGCAGACCTCTCCAAAGCCTTTTCCCGCGCCGGCAGGGATGCATTTTTCGCCGTCGATCATGTGAGCTTTGAGGTACAGCCCGGTGAGATCCTCGGCATCGTGGGCGAATCCGGCTCCGGCAAGTCCACGATCGCCAGGCTCATCACCCGCCAGATCGACGCCACCGGCGGGCAGATCTTCATCGACGGGCAAGATATCACCCGGCTCAGGGGGAGGGATCTGATCCCGGTCTACGCGAAGATCCAGATGGTCTTTCAGTCACCGGCCGACTCCTTCGATCCGCGCCGCACACTGGGCGACGGCATCTGCGAGAGCCTGCGCAACAAGGGCGTACCGAAGGCCGAACGCGAGGCAAAGGCACGCGCGCTGCTGGAAAGCTGCGGCCTTCCCGCTGCGTTTCTCGCGCGCTATCCGCATCAGGTCTCCGGCGGCCAGTGCCAGCGCGCGGCCATTGCAAGAGCGCTGATGAACGACCCGCGCATCCTCATCTTTGACGAGGCCACCTCCGCACTGGACGTGACCGTGCAAAAGCAGATCATCGAGCTTCTGCAGCAGCTGCAGAAGGAAAGGAAGCTGGCCTATCTCTTCATCTGCCACAACATCGCGCTGGTACAGCAGTTTTGCGACAGGGTCATTGTGCTCCATGATGGCAGGATCGTGGAGAGCGGTCTGCCCGACGAGGTCATCCTGCACCCGCAGTCGGATTACACCAGACGGCTTGTCGACGCTGTTTTCTGAGCGGCAGAGCCTTGCTGTTTTCCCCGGCACGGTTCAGACTTACGGTTCAGCGGACCGGCTCAGGCTTACGGTTCAGCGGATCGTCTCGTCAGGCCGCCGCGCTGAAAGCCAAACGCCGCCTGCTATTGAAGAACCATAAAAAAGACGAGATTTTCATCCGTGAAAATCTCGTCTTTTTGTTTTGCTGCTCACGCCTTCGGGAAGATGGCGCGGATGGTCGTGCCCGTGCCCGGCGTGCTCTCAAGCTCGATGCGGCCGTGGTGCAGCTGCATGGCGTGCTTGACGATTGAGAGCCCAAGCCCCGTGCCGCCGGACGCCTTCGAGTGGCTCTTGTCCACGCGGTAGAAGCGCTCGAACACACGCGCCTGATGCTCCGGCGCGATGCCGATGCCGGTGTCGGCGACGGTGACGCTGCTGCTGCCGTCGGCGTCGTGCGCAACGGTGATGTCCACACGGCCGCCGTCACGGTTATACTTGATGGCGTTGTCGCAGAGATTGTAGACGATCTCATAGAGCAGGCGGTGCACGCCGGGGATCACAGTAGGCTCCCCCTGCACGCTGACCATGACCTGCCGCGCTGCCGCAGCGTCCTGCAGCGTCTGCGCCGCCTCCTGCGAAACTGTGAGCAGGTCAACGGGCTCGGTCGGCAGCTCGCCGCCCTCGTCGAGCTGGGACAAGCGGATGATGTCGTCAATAAGCGTGACGAGGCGGGCGGCCTCGGTATGTATGTGGCCGACGAAGCGCGGCAGGTCGTCGGGCCTGACCATACCGTTTTCGATCAGCTCGGCGCTGCCGATGATGCCCTGCAGCGGCGTCTTGAGCTCGTGCGAGACATTCGCCGTGAACTCCCGGCGGTTGCGCTCGGCAAACTCCTGCTCCGTGATGTCAAAGGCGAGGATGACCGTGCCGATCGGTTTCCCGTCGGACGCGATGCGGCTGATGTCAAACTGATAGATGCGCCCCGCGCGCTCGGCGCGCACCTCGCTGTGGCCGTCGTCGGCGGCTGCCTGAATGGCGGCACTGATCTCGTGGCTGCGCTCGATGGTGAGAAAGTCCCGGCCGACGCACTGCGCGTCCGCGCCGAAGAGCGCCTGCGCCGCGGCGTTGATGCTCAGAATGTCGCCGTGCTCGTCGAGCAGGACGAGTCCCTCGCGCATACTGCCGGTGATCTGCGTGAATTCGTCGGTCTTTTCGCGCAGCTCGCGCAGCTGTGTCCGGATCTCGACGTGCTGGTGGTGGATGCGCTTGAGCAGCGGCGAGAGCTCCTCATAGGCGTCGTTATCGAGCGGGTGCTCGAGATCGAGGCTGTTGAGCGGATCGACGATGCGCCGCGACAGGCGCCTGGCCAGCACGCCGGAGAGGATGAGCGCCACAATGAGCACGAGCAGCAGCGGCTGGAGCATACCGACGGCGATCATGCCGACCGTCGCTCGGCTGATGGAGATGCGCAGCACCGTGCCGTCCGTAAGCCGCTGGGCATAGTACATGGTCTTTTCCATAAGCGTCGAGGAATAGCGCGTGCTCTCGCCCATGCCGGTGCTCAGCGCCTGACCGACCTCGGCGCGCGAGGCGTGGTTTTCAAGGCTCTCGGCATCGGTCTTGGTGTCGTACAAAACGCTGCCGTCAGCCGCGATCCACGTCAGGCGGTAGCGCCCGGCCGTCAGCTGCGAGAGATAGTCCGTGCCGCTGCTTTCCACGGCGGCCGAGGCGAGGCTCAGCTCGTCGCGCAGCTGGTTTTCTTCCACGCCGCCGAAATAGCTGTAGAGAAAGCCCATGATGATCAGCAGGCTCGCCAGCAGCACGGCGCCGGCCACGAGGAGGATGGATTGAAAGATTTTCTTGGTCATGTCGTTGCCTCCATGCGGTAGCCAACATTGCGCACCGTCTCGATCCGCCGTCCGTAGGGGCCGAGCTTTTGCCGGAGCGTCCGGATGTGCATGTCGACCGTGCGGGTCTCGCCGCAGAAGTCCATGCCCCAGACCTCCTGAAAGAGCTGGTCGCGCGTGAACGCCATGCCCGGATGGGACAAAAACAGGCGCAGGAGCTCAAATTCTTTATATGTGAGCGCGACGCGCGCGCCGTCGACCGTGACCGTGTGTGCATCGAGGTCGACGACGAGGCCGCCGCTGCGCAGCAGATGCGCAGCCTTGTCCGGCCGGCAGCGGCGCAGCACCGCCTTGACGCAGGACACCAGCTCCATCACGCCGAACGGCTTGACGAGATAGTAGTCCGCACCGAGGTCGAGGCCGCGGATCCTGTCATACTCCGCGCCCTTGGCCGTGGCCATGACGACCGGGATGGTGCGCAGCTCCGCAGACGCCTTCATGCGCTGCAGCAGCTCGATACCGTCCACACCGGGCAGCATGACATCGAGCACGACCAGATCGGGCTTTTGCGTCTGCAGCGCCGACCAGAACGAGACGCCGTCGTCAAAGCCGCGGGCCTCAAAACCCGTGGACGAGAGCGTATAGACCTCAATGTCGCGGATGCTGGCATCGTCCTCCACACACCAGATCATGTCCTACCCCTCCTTGTGCACCCCGGTGACCGAGAAGATCACCCACTCGGCGATGTTCGTCGCGTGGTCGCCGATGCGCTCAAAGTATTTGGCGATCATGAGCAGGTCGAGCGCGTACTCCCCGTCTTCGGGATGGGCGGCGATCTTGTCGATCAGCCGGCGCTTGACCTCGTCGAAGGCGTTGTCCACAACGTCGTCCTCGGCGATGACCGTCTCTGCCAGCATTGTATCACGCTGAACGTAGGCGTCAACACTTTCCGTGACCATATGGATGGTCGAGCGCGCCATTTCGCGCAGCAGATCGTCATTTTCCGCCGAACGTCCGGCGAGAAACTGGATGATCTCCGCAATGTCCTCGGCCTGGTCGCCAATGCGCTCCATGTCCGTGATCATCTTCAGCGCCGCCGAGATCTGGCGCAGATCGCGCGCGACCGGCTGCTGCTGCAGCAGGAGCTTGAGGCACAGCGACTCGATATTGCGCTCCTTCTGATCGATCTCCGCGTCGAGCGGCCCGACCTTCTTCGCCAGCTCCGGATCTGCCTCCGTGAGCGCCCTGGACGCGAGCGCGATGACTTCCTCGCACAGTGCGCCCATCTCGATCATCTCCTTGTTCAGGAGCGCGAGCTGTTCATCAAACCGGCTTCTCATCAGCCAAACCTCCCTGTGATGTAATCCTCCGTGCGCTTATCCTGCGGCTGCGAGAAGAGCCGCTCCGTATCGTCGCACTCAACGAGCTCGCCGAGCAGGAAAAACGCCGTGCGGTCGGAGATACGCACAGCCTGCTGCATGTTGTGCGTGACGATGACGATTGTGTACTGCTCCTTGAGCTGCATGGCCAGCTCCTCGATCTTCGACGTGGAGATCGGGTCAAGCGCGCTCGTGGGCTCGTCCATGAGCAGCACCTCGGGCTCGACCGCAAGTGCGCGGGCGATGCACAGTCTCTGCTGCTGGCCGCCGGAGAGACCGAGCGCGTTTTTGCGCAGGCGGTCTTTCACCTCGTCCCAGATGGCCGCGCCGCGCAGCGACTTTTCGACGATCTCGTCGAGCTTCGCGCGGTTTTTGATGCCGTGCGTGCGCGGGCCGTAGGCGATGTTGTCATAAATGCTCATTGGGAACGGGTTCGGCTTCTGAAAGACCATGCCGATCTCGCGCCGCAGCTCGTTGACGTCCGTGCCGGGGGCAAAAATGTCCTGCTCGCGGTAGCGCACATCGCCCGTGATCTTCACGCCGGGGATGAGGTCGTTCATGCGGTTGAGCGTTTTGAGAAACGTGGACTTGCCGCAGCCGGACGGCCCGATGAGCGCCGTGATGCTCTTTTCCGGAATGTTCATGCTGATATCGTGCAGCGCCTGATGGTCTCCGTACCAGAGATCCAGACCCTGAACCGTCATAATATCACTCATAGGCTTCTTTTCCTCCTGAAGTATCTCTCGACGAGCATGGCCGCGCCGTTGATGAGCAGCGTGAGGAGCATCAAAATGGCGGCAATGGCAAAGGCTACGTCGAATTGTCCCTGTTCCTTGGCGTAGACGTAGAGCGCGACGGTGAGCGTGGCGCCCGCGCTGCTCAGCCCATCGAAAAAGCCGTTGAGCGCGTGGGCAAAGCCCGCCGTGAACAGCAGCGCCGCCGACTCGCCGAGGATGCGCCCGACGGACAGGATGCAGCCGGTGATGACGCCGTCCACACAGCCGGGCAGCACCACCGTGCGGATGACGCGCCACTTGCCCGCGCCGAGCCCGAACGCGCCCTCGCGGTAGCTCTGCGGCACGGTTTTGAGGCTCTCCTGCGTGGTGCGCATGATGGTCGGCAGGTTCATGATGACGAGCGTGAGCGCGCCCGCGAGCAGCGATGTTTTCATGTTCAGAAACTGGCAGAAAAACAGCATGCCCACGAGGCCGTAGATGATCGACGGGATGCCGGAGAGTGTCTCGGCCGCGTATTCGATGACGCCGATGACGCGGCGGTTCGTCGCGTACTCCGTCAGGTAGATGGCAGCTCCCACGCCGAGCGGCAGCACGATCAGCAGCGTTGCGATGACGATGTAGAGCGTGTTGAGCAGGTCCGGAAGGATGCCGATGCGGTCGGAGAGGTAGCTCGGCGCGGTGGACAGCAGCGTCCACGACACGTTCGGCAGCCCCTTGACGAGCACATAGGCGATCAGAAACAGCACCAGCGCCGCCGTGATCACAGCCGCCGCGCCCATGAGGATACGCATGGTGAGGATGTAGGCTCTGCGGCTGCCGGAAATGGCTTTCTTTTTCATTTGTCCCCCTCCTTATTGCGCTTGAGGAAGAAGTTGAGCGTGGCGTTGATGAGCATGATGAACAAAAACAGCACCAGCGCGATGGAAAACAGTGCCTGCCGCTGCAGGCCGCCGGAATAGGACATTTCGCTCGCGACGGCGGTGGTCAGAAAACGCACGCTCTGAAACAGGCCCGGCATATTCGGCACGTTGCCGGATACCATCATGACGGCCATGGCCTCGCCGATGGCGCGGCCGACGCCGAGCACGACAGCGGCGGCGATGCCGCTCCTGGCTGCCGGAACGGAGACGCGGAAGTACGTCTCGACCGGCGTCGCGCCGAGCGCGAGTGATGCGTCCTCATACTCGGGCGGCACGGCCTCGAGCGCCGTGACGGACACCTTGATGATCGACGGCAGGATCATGATCGCCAGCACGACGATGGCGGCGAACAGGCTCGCGCCGTCGGCCAGATGAAACACCTTGCGGATGCCCGGCACGAGCACGAGCATGCCTACGAGACCGTAGACCACCGACGGGATGCCGGCAAGCAGGCTCACGGCTGCGGACATGACGCCGCGGATGCGCGGCGGGGCGACCTTCGCCAGATACACCGCCGTCAGAAAGCCGATCGGCACGCCGAGCACGATCGCGCCCGCGGTGCCGTATACACTTGTGAGAATGAACGGCAGGATGCCGTAGGACGGCTCCGCCGCCGTGGACGCCCACGTCTTGCCGAACAGGAACGGGATGAGCCCGATCTGCCGGATGGCGGGGATGCCGGAGACGATCAGGTACACGCTGATGAGCAGCACGCACCCGACGGTGATGAGACCAAGGAGCAAGAACACGCCGTGCACGACCGTCTCCAGAGCTTGAGATTTCTTTTTCATATCCAGCACCTCTGTATATACCAAAGGCGACCGGAAGAACCAGCCGCCTTGCGCTTACCTGTGACTCAGGCCACCGGGACTGCGCCCGCCGCGGAGATGATGGACGCGGCATCCGCAGAGATCGCGAAGTCGAAGAACTTCTGCGCGGTATCGCTCAGGGCGGTGCCCTCCTTCGTCACGAGGACGAACGGACGCTGGACGAGGTACGTGCCGTCCTTGACGGTCGCCTCCGTCGGGGCAACACCGTTGACGGTCAGCGCCTTGACGCTGTCCTTGATGGCAGCCAGAGAGGCATAGCCGATCGCGTTCGGATTCTGGGACACGGTGGTGATCACATCGCCCGTGGAGGTCAGCTCCTGACGGTACCGGCAGGCGTCCTTCGTGTCCGTGATGGACTCGAAGCCGTCGCGCGTGCCGCTGCCGGCCTCGCGGCCGATGCGCACGATCTCGGCATCCTCGCCGCCGACATCCTTCCAGTTGGTGATCTCGCCGGTGTAGATCTTTGCGATCTGCTCCAGGCTCAGGTCCTTGACCGGGTTCTGGGGATTGACGATGACGGCGATGCCGTCGAGCGCGACGATGGTCTCCTTCAGACCGGCGGCCTTCTCATCGTCCTTGAGTGCGCGGCTCGACACGCCGATGTCGCAGCGGCCTTCGGAGACGGCCTGGATGCCGGAGCCGGAGCCGGTCGGGTTGTAGGTGAAGGTCATGCCCTTATTGGCTTCCATAAAGGATTCGCCGAGCGCGCCGATGACCTTTTCCATCGAGGTGGAACCGTCGGTCGCGACCGTGCCGCCCGCGGCGGTCGTGCCGTTGTCATTCGCCTTCTGGCCGCAGCCCGCGAACAGCGAGAGCGCCATGACGGCAGCACACAAAACAGGAATGATCTTTTTCAAGATGAAGTGCTCCTTTCGAACTTCAATTTTTATTTTTGGTTTTTTGTTCCCTACGCTTCAAAGGATACGCAGAGGATGTAAAAACGAAAAGAGCGCTTATGTAAAATGCGTGTAAAATTGTAAAATGCCGCGATTTGCGGCGCTCTATCCGCTTATTTTCCGTATTTTTGTTGAAAAGCGGACATTTTATGCGCGGCTGTCAGCAAAAATCCCGTGAAAAATCTGCACATATTTTCATCCCCTACGGGGGGTTACAGTTTTAGCCGCCGTCCGTTATACTAATGACAATGCTCCGTGACGGAGGAATACAGGAAGAGAGGATACACGCACTATGCGAAATCGAAGATGGATCTGCCTGCTGCTGGCAGTACTGATGGTGCTGGCCTGCGCGGCCTGCGGCACAAAGACGAACAATGATGCCTCCGGCGATGTGCGCACACTCACCGACGGCAAAAACCGCACCGTGGAAGTGCCCAAACAGGTCGAGCGCGTCGTGTGCGTCGGCGTCGGCGCGCTGCGCTACAGCTGCTATGTCGGTGCGGCTGACCGTGCCGTCGGCGTGGAGGATTATGAGACCAAGGCCGGCATGAGCCGCCTGTATAACTATGTGAACTTCGACAAGTTCAAGGATCTGCCCGTCACCAGCACGAACGGCGAGCCGTACGTGGAGCAGATCATCGACGTCGCGCCGCAGGTCATCGTCATGAGTGCCTACGCCTCGTGCGACGCGGACGAGCTGAGCGCGAAGACCGGTATCCCGGTCTTTGTCGTGCCCGGCAGCGACACCACGCTCGATGACGCCGCCTATGAGACCATCCGTCTGCTCGGCGAGCTCTACGGTCTGGAAACGCGCGCACAGGAACTGACCAAGTACCTCAAGAGCATCCAGACCGACCTCGACACGCGCACGGCCAAGATCGCGGACGACCAGAAGCCGTCCGTCTACGTCGGCGGTGTGTCCTTCAAGGGACAGCACGGCTTTGAGGGCACGGAGGCCGGCTACGGCCCGTTCGCGCTCATCCATGCCAAGAACCTTGCCGACACGACCGGTCAGGCCGGCGCGTTCAACATCGACACCGAGCAGGTGCTTGCCTGGGATCCGGACGTCATTTTCCTCGATTTCAACGGCATGAGCCTCATCAATGAGGACTATCAGGCGCACCCCGAATTCTATCAGAGCCTGAGCGCCGTGCGCGGCGGCAAGGTCTACTCGCAGATCTCGTTCCGCTCCTGCGCCTCCAACCTTGAGACGGCGCTGGCCGATGCCTACTATGCCGCCTGCATGCTGTATCCGGAGCAGTTTGCAGACGTTGACCCCGAGGTCAAGGCCGGTGAGATCTTCACGGAGCTGCTCGGCTCGAACCCCTATCCCGATCTGAAGGAGGCCGGGTATGCATTCCGTGCCATCACCATCGGCGAGTAAGCCGCAAATTTCCGATTACACCCGCATCCGCGCCAGAAGCATCCGCTTTCTGATCCTTCTGGCAGCGGTGCTGGCGCTGGCGTTCTTTTTGTCGCTGCGCGCCGGGTCATACAACACGCCCGCTGCCGAGCTCATCCGGGGCATTTTCGGCCGCGCGGCGGACAATAAGATCAACCTCGTCATCCGCAACAACCGCCTGCCGCGCATCTGCACCGCCATGGTCTCCGGCGCGGGGCTCGGGCTCGCGGGCTGCATTCTGCAGTCCGTGCTGCGCAACCCCCTCGCCTCGGCCTCCACGCTCGGCGTGTCGCAGGGCGCGACGTTCGGCGCAGCCGTCGCCATCATCGGCCTCGGTCTGACGCACACGGGCAGCTGGGCCATCCCGCTGTGCTCGTTTCTGGGTTCGCTGCTCGTTGCCGCCGTCATTCTCGGCCTGAGCCGGTTCAAGCAGGTCTCCTCGGAGGGCATCGTGCTCGCGGGCGTCGCCATCAGCTCCATGCTGACCGGTGCGACCACGCTGCTGCAATACTTCGCCGATGAGGTCGCGCTCTCGTCGCTCGTATTCTGGACCTTCGGCGACCTCGGCAGCACGAGCTGGCAGTCCCTGCGCGGCATGGCGCTGGCGGTGCTGCTGCTGATCGTCTACTGCTATCTGCACCGCTGGGACTACAACGCCCTGCTCTCCGGCGAGGAGACGGCGCTGAGTCTCGGCATCAACGTCCAGCGGCTGACGCTGACAAACGTTGTGCTCACGTGCCTTGTCTGCTCGATCATCGTGTCGAACGTCGGCCTCATCAACTTCATCGGTCTGGTCGCGCCGCACATCGTGCGCATGGTCGTCGGCAACAACTACATCTATCTCATCCCCGGCTCGGTGCTCGCGGGTGCGGCGCTGCTGCTGCTGAGCGATCTGGTCGCGCGCGTGGTCATCATGCCCGTCATTCTGCCGATCGGCGCGCTGACGGCGTTCCTCGGCGGCCCGCTGTTTTTGTATCTGCTGTTCAAGGGGAGGCGTCAGACATGATCCAGGTCGACCACCTCTGCTATCACTACAAGGGCGGACGCCCGATCCTGCGCGACGTGAGCTTTGAGCTGGACAGCGGTCACTTTCTGGCCGTGCTCGGCAACAACGGCGTCGGCAAGAGCACGCTGCTCAAGTGCATCAACCGCATTCTCACGGCCGACAGCGGCAGCTGCCGTGTCGACGGCGAGGATCTGCTCGCGCTCTCGCACCGGGAGATCGCAAAGCACGTGGCCTTCGTCGCACAGCACGTGCCCGACACGCAGATGACCGTGCACGACATGGTCATGCTCGGCCGCCGGCCCTACATGACCTGGGGCGTGACGGAGCACGACCACGACGTGGTGCACGATGCGATGCGCTATCTGAATCTGGAGGATATGCGCGGCCGGTTTCTCAACCGGCTCTCCGGCGGCGAGCGGCAGAAGGTCATGCTCGCCCGCGCACTGGCGCAGGAGCCGACGCTCCTGCTGCTCGACGAGCCGACCAGCAGCCTCGACATCCGCAACCAGTATCAGGTGCTGCAGATCACGCGCGACCTCTGCCGTGAGCAGAATCTGACGGCGATGATCGTCATCCACGACCTGAACCTTGCCCTGCGCTTTTGCGACCGTTTTCTGCTGCTGCGCGAGGGCGAGGTGTACCGCTACGGCGGCGCGGAGATCTTCGATGCCGACGCGCTGCGCGATGTCTACGGTGTCAAGGGCAGCATCGTGCAGGTGCAGGGTCAGTCGCTCGTACTCATTGAAGATGAAGAAAAGGAGAAACTATCATGACCAATTGGGAAAAATGCGTTGCCTTTCACGGCCATGCCTGCGGCGGTCTGACGATCGGCTACAAGGCCGCGTGCTACGCAGCCGAGCTGCTGGAGCTGGACTTCTCCGGCGATGAGCAGCTCGTGTGCATCGCGGAAAATGACGCCTGCGGCGTCGACGCCATTCAGGCGCTGCTCGGCTGCAGCGTCGGAAAGGGCAACCTGCTGTTTCATATGCGCGGCAAGCAGGCGTTTTCGTTCTACAACCGCACCACGGGCAAGTCCGTGCGTCTGGTGCTGCGCGACCGTCCGGAGGGGATGACGCGCGAGGAGTCGTTCGACTACTTCCAGGCGCAGGAGCCGGCTGACCTGTTCGATGTCAAGCCCGCGACCATCGCGCTGCCGGAGAAGGCGAAGCTCTTCGACTCGTACCGCTGCGCGTGCTGCGGCGAGACGGCCGGCGCCAACTGGATCCGCCTGGTCGACGGGCAGACGCTCTGCCTCGACTGCGCCGGAAGCTACGACCGCTTCGACGTCTGAGAATAACAAAAAACTCCGGCTTCCAGAACGGAAGCCGGAGTTCAGTTTATCCAAAACCTCGTAGAGTTTCGCCGCCGGCGCACAAATTATGCGCGCAGCAGACTGCTTGACAGTCTCAGCCGCGCAGCAGCGCAAGCTGATAAAACGCGACGGCGCTCGCCGCGGCGACATTGAGCGAGTCGACCCCGTGCGTCATGGGGATGCGCACGGTGTAATCGCACGCGGCGATCGTGCTGCCGGCCAGCCCGTCGCCCTCCGTGCCGAGCACGATGGCAAGGCGCGGCAAGGTGCGCAGGCGCGCATCGTCAATGCGCAGCGAATCGTCACGCAGCGCCATGGCCGCCGTGCGAAAGCCGAGCGTGTGCAGCGTCTCCTGCCAGTCGGTGTCCGCGGGCAGATACGTCCACGGCACCTGAAAGACCGTGCCCATGCTCACGCGCACGGCGCGGCGGTAGAGCGGGTCGCTGCCCGCCGACGTGAGCAGCACGGCATCGACGCCGAGCGCCGCCGCCGAGCGGAAGATCGCGCCGATATTCGTCGGGTTCATCACGTTTTCCAGCACAGCCACGCGCGCGGCGTTCGCGCACAGGGCAGCAGCATCCGGCAGCGCCGGGCGGCGCATGGCGCAGAGCATACCGCGCGTGAGGTGAAAGCCCGTCAGCTGCGTAAGCACCTCGAGCTCAGCCGCGTAGACCGGGATATCGTCCGGGCAGCGCGCAAGGATCTCGCACGCCTTCCCTTCTATGTGGCGGCGCTCCATCAAAAATGACACCGGCTCACACCCCGCATCGAGCGCGCGGCCGATCACGAGCGGGCTCTCGGCGATGAAAAGCGCATTTTCCGGGTCGGCGCGGTTGACGAGCTGGTTTTCCGTCAGGCGGGCGTACACGTCCAGCTCCGGCGCGGAGAAGTCCGTGATGTCATAGATCTTTGCCATAGCTGCATCTCTCTTTTCGATAAGGTCAGCTCATTATACCCGATTTTTCACGCGCACGCCACTGCATTTTTTCCCGCCGGTGTATGCGCGCACGTGTGCTCGGGCATACTGCCTGTGAGGTGATCGGAATGCAACCAACGCAAAAAGAAGCCGGCCTGCTCAAGGATCTCAAGGATCAGGAGCAGCTGTGCGTGGACAAATACCGCCGCCACGCCGCCAGCGCCAACGACCCGCAGCTCAAAAACCTGTTTGAACAGCTCGCTCAGGTCGAGCAGCAGCATCTCGACGCGATCGCGCAGATGATGCAGGGCACGGTCTGCAAGCCCGCGGACTCCGCGACTGTGCCGGGCACGTTCACGGCCGCGTACAGCAGCGCAGACTCGCCGCAAAAGCAAAATGACTGCTACCTCTGCTCGGACGTGCTCACGATGGAAAAGCACGCCTCGCACCTGTACGACACGTGCGTGTTCGAATTTCGTGATGCCGACGCACGCAGCGTACTCAACGACATTCAGGCGCAAGAGCAGCACCACGGCAAGGTCATCTATGACTACATGGCTGCAAACGCCATGTACGCCTGACACCATCCACGCAAAAGCGGCGCCCCCGAAGGCTCGGGGGCGTCGCTTTCTGTTTGCAGGGTTACTTAGAGAGCCCGTAGCTCTCAGCCAGCTTCCGGAACGCCGGGAGCGAGCGCTCGATCTGTGAGCGCGCCACGCAGTAGGCAAGGCGCGCATAGCCCGGGCAGCCGAAATCATCGCCCGGCACGAGCAGGATGTCATAGTCCATCGCGCGGCGGCAAAACGCGCGCGAATCCGGCTCGGGCGACTTGAGGAAGAGGTAAAACGCGCCGTCCGGCCGCGCGCAGCGATAGCCCATGGCCGTGAGCGCACCGTAGATAAGTTCGCGGTTGGCCGCATAGGCCGCAATGTCGGCCGTCTTTCCGAGGCACTCCGCCACGGCAAGCTGGAACAGCGACGACACGCAGATGTACCCCAATGCGCGCCCCGCGCCGAGCACGGCGGCGTGCACGGCGGCGTAGTCGTCCATGGCCGGGTGCAGGGCGAGAAAGCCCACGCGCTCGCCGGGCAGGGACAGCGTCTTGCTGTAGGAATAGCAGTAGATCGCGTTCGGGTAAATTGCTGGCAGGAACGGCACCTCCACCCCACCGTAGACCAGCTCGCGGTACGGCTCGTCGGCGATGATGTAGATCGGGTGACCGTAGCGCGCCTGCTTTTCGCGCAGCATAGCGCTCAGCGCCGCAAGCTCCGGACGCGAGATGACGACGCCGGAGGGGTTATTCGGGGAGTTGAGGATGAGCAGCGCAGTCTTTTCCGTCACGGCAGCGGAGAGCGCCTCGAGATCGAGCGCGAAGGTATCCGCCTTACACGGCACAACGCGCACACTGCCGCCCGCCGCCTCGGCATAGACGGCGTACTCCGGGAAATACGGCGCGAGCACGATGGCCTCATCCCCCGGGCAGAGGAGCGCGCGCGTCAGGATCGCCAGCGCACTCGACGCGCCGTCGGTCATGTAGATATCCCGCGCGCGGTACGCCTCGCCGAATGTCTGCGTGAGGTAGGCCGCGACCTTTTCACGCACCGACGCCATGCCCGGCGCGGGCGCATAGGCGTGCAGCTGCGTGGGCGGCACGGTATGCAGCAGGCGCTCGATGGCCGCGTGCACACAGTCCGGCGGGTCGATGCTCGGACTGCCGATGGAAAAGTTATAGACGTTTTCCGCGCCGATCTCTGCCGCGCGGCGCTCGCCGTAGGCCGCGATCTCGCGGATGGAATTGCCGTTTGCGCCCCAGTCGAGCATTTGTTTCGAGATCATGCGTTTGCCTCCTCCAGATACTGTTTCAGGTACAAGATTGCCTGCCGGTAGCCCTCAAAGCCGAGGCCCATGTACGTTTTTACGCACGCCATGCCGGCGTAGGAGATCTGGCGGAAGGGCTCGCGTGTGCTGACGTCCGACAGGTGCACCTCCACCGCCGGAAGCGCCACGGCCTTGAGCGCATCGAGAATGGCGACGCTCGTGTGCGTGTAAGCCGCGGGGTTGATGACGATGCCGTCCACCGTGCCGTAGGCCGCCTGGATCGCATCGACGATCGCGCCCTCGTGATTGGACTGGAACAGCTCGACCTCCACGCCCGCTTCGCGCGCCGCCGCGCGGATGAAATCCTGCAGCGCGGCAAAGTCCCGGCTGCCGTAGATGGCGGGCTCGCGCAGGCCGAGCAGGTTCAGGTTCGGCCCGTTGATGACGAGAAATTTCATGCCAGCACCTCCAGGATCTGCTGCACCGTCTGCTCCGGTGTGCCGTTGTTGTCGATGACGGCGTCGGCAAAGCGGGCGTACAGCGGCTCACGCTGCGCATAGAGCTCGGCGAGGTCGCTGCGCTGGGAGATGGGGCGCCCGTCCTTCGGCAGCAGCGCAAGGTCGCGCCGCAGCCAGAAGATCGTGCCGTTCTGGTGCAGGAGCGGGTAGTTTTCCGCGCGGCAGACACTGCCGCCGCCCGTTGCGAGGATCGCGCCCGAGCGCTTGCCGAGCTCGGCGAGCGCGGCCGTCTCCAGCGTGCGGAAGGCGTCCTCGCCGTCGGCGGCGAAGATATCCGGGATGGGACGCCCCGCCGTCTCAACGACCTGCGCATCGCTGTCGAGCAGCGGCCGGTGCAGCCGCTCGGCGAGCAGCGCCGCGATCGTGCTCTTGCCGCTGCCGGGCATGCCGATGAGGACGATGTTCTCCATCTCCTGCCGCATGCGGCGGTAGATGCGCAGGATCTCACCGTCATCAATGGCCGTGCCGGTGAACACCTCGCAGCTGCGCTTTGCCTGCGCCACGAGCATATACAGTCCGCCCGCACACGGAATACCGAGCGCCTCCGCCTGCAGCAGCAGCGCCGTACGCGCGGGGTTATACACCACGTCGAGCACGAGCGCGCACTGTGGGAACTGCCGCAGGTCGACGGCGGCCTTGCCGGTGTTCGGATACATACCGACGGGTGTGGTGTTGACGATCACCTGCGCATCGGCGTGGCGCCCGAGATTCGTGTAGTTATCCTCGCCGCTGCGGGAGATGACCGTCACGCGCGCGCCAAGCTGCGCGAGCACGGCCTGAACGGTCGCGGACGCGCCGCCGTTTCCGAGCACGAGCGCCTTCTTCCCGGCAATGTCCACGCCGCTGTGACGCACGAGGTATGCAAAGCCGAAGGCGTCGGCATTGTCGCCGTAGAGCGTGCCATCCGGCCGGCGGACGAGCACGTTCACGCTGCCCAGCTTTTGCGCGATCGGTGAGAGCGCGGCACAATACGGGATGACCGCCTTCTTATACGGGATGGTCACGTTGAGCGCGTCAAAGTCGCCGCCGGTCAAAAACGCCGCAAGCGCGTCCGGCGCGACCTCATAGAGCCTGTAGGCATAGTCCGCAAGCTCTGCGTGAATGGCCGGAGAATAGCTGTGGCCGAGCTTTTCGCCCAGAAGTCCGCACCGCATCATACCACCTCCTGATAGCTGCCGAGATAGGAAAATTCCTCACACAGGCCCGGCAGTTCGCCCATGAGCTGGCGAAACTGCGGCGAATAGACCGAGGTCTCGAGGTCGAAATAGAACATGAACTCAAAGTCGCGCTCCGGCAGCGGGCGGCTCTCAAGCTTGTTGAGGTTGATGCCGAGCGCGTAAAACCGCGAGAGCACCTTGTAGAGCGAACCCGGCTTGTGCGGCAGCACCATCATCAGACTCGTGCGGTCGGCGCCGGGATAGATCTCGAGGTCCTTGGCGATGCAGACAAAGCGCGTGTAGTTGTTGCCCTGATCCTGCACGGAGGCGGCGAGGCTCTCCAGCCCGTAGAGGCCGACACAGGCGCGCGAGGCGAGCGCCGCGACGTCCGTGCGCCCCGACTCGGCCACGCGCTTTGCGGCCGCGGCGGTATTCTCGCAGCGCACGACCGTCACGCCCGGCAGCCCCTGCAAAAAGCGGCTGCACTGGCTGATGGCCTGCTCGTGGGAGTAGATCTCCTTGATATCCGACAGCTGTGCGCCGGGTCTCGCCAGCAGGCAGTGGTCGATCTTCAGGCGCACGCTGCGCACGATGCGGAAGTTGTGGCGCATCATGAGATCGTACACCGCGTTCACCGAGCCCGCCGTGCTGTTTTCCACCGGGATGACACCGTAGCGGCACAGGCCCTTCTCAATGGCGGAGAACACCGCATCAAACGTCGCACAGTAAAACACGTTCGGCAGTGTGAACAGCCGGTCGCACGCGAGCTGCGAGTACGCGCCCTCCACGCCCTGACAGGCGACGGCGGGGTGCTCCGGAAACAGCGGCGGCGTGTGCGCGATGGCGTGCTCGATCTCGGCCGTCAGCGGACTCGTGATGCCGAGCAGCCGGTTCTGGCAGCTGCGGCTGAGCTCGAAAATGAGCGAATAGAGCGACACCGTGTAATCACGCAGTGCCTCCGGCGCGCTGTCGGCGATCTGCTGCAGCTTCGCGCGCTCGCGCCCGGCGTCGAGTGCCGGCAGGTTGTGCGCCTTCTTGTAGCCGCCGATCTGCGCCGCGACGTCCATGCGCCGGTAAAACAGCGCAAGCAGCTGACTGTCAATGTCGTCGATCTGGCGGCGATAGTCACTAAGTTCCATGGTCATGCTCCTCCGTTTGATTTCGTAGCTTCCGCTGCGGGAACGGCGGTCAATGCGGCCAGATCCGCCCAGAAGCGGGGATAGGATTTGTCGGTACAGGCACAGTCCTGCACCGTGACGGGCGCCGTGCAGCCGCAGGCTGCGGCGGCCGCCGCCATGGCGATACGGTGGTCATGCTGCGGGTCGACCGTGCCGCCGGTGAGCGCCGGACGTCCGCACACGGTCAGACCGTCTGCGCGCACCGTCACCTGCGCGCCGAGTGCGCGCAGCATGGCGGCCGTACTCTCGAGCCGGTCGGATTCCTTGAGCCGCAGACGGGCAGCGTTGACGATCTGCGTCTCCCCGTCTGCGAGCGCGGCAACGACGCTCAGCACCGGGATAAGATCCGGGATGGGCGCAGCGTCGATCATGATGCCGTGCAGTGTGCCGCGCCGGACGGTGACGGCATCCGGCTGCGCGTGCACGTCCGCGCCGAAGCGGCGCAGGATCTCCAGCACCACGCGATCCCCCTGAGACGATGCCGCAGCCAGTCCCGTGACCGTGACGCCCACAGGTGAGAGCGCACCCATGCACAGGAAAAACGCGGCGTTCGACCAGTCGCCCTCCACACGGCACTGCGCCGGGAGCTGCGCCGTCTGACCGCCGGGGACGGTATACGTCCGCGCGTCTTTTTTCAGGCGGATGCCGGACAGGCGCAGCGCATCCTCCGTCATGGCGATGTAGCCCGCGGATTCGAGCCCGCCCGTCACGGTCAGGGTGCTCTCCCCCGCCAGACGCGGCAGCGCCATGAGCAGGCCGGAGATGTACTGCGAGGACACGTCGCCCGGCAGTGCATAGTCCCCGGGGTGAAGCTGCCCGCCGGCATGCAGCAGCGCACCGTCGCGCCGGAGGGTCATGCCGTGCGCCGTGAGCACCGCGTCGAGTGGGGCCAGCGGGCGCTGCGGCAGACGCCCCTGCATGTGAAAGGTCACGTCCGCGCCGAGCGCCCCCGCGACCGGCAGCAGAAAGCGCAGCGTCGAGCCGCTCTCACCGCAAAAGAGATCGGCGTGCTCCGGCATTTCCCCGGCAATGGGGACGATGTGCAGCGTGCCCGCACCGTCGTCCGTGATGTCCGCGCCGAGGGCGCGCAGGCAGCGCACCGTGGCGGCGATATCGGCCGAGATGCCGTCACACCGCAGCGTCACCGGCTGCGCGCCGAGCGCGGCGCAGATGAGCAGGCGGTGCGCCTGTGATTTCGAGGCCGGGATGCGCACGCTGCCCGTGCGCGCCCCGGGACAAACGGTCTGATTCATACGATGCCTCCGTCCGCGAGCCATGCGGGGATATCTGTCGCCGGGACCGTCTCGATGCGGCAGCAGCCGATGCGCTCCGGCACGATGAGGTGCAGCTTGCCGTCTGCGATCTTTTTGTCCGAGCGCGCGGCATCCGCGAGCGCATCGCGGCAAAAGTCCGTCTCCGTCGGCAGGCCGTACTGCCGCAGGAGCGCGAGGATCTGCGCGCAAGTATCGTCCGTACAGATGCCGCGTCTGGCGGCGGCGCGCGCGATGATGGCCATGCCGATGGCCACGCCGCAGCCGTGCGGCACGGTGTAGCCGCTGCACGCCTCGACCGCGTGGCCGAACGTGTGGCCGAGATTCAGAAGCTGACGGCTGCCGCGGTCAAATTCGTCCGCCACGACCAGATCGCGCTTCATGCTGACACACGTCGCAATGACGTGCCCCACCTGCGCGCTGACCGGCTGCGCGCGCAGCTCGTCAAAAAACGGCGCGCTGCGCAGCACGGCATACTTGATGACCTCGGCGCAGCCGTTGCGGTATTCCTCCGGCGGGAGGGTGCGCAGCGCGTCCGGGTCGCAGAGCACAAGGCTCGGCTGGTAGAAGCAGCCGACCTGATTTTTTCCGCTGTCCAGATTCACGGCCGTCTTGCCGCCGACGGAGGAGTCCACGGCGGCCAGCAGCGTCGTCGGCACCTGCACAAACGGGATGCCGCGCTGATACGTCGCGGCGGCAAAGCCCGCGAGGTCGCCGGTCACGCCGCCGCCGAGCGCAACGATGAGGTCACTGCGGCTCAGGCGGTGCGCCGCCAGAAAGTCCAGCAGCGCGGCATAGGTGGCGAGCGTCTTGCAGTGCTCCCCGCCGGGATAGACAAAGGTCACGACCCGAAAGCCCGCGCGCGTGAGCGATGCCTCCAGCCGCGCGGCATACAGCCCCGCCACGGTCTCGCCCGCGACGACGGCCGCCGTGCGCCCGGTGCCGAGCGTGCGCGCGATCTGCGCCCCGGCATCGTCGAGCAGTCCCGGCTGCACCAGCACGTCATATTCGCGCGAGGCGGTCACGTGGATGGTCGTCATCGGCCGTCCACCTCCTCCTTGCGCCGGCGGCCCTCGTCAAGCAGGCGCGTGAGCGCGGTCAGATCATCGCGCTGCATCGCGTCGCGGTACTCGCCCAGATGCGCTATAAATATGTCCAGCTCATGGAGCAGATTGTCCTTGTTTTCCAGAAAGAGCTCCGCCCACATCTCGGGGCTCAGCCACGCGACACGGGTCATGTCCTTGTAGCTCCCGGCGGAAAAGCCCTTGTGCTGCGCGGCCGTGGGGCTCTTGATGTAGGCATTCGAGACCACGTGCGCCATCTGGGACGTGAAGGCGATCATCTCATCGTGCGCCTGTGCCGTCGTGAACGAGAAACGCGCAAAGCCCGCGGGCTTGAGCAGCTGCTTGACGCGGTCAAAGAGCAGCACATCGTCAAAGTCCGGCGGCACGATGACCATCGGCGCGCCGTGAAACAGATCCGCCTTCGCGTTCTTGAAGCCGGAAAACTGCGTGCCGGCCATCGGGTGGCCGCCGAGGAACGTGACGCCGTGCGCCTGCGCGATCGGAAAGCACGCGGCACAGATGGTGCGCTTCGTGCCGCCGCAGTCGACCACCACGGGATGCGGGCCGATGTGCGCCGCCATGCTGCGAAACCACGCGACCGTCGCCTCCGGATAGAGCGCGATGAGCACAAGATCGCACGCGGAGACATTGTCCTGCGTGAGCTCGCCGTCGACCGCGCCGCTCATCATGGCAAAATCCAGCACGCTGCGGCTGCGGTTCCAGGCGAGCACGGTCGCGCCGGTTGCATGATAGGCCTTGGCAAAGGAGCCGCCGATCAGCCCCAGGCCAACGATCCCGACCGTCATTTGGCAAGCACCTCACGGATGCTGCGCACCTTATGCGCAAGGTCGTCGTAGACCTCCGGCCGCAGGGACTGCGCCCCGTCGCACAGGGCGTGCATGGGGTCGTTGTGCACCTCGATGATGAGGCCGTCCGCGCCGCAGGCGGTCGCGGCGAGCGCCATCGGCTCGACAAGACGGGCAATGCCGGTCGCGTGGCTCGGGTCGACGATGACCGGCAAGTGCGTCAGCTCCTTGAGCATGGGCACCGCCGCGAGGTCAAGCGTATTGCGCGTGTAGTCGTCAAACGTGCGGATGCCGCGCTCGCAGAGGATGACCTGCTCGTTGCCGCCGGCCATGATGTACTCGGCGCTCATGAGCAGCTCCTTGAGCGTGCTGGCGAGGCCGCGCTTGAGCAGGATGGGCTTGCGCAGCTTGCCAAGCTCACGCAGGAGGTCGAAGTTCTGCATATTGCGCGCGCCGACCTGAATGATATCCACATCCTCAAACAGCGGCAGATGCTCCACGCCCATGATCTCGGTCACGATCGGCAGGCCGGTGGCCGCGCGCGCCGTTTTGAGCAGCTCGATGCCGGTGGCCTTGAGCCCCTGAAAATCGTAGGGCGAGGTGCGGGGCTTGAACGCGCCGCCGCGCAGGATGTTCGCGCCGGAGGCCTTGACCGCCTGCGCGACCGCGACGATCTGCTCCTCAGACTCCACGGAGCACGGCCCCGCGATCATGACAAAGTTGCCGCCGCCGATCTTCACGTCGCCGACCTCGACGACGGTGTCCTCCGGGTGGAACTTGCGGTTGCAGCACTTGAAGGGCTCGCTCACGCGCTTGACGCTGTCGACGATGCCGAGACTCGCGATCAGGTCCATGTCCACGTTGGTCGTGTCGCCGACGAGACCGAGCACGGTCTGATATTCGCCCTCGGAAATGTGGATGACCAGCCCCTGAGCCTTGAGCCAGTCGATGAGCTGCGTGCGCTTTGCCGCTTCCACGCCATGTTTGAGTACGACGATCATGATGATTACCTCCGATACAATGTTGCAGATTTCTTGGATATCAAAAAGAAAATGCGGCACAGGCTCAACCTGTGCCGCATGAAACAAACCCGATATCCGAGCTCTTTTTTGCATCACAAATCAGCCTTACTATTGCAGCATAGTAAAGTAATAAGCGTATGCAAAATAGAAGCTGCGGTTCATATTCATAGCTCCGATCTTGTAAAAATGATCTCGATGGCTTGAGTATAAAAACTTCGCGGCGAAATGTCAACTGCAAATTTATACAAATCCGCACTTTTTTTGCATCGCATCCTTCATCAGATATGCAAAGGCGACGAAAAAGCGCGGGCGGCTGCCGCCGCCCGCGCAGAGGAGATTGCTTTGATGAAAAGAGGATTTACGCGTTGACCACGTGCTCGACGTAGTTCATGAGGATCATGGCGACCTGTGCGCGCGAGGCACTGCCCTGCGGGTCGAGGATCGTCTGTCCGTCGCGCACGGTGCCGTTGATGAGGCCGGCGGCATTCGCCCAGGAGAGCGCTTCCTCCGCCCAGCCGGACACGCTGCCGGCATCCGGGAACGCCGTGAGGTCGGCGCGCGCGCTGACATCATAGCCCTTGCTGTGCGCGTAGTTATAGAGGATCTCGGCCGTCTGCTCGCGCGTGACGAAGCCGCTGGGATCAAAGCGGCTGCCGCCGATGCCGGAGACCACTCCGTTTTCCGCAGCCCAGGTGACCGCGTCGGTATACCATGCGCCGTCCGGCACATCCACGAACGTGTTGGGTGTCTTCGGCGCGGGCTCACCCGCGAGGCGCCACAGCACGGACACGAGCATGGCGCGCGTCATGGTGGCATTCGGCGCGAAGGTCGTCGGCGTCATACCGGCGAAGAGGCCGTTGTTGTAGGCATACGCCGCCGCGCCGTAGTACCACGTGCCGGCGACCACGTCCGTGAACGGGAAGCGCGCGATGGCCGTCACGCCGTTGACCACATCGAAGGCGTAGGTCTGCTGTCCGGCGTCGTAAGCGCCGCCGACGGCGGAGATGCTGCCGTCGTCCGCGAGGCTCCACGCGGTCAGATCGTCCGCCGCGTTCACGGCCACTGCGGCGCGCACACTGCCGGCAGGGCAGCTCGCCGCCGCACCGTCAACCAGAACGGAAGCATTGGCAAGCGTCGCCGCAGCGGCCTGCGAGCCGAGGGCACGCTGCTGCGCGGCGTTGAGAGAAGCGCCGCTTGCAAGCGAGACGGCGACATCCTTGTGCAGGTCAAGCGCCGCGAGCGCCCGCGCATCGAGCGTGACCGTGCCGGACCGGAACTTCACCTGCAGCGCTGCAGCACCCGCGTCGCACGCATTGGCGATCGAGCGGCCGGCCAGAACGACGGTACCCACGGCGGGGTCGGTGGCATCGACCGTCACGGCCACGCCGGACTGCGCGCCGGTCGCCGCACGGAGCTGGCGGCTGGTCAGGAACACCGTGGCAGTGTCACCCTGCACATACGCCTGCGTGGTCGCTGCGCTGCTGCCGGTGACGGGCAGGAGGCGCACCTGCGCATTGCTGCCCTCGAGCAGAATGGTCTTGTCGTTGTCATCGGGGCAGTTGTTGTCCACGCTCATGGAGACGACGATCTTCACGAGCAGGTCGTTGAGCTGGCTCTTGAGGTACTTGGTGAACAGGCCCTGGAACTTCGTGAACAGCACGCTGCCGCGGCCGAATGCGTCCTTGGCGACGATGTCGAGCACCTGATCGAGCAGTGCGCCGCTCTTGAGCTGGTCGATGCCGGACTGCACCCACGCGGGGTAGTTGCCGTCATCCTCACCGGCGAGGTTGCAGCGATAGATCCAGTTGGCGAAGTCGAGCAGGTTGTTGCCCTCGGCGATCGGGACGGCCGCCACGTCGTCAATGATCTGGTCGATGTTCGCGACGATCTTTGTGACCGGCCACGTGTCGTTCGGCAGGTATTTGCCGAAGAAGGACTTGACGAAGTCACCCGCGACCGTCTTGAGCATAGCGGTCGTGAAGCCGAATTCCCGGGCATACTCGGTCAGGTCGTCGATCACATACGCAACGCCCGTGGCGGGATCGGTATAATGGATGGGGCCGATGTGCGTCTTGGTGCTCACGCTCATGTAGGTGTTGGTCTCACCGCCGACCGTGCTGCGGCGCAGATCGACAAAGCGGACCGGGCACGGGTACGTCAACGCAGAGCCGGTCTCAATGTCATAGAAGGTGTTGCCGGCCTTCGTGGTCATGGCGGCGATGTCAACCGCGTGCATATGGCCGGTGAAGACAACGCTCATGCCTGCATCGGCATACTCCTGCGCAATGCGCTCATAGCCGTTGACAAGGTACATGGGCAGGATGGTGGGCTGCACATCAAAGTGCGGCACCAGACCGTGGTGCTCCAGACCGATGACAAGGTCGCCGCGCGCCTTCGCGGCAGCGGTCTGCTCGATGACCCACTTTTCCAGGTCGGCGCTGATGGCGCCGCTCGTCTCATGCTCATCGTCACCGTTGGAGGTGTTGTCCGAGCTGTAGCGGCAGGTATCCATGGCGATCACGGTCAGGCCCTCGACCGGCCGCGCAACATAGGACAGGCCGCCGGCCTTATTGCCCTCGGCCGGGGTGAAGGTCGCGATGACGGTCGGGTCGGAGTAAACAAAGTCATAAATCTGCTTGAAGTCCTCCGGCTCCGTGCGCGTGGCAGGCACGGCTTTGCCGTCGGCGGTGTTGAAGTTCTTGGCATTGTAATTGCGGATGTCATGGTTGCCGTTGATGACATAGATCTTCAGACCCGGAACATCCTGCTGCAGCTGCTGCAGCTGCTTTGCCAGCGCCGCGTGGCACTCCTGCTCGCCGTCCTTGGTCAGGTCGCCGGACACGAGAAGGATGTCAGGCTTGTCCGCGCGGACGCGCTCAAGCATCTCGCGAAGGACGGATGAACTCTCCTTGAGCAGCTTGCGGTCGCTGTTGAACGCATGCTCAAAGTCCTCCGTGTCTGCAATCATATCCGGCGAGAGATAGTGCAGGTCGGACATGACGGCGATCCTCAGGTTCATGTCCTGCGGCTTTTCCGCCGCAAGCGCCGGAACCGTCAGCGTGAAGACAAGGACTACCGCCAGCAGCAGCGACAGCAGTCTGCTTCCATTGTGCATTTTGGTTTTCATTTCTTCCTCCTGTTAATATAGTCTCCTACATATGCGCGGCGCAGGGCCGCACAACTGTATTCCTTCCCACCGTGTAAAATCTGCAACCATCCTTAAAAAGCAGCTGTATCACGGCATTTTAACTGTATCATGCCGGAGGCTCGATTGCAACCAAAATCAAATGTTATACACCGAGTTTGCAAAATCAAATACAAGGGCCACATTCTTTCTTGACAAGCCGGCGGTTTCGTCCTATTATGAAGTGAACAAACACGGGGAGCCGCTCGGCTGAGAGTAAGCATCCGCTTAGACCCGCACACCTGATTTGGACAATGCCAACGTAGGGATTCATACTGCCGGACCGCAACAGCAGCACTCTTTACGGGCGCTGCTGTTTTTTACACCCCGAAAGGAGCTTTTGACTATGGAGCAGATCCTCAAGACCATGCTGGAAAACGTGCGCGCGAAAACGCCGCTCGTGCACAACATCACAAACTACGTCACCGTCAACGACGTCGCAAACGTCCTGCTGGCGGCCGGCGGCTCGCCGATCATGTCCGACGACGCAGACGATGTCGAGGACATCACGAGCATCTGCGGCGGGCTGAACATCAACATCGGCACGCTCAACAAGAACACCATCCCCTCCATGTTCCTCGCCGGCAAGAAGGCCAACGAGCTCGGGCACATCGTCCTGCTCGACCCTGTGGGCGCGGGCGCGAGCCGCCTGCGCACCGACACGGCCAACCGCCTCATGTGCGAGGTTCGCTTTGACGCCGTGCGCGGCAACATCTCCGAGATCAAGACCCTCTGCACCGGCAGCGGCACGACCAAGGGTGTGGATGCCGATGCGGTCGACGCCGTGACGGAGGCAAATCTTGACGACGGCGTGGCGCTGGTCAAGGCGTTCGCCAGGCAGACCGGCTGCATCATCGCCGTGACCGGCGCGATCGACCTCGTGAGCGACGGCGAGCGCTGCTGGTGCATCCGCAACGGCCGCCCGGAGATGAGCCGCATCACCGGCACGGGCTGCCAGCTCTCGGCGCTGACGACGGCGTTCCTCGTCGCCAATCCCGAGCACAAGCTCGAAGCCGCGGCTGCCGCCGTGTGCATGATGGGTCTCGCGGGCGAGATCGGCTGGGCGAATATGCAGCCCGGCGACGGCAACAGCACCTACCGCAGCCGCATCATCGACGCAATCTGCAACATGACCGGCGACGCGCTGGAGAAAGGAGCCAAATATGAACTGCGATAAAGCTTCCCTGCTGCTCTATGCAGTAACCGACCGCTCGTGGCTGCACGGCCAGACGCTCTACGAGCAGGCCGAGCAGGCGCTGCAGGGCGGCGCAACGTTTTTGCAGCTGCGCGAGAAGGAGCTCGACGAGGCGCACTTCAAAGAAGAGGCCGTCGCGCTCAAGGCGCTGTGCAGGCAGTACGGTGTACCGTTCGTGCTTGATGACAACGTGGCGCTCGCCATCGAAACAGGCGCCGACGGCGTGCACGTCGGCCAGAGCGACATGGCCGCCGGAAAAGTGCGCGCGCTCATCGGTCCGGACAAAATTCTCGGCGTGTCGGCGCAGACCGTGGAAGAAGCGCTGCTGGCCGAGCGCGAGGGCGCGGACTATCTCGGCGTGGGCGCCGTGTTCCCGACCGGGACAAAGACCGACGCCAACGCCGTGAGCTATGACACCCTGCGCGAGATCTGCGCGGCCGTGTCCATCCCGGTCATCGCCATCGGCGGCATCACGAGAGACAACGTCGCCCGGCTTTCCGGCAGCGGCATCGTCGGCGTCGCCGTCGTGAGCGCGATCTTCGCGCAGCCGGATATCCCCGCCGCCACACGCGCGCTCAAGACCGCCGTGCGCGCAGCGCTGGAGCTTTGACCCCCCTCTGCGCACAGGCGCAGATATAAATAAAAATAAAAACAGCGGCAGATCGGGGGCACCACTTTCTGTCGCTCAACAAAATTGATGCTGAAAAGGAGACTGAATATGAAAACAGCATTAACGATCGCCGGAAGCGATTCCAGCGGAGGCGCCGGTATTCAGGCCGATCTGAAAGCCATGACCATGAATGGCGTATTTGCCATGAGTGCGATCACGGCGCTGACCGCCCAGAACACGACCGGCGTACAGGGTATTTTTGAAGTGACCCCGGAATTTCTCGGTCAGCAGATCGACAGCGTCTTTACCGACATCCGGCCAGACGCGGTGAAGATCGGCATGGTCGCATCCTCCGGCCTCATCGAGGTCATCGCCGAGCGGCTGCAGCACTACGGGGCGCGAAACATCGTCGTCGACCCCGTGATGGTCGCTACAAGCGGCGCGCGCCTCATCTCCGAGGACGCCATTGCCACGCTTGAGGCGCGGCTGCTGCCGCTTGCCACCGTGCTCACGCCCAACATCCCGGAGGCGGAGGTGCTCTCGGGGCTGTCCATCACCTCCCCCGACGACATGATCGCCGCCGGAAAGATCATCAGCGAGCGCTACGGCTGCGCCGTCCTGTGCAAGGGCGGACACCGGCTCAACGACGCCAACGACCTCCTGTACCGTGACGGCGGCTATGCGTGGTTCAACGGCAAGCGCATCGACAACCCCAACACCCACGGCACGGGCTGCACGCTCTCGAGCACGATCGCGGCAAACCTCGCCAAGGGCTATGATCTTGACACGGCCGTGCAGCGCGCGAAGGCGTATCTCTCCGGCGCGCTGGCCGCCATGCTCGACCTCGGCGCGGGCTCCGGTCCGATGGACCATGCGTTCGATCTGAAGCCGGAATACCGGCAGGAGGCCTGAGCATGAAAAAAACATCTGCATTTCAAAACAGCCTCATCTGGTTCGGTGCGGCCGTGTCCATCGCCGAAATCCTCACCGGCACGTATTTCGCGCCCCTCGGCTTCACCAAGGGTCTGCTTGCCATCCTGCTCGGCCACGTCATCGGCTGTGCGATGTTTTTCTTCGCCGGACTCATCGGCGGCCGCACCGGCCTCAGCGCCATGGGCACGGTCGAGCTGAGCTTCGGCCGCATCGGCTGCCTGTTTTTCGCGGCGCTCAACGTGCTGCAGCTCGTCGGCTGGACGTCGATCATGATCTATGACGGCGCGCTCGCCACGAACACCGTGCTCGGCATCGGCAAATGGGTATGGTGTCTGGTCATCGGCGGGCTGATCGTGCTGTGGATCGCCATCGGCATCAAAAATCTCGGCTGGGTCAACAAGATCGCCATGGCCGCACTGTTCATCCTCTCGATCGTGCTGTGCGTGGTCGTTTTTCGCGGCGGCACGCCCGTCACAACGCCGGACGGCAGCCTGAGCTTCGGCGCGGCAGTCGAGCTCGCCGTGGCCATGCCGCTGTCGTGGCTGCCGCTCATCTCCGACTATACGCGCGAGGCCGAAAAGCCCTTTGCCGCCACGCTCTCGAGCACGCTGACCTACGGCGTCGTGAGCTGCTGGATGTATCTCATCGGCATGGGCGCCGCCATCTTCACCGGCGAGGGCGACATCGCGCTCATCATGGTCAAGGCCGGTCTCGGCGTGGCCGCGCTGCTCATCCTCATCCTCTCGACCGTCACGACGACCTTCCTCGATGCGTACAGCGCCGGCATCTCGGCCGAGTCCCTGTCAAAGAAGATCAACGGCAAGTATGCCGCGCTCATCGTGACCGTCATCGGCACGGTCTGTGCCATCTGCTTCCCGATGGACGACATCACGAACTTCCTCTACCTCATCGGCTCGGTGTTCGCACCGATGATCGCCATCCAGATCACGGACTTCTTCCTGCTGCGCCGCGGCGGTGCGCGCGGAAAGCTGGACGTGTGCAACGCCGTCGTCTGGGTGCTGGGCTTCGCGCTCTACCGCGTGCTCATGAACGTGGACATCCCGGTCGGCAACACGCTGCCCGACATGGCCGCCACGATGCTTCTGTGCGTGATCGCGCACAAGCTCGTCCCTGACAAGATCAAGGCTGCCTGAGCCTTTTGCGAAATCTGCCAAGCCGAAAACGCCCGCACACCGTGCGGGCGTTTTTGCGCGTCAAACAGAGTTTGACACGCTCAAACGAGACCCACTGCGTTGGGCTCTCGTTTGAAAAGATCGCGGCTCACTGCAGCGCACGCGCCGTGCGCGCACGTTTGCGAGCCGAGCGGTATTTTCTCCGCCGCACATGTCGCCGGAGAAAATGATCAGACTTTCTTTCGCCGCTGCGGCGGCGAAACTCTACGAGGTTTTTGAAAAGCTGCCGAAAACGCCCGCACACCGTGCGGGCGTTTTTGCGTCTTGAATTCCTATCGAAGCCGTGTTATTTTAAGGGCAGAGACGGAATCAGGGAGGCAGACATATGAAAGATCTCAAACCGACGTGCCGCATCGCCGTGGTGCAGGCGGCGCCGGTGCTGTTTGACAAGACCGCGTGCACGGACAAGGCCGTGCGCCTGATCGCGGAATGCGCCCGCAGCGGCGCGGAGCTGATCGTGTTTCCGGAGCTGTTCATCCCCGGCTACCCCTACGGCATGACCTTCGGCTTCACGGTCGGCGCGCGCAATGAGGATGGCCGAAAGGACTGGCAGCTTTACTGCGACAACTCCATCGTCGTGCCCGGGCCGGAGACGGAGCGCCTCGCCGCGGCGGCAAAGGCCGCGGGCGCATACGTGAGCATCGGTGTATCGGAGCGCGACGGCGTGACCGGCACGCTCTACAATTCCAACCTCATCTTCTGCCCGGACGGCACGCTCGCGCCCGTGCACCGCAAGCTCAAGCCCACGGGCGCGGAGCGCGTGGTCTGGGGCGACGCCGACCGCGGGTACTTCCCGGTCGTGGACACCCCGTGGGGGTCGATGGGCAGCCTCATCTGCTGGGAGAGCTATATGCCGCTGGCACGCACGGCGCTGTATGAAAAGGGCGTGACGCTCTATATCTCGCCGAACACGAACGACAACCCCGAATGGCAGGCCACCGTGCAGCACATCGCGCTCGAGGGCCGGTGCTATTTCATCAACTGCGACATGGTCTTTCACCGCGCGGATTACCCCGCCGGACTGCACTGTCCCGAAGAGCTCGCGCGCCTGAGCGATATTCCCTGCCGCGGCGGCAGCTGCATCGTCGACCCCTACGGGCACTATGTCGTGCAGCCGGTGTGGGATCGGGAGGACATCCTATATGCCGATCTGGATATGCAGCGCGTGCCCGCCAGCCGCATGGAGCTCGACGTGTGCGGTCACTATGCGCGGCCGGACGTGCTGCGCCTGACCGTGCAGGACGCGTGAAAAGAGCAAGTGTATGAAGCTTGCCATGGCGCAGATGTCCATGACCGGAAGCATGGACGAAAACCTGAAAAAATCTCTCGCCTTCTGCGATGCCGCCGCGGGCAGCGACCTGCTGTTTTTCCCGGAGGTGCAGCTCACGCCGTTTTTCCCGCAGTATGCCGGGCGAAACGTTGACGCCTATGTTGTCCCGGCGGGCAGCCCGACGGTACAGGCCTTCGCGGACAAGGCGCGGGCGCACGGGCTCTATCTCTCGCCGAATATGTACCTCGAGCAGGACGGAAAGCGCTATGATGCCTCCCTCTGGCTGACGCCGGAGGGAACTTGCGCGGGCGTGGCCAAGATGGTGCACATCATGCAGGCGGCGCAGTTTTACGAGCGCGACTATTACACCCCGTCCGAGGATGGCTTTCTCGTGTTCGACACGCCGCACGGCCGCGTCGGCATCGTGATCTGCTTCGACCGGCACCTGCCGGAGAGCATCCGCACGTGCGCGCTCAAGGGCGCGGATCTTGTCATCATCCCGACGGCGAACACGAAGAGCGAACCCATGGAGCTCTTCGAGTGGGAGATCCGCGTGCAGGCGATGCAGAACCAGATCTTCGTCGCCATGTGCAACCGCGTGGGGCGCGAGGACGGGATGGACTTTTCCGGCGAGTCGCTCATCGTGCACCCGAGCGGCGACGTGATCTGCAAGGCCGACGACCGCGAGCGGCTCATCGTGCAGGAGCTCGATCTCGCCGAGGCGCGGCTCTGGCGCGAGCACAAGCGCCCGTATCTCAGGCAGCGGCGGCCGGAATGCTATCTGTAAACAAAGCGAACCCCGCGCCGGATGAACGGCGCGGGGATCGTTTCTTATTTATATTCCGGGCACTGATAGCGTGGCTTGCCCTGACTCTTGTGTCCGTACTCGATGGCGGACACCGGGCAGCCGCAGATGCAGGCCATGCAGTGCGTGCACGCGCCGTTCCAGTGCGGCTTTCGCTCGATAATGTCGATGCCGTTGACCGGGCAGCTCAGCGCACACTTTCCGCAGCCGATGCACGCATCCGAGACCGTGAACGGCCCGGACTTGACGAAGAACTTGTAGAAGATGCCGTTCACCGGATGGGTCTTGAACCGGTCGATGAGGCTGACCTTCGGCGCGGGAAACGGCTCGCCGCGCTGCACGCAGGCGATGCCGCGGTCGATCGACGGCTGTGCCGCTGCGATGATCTGCGCAGACTCCTCCGCGCCCGGCACATAGAACATGGCAACGTAGTTTTCCGGCATCACGACCTCCAGCACGCCCTGATAATCCAGCCCGATGTCCGCGCACAGCGCGGCGATGCGGCTGCCGGCGTTGCCGATCTCGGTGCCGCAGGTCATGACAAAGTATGCCTCCCGGCTGCCGGTGAAGCTGCCGCGGCGCAGAAAATCGGCAAAGATGTGCGGAATCTGCCAGCCATAGGTCGGCGAGACGAACACCCACGGCCGGTCGGAGTGCAGCGCGGCGGGCGTGTCGTTTTTGATGTATTCATTCGCGGTGATCAGATCGTCGCCGAGCGCGGCGGCGAAGCGCTGGGCAACATAGCGGCTGTTGCCCGTGCCGGTATAATAGACGACCATGCGGTTTCCCCCAAACGTTTGATTTTGCTCAGTATAGCACATCCGTGCGGAAAATTCCAGCCGGACGTTGTGCGCGTGCGCGCGGCGTGCTACAATAAAAGCAATACGCGTTTTCAGAGGAGGGGTCTCTTTTGTATTGGTATACCATCGGGCAGAAGCTCACACAGCAGGAGCGGCAGCCTGCGCCCGAACAGCCCGCCGTTGTGCTGCTGACGTCCGAAGAGCTGTCGCACCAGCCGGCACTGCCCGGTCTGGAGCGGACGCTGCACCACACGCCGCCGGCGCGCGACGCGCGCGTGTGCAAGGCCGAGGTGCACTCGGACTGCCTGTCCGGCACGCTCGTGCTGCCGTGTCAGGGCAAGGACGGCAAGCCGCTCGCCTGCGGCTATCTCATCACGGCGGCGCGCGTCGTGCTCGTAGACGATGAGAACGCGCTACAGGGGGTGCTGCGCCGCATCGCCCGGGAAAAGCGCTGGACCGACGGCAGTGTCGGCCGGTTTCTCTACGACTTTTTTGAGCAGCTCATCGCTCGCGACCTGCACCGGCTCGAAAAGCTGGAGGACCGCATCGAGGCGCTCGAGGACCGGGTACTGGCGGACGAGCTCGACGGCTTTTCCGCGCCGATGACCGCGCTGCGCAAGGAGACCAGCGCCTGGTTTCGCTACTACTCGCAGCTCGACGACGTGGCCTGTGAACTGCGTGAGAACGAAAACGGCTTCTTCTCCGACGGCGAGCAGCTGCTGTTTCGCATGCTCGAAGACCGGGTGATCCGTCTGCGCGAGGAATCGCAGCTGCTGCGCGAATCGTGCACGCAGGTGCAGAGCCTCTTTCAGGCGGAGATCGACATCCGGCAAAACCGCATCATGCAGATCCTGACGATCGTGACGACCATTTTCCTGCCGCTGACGCTGCTCGTCGGCTGGTACGGCATGAACTTTGCCGGTATGCCGGAGCTGACGTGGAAGTACGGCTATCCGGTCATCGTCGTCGTGAGCATCGTGATCGTGGGCATCAGCCTGTGGGTGTGCAAGCGAAAGAAATTCTGGTAATACGAAAGACCGGCTGAGACGTTGTCTCAGCCGGTCTTTTTTTATTTCCCCGCGCGCTCGGCGAAGTGCTCCGGGTTCTCGATCGACGTCAGCCGCAGCGGGAATGTCTGCTGCCCGAGGTCTGCGTAGGTGATGATCCACTCGCCGGAGTCGATCATCATGGCCATCGACAGCAGGTCGGCGCAGTCGGCCGCGCCCTGCGTGCCCACCGGAACCGCGCCGACGTTCACGCCGTCGGCGTCGCCGAAATCGAGCACGCGCACCTCCAGCGTCTTGGCATCCTTGTCGCGTGAGAGCACCTCCACGCGCAGGTAGGCATAGCCGCCGTTGAGCGGGAGATCGCTCATATCCGGGGCGGGCGTTGCCTCTGCCGTGCCGCCGGATGCGCAGCCCGCGCACAGCAGCGCGAGCGCAAGGACAAGGATCAGGATACGCATATGCTTCATCGCAGTTTTCACCTCAATTCCACCGTAAATATGACTGTGCGGCCGTCGGGGCTCTCGGCGCGGATCGTGCCGTGATGCCCCTCGGCGATGCTGCGCGCAATGGCGAGGCCAATGCCAAAACCGCCGGTCTCGCCGCTTCGGGCGCTGATTCCTTTATTGCTCCGCTGCGGGCGCTTGCCCGTACACGCGCGTGTGCACGAGCGTCTCCATCGCGCGCAGCTCGCAGGCCGTGCGTGCGCCGCCGGTCGTGAGCAGGTGCATCGGCAGCGGGTCGCCGCCCGGCGCGAGCGCCGGCTGGAAGTAGGCATAATCCGCATTGACCGTGAAGCCGTGCCGCTCGTAAAAGCCGATGCGCCGCGCGGCCAGCTCCGTCTCCGGCAGCTCGGCCTCCAGACAGGCACGCTTGCCGCAGCGCGCCAGCATCGCATCGAGCATCTGCCCGCCGATGCCGCCGCTGCGGCAGGCGGGGTCGACGGCAAAGTGCTCGAGAAAGACAAAGTCGTCAAAATCCCACGACGCGATGAGCGCCTGCACGCCTCCGTCCGGCGCGCGCAGGATGTCAACACGGTACGCGCTGTCGGAAAACAGCGCGCGCTGCCCGGCCGCGCCGCGCCGCTCCGTTGCCGGAAAGCTCTGCGTCAGCAGACGGTAGACCGCATCAAAGTCCGCCGGCTGCATCCGTTCTATGTTCATGTCTCGTCCTCCTGTGTCATCTCGCCGCGCTCCCGGTAGCAGTCGGCAAATGTGTGCTCCACGCCGCCGGTCTTGTAGCCAACCATGGTGTCAAGGCAGACGGAATGGATGCTGTGGAAAATGCTCTTTTCCACGCCCGGATTCGTCCGCCGCAGCTCGCGCAGCAGCAGCTTGACCTCCTGCCGCTTGGAGCTGCTGCCGTCGTTGCCGGTCTCGGCCGCGCGCTCGGTAAAGCGGCAGGCGCACTGGATGAACTCCAGACCGTTGTGGTGCTGCCAGGCGATGATGTCGTCCTCGTGGATGCAGTACATGGGGCGGATGAGCTCCATGCCCGGGAAATTGCGGCTGCGCAGCTTCGGCGGCATGGCCTGCAGCTGCGAGCCGTAGAACATACTCATGACGGTCGTCTCGACCACGTCGCTGAAATGGTGGCCGAGGGCGATCTTGTTGCAGCCGAGCTCGCGCGCCTTGCTGTAGAGATAGCCGCGGCGCATCCGCGCGCAGAGGTAGCACGGCGACTGCCCGGCGGTACTCGTGACCTCGAAAATGTCCGTGGAGAAAATCGTGACCGGGATGTGCAGCAGCGCTGCGTTCTGCTCGATTTTTTGCCGGTTGACGGCATTATAGCCGGGGTCCATGACAAGATAGACGACCTCGAACGGCACGTCGCTGTGGCGCTGCAGCAGCTGCAGGAGCTTTGCCATGAGCATGGAGTCCTTTCCACCGGAGATGCACGCGGCGATGCGGTCGCCGGGCGCAATGAGGTCATACTGCTTGACGGCCGTGATGAACGGCGTCCAGAGCCGCTTGTGATAGGTCTTCTGGATGCTGCGCTCGATCTGCTGATAGGGTTCGAGTTGTCTGCTCATGTTGATCGCTCCCGCTTGTAAAGAGTGCCCCTCCCTTTTGGGACTACCCGGTAGGATACCACGTTGGGGCGCGGATGGCAAGCCGCGCTTGCCAAATCCGGCACGCGGCGCTATCATAGAGGCATCTACTTTGTCAGGAGGCAAGTACCATGCCCAAACAGGCACTCATCATGATCGACATGCAGCGCGGCTTTCTCGACAGCGCGTCCCCGCTGTGCATCCCGTCGGCAGAGGCGACCGTGCCCGCGTGCGCGGCGCTCATCGACCGCTGTCACGCAGCCGGCGTCCCGGTCATCTACGCCGTGCGCCATTACCGCAGCGACGGCTCCGATGTGGAAAAGCCGCGCGCGGCCGCGTGGGCAGCCGGCGGCAAGCCGCTCTCGGAGGACTGCGCCGCGCACCTGTCGGACGCGTTTCCGGCGGCGTTCACCGTTCTGCCGCAGGACTATGTGCTCATAAAGCCACGTTTTTCGGCGTTTTTCCACACCGGGCTCGACCTCATTTTGCGCCGGCTCGGCGTGCAGACCGTCCTGCTCGCCGGAACGACCACGCCCAACTGCATCCGCACGACGTGCTACGACGCGATCTCGCTCGACTATGACGCCGTCGTGCTCTCGGACTGCACCTCGTCCGTCACCGACGCCGTGCAGGCGGCGAACCTCGCCGATATGCAGCGCGTGGGCGCCGTCGTCTGTGCGAGCACGGAGCTTCCGCTCGTGGAAAGCAGCGACCGGTAAAGCCGGGCGAAAAACAAGATCCCCCTTTGTGCAGGATAGCGGCTGCACAAAGGGGGATCTGTTCTGTATCCGGGGCTGCGCTCCCGATCGGTCAGGGCGCAGTCGAGATGCGTGTGATGTTCAGGCCGCGCTCGCCGACCTCCACACTGCCGTCCTTGAGCGAGATGAAGGGCGAAAACGACACCTTCTCCCCGTCGGAGGCCGTGATCTCGACCGTCACGTCCGGAAAAATGTCGCTGACGTTGCAGCCGATGACGAACGGGCTGCCGTCCGGCTGCTCATAAAAGATCGAGCTGGTCTGCGTGAGCATATCGTTGCGCAGCAGACGCACGGTCGCGTTCGGGTCGCGCGGAATGATAAGATAAAAATCCCCGTCCGAGATATGGTGCACCGGCAGCTCCCGGCCGCCGAAATACGTCTGGCGGAAAAAGTCCAGATCCTTCGGCTCCAGATAGCCGAGATAGGCCGCGGCATAGAGCTGGCCGTCCTCATACGGCAGGGTGCTCAGCGGGTCGGGCGTCGGCGTGGCCGCCGCCTGCTCGGGAGTCGGCGTCGGTGCGGGCGTGTCCGTGCCGCAGCCGGTGAGCAGCAGCGCACACAGCGCGAGGAGCACGAGGGTCAAACGGAACACTCTTTTTTTCATGAGTCGCCATCCTTTCCTGTTTGGATTCGTGGTTTGGGAATGCACTTAAATTTCATGCGCGTGGTCATAGAGCTTCTGAATGTCCGGCGGCAGCCGATCCGGCAGCATAGCCTGCACACGCGCCTCATCACCGTCGCGCATGAGCTGCTCATAGTACCAGCATTTGAAGCGGATCATATCCAGCGACTTCTGCAGCGATGCGATCTCCGCCTCCACCTGCTCCGCCTGCCGCACAAAGAGCGCGTGCCGCTGCGGATACGTGTCGCTGCCCTGCGCACACCATTCCATGAACTGCCGGATCTCCCGGATCTCCAGCCCGGAGCGTTTGAGGCACTCGATCACGCGCAGCCTCTCAAGCTCCCGCTCACCGAAGCGGCGAGCGCCCGATGTGCGCGTCAGGTTCGGGAACAGCCCCTCCTTGTCATAGTACCGCAGCGTGGAGACCGGCAGATCAAACCGCTCCGACACCTGTCCGATCGTATACATAGGATCACCTCGAAAAAAATCGCAAAAAATGCTTGACCTAAAGCCAGCTTTAGGTTGTATGCTCAGGATATCAGATCTCAGCGGCGGTGTCAAGCCGCTCAAAAGGAGAGGACCGGTATGGCCAAAAACATTCTCATCCTCAGCGCGAGCCTGCGCGCGGGCAGCAACTCCGAGACGCTGGCAAACGCCTTCGCCGACGGGGCGCGCGCCGCCGGGCACACGGTGGAGGTCGTTTCCCTGCGCGGCAAAAGCATCGCGTTCTGCCGCGGCTGCCTCGCCTGTCAGACGCTGGGCAGGTGCGTGATCGACGACGACGCCGTCGCCATCACGGAGAAGATGCAGCACGCGGACGTGATCGTGTTCGCCACGCCCATTTACTATTATGAGATGAGCGGCCAGCTCAAGACCCTGCTCGACCGCGCCAACGCCCTCTTCCCGTCGGACTACGCGTTCCGCGACATTTACCTGCTCACCTCGGCGACCGAGGACGAGCCGGACACGGACGAGCGCGCCATCCACGGGCTTGAGGGCTGGATCGCATGCTACGAAAAGTGCCGCCTCGCCGGGACAGTGTTCGCCGGCGGCGTGACAGAGCCGGGCGCCATCGCCGGCCACCCCGCACTCGAGACCGCCCGCGCCATGGGCGCGGCCATCGCATAACGAACCAACACAGGAGGTATGGAATCATGAACAGCACCCTGACCCTCACGCAGGAATGGGACAAGACGTTCCCGCAAAATGACGCCGTTGACCACAGCAAGGTCACGTTTCACAACCGCTTCGGCATCGAGCTTGCCGCCGATCTCTACAAGCCGAAAAATGCCGCCGGAAAGCTCGCCGCCGTGGCCGTGAGCGGCCCGTTCGGCGCGGTAAAGGAGCAGAGCTCCGGCCTGTACGCACAGGAGCTTGCCGCGCGCGGCTTTCTTACGATCGCCTTTGACCCGTCGTACACCGGCGAGAGCGGCGGCACACCGCGCTACGTCGCCTCGCCCGACATCAACACCGAGGACTTTTCCGCCGCGGTCGATTTTCTGTCGGTGCGTGCGGACGTCGACCCGGAGCGCATCGGCATCCTCGGCATCTGCGGCTGGGGCGGCATGGCGCTCAACGCCGCCGCCATCGACACGCGCATCAAGGCCACCGTCACGACCACGATGTACGACATGACCCGCGTGACCGCCAACGGATACTTTGACACCGACAACAATCCCGACGCCCGCTATGCCCTGCGTCAGGCGCTCAATGCGCAGCGCACCGCTGACTACAAAGCCGGCACGTATCAGCGCGCGGGCGGTGTGGTCGATCCGCTGCCGGAGGACGCTCCGTTTTTCGTCAAGGACTACCACGACTACTACAAGACGCCGCGCGGCTACCACCCGCGTTCGCTCAACTCCACCGGCGGCTGGAACGTCACGTCCCCGCTGTCGCTGCTCAACGCAAAGCTGCTCGCCTACGCCGAGGAGATCCGCAGCGCCGTGCTCGTCATCCACGGCGACAAGGCACACTCGTGCTACTTCAGCCGCGACGCCTTCGCCAAGCTGCAGGGCGACAACAAGGAGCTGCTGCTCATCCCCGGCGCCGTGCACACCGATCTCTATGACCGAATGGACATCATCCCGTTCGACCGCATCGAAGCATTCTATCATCAGTATCTGAAATAAGGAGGCACCAGCATGGTCAAACAGACTGCGGGCAGAGACGCCCTGAATGATTTTGCACCCAAATTCGCTGAGCTCAACGACGACGTGCTCTTCGGCGAGGTCTGGTCGCGCGAGGGGCAACTGCCGCTCAAGCTGCGCTCGATCGTCACGATCACGGCGCTCATCAGCAAGGGCATCACGGACAGTTCCCTCACCTATCACCTCACGACCGCGAAGCAAAACGGCGTGACCAAAACCGAAATGGCCGAGCTCCTCACACACCTCGCCTTCTACGCCGGCTGGCCGAACGCCTGGGCCGCCTTCCGGCAGGCAAAAGAGGTCTACACCGACGAGGGCGCGGACGCAAACGGCGGCCTCTTCGGCCTCGGCGCGCCGAACACGGCCTACGCGCAGTACTTCACCGGCGAGAGCTTCCTCAACCCGCTGACAGACCCCACCAAGACCGTTTTCCTCGCCAACGTCACCTTCTCCCCCGCCTGCCGCAACAACTGGCACATCCACCACGCGAAATCTGGCGGCGGACAGCTGCTGCTGTGCACGGACGGTCTGGGCTGGTATCAGGAGGCGGACAAGCCCGCACAGGCCCTGCATCCCGGCGACGTGGTGACCATCCCGGCCGGGGTCAAGCACTGGCACGGCGCGCAGAAGGACTGCTGGTTCAGCCACATCGCCATCGAGTGTCCCGGCGAGGAGACGAGCAACGAGTGGTGCGAACCTGTCACGGACGCGGAATACGCCGCGCTGGACGCAAACTGTGCACAAAACCCGTGAATCCGCGCACAGCGGCACACATTTTCTGCATACCGGCACTTGTTCTTCCCCCTACAATCGTGGTATGATATAGCATCCGCAAAACCCGGGGCGCTTTGCGCCCCGGGTTTTGCCGATTACGATTGCAGAAAAGGCGGCTTCCCCCTGTGCAAATCTTTGAGCAGCGGGGGTGCTCGAGGGGGCAAGGCCAGCCTCGATTCCAATCTGCGGCGCAGGCAATGCTTGCCGCGCCGGGCGATTGCTTTTTTGAAAGGGTGATAACATTATGATCCACGGTTTTCTCAAAGCCTGCACCGTCTCGCCCGCGCTGCGCGTGGCCGACTGTGCATTCAACACGCAGCAGACCATCGCCGCCATGCAGCGCGCAGCGGCGGACGGCGTGCAGCTGGCGGTCTTTCCCGAGCTGGGGCTGACCGGCTATACCTGCGGCGACCTGTTTTTCCAGCAGCCGCTCCAGCGTGCCGCAGCAAGAGGGCTCGCCGCCGTGCTCGAGGCGAGCGCGGGCCTTGACCTCGTGGCCCTCGTGGGACTGCCGGTCACGGTGGACGGAAAGCTCTACAACTGTGCCGCCGTCGTCTGCCAGGGGAAGCTGCTGGGTCTTGTGCCGAAAACATACCTGCCGAACTACGGCGAGTTTTACGAACGGCGGCAATTCAATCCCGCGCCCGCCGGTGTGCGCACGCTGCATTTTGCCGGGCAGGAGGTGCCGTTCGGCACGCAGCTGCTGTTCCGCTGCGCGGAGATGCCGGAGTTTTGCCTCGGCGTCGAGGTGTGCGAGGATCTGTGGGCGCCGCTGCCGCCGAGCACGCACCACGCGCTCGCGGGCGCGACCGTGATCGCGAATCTCTCGGCCAGTGACGAGACCATCGGCAAGGCCGATTACCGCCGCGCACTCGTGAGCCAGCAGTCGGCGCGGCTGCTGTGCGCATATCTCTACGCCGACGCCGGGCACGGCGAGTCGACGACCGACATGGTCTTTGCCGCGCATGACCTCATCTGTGAAAACGGTACGCTGCTCTCGGAGGCGAAGCCCTTCGGTGCAGGATATGCCTGCACGGAGCTCGACCTCGGGCGCATGGTCAGCGAGCGCTGCCGCAGCACAACGTTCCGGCTCGAAAATACAGGCTATGCAGCGGTCGAATTTCACCTGCCGCTCAAAGAGGTACCGCTCACGCGGTATGTCTCGCCGACGCCGTTTGTCCCGGCCGACGATGCCGCCCGCGCCGAGCGCTGCGAGCTCATTCTTGCCATGCAGGCGGACGGTCTGGCCAAGCGCATCGCCCATGCGCACGCAAAGACCACCGTCATCGGCATCTCCGGCGGGCTGGACAGCAGCCTCGCCCTGCTCGTGGCCGTGCGCGCGATGCAGCAGCTCGGCCGCCCGACGCAGGACGTGCTGGCCGTGACGATGCCGTGCTTCGGCACAACGCACCGCACGCGCTCCAACGCCGAGATCCTCTGTGAGGAGCTGGGCGTGACGTTTCAGGAGATCCCGATCGCGCGCACCGTCCACAGCCACTTTTCCGACATTGGGCAGGACGAGGCCGTGCTTGACGTGACGTATGAAAACTGTCAGGCGCGCGTGCGCACGCTCGAGCTCATGGATCTCGCCAACCGCACGGGCGGGCTCGTCGTCGGCACCGGCGATCTGAGCGAGCTGGCCCTCGGCTGGGCCACCTACAACGGCGACCACATGAGCATGTACGGCGTGAATGCCGATGTACCGAAAACACTCGTGCGCCACATCGTGCGCTACGCAGCCGACGCGGCGGAAAATGAAGCCCTGCGTGCTGTGCTGCTCGACATTCTCGACACCCCCGTCAGCCCCGAGCTGCTGCCGGCAAAGGAAAACGGCGAGATCGCCCAGCAGACGGAATCGCTCGTCGGCCCCTACGAGCTGCACGATTTTTACCTGTACTACGTGCTGCGCTTCGGCTTCGGGCCGGCGAAGATCTACCGGCTCGCGCGCCACGCGCTCGGCGACCGCTATCCGGACGATGTGCTGCTGCACTGGCTGAAGAATTTCTACCGCCGCTTCTTTGCCCAGCAGTTCAAGCGCAGCTGCCTGCCCGACGGACCGAAGATCGGCTCGGTCACGCTCAGCCCCCGCGGCGACTGGCGCATGCCAAGCGACGCCTGTGCCGCCGTGTGGCAGGCGGAGCTTGCGCAGCTGCAATAAGACAAAGCCCCGCACCGCGCCGGTGCGGGGCTTTGCGCGCCAAAGAACACATTCCAATACACTGTTTCTCGCAGACATGCTCATGCCCACTGTTTCTGATTTGCAGATTTTCATTTATTCCATGGATATGGATCCGGATCCGGAATGGGGTGGCTGCGCTGGTAGCTCTCAAATGTTCTGGAATAGCTGAATCTATCAACGAAAGAAACATATTTCCGTGGTATGTATTCTTCAATATAATCCACATATCTGTCAAGGCGTTCGTCAGCCGTTCGGAGGTAGGAAGACGCCTCCAGGATGGATCTGTTTGCAGCCGACAGACTTTCCTGCACGCATTGCAGATGATACCCGAGCAAGCAGCAGGATGCAGTAAGTACGACCACCAGTACCGAGAGGGTAAGAATGACCGGTTTCTGCGAGACGCGGCGCGGTTTGTTCTCCTTGACAGGCTGCTCCGGCTGCACGCTCTTGGCTTTCGGGAGCTGGATAATTTCGCCCATTTTGGCTTCTTCCCGGTTTTCTTGCCGCTCTGCCGGCTCTTCTGCAGCAGCGCCGTCTGCCGGAGAAATGGGCTTTGGCTCTTCTCCGGTGTCAGCGGCGCTTGGCAAAGGCGCATGTTTCCTGTCATATGCTTTGCAGCAGGAACGCGCGGCGTAGCAGGCGACGGCGAAAAGCAACACGGTGGGGATCACTCCGAGGCGAACACCCGCATAAACGAGCCCTGTGGTGATCGCGCTGTTTACGAACAGAAAACCGAGCCAAATCAGGCACTTGATCAACGTGTTTTTGAACGCCATAATGGCACCTCCGTTCATAGTTGACTATGACTGTATTTGTTTTTCCTCAATAATAATCAGGTGATGTCCATAGGGGGCTCTTCTATGGAACCCAGCATATCACTTGCATTGTAAATGTAATGCAAATTAAAATCTTCCTTCAAGAAAAATTTACACTTTACCACTTGACCTCAAGCCAGCTTCAGGGAGTATGATGATTACAAAGCATCCACTCGGAGGTAAGCGATATGCGTTCTCTCATCCTTTACTACACCTACCACGGCAACACGCAGCGCATCGCCGAGCGCATCCACGCGGCCATCGGCGGCGACATTGCGCGCATCGACACCGTCGCGCCCTACACCGGCGACTATGACGACGTGGTCGCGCAGGGCGAGCGCGAGGTCAAGCGGGGCTACCTGCCGCCGCTCAAGCCGATGGACATCGACCTCGACCGCTACGACACGGTCGTGCTCGGCACGCCCGTCTGGTGGTACACCTGCTCCCCCGCCATGCGTGCCTTTCTGACTGCGCATGACCTCAGCGGCAAGACCGTCTACCCCTTTGCCACGAATGGCGGCTGGCTCGGCCGCTCGATCCGGGACATGCGGGCGCTGTGCCCGGGCGCGGCGTTCCGGCCGGGGCTGGACGTGCACTTTGACGACACAACGCAGCGCACACCGGACGCGGACGTCGACCGCTGGATCGCAGCCATTCACGACTGAGGGGGGGATCTTTGCGGGTTCTGAATCCCCGCCGCGCGCAAAGCGCTGCTATTTACTTGTATTTTCTTCAAAAATGTGCTATCTTTTTGGTAAGCGGCCGCTGAGCGTCACCATGCGCGCTGCGCCGCCGACAGAAAGGAAGGGGCGAGATGGAGTCGAAAATGCTTGAAGCGCTGCGCCGCTATATTCAGGATTACGGTTGGAATTGGGGCATTGTACATAGCCTCATCAACCGCAAATTCGGCACGGACTACACGCTCGAGGAGCTGCAGCACTTCTATATACGCCGCGCCTGGCCGCAGCCGGGCAAAGCGCGCACCGTTTTCAAATGAGCCCACGGTCAAAGCACCCGGCTCGCGGCTTTTGCCGCGAGCCGGGGGCTTTTTCAGCGCGGGAGCTCTCCGGGCTGCACCCTGCCGAGGCGCTCCAGGCGCCGTATGATCGCGGTGCGGGAGCGCTGAAAATGCGTCTTGAGCTCCCCCACATCGCTGCCCGCGTCATACATCTGCAGCAGGGCACTGTCGTCCGCCTCCGTCCACGGCTTGCCCGCATTGGGCGGCGACGGGCGCTTTCGCCCGCCGGCTGTATGCTGCAGCACGCAGTGCAGCGCGCGGATGATCTCCGGCCGGTTGCAGACGCTGTCGGACGGCAGACACTCCCCCGTCAACGGATCGACGCCGTCCGCCAGTTCGGTCAGCAGCGTCCTCGCGCGTTCCAATTCCATTCCTCCGCTCCTTTCTCCGCCGCGCAGCACGGCGGTCAAATATCCAGCTCCTCACAAAGCTCCGCGAGCGAGTGACCGCAGATAAACGGCAGCGCCATCGCCTCGTCCACGGAGTGCGCATCCACCGCATAGCCGTCATAGCACAGGGCAATATCCTCACGATGAAACGGGCAGATCGACCCGAATTTTCCGTGATAGGCAAAGTCGATGTCCTGCGTCAGGCTGTCGATCCACGCCCGCAGCTCGGGCGCCGTCATGTGTTAGTGCTCCCAGTATTTACGATCTTCAGGCAGCTGTCCGCTGCGCTTGCTCTCCGCCATCCATCTGCATTGATCGCAATAGTACTCAGCAGCGACAAACTCCAGATAGCTCTCGCGCAGAAGGCCAACAATGTAATAAACGATCACCAAAAACAACACAAACATATCGTTTCCCCTTTCCCGAAGCCGGTTTTTCCTCTGTGGTTTTACCCTATCACATCGCAAGTCCCATAAACAGGACTGTGCGGAGAGTTGTCCGGCATCCGTGAAAAATCCGGGCGGCGGCAGGCAAGGCATACAAAACGCCGGACGCTGCGATGCAGCATCCGGCGAGATGATTTGTTGACACGTTTTGTTGACACCCCGGTGGTTTAAAAACAACGGGGAAAAAGAAAAAATCCTGCGTCCTTACGGATGCAGGATTCTTCGTGGTGGAGATAAGCGGGATCGAACCGCTGACCTCTTGAATGCCATTCAAGCGCTCTCCCAGCTGAGCTATACCCCCACAGGCAAGGTGTATCTTATCAGAAAACAGCACGAATGTCAAGAACGTTTTTTCGATTCTGCGAAAAAAATCTGCGCAGCGGTTTTGCCCCCTGCGCAGACCGGTTTTTTTCGTCTGCTGCGCTCACGCCTCACAGTCGCTGCGGATGATCCCGGCGATGGCGGCGGCCAGCTTTTTGTGGCCGTCCGGGTCGAGATGCTCGCCATCGAGCGCACTCATCTGTGTGAGCGTGCCGGCGTCAAGAAAGCGCAGACCGTACGCCTCGGCGATCATGCGGTACTGCTCTGCCACGCCCTGCGACACGGTGAGTGACTGCGCGTCATACTCCGGGTCGCGCTGCGGCGCGGACGCACCGAGCGGCGGCGGGCACACGAGCAGGATCTTTGTCCACGCGGGCAGCATGCCGATGACGAGCCGGATGAGCTTGTCCATGCCGATGCCGACCTCCTCGGCGGAGCGGGTCTTGTCCGCCTTGCAGTCGTTCGTGCCGAGCATGAGCACGATGTACTGCACCGGGCCGTGGCTCTCGATGCTCAGCGGCAGCGTATCGAGCGCGGAGCGCCCGTCGCGGTTGCTGTCGGGAAAGGCGGCCGTGCGGCCGATGAGCCCGTCCTCCGCGACGTAATACCCGTCACCCAGCAGCGCCTGAAGCACGCCGGGATAGCGGATATCGCGCCCGTAGCGATGCTTCCAGTCGGGCGTGAAGCCGTATGTATTGCTGTCGCCGAAGCAGAGGATCTCGATCATGCCGCGCACCTCACTTCAGGAAGCCGCTGATGATCTGCTCCTCGGCCTCCTTCTCGGTCAGGCCGAGGGTCATGAGCTTGTTGAGCTGCTCACCGGCGATCTTGCCGATGGCCGCCTCGTGGATGAGGCTGGCATCGACGGAGTTGGCCGTGATCTCCGGACGCGCGCCGACGACACCGTTGTCCATGATGATGGCGTCGCACTCCGAGTGACCGGCGCACTTGTTGTTGCCGCGGATGTTGGAGTTGAACATCTGGGTGGAGTGATCCTTGGCGACCGAGCGCGAGATGACGTTCGTGCTCGACTCATAGCCGTCAAGGTCGACGGAGAAGTTCGTCTCCGCGTGCTGATGGCCGTGGGTCATGATCTTTTCCTTGATGATGAGCGTCGCACCGTCGGTCAGATGCGCCTTCGTGTCGCGGATGGTGGAGTCGATGCCCTTGATCTGGGTCGTCTCCATCTCCATGTAGGCGTTCTCGCCGAGGTCAACGATCGTCGTCGGGTTCATGACGTTCTCACCGTTGCCGTCGCCCTCACCGTAGTGCTTTTCAATGTAGCGCACGCGGGCATTCTTGCCGACGAAGAAGCTGTGGATCCCGTCGTGGCGGGACTCCTGCGTGCCGCAGTTGTGGATGCCGCAGCCGGCGACGATGGTCACATCGCAGTCCTCGCCGATGAAAAAGTCGTTGTAGACCATATCCTTGAGACCGGTCTGAGAAATAATGACCGGGATGTGCACGCTCTCGTTTTTCGTGCCGGGAGCAATGTAGATGTCGATGCCGGGCTTGTCTTCCTTCGTGACGATGTTGATGTGCGCGGTCGTGTTGCGGCCGGCGAGCTTGCCGTCGGCGCGGATATTATAGGCACCCTCGGGGATGCCGTGGAGGTCTGCGACCTCCTCAAGCAGTTTTTTCTCAATCGCATCCATGGTGTTTCCCTCCCTCAGACCTTGTCAGCCAGACGGCTGCACACGCGCGACGCCTCCATGAGCACGGGCATGATCTCGTCCTTGGTGCCGATGGTGCGGACCTCACCGTCGACGAGCACGACGATCTTGTCCGCCGTCTCCAGGATGCGCTCCTGGTGCGAGATGATGAGGATGCTGCCGTGGATCGTCTCATGCATCTTCTCGAACACGCTGATGAGGTTCTGGAAGCTCCAGAGGTCGATGCCGGCCTCGGGCTCGTCGAAGATGGACATCTTCGTGCCGCGGGCGAGCATGGTCGCGATCTCGATGCGCTTGAGCTCGCCGCCGGAGAGGCTGGCGTTCACTTCGCGGTTGACATAATCCCGCGCGCACAGGCCGACCTCGGACAGGTAGGTGCAGGCCTCGTTGGTCGAGAGCTTCTTGCCGGAGGCGATGCTGATGAGGTCAAAAACGGTGATGCCCTTAAAGCGCACCGGCTGCTGGAAGGCGAAGCTGATGCCGCGGCGCGCACGCTCGGTGATGGACATGTGCGTGATGTCCTCACCGTCGAGCAGGATCTGACCGGAGGTCGGCTGCTCGATGCCGGCGATGAGCTTGGCCATGGTGGACTTGCCGCTGCCGTTCGGGCCGGTGATGACGACCATGCGTTCATCAACCGTGAGGTTCACGTCCTTGAGGATCTGGCGGACCCCCTCGTCCGTCTCAGCCTCAAAGCAAAGGTGTTTGAGTTCAAGCATTGGTTGGTTCCCTCTTCTCTTTGTTTCAAATCTTTGGATCAAAAATCTTCGTCGTCAAATTTATCGGACAGATCTTTCTTAAAAGACAGCTTCGACTCCTTGTGCTCAATGAGCCGGCGGATGTTGCTGCGGTGCTTGGCAACGAGCAGGATCACGCAAAACAGGCTCAGCAGTGCAGGCAGCTTGCCGCAGGCGGCGAGCACGCCGATGGGCGCGATGAGCGCTCCGCAGACGCTGCCGAGCGACACGTAGCGCGTGGCCCAGACGATGCCCGCGAAGATCAGCAGCGAGACGAGTCCGGTCGGAAAGCTCACGATCAGCAGCATGGTCTCGGCGCAGAGCACACCCTTGCCGCCACGAAAGCCGTAAAACACCGGGTAGATATGGCCGAGCATGACACAAAAGCCCGCGAACACCTGACCCGTGGCCGCCGCGCCCTGCGTGCCCATGATGAGGCCGCCGGCCACGACCGCGATGACGGTCTTGAGCATATCTGTGCCGATGACGATGGCGAGGCCGGGCACGCCGAACGTGCGGAAGAAATTCGTCAGGCCGGCGTTGCCGCTGCCATAATCGCGCACGTCACGGTGAAAGACGTATTTCGAGGCGATGATCGCTCCGTTGAGCCCGCCGAGCAGGTAGGAAAAAACGGCGATGGCCGCGAGCAGTCCAGGGATCATTCCTGCTCTCCCTTCTGCCGGATGACCATGCGGATGGGCGTGCCCTCCAGGCCGAACACGGCGCGGATCTGGTTTTCCAGATAGCGCTGGTAGGAAAAATGGAACAGCTCCCGGCTGTTGCAGAACACGACGAAGCAGGGCGGCTTGACGCCCGTCTGCGTCATATAATAGATCTTCAGGCGGCGGCCCTTATCCGTCGGCGGCTGGACGCGTGCCTGCGCGTCGGCGAGGACGTTGTTGAGCATGCCGGTGGTGATGCGCATGGCGCTCTGATCGTTGACGAAGTTGATGAGCTCGAACAGGCGCTCGGTGCGCTGACCGGTGAGCGCCGAGATGAACAGCACCGGCGCGTAGGACATAAAGCTCAGGTCACGCAGGACGTCCTTGCGCATCTTCTCCATGGTGCCGGTCTCCTTGTCGACCAGATCCCACTTGTTGACGACGATGATGGACGCCTTGCCCGCCTCATGCGCAAGACCGGCGATCTTCGTGTCCTGCTCGGTGACGCCGTCGCGCGCGTCGATCATGATCAGGCACACATCCGCGCGCTCGATGGCGAGCTTTGCGCGCATGACGGAGAACTTCTCGATGCGGTCGTCCACGCGCGACTTGCGCCGGATGCCGGCGGTATCGACAAAGATATACTTGCCGTATTTGTTCTCAAAGCGGCTGTCAACGCTGTCGCGCGTCGTACCGGCGACGTTGCTGACGATGACGCGCTTTTCGCCGAGGATGAGGTTCACGAGCGAGGACTTGCCGACGTTCGGCTTGCCGATGACGGCGACGCGGGTGTAGTCCGCGTCCGCATCCGCGGCGTCCTCGGGCGGAAAATGCTCCAGACAGGCATCGAGCAGGTCGCCCGTGCCGTGGCCGTGCACGGCGGAGACGGCGATCGGATCGCCGAGACCGAGCGAGTAAAACTCATAAATGCCGGGGTCGACCGCGCCGGTGGCGTCCATCTTGTTGACGGCCAGCACAACGGGCTTTTTCGAGCGCAGGAGCATATTGGCCACCTCCTGATCGGCGGCAGTGACGCCGGTGCCGATCTCGGTGACGAGCACGACGACGTCGGCCGCGTCAATGGCGAGCTGCGCCTGCTCGCGCATGAACAGCAGGATCTCATTGTCGGTGCTCGGCTCGATGCCGCCGGTGTCGACGATGTCGAACGCGCGGCCGCACCACTCGCACTCGGCATAGAGCCGGTCGCGCGTGACGCCGGGCGTGTCCTCAACGATGGACAGGCGGCGTCCGCAGAGCTTATTGAAGAGCATGGACTTGCCGACATTCGGCCGGCCCACGATCGCAACCAGTGGTTTGGACATGATCACCCCTCCTTATGGGGATTGTATTTGTAGTACTCCGCGCCGTCGGTGCTGCCGCTGCCGCGGTCGGGCAGGTGGACCTCCGGCAGGATGCCGAACATGGCGTCGCAGAGGGCGAAGCCGTCGGCGTCCACGGGATAGATGGGCACGCCGAGCGCGGCGCTGGCCTGCTCGAGCGTGATATCATCGAGAAAGTCCAGCTCGTCATGGCGCACCATGTTGTTCGAGATCAGCAGCCGCTCACCGAGATCCTTCCCGCGCAGCTGCGCGATGAGGTCCTGCCCGGTGATGAGGCCGGAGACATTGATGCTGCGGCCGAAAAAGTCATTTTCGATCGCATAGACGTGTCCTTGTATTGTAGCATACTTTTCGCGCGCCGTACACAAAAGTTTTTCCAGAAACGGCGCTGCCGAAACGCCCGCCGCCACAGAGAACGGCACGCCGTCCGGCGGGTCGGACAGGCTCAGCGCCGAGCGGAACTCCGTCTGCTGCAGGCGCAGCATGCCGACGCCGTTTTCCAGCTGCGTGAATTCCTCGTAGAATTCCTCCGGCGGCAGTGCGCGCCCCGCCTTGAGATACAGCTCGTCGGCGCAGAAGAAGATGCGCGTGCCGAATTTTTCAACGCATTCGTCACCGAAGGCGTTGACGAGGTCAAGCGTCTCGGCCGCGTGCTCGGGCGTGAACGGCGTGAGCGGATAGAGCCCCTCGCGAAACTTCGTCAGACCGACCGGCACGATCGACACGCTGTGCACCTGCGGATAGAGCGCCGCGAGGTCGCGCATCGTGCGCTGCAGCTGCGCGCCGTCGTTCAGACCGGGGCAGCAGACGATCTGGCAGTTCATGGTGATGCCGCCGTCGGAAAAGCGCCGCATGATCTCGAGCGTCTTGCCCGCGCGCGGATTGCCGAGCAGAAACGAGCGCAGCTCCGGATCCGTGGCGTGCACGGAGACGTTGATGGGGCTGATGTGCAGGTCGATGATGCGCTGCACCTCGCGCTCGGAGAGGTTCGTGAGCGTCATGTAGTTGCCCATGAGAAAGCTCAGACGCGCGTCATCGTCCTTGAAATACAGCGTCGGGCGCATGCCGGGCGGCATCTGGTCGATAAAGCAGAACACGCAGTGGTTGGCGCACGAGTGGGCGTTGTCCATGAGGTAGGTCTCGAAATCCAGCCCCAGCTCGCCGCCGAGCGGCTTTACGATGTGCACGGTGTGCTCCGACCCGTCCGGACGGCGCAGGCACACCGCAAGCTGCGGGTCATAGGCGTAGTATTTATAGTCCAGCACATCGGTGATCGGGTTGCCGTTGATGGACACCAGCCGGTCGCCGGGATGGGCTGCGTGGCGCAGCGGGCTGTCGGGGTCGATGTGGCTGATCGTGCAGCGATGCATACGCCGCGCCTCCTTTGCGGGAATTCTTTTGCTATATGCCGGAAAACTCCGGCATATAGCAAAAGAAGAGGGGCAAACGCTCCTCTTCTCAGCTTCTTTTAGTCGTCAACCTTGATGACGTCGCGTCCGTTGTACTTGCCGCAGGTCTTGCAGGCGTGATGGGGCATGACGAATGCGCCGCAGTTCGGGCACTTCACGATCGCCGGAGCGGTGAGCTTCCAGTGGGACGAACGACGCTTATCACGTCTCTGTCGAGACACTTTTCCTTTCGGGACTGCCATGATGACACCTCCTCGTCAGTCGCTGTTATGAGCAGCTTCCTCTTCTTCGTCAGTTTTATTATCCAAAAGCTGCTCTAATACAGCCATTCTTGGATCGCGGGGTTTTTGACACCGGCACGGCCCGAGGTTCAAATTCGCGCCGCAGCGGTCGCACAGCCCGGCACAGTCGGGCTTGCACAGGCACTTGGTATCCATGCTGAGGATGAAGCAGGTGGAGAGCACCTCGTCCACATCGAGCCAATCTCCGTCGAGCGTAAACACCTCAGGATCGTCGTCCTGCGCATCCGCCGTGATGTCGGCATGCAGGTCGAGGTCGACCGTGCGCGGAAACTCCGCGCCGCAGCGGTCGCACACGCACAGCATCTCCGCATGCAGTTTGCCCTGCAGTGTGAGGATGCCGGCCGTATTGACCACCTTGCCCTCGGCCGTGATCGGTGCGGTGTACGCCCGGACAGAGGGAAAGTCCAGCAGAGCCGTGTCCAGCTCCTGCGAAAACGGAACGCTCCCGCCGGGAATTTCTATGATTTCTCTCAGATTCAGTCTCATAGCGCACCTCGCACAATCGCTTTAGTATTATAGATGATATCCACCCTAATTGTCAACAGGAATTTGTGTTGACAATGCGCTGAAAATCCGCGATAATCGTTGCGTGGAGATGGTACATGCTATGAAAGAGATCCAAATACGCAAAAATGACGCCGGCCAGCGGCTCGACCGCTTCGTCGGAAAGGCCGTTCCCCTGCTGCCGGAATCGCTGCTGCAAAAATATATCCGCCTCAAGCGCATCAAGCGCAACGGCAAGGGCACAAAGCGCGACGTGCGCCTCGTCGAGGGGGACGTATTGCAATTATACATCAATGACGAGTTTTTTGAAAGACCCACGGAGGAAAATGCCTGGCTGAAAATTGCGACGCCGCGGCTGGACATCGTCTACGAGGATGAGAACATCCTGCTGGCGGACAAAAAGCCCGGTGTCCTGTGCCACAGTGCGGGCGAATGGAGCTGGGACACGCTCATCTCAAACATTCAGGCCTACCTGCGTCAGAGCGGCGAATGGGACCCGAAGGCCGAAAACGCCTTCACCCCCGCGCTCTGCAACCGCATCGACCGCAACACCGGCGGCATCGTCATCGCGGCGAAAAACGCCGAGGCGCTGCGCATCCTGAACGATAAGATCCGCGACCGTGAGATCGACAAGGCCTATCTCTGCGTCGTCTGCGGACGGCCGAAGCCCGCCGAAGGACGGCTGGAGGGGTATTTGTTCAAGGACGCGGTAAAAAACCAGGTCTACGTGACGAAAAAGCCGCAGCCGGGCGCAAAATCCGCCGCGACGGAATACCGCACGCTGCAAAGCAGCCGGGGGCTCTCGCTCGTCGAGTGCCGGCTGCTGACCGGGCGCACGCACCAGATCCGCGCACAGATGGCCGCCGCCGGCTGTCCCCTGCTCGGCGACGGGAAGTACGGCCGCGAGCGCATCAACCGCACCTACGGCGAGACGGGGCAGATGCTCTACTCCTACAAGCTCACCTTCACCCTGCCGACGGACGCGGGCATCCTGGAATACCTGCGCGGAAAAACGTTTCAGGTGCAGCAGGTGGCCTTCGCAGAGAAGTATTTCCCGGGCTTTCAAATTCCATAAACGTACGGCGCCGGACGGGATCTCCGTCCGGCGCCGTATGTTTTCGCATCACTCAGAGCCGTTCCATGCGGAAGGCTGCATAGACGTCCCGGCGGGTGAAGCCGTCCGTGGGGACAAACCATGCCTCCGGCAGCGCGGTCACGTGATCCGCCGGGTGCGCCGCTGCAGAGACAAGGCCGTTTTCCCGGCACCAGGCCATGGCGCCGTCATAGGCACCGGCGCGGCCGGTCCGGCGCAGCTGCGCGACGCGGCGCGCGATCGCGTCCGCCTTCGGCGTCAGCAGCAGCGCCAGCTGCTCGCCGAGGGCGAAGGCCACCGGTGTGCGCTTGGCCATGTTGTAGCCGTCCTTCTGGAAAATGATCTGCCCGCAGAAAAAGTCCGGGTCTTTTTCCAGCGCCTTGCGCATCGGCTCGACCATAGCGCGGATCTCCGCCTGCAGGGCCGCCTCCGGATCCGGATCCGTAGACGGGAGCCAGCCCGCGCCGTCAAACGACGCCGCCATGTACTGATAGCCCATATGGTCATAGACATCGTAGCTGGTAAAGCCGCCTGTCATCTTGTCCACATAGTGCGGCGGGCGTGCAAGCGTCATCGTATAGCCATAGCGCGTCTGCATGAGCGCGTGCAGGCGGCCGAGATCCTCCACCGCGGCATCAAAGCCGGGAAGGTATTCGCGCGCGCCGTATACAAACGGTTTCTTGCCGAAAATGATGTGCCGGTAGCCGTGGTTCGTGATCTGGTGGCCCTCGGCGAGCATACGGCGGATGAGGCGGTCATTATGCTCCGCGCCGCCCTGCTCGTCACAGTGGATGTCCGGATAATGGTCGAAGCGCACGCCGCCCCACGCGGCGCTGCCGAGCTTGCCGGCCTCGTCGGGATAGTTGGCGCTCGTATCGCCGATGACGTCAAAGCTGCCTCGGGCACCGTACTGCGCCAGCGTATCGAGCAGGACGTCCGTAAGCGCACGGCCGTCAAACCGATCCGGCGACGCGGGCAGCCCCATCGGCCCGTCGTCAAACGTCATGGCGCAGATGCGCCGGGTCGTCTGCACGCGCTCGATGCGCCGGGTGTAGCCGACATAGTGCTTTTCTGCGGGCGTGATGAGTTTCTTGATGATCTTTTTGCCCTGTTTTCCTGCTTTAACGATCCAAGACATGATAGGTCTCCTCTTTCCACGTGATATCCTGCAGGCAGCACTTTGCGGCAAAGAGCGCCCACTTGGCATAGGCGGCCGCACCGGCATGGGTGCGTCTGCGCTTGGTCAGCTGGCTCTCGGCAACATAGCGCGCCTTTCCGCGCCGCCCGTCCACAGCCGTCGCCCCGCGCAGCAGCGCCGCACGGACGGCCGGCAGCGTCAGTGCATCGACCTCCAGCGTCACGACGCCGTTGCCGATCTCCTCAGGCAGGTGCGCATCGCTGCCGGCCGTGACCGGCTTTTGCGCACGCTGCGCAAGCGCGCACGCCATGGCGTTGGCCTGCGGGTTCTTGCGATCGGCCCGACCGTTCCAGACCTCGATGCCATCGAGCCGGTCGAGGTAGGCGTCGAGCCGCTGCGCATCGCAGCTGCGCTCGAACGGGTGCGCCATCACGGCAAGACCGCCGCAGGCGTGCACGGCGTCGATCGCGGTGCCCAGCTCCCGCGCCTCGATCTGCTCGGTGACGAACAGGCCCAGCAGATGCCCCTGATCCGTCGAGAGCTCAACGCCGGGGATGAGCAGAAAATCCGGTGCGTCCCACGTCTCGGTCAGGGCGCGGTCATGATCGCACACGGCGACGCCCTGCAAGCCCCGTGCACGCGCGCACGAGACGATCTCGTCAAGGGACATACGCCCGTCCGGCGAGTGCTCGGAATGAATGTGCAGGTCAAATCTGACCTCCATGGGCAAAGCTCCTCTCTGCGCGGAAATCACCCGCGCGCAAACAGGCTGTTTTTCAGATAGACCCAGAACACGCGGTTGTCGCCCCGGCAGCGCAGGGCCTCCTTCGCCGTGAACAGGTCGGCAATGCTGCGCAGAAATATGCCGACGCGCCCGGCGCGCAGATAATGCAGCGCAGCGAGCGTATCATTGAGCAGAAAGCGCATGCGCACGCCGGAGCGATAATCCTGCGCAGTATAGCGCACCCGCTCCCCCGCCGCAGCGCGGGCATAGTACGCCGTGAACGGGCTTTTGGCCGCCTCCGTCATCGGGAAGCTGCCCCAGACGCGGGGATTGACCTCCAGCAGACAGTCACCCTTGAACTCCACCATGGCCATGCCCGTGAAGCCGAACGAGTGCAGCAGCCGGTATGCGCGATCAATGAGCGCGGCGTCGTAAAAGCTCTCGCAGCAGGTCGAAGGGCCGCCGGTGACCGGATATTCGCGGATGCGGCGGTGGCACAGCGCGCAGATCAGGCAGCCATCCCGGCCAAGCAGCAAGCTCACGCCAATACCGGGGCCGGTGATCCTGTCCTGCACGATCGGCGCCGGGTCGTAGCGCTGCATGCGCGCAAGGATCTGTGCATATGCCTCCGGCGTGTCGGCAACGGCGTACCGGTCGGCGGCCTTGAGGCCGAATTTCTCGCCGCAGTGCGGCTTGATGACAACGGGATAGCGCTCCGGCGGGACGCCGTCATATTGCCGCGGCACCGGGATGCCGAGGCTCTGCGCGCGCGCATGCACCGTCTCCTTGTCATTGAGTGCATCGAGCACTGGCCGGGGCGCGATAAGAAAATCCGCGACCCGGGCAAACCGCTCCCGCTGCGCGGCGACCGTGTTGAGCGTGACCGCGCCGACGCAAAACAGCACCGGACGGTCATACGTCTCCAGAAGCGCCGCAAGCCGATCTGCATAGCCGTCGTCGGCCGCAGCCCCGTCGATCCACCGAAAGGCCGCACAGCAGCGTGAGGACGCGACCGCCGGCACAGCGTGCACGTCGGCACGCGTCTGCGTCACGATCACCTGATAGCCCGCGCGGTGCAGTGCACGCACCGCCGCGATGGACGACCGGTATTTCCCGTCTGTCACGATGGCTGTTTTCATGTCCGTTCCCTCCCGCTCCCGGCGCGGAGCTGTCGATCTTGTGCCTCTTATAATACCAAACCTGTGCAGAAAATACAAGACGGCGCAGCGGGCGCTCTGCCGAAAAGCAGAGCGCCCGCTGCGCCCGGGAAACGGATATGATCAGGAAGAGGTGTGCGCAAGTTTGTTCGTGTCCAGCGACTTGCGGTAGACCACGAAGCGCTGGAAGAGAAACTCCGTCACGAAATTCAGCACCATGTTCAAAAACGTGACCAGATAGCCGTTCCAGCCCTGCACGTCCGCGAGCCGGTGCTCGAGCAGCGTGGACAGCGGCGTGAACGCGCAGTAGTACAAAAACACGAGCGCCATGGCCCGCGCCACCTTTTCCGACGAGCGGAAGGTATAGCGCCGGTTGCAGGTAAAGTTCCACAGCACCGACAGCACCAGCGCCGTCAGATACGCCGCCCAGTGCGGCCAGTGAAACACCTCGTTGAAGAGCGCAAAGCTGCAGAGCTCGATCAGCCCGGCCGAGCACGAGAAGAGCAGAAACTTCCCCGTGCGCCGCAGCTCCGTATGGTCCATGCGGATCGCCTCCTGTTGTAATTAGTTAAATTATTTGAAGCAATTATAGCGCGGCGGCCGTTTTCTGTCAAGCTCGGCGCGCAAAACGGCAGCATCCCCTTTTCTTCCGGCGCGGGATGTGATAAGATGGGCGTCTGAGAAATCGAGGTGTTATCATGTACGACGAACTGACGCAGGTCGACATCCAGAAGATGCGCGACGAGATCGACTACCGCACGCGCGAGCTGCGGCCGAAGCTGATCGAGGAGGTCAAGACGGCGCGCGCTTTCGGCGACCTGAGCGAAAACTTTGAATACAAGGCCGCCAAGCGCGAGAAAAACCGCAACGACAGCCGCATCCGCTACCTGCAGCGCATGGTCGACACGGCAAAGGTCATCACCGACCACTCGACCGGCGACACGGTGGGGCTGTTCGATTCGGTGGTCATTTATATTCCGGACGACGACGAGGAGCAGACCATCCGCCTCGTGACGACGCTGCGGCAAAATGCGCTCGAGGGGCTCATCAGCAAGGAATCCCCCGTGGGCAAGGCCGTGATGGGGCATCGCGCGGGCGAGACCGTGCACGTGCAGGTCAATGAGGACGTCGGCTATGACATCGTCATCCGCTCGGTCGAAAAGGGGCAGGACGACGACTCTCTGCCCATCAGCGCCTACTGAAACCCGCGCAGAAAAGCAGCGGCTGCATCCAAGCGATGCAGCCGCTGCTTTTGTATTCAGTCCAGATAGCCGAACAGCCCGCGCACGGACACATCCCCGCCGGTGACGGTCTCGCGCGTGCCGTCCTCCCAGCGGACGACGAGCGCGAAGTCATCGTCCACCGCCTCGGCAAAGCCGGTGCGGACATCTTCACCGCGCACGACGCGCACGGGCCGACCGACCGTGACACAGCGCGCACGGTAGTCGCTGAGATATGCGCGCGGATCGCGCTGCCAGTCGAGATACATCTCATCGAGCGCACGCACCATCTCGGCGGCCAGGCGCGCACGGGAGAGCTCGAGCCCGGTCTCGGAATACACCGAGCCCGCGATGGCACGCAGCTCCTCGGGGAAATCCTCCGGCCGCTGGCGCACGTTCACGCCGATGCCGGCCACAATGGAGTCGACCGTGCCGGACTCGGCCTCGACGGTGAGCTCCGTGAGGATGCCGCAGATCTTTTTCGTGCCGAGGACAAGGTCGTTGGTCCACTTGATGCCCGGCTGCACGCCGCAGCGCTCGAGTGCGCGGCAGACAGCCACCGCGACGTGCGCCGTCACGGTCATGGCCGCCGTCGGCGCGCACGCAGGGCGCAGGAGCATCGACAGGTAGACCCCCTGCCCCGCGTCCGAGCGAAACGACCGCCCCGCGCGGCCGCGCCCCGCCGTCTGCCGGTCGGCGATGGCGCACAGGCCGTCCGGCGCACCGGACATGGCCTCCGCCTTCAGATAGCTGTTGGTGGAGTCGATCTGCGCAAAGCACTGCACCAGAGCCCGCCGCGCCTGCGGCAGATAGGGCAGCACGTCCCCGGCCGTGAGCGTATCCGGCCGCGCGCGCAGACAATAGCCCCGGTTCGTGACGGCGTCAATGTCATAGCCCGCGGCGCGCAGTGCACGCACTGCCTGACTGACCGCCGCGCGCGTCACGCCCAGCTTCTCGCGCATCTCCTCGCCGGATACATAGCCCTCCGCCTCCGTGAGCAGGAGCAAAACATCATCCCGCAGCATCCGATCACACCCCTTGTCGTGCGGTTTCTTTTCCTATAGTGTAGACCACGGCACGCGGGTTGTAAAGATATTTTCGTTTTTGGTTGACAATCAGGCGCGTGTGTGCTATCGTCCGATTGTTAAGTTTATTCACATTTTACTTTACAATCGGAGGCAACACTATGAAATTTTCCACAAGAGACCTTTGCTTTTGCGCGATCGGCGCGGCGCTCATCGCCGTGTGCGCATGGATCAGTATCCCGGCGGACGTGCCGTTCACGCTGCAGACCTTTGCGATCTTCGCCGTGTGCGGGCTGCTCGGCGGCAAACGCGGTACGGTGAGCGTGCTGGTGTATCTGCTGCTGGGCGCGGTGGGTGCGCCGGTGTTCGCGGGCTTTCGCGGCGGCTTCGCGTCCCTGATCGGCACGACCGGCGGATACCTCGTCGGCTTCATCCTGCTGGCGCTCATCATCACCCTCGCGCAGGCGCGCTGGGGACTCGGGCAGTGGGTGTTCGTGCTGTCGGCAGCCGTGGGGCTGCTCGTGTGCTACGCATTCGGCACGGCGTGGTTTCTCATCGTCTACACCCGCACGGGCGCGATCACGCTCGGCGTGGTGCTGGCAAAGTGCGTACTGCCGTTTCTGCTGCCGGACGCGATCAAGCTCGCCCTGGCGACGCTGCTGCGCGCGCGGCTGTACCGGCGCATCCCCGCATAAGCGGCGGAAAGTCTTTTGCCGGAACACCCAGAAGATTTTCCGGCAGGCTGAAAAAACGCTCATGGCAAAAGCCATGAGCGTTTTTTTATGAGAGAAAAGAAAAAGGATTTGAGAGGATGTTTGAAGGGAGTTATGGGGGGAGAGAAACGAAAGCGAAAAACTCAGATCACTTTTTCTTCTTTCAGCTTGGCAAGGTCTGCGTCGGACAGGCCGAGCACACCCTCGTAGATCTCCTTGTTGTCCTGACCGAGGTCGGGCGCGCACTTGGTGATCTCCGGCTTGGTATCCATGAGCTTGACCGGGTTGCCGGGGACGATCATGTCACCGATGACCGGGTGCTGCAGGTGCACGAACATCTCACGGGCGTTGGCGATGTGGTCATCGTTGACGACGTCGGCAAGCATATTGATCGGCGCAACCGGGACACCGGCCGCATCGATGATGGCCACGCAATCGGCGATGGTGTGCTGGGAGCTCCACTTCTCGATCTCGGGCTTGAGCGCGGCGTAGTTCTCGCAGCGGTGGATGTTGGTGTCAAAGCGCGGATCCTCGAGCAGCTCGGGGCGGTCGAGCGCCTTGGTGCACAGGAGCGTGAAGAGCTTGTCGTTGCCGCAGCCGATGACGAAGCGTCCGTCGCTGGCCTGGAAGGAGTCATACGGGAAGGCGGAGGCGTAGCGGTTGCCGATCAGCTCGGGCTGCTTGCCGGAGGCGAAGAAGCGCTGCCAGCCGACCTCAAGGCTGGAGACGACGGAGTCAACGAGCGCGACGTCCACGCGCTGGCCGCGGCCGGTGACGGTGCGGGCGTTGAGCGCCATGAGGATGCCGATGGTGAGGTTCATGCCGCCGAGCACGTCGCCCATGGCATTGCCGACACGCAGCGGCTGACCGCCGGCCTCGCCGGTGATGCTCATGAGGCCGGAGGTGGCCTGCGCGATGATGTCATAGCCGGGGCGCTGGTGCTTCGGACCGTAGCAGCCGAAGCCGGAGACGGCGGCGTAGATGATCTGGTCATTGACCTCCTTGAGCACGTCATAGCCGACGCCCAGCTTGTCCATGACGCCGGGGCGGTAGTTCTCGACGACGACGTCGGCCTTCTTGACCATCTCGAGGAAGAGCTTTTTGCCCTCCTCGGACTTCAGGTTCAGGGTGATGCCCTTCTTGCCGCGGTTGACGTAGGCATAGTACATGCTGTAGTCGTTCTTCTTCGGGCCCATGGCGCGGGTATCGTCGCCCTTGCCCGGCATCTCGATCTTGATGACGTTGGCGCCGTAGTCGGCCAGCATCATCGTGCAGTACGGACCGGCCAGAACGCGGGTCAGGTCCAGAACGGTAATATTGCTCAATGCTTTTTCCATGGAAATATCTCCTTTATCAGATAATCAGATTGCAATCAAACGTTTCCGGGGATCAGGCGCCATGCAGCAGGTTTGCCAGCGGGACGTAGATGGTCGAGCAGAGCACGATCAGGATCAGGATCGCAAGGCCGGCGTAGATGAACAGCTGCACGAACGTCTTGTTCTCGTCCTCCTTGGTGCGGTTGGGAAGCGCAGTCGCGAGCGCCGCCATAGCCAGCGCGCCGCCGGTGGACAGCGGGGAGATGCCGGACAGAGAGCCGCCGGCGCCGACAGCCGCCATCAGTGCGACCGGGTTCACGCCGCCGACCTGGGCAGCGATGTCCGCGCACATCGGCATCATCGTCGGGTACACCACGCCAAGCGCGGAGCTGACAAGGCTCAGCAGTGCAGCGGAGATGCCCATGAACGGAGTCGCAGTGCCCTTGGTCATGATCTTGGCGAGCGCGTTGCTCATCAGATCGATGCCGCCCATCTTGTTGACGATGTTGAGCAGGGAGCCGACCGCGAGGACCATCACGATGGTGCCCCAGGGCAGGGACTTGAGCGCCTTGCCGTCGTCGGCAACGCCGAACAGGAACAGCAGGCCGGCAACCGCGAAGGCGGCGACGCCGATGTTGACCTTGACGAAGATCAGCAGCACGAGCATGAGCAAGATGCTCAGCAGAGAGATGATCTGCTTGGCGTTGAACTTCTCAAGCGTGCCGCGCTCGATCGGGTTGAGCGGCTGTTTGACCTTGTGGCCCTTGAAGATGAACCAGAACACGAGCGAGGACACGATCGTCACGAGCGTCTGGCAGACCAGAATGGTGGGCATAACGTTTGCAATGTTGGCCTCGGCTGCGGCGCCGGTGATGATGGCAGCCTCAGGCGTGATGGGCGTCATACGTCCGGCCATCAGGCCCTGCTCGCCGATCAGGACGAGCATCAGCGGGTTGAAGCCGACCTCCACGGCGATGATCGCCGCGAGTGCGGGGATGATCGCCAGCGCAGGCACAGCGCCGGGGCCGACACCGGCAATGACGAAGCCGGCAATGTAGACCATGATGGGCAGGACCCACATCTTGTTTCCGGCCAGCGCGATGATCTTTCTGGCCAGCAGATCCAGCGCGCCGGTCTGCGTGATGGCCGCGAACAGCAGCGTGATGCCGACGAGCGTGGTAAACATTGAGGTGCTGAAGCCGCCGATCAGATCTTTATCGGTCAGACCGAAGATACGCACCATGATGACGCCGAATGTGACTGCCACAACACCGACGTTGACCTTGCGGAAGAAAGCCAGCAGGATCACGACGATGAACAGCACCAACGAGATAATGTCAAATGCAGTTTCCATAAATGATTCCCTCTCTAATATGGTTCAGATTTGTGGATGCGTGCCGCTCTCAGCAGCAGGGCGGGGTCTTAGTGTTGATGTTCTGCTGATGGCCGCTGTAGATGCCGTCGATGAAGCTCTTCTGATACTTCGCGGCAGCCAGCAGCTTTTCGAAGTCGATGCCGGTGTCATAGCCCATGCGCTGGAGCATGTACACGAGATCCTCCGTGGCGGTGTTGCCGGAAGCGCCCGGTGCGAACGGGCAGCCGCCGAGACCGCCGAGCGTGGACTGCACCGTCTTGATGCCGCACTCGATGGCGGCGAGCGTGTTGGCCTGACCCATGCCGCGGGTGTCGTGGATGTGGATCTGGAACTCGCAGTCGGGCATGACCTCGGTCACGGCGTGGATCGTATCACGTACCTGACGCGGATCGGCGATGCCGATCGTGTCGGCCAGGCAGATGGAGCGGATGCCCATGTCGTAGACGCGCTTGGTGAAGTCGACCACCTTCTGGATCGGCGGGATGCCCTCAAACGGGCAGCCGAACGACGTTGCCAGCGCCACGCAGATGTTCATCTGCGGGTAGGTGTCCATGATCTTCTGCAGCTCTTCCAGAGACTCCTCATGCGTTCTGCGGATGTTGGCCTTGTTGTGGCTCTCGCTGACCGAGATCACGTAAGAGATGTTGCGGATGCCGGCGTTGAAGGCGTTTTCCACGCCGCGGAAGTTCGGCGCGAGCGCATACAGCACCGCGTTCGGATACTTCTCGATGCAGGCCTTGGCCAGATCCGCCGCGTCCGCCATCTGCGGGATCGCCTTGGGGCTGACGAAGGAAGTGACCTCCATCTGCGTCACACCGGCGTCAAACAGTTTGTCGATCAGGTCGAGCTTCTGCTCAAAGGTCAGCATCTGCTTAAGATTCTGCCAACCGTCGCGCGGGCCGCATTCCAGAACATTGATCTTGTTTGCCATGATAGATTCCTCCTGACATTCCGTTTTCATTTCGCGATTTCGTGACTACCTTGTGTCTTGTGTTTCTGGAAACATCGCTTTGCTTAACAAGATAAGCTTAATAAACCAAAGACAAAACCTTGTCAATCGTTACTTATATTTTGCACTTTCCTTGGAATTTGTCAATCCGAAATTGCGAAAACGCGGGAATATCATCATTTCGCCTATTTGGAAGCGGTGATTGTTCAGCATTTCGACACAATTGTGCTTAATTTATTTCAGCATAAGCAATCTTAATTTAAAATAAGTTAAGCAGGTATTGCTTTTTTAACGCCCGTTTAGTATAATGTTAAGCAGCAGCGGTTCACCCACGCAACCATTATGACACAAAGGAAGTTTCCCGTTATGGCTACACTCAAAGACATTGCGGACATCTGCGGCGTCTCCACGGCGACCGTCTCCTATGTCCTGTCCGGCCGCGGCACGGAAAAGCGCATCACCGAGCAGACACAGCAGGAGATCCGAAAAGCGGCAGAGAGCCTCGACTATGAATATAAAGGCCGCAACAAGGCAGTGCTCAAGTACCGCGTCACGGTCTACTTCCCGCTCTCGGGGCTCAAGATGCTGCTGCCGACGTTTCTTGACGCCTTCAACCGCATCGTCGACGCCGAGACCTCGAACATCGACATTCTCCTGCGGCCGTACACGCAAAACCAGCTCCACCTCCAGCGGGAGCTTTGGGCCGAGCGCAAGGGCTCTTCCGCCATCGTCATCTCCCCCGGCGGAACGGATCTGGCAAACCTCGCCGAGAAGCAGACGCTCGTGCCGGTCATCCTGCTCAACCGCACGCTGCCGAACTACTCCTACGTCGGCTTCGATCAGCTTGAGTCCGGTCGTCTCGCCGCCGAGCACGCCCTCAAGCGCGGCGGAGACAGCATCCTGCTCGTCTCGTCGCCGACCCTGTTCGGCACGTCGTGGCGCAGCAGCGCCTTTTCCGACTACTGCCTGCAGCACGGCGTGAATCTTGAGCACAGCACCATCAGCGCCGACACGAGCATCCGCGCCGGCTATGAGCTTGGCAAGGCGCTCGTGCACAGCAACCGGCTCAAGAAGGTCATCTGCTGCACGTATGACATGACGGCGCTCGGCCTCACCACCGCCCTGTCGGAGGAGAACATCGTCGTCGGCAAGGACGTGGAGATCCTCACCACCAGCTCGAGCGACGATGATCTGCTCGCCTACAGCAACCCGCCGATCACCGTGGTGGACCTGAAGTTCCGCGACCTGTGCTACATGGCCATGCGCCTCGGCATGGACATTGCGACCGGGCGGGCGAGCTATCCGCAGGAGATCTCGCTGCACCCGACGATCATCTACCGGAAATCGTGCCCGGCCTGAGCGCAGGGCGCAAAAAAGAGAGCTTGTCACTGTCAAAAAGTATTACTTTTTGACAAAGGGGTTTGCGGCCTGACTGCAGCGCACGCGCTGTCCGCCTTGGGCGGACGGCGCGCACGTTTGCAGGCCGAGAAGTATTTTCTCCGCCGCACATGTCGCCGGAGAAAATGATCGGACTTTCTTTCGCCGCTGCGGCGGCGAAAGGCTACGAGGTTCCTGGGTAAACTGAAAAGAGAGCTTGTCACGATTCGTGACAAGCTCTCTTTTTCGTTATAAAATGCGGTTTAGTTCCAGAAATCCGTTCCGGTGATGCCGATGTCGGCGGCGTGGAACTGCGGATCCTTGCCCTCGCTGCGCTGACGCATATAGTCCTTGAGCACGGCAACGCCCTTGTTGCCGAGGATCAGGATGACGGGGACATTGATGATGACCATCGTGGCCTGGAGCATGTCGGCCGTATCCCACGCGAGGCCGGCGCTGACCGTCGCGCCGACGAACACGATCAGGGACGCAAGCACGCGGAACACCGTCATGCCCGCCTTGCTCGGGTCGCGCTTGAGGATGTACTTCAGGCAGCCCTCGCAGTAATAGTAGTTGCCGATGAGCGTCGTGAACGCGAACAGGCACATGGAGATAGCGATGAAGATCGGGCCGAAGCTGCCGAGCGACTGCTGCACGGACGCCTGCACGTAAGCAGCGCCGGCGGCCTTGGGCGTCGGGACAACGCCCGAGCACAGGCACATGAACGCCGTGGCGGAGCAGATGAGCAGCGTGTCGATGAACACGGACAGCATCTGCACAAGGCCCTGCTTGGCCGGGTGCGAGACATCGGCCGTGGCGGCTGCGTTCGGTGCCGAGCCCATACCGGCCTCGTTGGAGTACAGGCCGCGCTTGATGCCCCACATGATGCAAGAGCCGGTGAAGCCGCTGAACGCCGCCTTGAAGTTGAACGCATCGCGGAAGATGTTGGCGATGACGCTCGGGAAGATCCTGATGTTCATAAACACGACGACGAGCGACATCACGATATACAGCAGGCCCATGACCGGCACGAGCACGCCCGTGACGTTGGTCAGGCGCTTGCCGCCGCCGAGCACGCACACGGCGAACAGCACCGCAAGGATCGCGCCGATGATGTACGGCGTGCGGCCCTTGACATAGAAGCTGAAGCCGCCAAACGCATCCTGCAGGTTGTAGGCGGCGAGCATATTAAAGCCCACGACATAGGTCAGGATCAGCACGACCGCGAACACGACGCCGAGCCAGCGCTGGTGCAGCGCCTGCTCCATATAGTACGACGGGCCGCCGTAGCTGCTGCCGTCAGCATCGCGCTTTTTGTAGACCTGCGCGAGCGCAGACTCGATAAATGCACTCGCACCGCCGACCAGCGCCACGACCCACATCCAGAACACGGCGCCGAAGCCACCGAGACAGATGGCCGTGGACACGCCGACGATGTTGCCCGTGCCGACGCGCGACGCCGTGGACACCATGAGCGCACCGAAGGACGAAATGCTGCCCTTCTCTTTCGGCTTTTCCTTGACAACGCGGATCGACTCACCGAACAGCCGGAACTGGATCAGCCCGGTACGGATCGTGAAATACAGACCCGCGGCGAGCAGAAACAGAGGCACGATGTACGGCCGGTACAAAAAACCGCCGATCGCATTGACAACTCTGTCAATTGATTCAATCATGTTTTGTCTCCTCTACAGTTTTCTTTTTCTCTGCGTGCTAAGGCACGCAAAAAACAGTATACAAAAGATTTGATAAAAAAGCAACCATGATTCGGCAATTTGCACTGTGTGCGTGCTCTTGCAAGCGCGCACCTTTCGGAGTAAGATGAGGGTACTTTCAAGGCATGACAAGGAGCAACGCATATGTTCACTGGCTTTTCCGACGCAACGATCGACTTTCTCTGGGAGCTGCGCTTTCACAATGAGCGCCCGTGGTTTCTGGAGCATAAGCAGACCTTTCTCGACACGCTTGACCGGCCCATGAAGGCGCTGGCCGCCGATGTGACCGCCGCGCTCGAGCAGGCATACCCGCAGCGGAAGTGGTATCTGCACGTGGCGCGCATTTACCGCGACGCGCGGCGGCTGCACGGCAGCGGACCGTACAAGGAGAGCCTCTGGTTCACGCTGCGCTGCGACAGCAGCCGCGGGCCGGAGATCCCTGCGTTTTACTTTGAGATCACCCCGCACAACTACAGCTACGGCATGGGCTGCTACTGGGCAAAGGCAAACACGATGGCGTGCTTCCGCCGTGCGATCGACGCAGACCCCCTGCCGCTGACAGAGCTGGCAGAGCGCCTGAACGCGCAGAGCACCTTCGTGCTCGCGGGGCAGGACTATGTCCGGCCGAAGGGCAACCCCGGCGCGCTGCTCTCTCCGTGGTACAACAAGCGTGTGCTCGATCTCTCGTGCGTGCGCGCGCACGACGACCTGCTCTTCTCCCCCGCGCTGACAGACGAGCTCGTGCGCGGGTTCGGCTTCCTGCTGCCGTACTACGACTATCTCGAGGCCGTGACCCGGAGGAAGGACGCATGATGCGCAGCTTTGACGGGCACTGCGACACGCTCGCGCGCTGCCTCGAGCACGGCAGTGCGCTGCGGCAAAACACCGGCCATGTCGACCTCACGCGCTGCGCGGCACTCGGGCAGCACGCGCAGATCTTTGCGATCTTTGCCGACAGCGCTGCGGTAAGCGAACCGCTCCATACCGTCGCGCAGCGGCAGCATGCCCTGCTTGAACGCGAATGTGCGCGCAACGCCGACCTCGTGCGCCGCTGCCGCACGGCGCAGGACGTGCGCGCGGCATGGGCGGCCGGGAAAACGGCCGCGCTGCTCGGCATCGAGGGGGCGGAGCTGCTCGACTGCGACCTCAAAGGGCTGGATGAAGCCGCGGCGTGGGAGTGCGTGTATGTGACGCTGACATGGAACCACGCAAACGCCCTCGCTGGCTCGCACTGTGACGCGCCGGCACAGGGGCTCACGGCACAGGGGCGCGACTTTGTGCGCGCGCTGTATGCCCACCGGATTCTGCCGGATATATCGCACCTGTCGGAGGCGGCAGCGTGGGATGTGGTGCGTCTTGGGCTCGGTCCCGTGATCGCCTCGCACGCGAACAGCCGCAGCGTGTGCGCGCACACGCGCAATCTCTCGGATGACCTCTTTTGCGCCATCCGCGACAGCGGCGGCGTGGTCGGGCTCAACCTCTACACGGACTTTCTCGGCGGCGCGGACATGGACGCCGTCGTGCGCCACATCGAGCACCTGCTCGACCTCGGCGGTGCAGAAACGCTCGCGCTCGGCGGCGATCTCGACGGGTGTGACACGCTCGGCGGCGGCGTCACCGGCATTCAGGATTACCCGAAGCTCTACGCGGCGCTCGCGGCGCGCGGCTATGACGAGCCGCTGCTCAGCGCGCTCTTTTCTGGCAACTGGCTGCGCGTGCTGCCGAAGGAATAACACACACCGCCGCACTGCGCGGCGGTCATGACGGAGTGAATCAACATGGAAAACTTCAAGCAGAAAGCATACAACGTCTTTGAGCTCTTCGACCGGCAGTGGGCGATCGTGACCGCCGGCTCGATCGAACACTACAACAGCTGCACGGTCGGCTGGGGCAGTCTGGGCAACCTCTGGGGACCGACGGGCAGAAGCCGCCCGACCGTGACGGTCTACGTACACCCGGCGCGCTACACCTGCGAATTCCTGGAGCAGGGCGACACGTTCACCGTCAGCTTCTACCCGCCGGAGTGCAGGCGTGCGCTGGGCTACATCGGCTCGCACTCCGGCAGAGACGGCGATAAGGCCGCCGCAGCCGGACTGACACCGGTGGCCTTCGGACAGGGCGTGACCTATGCGGAGGCGAACCTGACCTTCCTGTGCAAAAAGCTCTACCAGCACCAGTTCACCGCAGAGGATCTTGCGCCGGAGGTGCAGGCATACTACGCCTCGATGCCGCAGGTGTACCCCGACTTTCACGGCGGCTGGCAGCCGCATCTCGCGTTCGTGGGCGAGATCATCGACGTGATCGACAAGCGCTGAGCGCAAAACAAGAAAACGACGTGGCCAAGACGGTCACGTCGTTTTTGCAATATCGGGGAACTTACGTAAGCGGTTTGAAATCGGACTTCGGGTGGTGGCACAGCGGGCAGATGAAGTCATCCGGCATATCCGCGCCGTCGTACACATAGCCGCAGACGGTGCACACAAAGCCGACGCGCTTTTCCGCGGGCTTGGCCTCATGCTTGACGAAGTCGGACGCCGGGTGCTTGCACAGCGGGCAGATGAAATCGGCCGGGAGCGTCTCGCCCTCGTACACGTAGCCGCACACGGAGCAGACCCAGGTCGCCTTCTCGGCGGGGGCCAGTTTCGGCGGCGCAGGCTTGATGTGGCTGCGGTAGTAGTCATAAGTCACGGTCTCGTCGTTGCTGAAGAGCTTGGACTCCGTGATCTCGGCGATGAACAGCCGGTGGCTGCCCTGATCATAGCTCTCGACAACGCGGCAGGAGAACATGGCGTTCGTGTAGCGGTTGATGTAATACAGGCCGTTGTCGCTGCGGGCGCAGTCGCTCCAGTCTGCAAACTTGTCCACCTCTGCGCCGGACTGGAAGCCGAAGTGCTGGAAGAATGCAAACGGCACTTCCTTCGTCAGCAGCGAGAGATTGAACACGCCGGTGCGCTCGATCATGCCGCAGGTGTAGTTGGCCTTGATGACCGAGATGGAGATGCGCTCGGGCTTGTTGGCCATCTGGATGGCGGTATTGATGATGCAGGCGTTGTCCTTGTCCCCCTCACGGGCGGAGAGCGCAAACAGACCGTACTGGAACTTGAAGAGCGCGGCGGGGTTCTGCTTGCCCTCGTTGACGATCGGGCGCGGCTTCGGCATGGAGGCCACGAGCGCGTCCGCGATCTCGGCGAGCGCTGCAAGCTGATCGTCCTTGAGCGAGGACTTGATGGTGAGCATCTCGTTGAGGATGGTCACGTCCTTGAGCTTGGAGAGGATGCCGCGCATGAGCTTGCCGGCGGTCGGCGCCCAGGAGCCGTTTTCGATCAGGGCGATGGTGCGGTTCTGGAGGTTGTGCGCCGCAATATCGAGCAGCGCCGTCTCCATGTTGCAGAAGATGCCGGCGTTATACGTCGTGGACGCGAACACGAGGTGGCTGCAGCGGAAGGCCTCAGCCACGACATAGCTCGGGTGCGTGACGGAGACGTCGTACATGGCGATGTTGCGCACACCGCGCCCGGCCAGCATGGTCGCGAGCACCTGCGCCGCGTTTTCGGTGTGACCGTAGACGGAGGAGTAAGCGATGAGCACGCTGCCGTCCTGCTCGGGCGTGTAGGAGCTCCACTTGCTGTACTTATCGACGAACCAGCCGATGTTCTTGCGCCAGACCGGACCGTGCAGCGGGCAGATCATGCGGATATCAAGCGTAGCGGCCTTCTTGAGCAGCGCCTGCACCTGCGTGCCGTACTTGCCGACGATGTTCGTATAGTAGCGGCGGGCATCGGGCAGCCAGTCGTGCTCAAAGTCATACTCGTCGGCATAGAGGTTGCCGCTGAGCGCGCCGAACGTGCCGAAGGCATCGGCGGAAAAGAGCGTGCCGGTCGTGGTGTCAAAGCTGACCATGACCTCCGGCCAGTGCACCATCGGTGCCATGACGTAGGCGAACGTGTGCTTGCCGAAGCAGTAGGTGTCGCCCTCGGCCATGAGGATGGCGCGGCTGTCGATGTCAAAGGTGAAGTAGTTGCGGATCATGTCGCGGATCTTCGCGTTGCAGATGATCTTCGCCTCGGGATAACGGCGCACGGTCTCCTCGAGCGTCTTGGCGTGGTCCGGCTCCATGTGGTGCACGACGATGTAGTCCAGCGGGCGGCCGCCGAGCACGTGGGCAAGGTTTTCAAAGAACTGACCGGCGACGGACTGATCCACCGTGTCGAGCAGGACGGTCTTTTCATCCAGCAGGACATAGGCGTTGTACGACACGCCGCGCGGGATGGGATACACGCTCTCAAACAGCGCCAGACGGCGGTCGGACGCACCGACCCAGTACAGGTCCTCGGTCATTTTCACAGTGCAGTGCATACGTTGTCTCCTCCTTCAAATGTTTCTGGTTTTCCCCGGTCTCAGCCGAGGAGGTTGAGCAGCTCTTCCTTCGGCGTCACGCCGACCTTTACGGCCGTGGCCTGACCGCCGCGGAAAACCATGAGCGTCGGGATGCTCATGATGCGGTACTCACCTGCGAGCTCCGGCTGCTCATCAACATTGATCTTGCCGAATTTGTATTCCGGATGCTCGGCGGCGAGCTCCTCGACCACGGGCGCCATCATGCGGCAGGGGCCGCACCACGTTGCCCAGAAATCCACGAGCACGGGTCTGTCAGACTGCAGGACCTCCTGCGCAAAGTTTTCTTTCGTAAGTGTCAACATAGAGATCTTCCTTTCCGAATCGGTATCTTGGATTTATTGATTGGATTTTAACAGATTTTACACCTGCGTTCTGTGGCAAAGTCACATTCCGGCGAGGCTGCGCAGCTTCTGCGCGTCCGTGACCGTGACCGTGCCGCGGCCGAGCGACACGACGCCGTCGTCGGCAAAGTGGCGCAGCATGCGCGTGACCGTCTCACGCACGGCGCCGGTGTCGCGCGCGATCTGTTCATGCGTGGCGCGCACGGGGGCACGGGCATGATCGGATTCGTCCCAGAGGTACTGCGCAAGGCGCTTGTCAAAGCTTGTGAACAGCAGCTGCTGCATCGCCCACATGACATCGGAAAAGCGCTCGGTGGCAAGCCGGTACATGCAGCACTCGACATAGATATTCTCCGCCGTGAGCTGCTGGAACACGTGCGCGCCGAGGATCAGCAGCTCCGTCGGCGCATCGGCCACGAGCTGCACCTCGAACGTGATCTGCCGGATGACGCACGCCGCCGCGAGCACGCAGGCATCCCCGTCCGTGAGGCGGTAGAGCGTGATCTCACGCCCGTCATCCGAGAGCATGCACGCGCGCAGACGTCCGCTCTGCACCCGGATCATGCCGAGGCACTGCCCGTCGCACCCGTGCACGAGCGCACCGCGCTCATACTGTGTCAGCCGTGCGCCGCGGCGCGCAAGCTCGCGCTGCGGCTCGGTCAGGTTCGGCCAGAATGGCAGCTGCTCGAGCGCCGCATCCAATCGTTCGTTCATATCCGTTCCCCCATCGCCGCCGCACGCGCGGCAGCGCCCTTTTGCTTTCAGCATAGCACAAATCCGCCGCCGATGGAATCCCCAGTCGGGCAAAAATGGGCGCACCGCTGCATTTTTTCCGTTCTTCGCCCCGACAACACGTTGACAAACCGGCCGCCGAACGATACGATAGCGGAAGAAGACCATCATGGGAGGAATGCGCGATGCGTGTGCTGTGTTACGCGCAGACAAACATCGGCTCCGGCCGGGATAATAATGAGGACAACTACTACTGCAACGGCACGTTCAAGCGCGATGCCGCCGTCCCCGTGGCCGAGGCGGCCGCCGAGCAGGAGGGCAAGCGGCTGATCTACGGCGTGTTCGACGGCATGGGCGGCGAGGCAAACGGTGAGCAGGCAGCGCTTTTGTGCGCGCAGACACTGCACCGATGCAGCAGCGATGAGCCGTTTGACGCGCTCGATTTCTTCCGGCGCGCAAACGTCGCCGTGTGCGACATGATCGCGGCCAGCGGTCAGGTCAGCGGCTCGACCGCTGCGACCGTGCACCTGACCGGAAACCACGCCTATTGCTGCAACGTCGGCGACAGCCGCATCTATCTGCAGCGCGGCGGCGCGCTGCAGCGCATCTCGCGCGACCACACCAAGTATCAGGAGCGGCTCGATGCCGGTGCCGCCGGCGACGCGGATGACGCGGACGACAGTCCGGACCGGCACGTGCTCACGCAGTATCTGGGCATGCTCGGCGCGCGCCAGCGGCTCATGCCATACTTTGCGGCCGGTGTGCCGCTCGCCGTCGGCGACCGGCTGCTGCTGTGCACCGACGGACTGACCGGAAAGCTCAGCGACAGCCGCCTGCAGGCGGTGCTCGGCGCGGATATGCCGCTGCCGGAGCTGGGGCAGGCACTCATGGCGCAGGCGCTCGACGCCGGGCCGGGCGACAACATCACACTCGTGCTCATCGATGTCACGGCGCTCGACCCCGAGACCGCCGTTCCCCTGCCGCAGCCGCCGGTCGAGGAACTGTCGCAGACGCGGCGGTTCGAAGTCTCGGCCGAGCGCATCGCCGAGCAGGAGACGCAGCGCAAAAAGCAGGCGCGTGCGCGACGCCGCGAGTGGGTACTCACCGTCTCCGTGATCCTGGCGGTGCTCTGTGCCGTAGTCGCCGCGCTGTGGATCGCAGTCGGCAGCATTCCGCGCAAGCCCCCTGCCCCCGCGCCCACGCCGGTGCAGACGGTCACGCCCACGCCGAGCCCCACGCCGAACGCCCCGCCGCAGGTGATCCTGCCCCCGATGCCGACGCCGGATCTCGAGCCGGAGCCCACGCCCGAGCCCAGCATGGAGCCGACGCCGACACCGTCGCCGGAGACAACGTCTGCACCCGAGCGCTTCCCCGGTTGACGCGCGGCGGCGCAATGCGTATAATAGCTTATAAACGATTTGACACCTTTCGAGCATGAGGAGGAACACCGGATGCGCACACACCACGCCCTGCAGCCCCGCACACCGGAGCAGTCGGCCTACAGCACCGGCCACCGCGACGGAAAGCGGTTTTTGAAGCTCTACCGCAGCTATCTGCACGGCTCACTCGCCGCCATGGCGGAGCCGGTCTATGAAGGCACGGTCGAGCGCGAGGACGACTGGCGGCTGACCGCCGCACTCGCACTCGCGCCGATGACGCTCGCGTTCGCATACCTGATCGTGATGCTGTTTTTCGTGTTCCTGTGACTGTCAAAAAGTATTACTTTTTGACAAAGGGGTTTGCGGCCTGACTGCATCGCACGCGCCGTCCGTTCAAGGCGGACGGCGCGCACGTTTGCAGGCCGAGAAGTATTTTCTTCGACGCGCATGTCGCCGAAGAAAATGATTGGTCTTTCTTTCGCCGCTCCGGCGGCGAAACTCTGCGAGGCTTTTGAAAAGCTGTCAGCCCCGCTGCCGGTTTCCCGGCAGCGGGGCTGCTTTATATTCACTTTTGCACCTGCGCAGCCATCAGATACTGCGCGCCGAGCGGGCCGGACAGCAGCCCCTGCACGTGCGCGTTGCACAGGTACTGGTCCGTATACCAGTAGAGCGGACAGATGGCGCCCGTCTGCATGAGCAGGGTCTCGGCCTGATGCATGAGCGCATAGCGCTCCGCGGTATCGCTGCTGCTCGCGATGCGGTACAGCAGTGCGTCATACGACTCCGCCCACGTGCAGCCGTCTTTCGTGCGTCCGTCGATCGTGACGCAATAGCCCGCGTAGTCCGCGTGCGCGCCGCGGCCGAGCGCGACAAAGTTGCTGCCCGCGCTGCTCGCCCAGAGGGAGAGAAACGGCATGGGGTCGTCCAGATCGGCGCTGAAGCTGCAGCGCGTGACGGAGTAGCCCCCGGCGGCGCGGCTGGTGAGGAAGGTCTGCATATCCTGCGCCGTGACGGTGAGCGTGATGCCGTAGCGCGCGTAGAGCGCCCGGAGATACTCCGCGATAGCGACATGGCCGGCTGCGTCGGACGTCAGGTATGTCAGCTCCGGGAAGCCGGCGCAGACGCCCTGCGCGTTGACCGTGAAGCGGCCGGACGACTCCGCCGCCTGCCGCAGCAGCGCGACGGCCTGCTGGCAGTTGGCAGCATAGTCGGCGCTGTAGTACCCTGCCCCCTTGCCGTCGGCGCCGTTGTGCGCGGTGAAGGCGCTGCCGTCGGCATCCGAGATGCCGGACGGGATGGGGGCGTTCGCGCTCTGCTGCGCACCGGGTGTGATCTGCGCGCAGAGGTCGCCGCGGTCGATGAGCAGCGCAAGCGCCGTGCGGATCTGCGCGCGCTCCGGCTGCGTAAAGGCGCTCAGCGCCGGATCGTTCATGGGAAAGCAGAGGCTGTAGGTCGCAAGCCGGCTCACGGTGCGCAGCTCAGGTGCGTGGTTCGTGCGCAGATCGTCCAGAGCGGCATCCGAGACCGGCCAGACGAGCGCATAGTCGCGCGCAAGAAAGGCGGCGCTTGCAGCGTCGGGGTCAGGCTCGAACGCAAAGTGCACCGTCTCGGCCGTGACGTTGTCCGCGTCCCAGTAGGCGGGGTTTTTCACATAGGTCAGGCCCTCGTCCGTCCACGCCGAGACCGTATACGGTCCGCTGACGGCAAAGCCCGCGCCGTCCGCCGTCCGGCGCATCGTATCTGCCGCGCCGGAGGGCACGGGCGCATACGCCGGCTGGGCACAAAGCTGCAGGAAGGTCGGCATGGCCTCCGCGAGCACGACGGTAAGTGTGCGCCCATCGGACGATGCCGTGACGTTCAGGCGGCCGCTGCCATACCCGTCGATGCAGGCAAAGAGATACGGCGCCGCCGCATCCTCAAGTGTGCACGCCCGGTTCCACGCATAGACAAAGTCCGCCGCCGTGAGCGGCGTGCCGTCTGACCACGTAAGGCCGTCACGCAGCGTAAACACATACTGTACGCGCCCGTCGGGCAAAGACTCCGGCACGGGCAGCTCCGCGCACAGCTCGGGTGTCAGCTCCCGGCTGCCGTCACCGCCGGCGCGATAGCCGGTCAGGCCGGAAAAGAGGTTGACCACATATGTTGCGCCGACACCGTTTTCCGTGCACGCAGGGTCGAGCGTCGCAGGCTCTGCGCCGAGGCAGAGCGTCAGCGGCTCCCCGGCATCCGGGGCACGCACGGTGCTCGCCGGGGCGCGCGTGCAGCCGCAGAGCAGCAGCGCTGCGAGCAGGACGCACAAAAGTGCACGCTTCATGCCGGTCACCTCCCGTTTTGTTTCAATCTGCGGCGTTCGTTCCGCGTAGGCGTATCTTACCATACGCGCCGAAAAAATGCAACGGTTTCCTGCACTCATTCCCCACTTTTCTATAAAAATGGTGCGCTCTTAGATCAGAGCGCACCACAATTCGCGGTTTTTCGACGTAATAGTGGGATTTCGGTCAAAATGCCCATGTCCCGTCCCGGAACACCGGAACCGAGCGGCCGTCGCGGCAGTGCGCCGTGATCGCAAGATCCGGCGTGCCGATCATGAAATCCTCGTGGATCATGGAGTCGTTCACACCGAGCGCGCGCATCTCCTCGAGCGAGCGGTTCGGGTAGTCGCGGATGGTGTCGATGAAGCCCATACCGAGTGCGAGGTGGCAGCAGGCATTTTCATCAAAGAGGGTATTATAAAACAGGATGCCCGTCTGGTTGATGGGGCTGTCATACGGCACGAGCGCGCACTCGCCGAGATAGGCGGCACCGTCATCCATGGCGATGAGCTTTTGCAGCAGCGCCTCGTTCGTGCGGGCATGCACCTCCACGGCGCGGCCATGCTCGAAGCGGATGGAAAAGTCCTCAATGAGCTGCCCCTGATACGACAGCGGCTTCGACGAATAGACAATGCCCTCGGCCTCGCCGCGCTTCGGCGAGATGAAGCACTCCTCCGTCGGGAGGTTGGGGTTGAAGTAGCTGCCGCCGATCGTGTACTCCCCGCCGCCGCAAAACTGTGCCTCGGGGATCATGCCGACGGTCAGGTGTGTGCCGTTGGACGCGCGGTACTCGAGCGTCTCGATGCCGAGGCTGTTGAGATAATCACAGCGCGCCTGCAGGTCTGCGTTGTGCGCGTCCCACGCGGCGATGGGGTCATCGTGCACACGGCAGGTGTGCAAAATCGCCTCCCAGAGCTTTTCGACAGCGCGCGATTTCGTCTCGTGCGGGAACACCTTCTTCGCCCATGCCACGCCGGGCACGGCCGCGATGCACCACTGGTAGCGCCCCTCCATCTGGTCGCGGTAGGGCTTGATGACGCTGTAGCGTCCCTGGCGGGCGCTGGCCATCTTTGCGGGGCTGACGCCGCGCAGCCCGTCCGGATCTTCGCTGAGCAGGTAGATGCGGCACGGGAGCGTGTCGACATAGTGCTGAAGCTTCGCGCGCTCCCAGTCCTCGACAGTCCGGAGCGTCCTGACGCTCTCACGCCGGATGGCAAGCTTTTCGAGCGCCTGATGCTTCCATGTGACGGTGACCTTGCGCGCACCGGCGTGGTAGCACGCATCGGCGACCATGGTCACGAACTCCGGCTGGTCGAGCTCGGCCTCGATGACGACATCCTGCCCCTTTTGAACACGCGCGCCAACCTCGGCAATGAGGCGGGCATAGGCACGCAAAACGGTTTTCTTCATATTACTTCTCCTCTTTTCCGTGGTGTTCCGGCAGCGTGACCGTGAACGTCGTGCCGCGGCCGGGCGCACTCGTGACGGCGACCGTGCCGCCGTGGAGCGCCACGATCTGCTGCACCATCGACAGGCCCAGACCCAGTCCCGCGCTTTCCTGCCGGCTGGGGTCGGCCTGATAAAACCTCTGCCATATTCTGTCCAGATCTTCCTGCGAGATACCGACGCCGTTATCCTGCACGGTCAGCTGTGCGCCGGTATCCGTGCGTCGGAGCGCCACATGGATCCAGCCGCCGTCAACGCCGAACTTGAAGGCATTGTCGAGCAGGTTCTGCACGACGCGCGACATGAGAAACACATCCATGTCGATGAAAATGTCCGGTTCTGCCGCGCAGCCGATGCGGATGCCGCGGCGCGCGACCATGGTCTGCTCGTCGCAGATGACGGTGACAAGGTCGGACAGGTCTGCATACTCCCAGTTGACCTTCTGCGTGCCCTGATCGAGGCGCGTGATCTCGAGCATACTGGCGATGAGCTGTGACATCTTGTGCGCCTGCCGGTCGACGACGTCGAGCGCGGCCTGATAGTCCGCCGGAGTGCGGGCGTTTTTGCGCGCATCCTCGCAGGCGGCGAGGATGACGGTCGTCGGCGTGCGCAGCTCGTGCGAAGCGTCGGACGTGAAGCGCTGCTCAGCCTCGAACGAGCGCTCGAGCCGGTCGAACATATTGTCAAACGATGCCGAGAGCTGATAGATCTCGTCGCTGCCCTTCGTGTGCGGCAGGCCGATGCGCGCCTTGAGATCCTGCCCGTCGGAGATGGCGTTGGCCGCGGCCGTGAGCTGGCGCACAGGGCGCAGTGCGCGGTTGGCGATGAAATACCCGCCGATGACCGACAGCACCAGCAGCACCGGCAGCAGCGACCACGCCAGCGGCATGATCACGCGCATGACGCCGCCTTTTGCGTTCGCATCGATGACGCCGCGCAGCCAGACGCTGCCGACCATCATGTCGACGTGCACATCATAGACATAAAACGTCTGCTCGCCGCAGGTGACGGTGCGCACCGCGTCCCCGCTGAGCGGCAGCGGCTGCGCGGGCGCAAACTCCGCAGGGAACGTGCCCTGCAGGGCATTGCCGTCCGCATCATAGAGCACGGTGTATACGCCGCTGCGGTAATAGTGGATGTGGTCATAGCGAAACTGCCGGTTTTTATACTTGACGCGGTTGGCGTTGTGCTCGACCACGCGCACGAGACGCGACTCGGGGTCGTTTGTGACGATCGTGCCGTTGACGGCGAGCAAAAACGAGAGCACCAGCGCCTCGATGACAAACATCATGAGCGCAAACCACGCCGTGATACGGATCTTGAGTGACGGTCTTCTCATACTTCCTCCCGCAGCACCCAGCCGACGCCCCAGACGGTATGGATGAGCTTGGTGGGATAGTCCGCGTCGATCTTGCGGCGCAGATAGCTCACGTACACATCCACCACGTTCGAGCCGCCGCTGTAGTCATAGTTCCAGAGATGGTTTTCAATGCGCTCGCGCGAGAGCACAACGCCGCGGTTGCGGATCATATATTCCAGCAGCGCAAATTCCTTGGCCGAGAGCGAGATCGTGCGCCCGCCGCGCTTGACATGGTGCGAGGCGGTATCGACCGTGAGATCTGCCACGGTGAAGACATTGGTCGCGCTGCCGCCGTGCTTGCGCGTGATGACACGCAGCCGCGCCAGAAGCTCATCAAACGAAAACGGCTTGACGAGATAGTCGTCCGCGCCGGTATCCAGCCCGTGCACGCGGTCGGGCACGCTGTCCTTCGCCGTGAGAAACAGCACCGGCGTCTCGTTGCCGTCGGCGCGCATCTGCGCCAGCACCGAAAACCCGTCCATGCGCGGCATCATCACATCGAGCACAACGGCGTCATACTCCGCGCCCTCAAGATAGTCGAGCGCCTCCACGCCGTCAAAGCAGCTGTCAACGCTGTACCCCTCGGCTTTGAGTGTTTTGGCGAGGATGCGGTTGAGGTCCTGTTCGTCCTCCACGACCAGAATGCGCATACACGTCCCTCCTTGTTGTCTGTCTGTCGATTGATTATTATACCACAGGGCATGCCTGTGTGTAAAACAAGAAAATGCACCGGCCAAAAAACGGCCGGCGCGCAGCCGCGTGAAACCGCATGAAAAATGCACCGGCCGCAAAGCGGTCGGTGCATTTGAATTTGTGTTCGGGTAAACCTTACACGAGCTCGATGACAGCCATCTCGGCCGCATCGCCGCGGCGGGTGCCGATGCGGGTGATGCGGGTGTAGCCGCCGTTGCGGTCGGCATACTTCGGGGCGACTTCCTCGAACACCTTCTTGGCAACATCCTCGCGGGTGATGAAGGCCAGCGCCTGACGATAGGCAGCCATGTCCTTCTTCTTGCCAAGGGTAATCATTTTCTCGGCCAGAGGCGCGATCTCTTTTGCGCGGAAGACAGTCGTCTCCATGCGGCCCATGTCGAGCAGATCCGTGACCTGCTGACGGAGCATCGCCTTGCGCTGATCGGTGGTCTTACCGAGTTTCCTTGTTCCGGGCATATCGGTTTCCTCCTTGATAAGAGTAGCTGGTTATTACTGATTGTCGTCGCTCGCCAGGCTCAGGCCCATCATGGCGAGCTTGTGCTCGACCTCTTCGAGGGATTTGCGGCCAAGGTTGCGCACCTTGATCATCTCTTCCTCGGTCTTGTTGGTGAGGTCTTCGACGGTGTTGATGTTCGCGCGCTTGAGGCAGTTGAAGCTGCGCACGGAGAGATCCAGCTCCTCGATGGTCATCTTCATGACGGTATCGGGGCGCTCCGGCTCTTTTTCCACCACCGTGCAGCTGTTGCCGATCGTGTCAGACAGATCGGTGAAGAGCGTGAAGTGATCGCACAGGATCTTGGCGCCGAGGCTCAGCGCGTCGCGCGCCGAGATGGTCTTATCGGTCCAGACCTCGATGGTCAGCTTGTCGAAGTCCGTCTGGTTGCCCACACGGGTGTTCTCGACAGCGTAGTTGACCTTCAGGACCGGCGCATAGATGCTGTCCACCGGGATGGTCCCGATGACCTGCTGCGCGCTCTTGTTCTTGTCCGCCGGGATATAGCCTCTGCCGTGGTCAAGCGTGATCTCCATGGAGAGTGCGCCGTCCGGACCGAGGCTGGCGATGTGCAGTTCGGGGTTGAGGATCTCAACCTCGGCGTCTGCCTTGATGTCACCGGCGGTGACTTCACACTCGCCTGCCGCTTCGATATAGACGGTCTTCGGGCCGTCGCAATGCAGGCGTGCAATGATGCCCTTCACATTCAGCACGATCTCGGTGACGTCTTCCTTGACACCGGGGATCGTCGAAAACTCGTGCTGCACACCGGCGATCCGGATGGACGTCGGGGCATAACCGGGCAGTGAAGAGAGCAGCACTCTGCGCAGAGAGTTACCCAGGGTCGTGCCGTAGCCACGCTCCAAAGGCTCGACGACGAACTTTCCATAGGAAATGTCGTCCGGGGATTCCAGGCATTCGATGCGCGGCTTTTCAATTTCAATCATTTAGACTTAACCCTCCTTACTGTATTGTTGCGCCACTGCGGCGCTGCGGATGTCAGCTTACCAATTTGAGGGTCTCTTTATTACTTGGAATACAGCTCGACGATGAGGTGCTCCTCGACAGGCAGATCAATGTCATCGCGCGCGGGCATGGCCACGACCTTGCCAACCATGCTGTTGGCGTCGTAATCCAGCCACTTCGGCGCCGGACGGGAAGCGTTGGCTTCGACGTTGGCCTTGATCTTGTCGAGACTCTTGCTGGAGTCCTTGAGTGTAATAACCATGCCCGGCTTGACCAGGAAGCTGGGGATGTTGACTTTGCGGCCATCCACGGTGAAGTGGCCGTGCGTCACAAGCTGGCGCGCCTCGGCGCGGCTCATCGCAAAGCCGAGACGGTAGACGACGTTGTCCAGGCGGGTCTCGAGGATCGCGAGCAGGTTCTCGCCCGTGATGCCCTGACGCTTCTCCGCCATGGCAAAGTAGCTGCGGAACTGCTTCTCGAGCACGCCGTAGTAGCGGCGGACCTTCTGCTTCTCGCGCAGCTGGGAGCCGTACTCAGAGGTCTTGCTGCGGCCCTGGCCGTGCTGACCGGGGGCGTAGCCTCTGCACTCGAGCGCGCACTTCTGGGTGTAGCATCTGTCGCCCTTAAGGAAGAGCTTCTGGCCCTCTCTGCGGCACTGACGGCAGACAGCTTCGGTATATCTAGCCATAATTCATTTCCCTCCTTCAATCAGACGCGACGGCGTTTCGGAGGACGGCAGCCATTGTGCGGAATGGGGGTGACGTCCTTGATCATGGTGACCTCGAGTCCTGCAGTCTGCAGGGCGCGGATCGCAGCCTCACGTCCGGAGCCGGGGCCCTTGACGAAGACTTCGACCGTCTTCAGGCCGTGCTCCATGGCCGCCTTGGCAGCCGTCTCAGCGGCGGTCTGCGCGGCGAAGGGGGTGGATTTCTTGCTTCCGCGGAAGCCCATGCCACCGGCAGAAGCCCAAGAGATCGCATTGCCCTGGGCGTCCGTGATGGTGACCATGGTGTTGTTGAAGGAAGAGCTGATATGCACGGCTCCCTTTTCAATGTTCTTACGCTCCTTGCGGCGCGTGCGAACCTTCTTGCCTTTTGCTGCGTTTGCCATTACATATCCCTCCCTTACTTCTTCTTATTGGCGATCGTGCGTTTCGGGCCCTTGCGGGTACGCGCATTGGTCTTGCTGCGCTGGCCGCGCACGGGCAGGCCGCGTCTGTGACGCTGGCCGCGGTAGCAGCCGATCTCGGTCAGGCGCTTGATGTCGAGCGCCACGCTGCGGCGCAGGTCGCCCTCCACGATGAAGTGGTGGTCGATGCACTCGCGGATCTTCGCTTCGTCCTCGTCGGTGAGGTCTTTCACACGGGTGTCCGGATTGATGCCGGTCATCTCAAGAATCTTTTTTGCGCTGGTTCTGCCGATACCATAAACATAGGTCAGGCCAATTTCAATTCGCTTGTCCTTGGGCAGGTCAACGCCGGCGATACGTGCCATCTTATTCGATCATTCCTTTCGAAATTTTGGTTCCGCGCGCAAAAAGGGAGGCGACTTACTCCCGCCGGAGGGAGCCGACCTTCTGGCGCGGATGTGTTAGGACTTACAGGGTCAGATCAGCCCTGTCTCTGTTTGTGCTTCGGGTTTTCGCAGATAACCATGACTCTGCCCTTGCGCTTGATGACCTTGCACTTTTCGCACATGGGCTTGACACTCGGTCTGACTTTCATTGTAGTTAACCTCCTACTTGCTTCTCCAGGTGATGCGGCCGCGCGTCAGATCGTACGGAGACATCTGAACCGTAACCTTGTCACCGGGGAGGATTCTGATAAAGTTCATCCGGAGCTTTCCGGAGATGTGCGCCAGGATGACGTGGCCGTTGCCAATGTCAACCCGGAACGTCGTGTTGGGCAGGGATTCAACAACCGTGCCCTCCAGTTCGATTACATCGTCTTTTGCCAAGGTGTTTGAACCTCCTAAGGTTTTTCGGGACGCGCCCGTCACATGTCGTCTGCAAACGTCAGGATCTCCGGCTCGCAATCCGTGACGAGCAGAGAGTTTTCGTAGTGCGCCGACAGACTGCCGTCCGCCGTGACCACGGTCCAGCCGTTGTCAAGAACGCGGACTTCGTAGTCTCCGGCGTTGACCATCGGCTCCACGGCGATCGTCATGTTCTTCTGCAGACGCGGGCCGTGGCCGGGCTTGCCGTAGTTCGGGATCTCCGGCGCTTCATGCAGACCGGCGCCGACGCCGTGGCCGACATACTCGCGCACGAGTGAATAGCCATAGCTCTCGGCATAATCCTGAATGGCGTGGCCGATATCGGAGATGCGGTAGCCGACACGGGCAAACCGGATGCCCTCAAAAAAGCTCTGCCGCGTGATGCGGATCAGGCGCAGCGCCTCATCCGAGCACTGGCCGCACGGGAACGTGCCCGCACAGTCGCCGTTGAAGCCGCGGTAGCGGGCGCCGACGTCGACACTGACGATATCGCCCTCATGCAGGACGCGGTCGCCGGGAATGCCGTGGATGATCTCGTCATTGACGGAGATGCACGCCGCCGTCGGAAAGCCGCCGTCGGTCATGAAGCACGGCGTCGCGCCGGACTTCGTGATGAACTTGTGCACTTCGCGGTTGATCTGGCGGGTGGTCACGCCCGGGGCCACCATCTGACGCGCGATGGTACGCGCGCCAGCGGTGATCCGGCCGGCCTGCCGCATGATATCGATTTCGGGATCGGATTTGATGATGATCATTTCAGACCCAGAGCTTTCTCGATCGCAGCGGTCGTGGCCTCGATGGTCGGCTGGTTGTCGACGGAGACGAGCTTGCCGCGCTGGGCGTAGAAGTCCTTGAGCGGCTCGGTCTCGGCATGGTAGACATCCAGACGCGCCTTGACGGTTTCGGGAGCGTCATCCTTGCGGATGGTCAGCTCGCCGCCGCACAAGTCGCACTTGCCTTCCACCTTGGGAGGGTTGGAGACGATGTGGAACGTGGCGCTGCAGTCCTTGCAGGTCCGGCGGCCGGACATGCGCTCGATGATGGTCTCATCCGCGATCTCGATCGAGAGGGCGGTGTCGATGTCGATGCCGTGCTGCTCCAGCGCTTCCGCCTGGGGGATGGTGCGCGGCATGCCGTCGAGGATATAACCATTGGCACAGTCGGGCTCGGCCAGACGCTCGCAGACGATGCCGATGATGACGTCGTCCGGAACGAGCTTGCCGCTTTCCACATAGGATTTTGCTTTCAGACCCACGGGCGTGCCGTTTTTCATGGCCGCACGCAGGATGTTGCCGGTGGAAATGGTGGGAATGTTCAGCTTGCGGCTGAGGATCTCAGCCTGCGTTCCCTTGCCTGCACCGGGGGCACCTAACAAAACGAGTTTCATACTATGAATCCTCCTATCAGCTCAGGAAACCCTTATAGTTGCGCATGAGCATCTGCGCCTCGAGTGCGCGGACGGTCTCAAGTGCAACACCGACAACGATGATGATGGACGTGCCGCCCAGGGAGATGCCGGTGAGCTGCTCCGCCTGCGAGCACGCGCTGATGATCAGCGGCGTGATCGCGATGACGCTCAGGTAGATCGCGCCGAAGAGCGTGATCTTGTTGAGCACCTTCTGGATGAATTCGCTCGTCGGCTTGCCTGCACGGAAGCCCGGGATGAATCCGCCGTTCTTCTTCAGGTTGTTCGCGACCTCGATCGGGTTGAACTGGATCGTGGAGTAGAAATAGCTGAAGAAGATGATGAGCAGGAAGTAGAGGACGATATACGGCCAGGTGGTCGTATCAAAGACATGCTTCATGATCCAGCTGCTCTGCCACTTCGGAACGAAGGCACAGATGGTGGCCGGCAGAGACGCGATCGACTGGGCGAAGATGATCGGCAGGACGCCGCTCATGTTCACCTTCATCGGCAGGTGCGTGCTCTGGCCGCCGTACATCTTGCGGCCGACGACGCGCTTGGAATACTGCACCGGCAGACGGCGCTCGGCATCGTTGACGAGCACGATCATGACGATCAGCAGCAGGGCGCCGAGGTACATCAGCACCAGCACCCACCAGGCGAGGTCGCCGTTGGCGACGTTGTTGATCTGGCGGATGATGGAGTTCGGGAAACGGGCGACGATGCTCACGAACAGGATGATCGAGATACCGTTGCCGATGCCGAACTCGGTGATCTGCTCACCAAGCCACATGATGAGGGCGGAACCGGACGTAAAGGTCAGGATGATGACGATGGCAGCCCAGATGTTGCCGGCAAAGTCGGCGTTCATGAGGCCGTAGTTGCGCATCATCATATAGTAAGCAAAGCCCTGCAGCAAGCCGATGGCGACCGTGCTGTAGCGGGTGATGCTGGCGATCTTCTTCTTGCCTTCCTCGCCGCCTTCCTTCTGCAGACGCTCCAGCGCGGGGATCGCAATGCACAGGAGCTGAATGATGATGGAAGCGTTGATGTACGGCTGAATGGACAGGGCGAAGATCGTTGCCTGAGAGAACGCGCCGCCGGACATAACGTTGAACAGTCCGAGGATCGTGTTCTGCAGGCCGCTTGACTGGAAATACTCCGCAAGCGCTTTGGTATCGACGAAAGGTACGGGTACGGCATTGCCGAGACGGTAAAGCAGGACAATCAGCAGCGTGAAAAGAATTTTCTTGCGCAGCTCTTCGATCCGCCATGCGTTACGAAATGTCTGGAGCACCTTACACCACCTCTGCCTTTCCTCCTGCTGCCTCGATCTTCGCTTTCGCGGATTCGGAGAACGCAGAAGCCTTCACAGTCAGCTTCTTGGTGATTTCGCCGTTGCCGAGAATCTTCACGCCGTAGGTGCACTTGCTCAGCACACCGGCGTCAAGCAGAACCTTCGCGTCGACGACTGCGCCGTCTTCAAACTTCTCCAGAGCGGAGACGTTCACGCTCTCGAGCGGTTTGGCGAAGATGTTGTGGAAGCCGCGCTTCGGGATGCGGCGCGCCAGAGGCATCTGGCCGCCTTCGAAGCCGATGCGGACGCCGCCGCCGCTGCGGGCCTTCTGACCCTTGTGACCGCGGCCGGCGGTCTTGCCGTTGCCGGTCGCGTGGCCGCGGCCCTTGCGCTTGCCGACATGGGTGGAGCCCACAACGGGAGAAAGTTCGTGGATATTCATGTTTGGGGCCCTCCTTATTCTTCTTCAGTGACGGCGACGAGATAGCCGATCTTGGCGATCTTGCCGCGGGTCTGGGGGTTATCCGGCTGCACGGTCTCGTTGCCGATCTTGTGCAGGCCGAGGGAGTTGGCGGTGGCAATGTGCTTGACATTGCGGCCGCTGAGGCTCTTGACGAGCTTAATCTTCAGATTTGCCATGTCTCAGCCCCTCCTTAACCCAGAATCTCTTCGGCGGTCTTGCCTCTGTAAGCAGCGACCTGCTGGGCGTTGCGCAGAGATTTCAGACCTTCCATCGTCGCAGCGACGACGTTTGCCGGGTTGTTCGAACGCAGGCACTTGGTACGGATGTCCTTGATGCCGGCAGCCTCGACCACAGCACGCACAGCGCCGCCGGCGATCACGCCGGTACCGGGAGCAGCGGGCTTGAGCAGCACGCGGCCGGCACCGAACGCGCCGATGACCTCGTGCGGGATCGTCGTGCCCTGCAGGGTCACGGTGGTCAGGTTCTTCTTAGCGTCCTCCAGGCCCTTGCGGATCGCTTCGGAGACTTCGGCTGCTTTGCCGAGGCCGAAGCCCACACGGCCCTTGCCGTCACCCACGACGACGAGTGCGGAGAACTTTGCGACGCGGCCGCCCTTAACGGTCTTGGAAACGCGGTTGAGGGCAACGACTTTTTCGGTGAATTCCTGGGGCTCATCGCTGCGGCTGCGGCGATTGTCCCGTCTGTCATTGTTATATGCCATTTCGTTTCCTCCTCCCGTTAGAACTTCAGGCCGCCCTCACGGGCGCCTTCTGCCAGAGCCTTGACACGGCCATGGTACACGTTGCCGCCGCGGTCGAACACGACCTCGGTGATGCCGGCAGCCACGGCGCGCTCGCCGACGAGCTTGCCGATCTTGGCCGCTGCTTCGCAGTTGCCGCCATTGCCTTCAAAGCCCTTTTCAACGGTGGAGGCGCTGCAGAGCGTCTTACCGGCGACATCGTCGATGATCTGGGCATAGATGTTGTTTTCGCTGCGGAACACGCTCAGACGCGGTCTCTCGGCCGTGCCGGAAACCTTGCCGCGCACTCTCTGGTGACGGCGAACGCGCTGCGCTTTCGTATTCGGTCTCTTAATCATTCAGGCACACCTCCAATTACTTCGCGCCGGTCTTGCCTTCTTTGCGGCGGACGTGCTCATAGTCGTACTTGATGCCCTTGCCCTTGTACGGCTCGGGCGGACGCTTGGCGCGCACTTCTGCTGCAAACTGGCCGACCTTTTCCTTGTCGATACCCTTGATGATGACCTGGTTCGGGTTCGGAACATCGATCTGGATGTCCGCATTCTCGGACATGGTGATCGTGTGCGAGAAGCCCAGGTGCATGACAAGGTTCTGTCCTTCCTTTGCGGCTCTGTAGCCGACACCGTTGATCTCCAGCGTCTTGCTGAAGCCCTCGGTCACGCCGATGACCATGTTGTGGATCAGCGTGCGGGTCAGGCCGTGCAGGGAGCGGTGCAGTTTGTCATCGCTCGGACGGGTGACATGGATGGTGTTGCCTTCGACCGTGACGGTCATGTCCGGGTGCACGTTGTGCGTCAGGGTGCCCTTCGGGCCCTTGACGGTGACGAGCGTGCCGTTGCAGGTGACTTCAACACCTGCGGGGATCTCGATGGGAGCTCTACCAATTCTAGACATTGTTCTGTACCTCCCTTACCACACAAACGCGAGGACTTCGCCGCCGACGTGCTGCGCACGCGCCTTCTTGTCGGTCATGATGCCCTTCGAGGTGGAGATGATCGCGATGCCGAGGCCGCGCAGGACCTGCGGCAGCTCGTCAGCGCCGGCGTACACACGCAGGCCGGGCTTGGAGACTCTGCGGAGGCCCTGGATGGCCTTCTCTTTGCCGGGGAGATACTTCAGGGTGACGCGGATGACGCCCTGCGTGCCGTCATCAATGAGCTGGAAGCTCTTGATGTAGCCTTCCTCGAGAAGAATTTCGGCAATGGCCTTCTTCATCTTGGAATTCGGGATGTCCACGGTTTCGTGCCGAGCGCTGCCAGCGTTGCGGATGCGGGTCAGCATATCGGCGATGGGATCGGTGATCTGCATTGTTTGTTTCCTCCTTAGTTAGAAGTTACCGATGATACGGTTTGGGCGGCGAGGTTCCGCATGAATACATGATTCCCTGCGGCCTTTCGTCATCCCTGCCCTTTCAGCGAAGGGCAAAAGCTTGCTTTTGTGACGCGCGGTCCATTTTCATGTCGCCGCCGGATGGCAGCGGCACGGCCGCGGTGCCGGACGGCACAAAAGCGGTGACTGCATACCTGCGCGCCGGGTCAAACGCACAGGCAGTGTGGGGTGCGGCACCGGGACTCAGATCATAAGCACCGGCACCGTATTTCAGTGCGCACCGACAGCCGCAGATCCAGCTGCGGCTGAAGGGGCGAACTTACGGAAGTTGGGGCTGAACGGAATGTTCAGCGCTGGGCGAGCATTTTTCGTCAGGCGGTGTGCACCGCGCAGCCGTTATCCCGCCCCGGGCGAAATTCTGTTGGTTGGCGAAGGGCGCTGTGCGCAGCTGTATCTGGTATACAGCAAGCACAGCTCACGATGCCAAACGGCAAGTTCGCGATTTTTCGTCAGGCGATGTGCGCCGCGCGCAGCTGTATTTCTATACAGCAAGCGCGGCTCACGATGCATGGCGGAAAATTTTTACCAGCTGGCTTTGCGGACGCCGGGGATCTGGCCCTTGTACGCCAGCTCACGGAAGCAGATACGGCAGATGCCGTAGTTGCGCAGGTAAGCGTGGGGACGGCCGCAGATCTTGCAGCGGTTGTACTGGCGGGTGGAGAACTTCGCAGGCGCCTGCTGCTTGAGGATCATAGATTTCTTAGCCATTGTGTCGCTCCTCCCTTATGCTTTGGTGACGAACGGGGCGCCCATGAGCTTGAGCAGCTCGCGTGCTTCCTCGTCGGTCTTGGCGGTGGTGATGATGGCGATGTTCATGCCGCGGAGCTTCTCGATCTTATCGTACTCGATCTCGGGGAAGATGATCTGCTCCTTGAGGCCGAGGCTGTAGTTGCCGCGGCCGTCAAACGCGTCGGCCGAGATGCCGCGGAAGTCGCGGACACGGGGCAGCGCGATGTTGAACAGGCGGTCCAGGAACTCCCACATACGGTCCTGACGCAGCGTGACCTTCACGCCGACGTGCATACCCTCACGCAGCTTGAAGTTCGCGACGCTCTTCTTGGCGACGGTCGCGACGGCCTTCTGACCGGTGATCGCGGTGATGTCCTTGATGACGGCATCGAGCGCCTTGGCGTTATCCTTGCAGTCGCCGCAGCCGACGCTGACGACGATCTTCTCGATCTTCGGGATCTGCATAACGCTCTCGTACTGGAACTTCGTCATCAGAGCAGGAGCGACTTCCTCCACATACTTCTTCTTCATAGAAGGCATTGTTGCCATAGTTCGTTGCTCCCTCCTTTACAGTTCGGCGCCGCACTTCTTGCAGATGCGGGCCTTCTTGCCGTCCGTGATCTTGTGCGCAACGCGGGTCGGCTTGCCGCACTTCGGGCAGACGACCATGACCTTGCAGGCATAGATCGGGGTTTCGGTCTTGATGATGCCGCCCTGATCCTGCTGGTTTTTCGGCTTCTGGTGCTTCGTGGCGACGTTCACGCCCTCCACGATGACCTTGCCGCCCTTCGGGTCAGCAGACAGGACTTTGCCTTCCTTGCCCTTGTTCTTACCGGACAGGACAACGACTTTATCGTCTTTTTTGATGTTCATGTTCTGCGCCCTCCTCAAATAACTTCGGGAGCCAGAGACAGGATCTTCGTGAAGTCACTGTCGCGGAGCTCACGGGCGACGGGCCCAAAGATACGGGTGCCGCGGGGGTTCTTATCCTCGCCGTTGATCAGGACGGCGGCGTTCTCATCGAAACGCACATAGGTGCCGTCCGCGCGGCGGACCGGCTTCGCGGTGCGGACAACAACAGCCTTGACGACGTCGCCCTTCTTGACGGAGCCGCCCGGAGCTGCCTTGCGCACGGAAGCAACGATCACGTCGCCGATGCTGGCGTACTTACGCTTGGATCCGCCGAGAACGCGGATGCACTTGATTTCCTTGGCGCCGGTATTGTCGGCAACCTTCAGATAACTTTCCTGCTGAATCATGTTGTTGCCTCCTTACTTCGCCTTTTCAACGATCTCGACCACGCGCCATCTCTTGTCCTTGGACAGGGGGCGGGTCTCCATCACGCGGACGATATCACCGACATGGCACTCGTTGTTCTCGTCGTGTGCCTTCAGGCGATAGGTCTGGCCGATGATCTTTTTATAAACCTTGTGCGCAACGTGGTCCTCCACGATGACGACAATGGTCTTGTCCATTTTGTCGGACACCACTTTGCCGACGCGGGTCTTGCGGGAAGTCGTTCTCATTTCGTTCATTCTCACTTACCTCCTCACTGCTCGAGCTGCTTTTCGCGGAGCACGGTTTTGACTCGGGCAATGTCGCGACGCACAGCAGAAATCTTAACGGGGTTGTCAAGATGATTGGTAGCGTGCTGCATACGGAGCATGAACAGGTCCTTCTTCAGTTCGACCAGCTTGCTTTCCAGCTCAGCGGCGGACATGGAGCGAATTTCACTAGCTTTCATCTTATTCACCACCAATCTCAGTCTCTTCCTTCTTGACGATCTTCGTCTTGCAGGGAAGCTTGTGGCTGGCCAGACGCAGCGCCTCACGGGCAGCCTCTTCCGACACGCCAGCAATCTCAAACAGAACTCTGCCGGGCTTCACGACGGCAACCCAGTACTCAGGAGAACCTTTACCGGAACCCATGCGGGTCTCGGCCGGCTTCTGCGTGACCGGCTTGTCGGGGAAGATCTTGATCCAGACCTGACCGCCGCGCTTGGTGTAACGGGTCATGGCGACACGGGCCGCCTCGATCTGGTTGGAGGTGATCCAGGCCGGCTCCTGCGCCTGCAGGCCGAAATCGCCATAGGTCACCTTATTGCCGCGCAGGGCCTTGCCGGTCATACGACCGCGCTGCACTCTGCGGTACTTCACTCTTTTCGGCATCAGCATTAGTTGTTGCCTCCTTCCTTCGGAGCAGCGGGAGCTGCCGGACGCGGGCCGCGGTTGAAGCCGCCCTGCGGACGGTTGCCGCCCTGCGGACGTCCGCCGCCCTGGTAGCCCGGACGGCCACCCTGACGGTTACCGTCGCGGCGGTCGCGGTTGTAGCCGCCGCGGCCTCTGCGATCGCCGTCACGGCGGTCACGACGACGGTCGTCGCGCTTGTTCAGATCCATGGTGCGCGGGGTAGTGCGCAGGCTCTGGGAGAGGATCTCGCCTTTGTAGATCCAGACCTTGACGCCGACACGGCCGTAGGTCGTGGCAGCCTCAGCAAAGCCGTACTCGATGTCCGCGCGGATGGTCTGCAGCGGAATGGTACCCTCGTGATAGCACTCGGTGCGGGCGATCTCGGCGCCGCCCAGACGGCCGGAGCACATGATCTTGATGCCGCGGGCGCCCATTCTCATGGCGCGGCCCATGGCGTTTTTCATCGCGCGGCGGAAGCCGATGCGCTTCTCGAGCTGCGCGGCGATGTTCTCGGCGACGAGCTGTGCGTTCGTATCCGGCGTGCGGACCTCAACGATGGAGAGGGCGACCGGCTTGCCGATCATCTTCTCAACGTTCAGGCGGATGCGCTCGATCTCCGCGCCGCCCTTGCCGATGACAACGCCCGGACGAGAGCAGTGGATATAGATGCGGACCTTCGCGCTGTCGCGCTCGATCTCGATGTTCGGGATGCCTGCAGAATACAGAGTCTTCTTCAGGTACTCACGGATCTTGTAGTCCTCAACGATCAGGTCACCGACCTTCTCGTCACGGGCATACCAGCGGGAATCCCAATCTTTGATGACGCCGACACGCAGGCCGTGCGGATTAACTTTCTGTCCCATATCTTCTGCCTCCTCCCTTATGCCTTCTCAGCCACGACGATGGTGATGTGGCTGGTGCGCTTGTTGATGCGGTACATACGGCCCTGAGCTCTCGGGCGGCCGCGCTTGAGAATCGGGCCAGCCGTGGCATAGGCCTCGGCAACGTAGAGGTTATCCGGATCCATCTCGAAGTTGTTCTCCGCGTTGGCGCAGGCGCTCTTGAGGAGCTTGAGCATGAGCTCGCAGCCGGCCTTCGGCGTGTTGGCCATGTAAGCCTCAGCGATCTTGGTGTCCTTGCCGCGGATCATGTCGCAGACGATCTGGACCTTACGGGGAGCGATACGGGCGTGCACCAGCTGGGCACGTGCAGTTTTCAGTTCTTCCATGTTCTCTCCCCCTTACTTTCCAACAGTCTTGCTGCCGGCGTGGCCGCGGAACGTACGCGTGGGCGCGAACTCGCCCAGCTTGTGTCCGACCATATCCTCAGTCACATAGACCGGGACGTGACGGCGGCCGTCATGGACAGCGATGGTGTGACCAACAAAGGACGGGAAGATCGTGGAGGAACGGCTCCAGGTCTTGACGACCTTCTTCTCGCCGGCCTTGTTCATTTCATCGACCCGCTTCAGCAGCTCGGGAGCGGCAAACGGGCCTTTCTTAACACTTCTGCTCATTACCTATTCCCTCCTTACTTGGCGTTGCGGCGCTTGACAATGAACTTGTCGGTCGCGTTCTTCTTCTTACGGGTCTTGTAACCCAGCGCCGGCTTGCCCCACGGGGTGACCGGGCCGGGACGGCCGACAGGCGATTTGCCTTCGCCGCCGCCGTGCGGGTGGTCACACGGGTTCATAACAGAACCGCGGACGGTCGGGCGAACGCCCATGTGGCGTTTGCGGCCGGCCTTGCCGATGGAGATGTTGGCGTGGTCGACGTTGCCGACCTGGCCGATGCAGGCGATGCAGGTCAGGCGGACCTTGCGGTACTCGCCGGAGGGGAGACGGACGGTAGCCATGCCGTTCTCCTTCGCCATGAGCTGCGCGGCGACGCCCGCGGAGCGGACCAGCTGCGCACCCTTGCCCGGGTAGAGCTCGATGTTGTGGATCACGGTGCCGACCGGGATGTTGGCCAGCGGCAGAGCGTTGCCCGGCTTGATATCCGCCGAGGCGGAGGACACGATCACGTCGCCCACGTTCAGGCCGACAGGAGCCAGAATGTAGCGGCGCTCGCCGTCAGCGTACTCGACCAGAGCGATGTTCGCGCTGCGGTTCGGATCGTACTCCAGGCGCAGGACGGTCGCGGTGACGTCCATCTTGTCGCGCTTGAAGTCGATGACGCGGTACTTTTTGCGGTTGCCGCCGCCCTGATGGCGGACGGTGATGCGGCCGTAGCTGTTGCGGCCGGCGTGCTTTTTGAGGACCTCCACGAGCTCCTTCTGCGGCTTGGCGTGCTTGTCGACACCGTCAAAGCCGGAAACGGACATATGTCTGCGGGAAGGCGTGGTGGGTTTATAGGTTTTAATCGACATTGTTCAATTCCTCCCTTACACCATGCCCTCGAAGATCTCAATGTTCTTCGAATCAGCGGACAGTTTCACAACGGCCTTCTTGCGGGTGGCGGTCATGCCGGACGGATTGGCGCCGACGCGCTTCTCCTTGGCGTGGATCGTCGTGGTGGTGACCTTGATGACCTTCACGTCGAAGATCTCCTCGATGGCCTTTTTGATCTCGATCTTGCCGGCATCCTTGGCGACTTCAAACACGTACTTTTTGATGTCGAGGTCTTCCATGGACTGCTCGGTGATGATGGGACGGATAATGACATCGTAAGCGGTTCTCATTATGCGTACACCTCCTCGATTTTCTGGAGCGCAGCCTTGTCAACGACCAGGACGCGGTGCGTCAGGATCATGTAGGGGCTGAGGATGGTGGCGATGGTGCTGCTCACGCCGGGAATGTTGCGAGAGCTCTTGACGACCTTCTCGTCAACCTGCTCGGTCACGAGCAGAGCCTTGCCTTCGGCGCCGATCTTGGTCAGGAACGCCTTGACAGGGGCGGTCTTGATCTCCTCGACAGCCAGACCGTCCACGACGAGGATCTCGCCGGCAGCGGCCTTGGCGCTCAGCGCGCTCTTGAGGGCCAGTCTCTTGACCTTCTTGTTGAGCGTGTAGCTGTAATCACGCGGTTTCGGCGCAAACGCGACGCCGCCGTGGGTCCACACCGGGCTGCCCTTGTAGCCGGCGCGTGCGCGGCCGGTGCCCTTCTGGCGCCAGGGCTTCGCGGTGGTGTAGGAAACCTCGCCCTTGGTCAGCGCACTCTGCGTGCCCTGACGGCAGTTGGCCAGGTGGTTCTTCACGGAGTCGTGCAGAACGGACTCGTTGGGCTCAACACCGAAAACGGCTTCGGAGAGCGCCACTTCGCCGACCTGATCGCCGGCCATATTAAACAACTTAGCAGTAGGCATATTCGCTCTCTCCCTTCCTTACTTTCTTGCAGAAGCCTTCTGCGGGTTACGACCGGAGGCCTTCTGCGGGTTGGTGCTGACGCCGGCTTCGCCCTTCTTGACGACCAGCTTCTTAACGGTGCTCTTGATATAGACAATGCCGCCCTTGGGGCCGGGGATCGCGCCGCGCACAACGATCATGTTGAGCTCGGGATCGACCTTGACCACGTCGAGGTTCTGGACAGTGACCTGATCCACGCCCATGTGACCGGCCTGCTTCTTGCCCGGGAAGATACGGGAAGGATCGGTGCTCGAGCCCATGGAACCGGCGTGACGGTGCACAGGGCCGCCGCCGTGGGAGGTCGGGGTACGGCCCTGGCCGAAGCGCTTGATGACGCCGGCGTAGCCGTGGCCCTTGCTGATGCCGGTGATGTCGACCTTGTCGCCTTCCTTGAAGGTGTCGGCCTTGATGACATCGCCCACATTGACAGAGGCGCAGTCCTCGAGACGGAACTCTTTGAGGTGCTTCTTATAGCCGACGCCCGCCTTGTCCAGGTGGCCCTTCTCGGGCTTGGTCAGCTTCTTCTCGGCGATGTCTTCATAGCCGAGCTGGACGGCTTCATAGCCTTCCTTTTCCTTGGTCATCTTGCCGGTGACCGTGCAGGGGCCTGCCTCGATCACGGTGACGGGGACGACCTTGCCTGCTTCATCGAAGATCTGCGTCATGCCGACCTTTTTACCGATGATGGCTGTTTTCATACATGTTCCTCCTTCAGGTTATTGGTCAGCTCGCTTAGCTCATGGCCAGAGGCTGCTGACTTGACCCGTCCGCACACGCAAGCTGCGGACTTCGGGTTTGTAAATATGCGCTCTCGCGCAGGGTTAACGGGGTGTGCTTACAGCTTGATGTCGATCTCGACACCGGCCGGCAGCTCCAGATTCATCAGAGCCTCGACCGTCTTCTGGGTCGGGTTCATGATGTCGATCAGGCGCTTGTGGGTGCGGCGCTCAAACTGCTCACGGCTGTCCTTATACTTATGAACAGCACGCAGGATGGTGACGATCTCGGTCTTGGTCGGCAGTGGAATGGGGCCGGAGACCTTCGCGTCAGTGCGCTTCGCGGTTTCGACGATCTTCTCCGCCGCCTTGTCGATCAGCTGGTGATCGTAGGCCTTGAGGCGGATACGGATCATTTTCTTGTTGCTCGTGGTTGCCATGTTGTTTCCTCCGTTACGAATTTTTTGGGCGGCATTGGCTCCGCCGGTTCGCACGGATGAGATCACCATACACCGTTCCGTGCGTATCAAACCCTGCCCGAAAAACAAACCGGCTCTCGCCGGTATGCAGCCGTGCAGGTGATATACGCTGGTGCTGGCTGACTCAACCGCCCGATTGTCTGCCGTGCAAAGGCGCGGCAGCGGACATACTCCACGGAAGTTACCGGAGATCAGCTCCGCAATCTCCCGCTTCATCGCAGAATGCACCTGTTTCCGCACAGGCGCTCCCTAAGAATAGCAAAAACCCTCTCGGATGTCAAGAGGGTTTTTCACTGAAATGTAGAAAATTCACAAAAAAGTTTGTGCAGTCCGACCAATTCATTTTTCCGCCGTTTCCGACGGCTCCGCCGCTGCGCGCACGGCGTCCGCGAGAGCGTCCGCGTCGCGCAAAAGCGCCTCCGCACCGGTCAGAAGCACCGCGCCCGCGCCCGTGAGCGCAACGGTGTGCCGGTCGCGCGTGAGCAGCGGCACGCCGAGCTCCCGCTCGAGGGCAGTCACGGCGCGGCTGGTCGTCGAGTGGCTGACAAAGAGCTCCTTGGCCGCGCGTGTGAAGCTGCGGCAGGCAGCGACGGCGCAGAAGATGCGCAGTTGTTCCAGTTCCATGGCGCACCCTTTAATAATTAAAGGTATAGGGCATGAGCTCGCTCAGGCGGTTGCTGACATAGCGCCCGCCGCCCATGACGGACAGCACCTCCATATCGGGCGCGAACTCCGCCAGAAACTGCCGGCACGCGCCGCAGGGGTAGCAGTAGTGCTCCCCGTCACCGTAGACAGCGATGCGCACAAAGTCGCGGTGTCCCTCGCTGACGGCCTTGCACGCGGCGGTCCGCTCGGCGCAGATGGTGCTGCCGAGGGCGGCATTTTCCACGTTGCATCCGGTAAAGACCGTACCGTCGCGGCACTCGAGCGCGGCGCCGACGGCAAAATGGGAATACGGGACATAGGCATTGCGGGAGGCCTGCACGGCCAGATTAATCAACTGACGATCTGTCATAATCCTGCTCTCCTTCCGTTTCTTTTGGGACTGCGAACACAATATACTTATAGCCGAAGTAATTCAGCAGCGCGACCTCGAGCGTGACGCCGACCTTGGCAAGGTACGGATTGATGCCGAAATGCGTCAGCAGGCCGATCATCACCTCGCTGAGCGCGAGGGATACCACGTTCCACGCCGCAAAGCGCGCACACTGCCGCCAGCGGGCGATGTGCCCGTCGCGGAAGGTGATGCGCCCGTTGAGAAAATAGCTGCAGACCGTGCCGACAGCATAGCCGATTGCCTGACAGAGCATGGGCGTGAAATGCAGCAGCTCATGTGCGGTCGTAAACGCCACCCAGTCCATGCCCGTGTCGAAGCAGCCGACAAGCGCATAGGTGGCAAAGCGCTTGGCGCGTGCGATCCACTCGTGCTTCATGCCTGACTGATCTTCCAATCCGTGATGTTGCGGAAAATGTTGTACTTTGTGGGAGAAAAGCCGCCGACGGCACCGCGATGCACATACAGGCAGTGCTTTTCAAAGCAGATGGGCACGATGGGTGCCGTGTCCGAGATCGTCTGCAGCATGGTGCGGCAGGCCGCGGCACGGCCGGTGTCCGGGGCGGCGAGATAGGCGTTGATGACATCGGCATACGTGCCGGTCGAGATGCCGCCGTAGTTGAGCGCACCGCCGGATTTGAGCAGCGCCGAGAGATCGAAGTCCGCCGGGAGCGCGACCTCACCATAGTACAGATCATATTTGCCGCCCTTGAGCGCAGCCTGATAGTTGTCCCAGCTCATTTCGCGCACCTTCACGGGGATGCCGATGCTCGTGAGATCGGCCGCGATCTTGTTGGCCATACTGACCTTGAACGTGCTGTCGGCATAGACGATCAGCGAGAGGCTGATATCAAGCGGCGACGAGCCGTCGGGCATGTACTCGCGCTCGCCGTCGCCGTCATAGTCCACGATCTTCAGGTCGTCGAACATTTTTTTCGCCTTGTCCAGATCGTAGGCCAGCGACTCGTTGAGGGAGCTGTCAAAGAGCGTGCTTGCCGGGTGGACGGGCAGCGCGCTCGCAACGGCGCAGTCGTGCAGCAGCGCAACGGCAAACGCACGGTCGACCACATAGTTGAACGGCTGACGGTAGCGCGCGGTCATGAAAAAGCTGCTGTTGGTGTTAAAGCCGATGTACTGCAGGTTCGTCGTGGCATACTGGCGCTGGTCGCTCTGGGTCGAAAAGGTCAGGTCCGTGCCGGAGCTCGGGTCGCTGAGCGCAAGGTCGAGCTCTCCGTTGTCAAACGCAGAGGTGATCTCCTCGACCGACTTGTACTCGGCGAGGTAAAACGCCTCGACCGGCGCCTTGTCGGCATCCGGATGGTCGGCTGCCACGGTGAGGCTCTGATGGTCGGCGGCATACGTGTACAGCCCCGTGCCGCACGGATAGGCGCTGTCGCCGGCGTCGTTTTCAATGACAGGGATGTTCAGCAGCGCCGGAAACTGCGTATTCGCGCGCGAGAGCGTAACAGTGACCGTGCCGTCGTCATTGTCCTTGACCTCCTTGACCGCACTCAGGCGGCTGGCATAGAGGCTCGAGGCCATGGCGGTGCGAATGGAATAGGCCGCGTCCTGCGCGGTGAGCATGTGTCCGTCGTGAAAGGCGCGCTCGGTGTTGACGGTGAACGTCCATGTCTCGCCGTCGTCACTGCTCCACTCCGTAAACAGGCCGGGCTCGGCCTCAAAAGCGTCGGTGAGCTCCGTGAGCGTCTCGTACACGAGACCGCAGATGGCGAGGTTATCGGTATTTTGTGTTTTGTACGGGTTCATGCCGGCGGACGCGCTGTAATTGAGCGTGAACTTTCCGTCAAGCTCGACGGCGGTCTGCGTGTCCTTTTTGCCGACGGTCTCGCCGGTATCGTCCGCGTCGTCCTTGCCGCAGGCGGCGCAGCCGAGCAGCAGCGTGAGCGCCAGTGCGAACGCCAGCAGTCGGGTCAGATGAAGATGTTTCATGGGTTACCCCCTTGGGTCACAGGGTGATGACGGCGGCCTGCACGCCGCGGCGGCCGTCGGTCGCACGGTGCGACCAGAACACATCCGGCCGGCACATGGTGCAGGCGTCCGACACGGCGATCTGCTCCGCCGGGACGCCGAGCTGCGCAAGTCTCCGGGCGTTGACGCCCTTGAGATCGAGCAGGGCCTTGCCGTCCGCGCGCGGGCGCACGAGCGCACCGAGCGGCGCGCCGAGCAGCGCCTCGGCTGCGGCGACGACCTCCGGTCCGACCTCGAAGCAGCAGGCGCCGATGCCCGGACCGATGGCGGCGCGGATGTCCGCCGGGTGCGCACCGAGGGCGCACATCTGCGCGACGGCAGCGCCGAGGATATCCGCCACCGAGCCGCGCCAGCCGCAGTGCACCGCGCCGATGACTCCGGCGGCGGGGTCGTGCAGCAGTGCGGGCAGACAGTCGGCCATAAAGACCGCGAGCGCAACACCCGGCTCATTCGTCACAAAGCCGTCGCAGGTAAAGCGCGGCTCACGCTCCGGCGGCTGCGCGTCGGCAGCGTGCGCGATGCGCACGTCCGCGCTGTGGACCTGCTGCGCATATACTGCGCGCGTGAGGTCGAGCCCGGCGGCAGCGCCGAGCCGCCGCCAGTTTTCGCGCACATTTTCCGGCGTGTCGCCGCGCCGGACGCTGAGATTCAGGCTCTCGAGCACGCCGGTGCTCACGCCGCCGAGGCGGGTGGAAAAGGCGTGGCGCGCCGGGATGTTCGGCGCGGTCAGATACGCTGCGCCGCGCTGTGCGTGCAGCGGGAATGTGATCTCTGCGTGCATCACTGATCCTTGCCGCAGCAGTCTTTATACTTCATGGGCAAACCGTTCGGACGCAGCTTGCCGCACGGGCACGGGTCGTTGCGGCCGGGCTTCTTGGTGCGGCGGACGGGGCGCTTCTTCTCGCTGTCGTCCCCGCCGGCATTGGCCACGGTGCCGCGGGCGACGGTCTTGCGCTCGAGCTTCTGCTCGCGGCGCACGCGCACCGTGAACAGGCGGCGCACCGTCTCGGTCTGGATGCCGTTGACCATCTCGTCGAACATGTCAAAGCCGGCGCGCTTATACTCATCGACCGGTTTGACGTTGCCGTAGGCGCGCAGGCCGATGCCCTGACGCAGATCGTCCATGGCCTCGAGGTGATCCATCCAGTATTCGTCGACCACGCGCAGCATGACCACGCGCTCAAGCTCGCGCATGAGCGGCGTGCCGTCCGGCTGCAGGCCAAAGGCCTCCTCGCGCGCGGCATAGGCTTTCATGGCGCAGTCATAGACCGCGTCCGCGAGCGCGTCGGGCGTGAGCTTGCGCAGCTCATCCGCCGTGTAGTGCAGCTCGCACGGGAAGAGCTTTGCCATGGGCGCGAGGATCTCCTGCAGATCCTTGTCGTTTTCGGGGTGATGCTCAGCCATGCCGCCGGCGATCTCACCGGTGACAACGGTGCGGATCATGTGCTGGACGTGCTCCTGCAGATCCTCGCCGTCGAGCACCTTGCGGCGCTCTTCATAGATAACGTTGCGCTGCACGTTCATGACATCGTCATACTCCAGCACGTTCTTACGTGCCTGGAAGTTGCGGCTCTCGACCGTGCGCTGTGCCTGCTCGATGGCATTGGAAAGCATCTTGTGGTCGAGCGGCGTGTCCTCGTCGACGCGCAGCGTCTCCATCATGCTCTGCATCCGCTCCGAGCCGAACAGACGCATGACGTCGTCCGTGAGCGCGATGTAAAAGCGGCTCTCGCCGGGGTCGCCCTGACGGCCGGAACGGCCGCGCAGCTGGTTGTCGATGCGGCGGGACTCGTGCCGCTCGGTGCCGATGATATACAGGCCGCCGGCCTCGCGCACGCGGTCGGCCTCGGCGTCGATGCTCTTTTTGTGCTCGGCCATGCGCTCGGCAAACAGAGTGCGGGCCTTGAGGATCTCCTCATCCTCAGTCTCGGCATAGCCGGTGGCCTCGGCGATGACCTCCTCGGTGAAGCCCGCCTTGCGCAGGTCCGCCTTGGCCAGATACTCCGCGTTGCCGCCGAGCATGATATCCGTGCCGCGGCCGGCCATGTTCGTCGCGATCGTGACGGCGCCGAACTTACCGGCCTGCGCGACGATCTCGGCCTCCTTCTCGTGGTGCTTGGCGTTGAGGACGTTATGCGGGATGCCCGCTTTACGCAGGAGCTTTGACAGCTGCTCGCTCTTTTCGATCGACACCGTGCCGACCAGCACCGGCTGCCCCTTGTCGTGGCAGACGCGGATCTGCTCGATGATGGCGCGCAGCTTGCCGGCCTCGTTTTTATACACGACATCGGAGTTGTCGATGCGGATGACGGGCTTGTTCGTCGGGATCTCGATGATATCGAGGTTGTAGATGGCGGCAAACTCCTCCTCCTCGGTCATGGCCGTGCCGGTCATGCCGGAGAGCTTGCCGTAGAGACGGAAGTAGTTCTGGAACGTGATGGTCGCGAGCGTCTTGTTCTCGCTCTGCACGCGCACGTGCTCCTTGGCCTCGATGGCCTGATGCAGGCCGTCGCTGTAGCGGCGGCCGAGCATGAGGCGGCCGGTGAATTCGTCGACGATGATGACCTCGCCGTCCTTGACGACGTAGTCAATGTCGCGCTTCATGATGCCGTGGGCACGGATGGCCTGATCGATGTGGTGCACGAGGGTGGCGTTTTCGATGTCGGCGAGGTTTTCCAGCCCGAAGGCCGCCTCCGCCTTGGCGATGCCGCGGGCGGTGAGCGTCGCGGTGCGCGCCTTCTCGTCGACGACGTAGTCGGCGTCAAGGTCCTCGTCCTCCTCTTCCTTGTCGTCGATGGAGGCGTAGGCCTTGCACGTGAGGCGGGCGGCAAAGTTCTCCGCCTGGCGGTAGAGGTCGGTGCTCTCATCGCCCTGACCGGAGATGATGAGCGGCGTGCGCGCCTCGTCGATGAGGATGGAGTCCACCTCGTCGACGATGGCAAACGCATGACCGCGCTGCACCATCTGGGATTTGTAGATGGCCATGTTGTCACGCAGGTAGTCAAAGCCCATCTCGTTGTTCGTGCCGTAGGTGATGTCGGCGGCATACGCCTGCTGGCGCTCGGCGCTCGACATATCGTGCACGATCAGACCGACGCTCAGCCCGAGGAAGCGGTAGACCTTGCCCATCCACTCACTGTCGCGGCGGGCGAGGTAGTCGTTGACGGTGACGATGTGCACGCCCTCGCCGGTGAGCGCGTTGAGGTAGGCCGGTAGGACGGCGACGAGGGTCTTGCCCTCGCCGGTCTTCATCTCCGCGATGCGGCCCTGATGCAGCACGATGCCGCCGATGACCTGCACGCGAAACGGCTTCATGCCAAGCACGCGCCACGAGGCCTCGCGCGCCGTGGCAAATGCCTCCGGCAGCAGGTCGTCGAGCGACGCGCCTGCATCGTAGCGCTGCTTGAACTCGTCGGTCTTGGCGCGCAGCTGCTCATCCGTGAGCGCGGCGTATTCGTCCGACAGGGCATCGATCTTATCAGCGAGCGGATAGAGCCGCTTGAGCTCATGATCGCTGTGAGAACCAAATATTTTTTTGAGAAAACCCATTTGTTGACACTCCTTGTCCAGTGTAATTCCGGATTATATCATATATTTATGAATAAAGAAAGGGCGAATCGGCGCGGCAATAAAATTTTACCGGATTCGGCATTTTCCCGTTGCCGGAACGCGGCGAATGTTGTAGAATAAGTTGTTTGTTTGATAGCATGAAGCAGAGGAGAGAAAGATCTATGCAGGCAATCGGCTTTGACAACAATAAATACCTCCGGATGCAGTCGGAAAAGATCCGCGAGCGCATCAGTCAGTTCGGCGGCAAGCTGTATCTGGAGTTCGGCGGCAAACTCTTCGACGACTACCATGCGTCGCGCGTGCTGCCGGGCTTTGCACCGGACAGCAAGGTGCGCATGCTCATGGAGATGCGCGACGAGGCGGAGATCATCATCGCCATCTCGGCCGACGACATCGAGCGCAGCAAGCGCCGCGGCGACCTCGGCATCACCTATGACGACGACACGCTGCGCCTGATCGACGCCTTTCAGGGCTGCGGGCTGTATGTCGGCAGCGTCGTCATCACGCACTACCGCGGTCAGACGGCGGCGGAGAAATTCCAGCACCGGCTCGAGGCGCTCGGCATCCGCGTGTACCGCCACTACATCATTCCGGACTACCCGTCCGACATCGCGCGCATCGTCAGCGACGACGGCTTCGGCCGCAACGACTACATCGAGACGACGCGCAGCCTCATCGTCGTGACCGCACCCGGCCCCGGCAGCGGCAAGATGGCCACCTGCCTGAGCCAGCTCTACCACGAGCACAAGCGCGGCGTGTGCGCGGGCTACGCCAAGTTTGAGACGTTCCCGATCTGGAACCTGCCGCTGCGCCACCCCGTGAACCTCGCCTACGAGGCCGCGACCGTCGATCTGGACGACGTGAACATGATCGACCCCTTCCACCTCGAGGCCTACGGCGTGACGACCGTCAACTACAACCGTGACGTGGAGATCTTCCCCGTGCTCAACGCCATGTTCCAGCGCATCTACGGCAGCTCGCCCTATAAGAGCCCCACGGATATGGGCGTGAACATGGTCGGCTGCTGCATCAGCGACGACGATGTCTGCTGCGCCGCAGCCAAGCAGGAGATCCTGCGCCGCTACTATGACACCGCCTGCGCGCAGCTGCGCGGCCTGTGCGCCCCGGTCGAGACGCAGCGGCAGGAGCTGCTGCTCAACCAGCTCGGCCTGACGGCTGCCGACCGCCCGGTCGTAGGCGCGGCGCTCAGGCGCGCCGAGGAGACCGGTGCGCCGGCCGTGGCCATCGAGATGCCCGACGGCACGATCATCACCGGCAAGACCTCCTCCCTGCTCGGTGCGAGCTCCGCCTGCCTGCTCAATGCGCTCAAGTACCTTGGCGGCATCCCGAAGGACGTCACGCTCATCTCGCCCGACATCATCGAGCCGATCCAGCATCTGAAGGTCGAACACCTCGGCAACCACAACCCGCGCCTGCACACCGACGAGGTGCTCGTCGCGCTGAGCATCTGCGCCGCAAGCGACCCGACCGCCGAGATCGCCATGCAGCAGCTGGCAAAGCTCGCACACTGTGAGGCGCACTCGTCCGTCATCCTCTCGCACGTGGACGAGAATGTGTTCAAGAAGCTCGAGGTCAACATCACATTTGAGCCGCATTTCCAGACCAAAAAGCTCTTTCATCGCTGAAAAACAGGGGGACAGCCGATGCTGTCCCCGCTATTTTTCGAAATTTTCGAATTTTGGAAAGGTTATGCTTGACAAACCCCATCCGGAGATGATATATTCGTAAAGCTGATTGTGGGACGACCTCTGCGGGTGTAGTTCAATGGTAGAACACCAGCCTTCCAAGCTGGATACGTGGGTTCGATTCCCATCACCCGCTCCATACCTTCTGGGCGGGCAGCCAAATATTGTATGCGCGCCAATAGCTCAGTTGGATAGAGCAACTGCCTTCTAAGCAGTAGGCCGGGGGTTCGAATCCCTCTTGGCGTACCATTTCAGACCTATGGTGGGTATAGCTCAGTCGGGAGAGCACCGGATTGTGGTTCCGGGTGTCGAGGGTTCGAACCCCTTTACCCACCCCACGAAATCGGGGATTGGGAGTGATCCCGATCCCCGATGATTTTTGCCCCGATATTGGGATGTAGTGTAATGGTAACACACCAGACTTTGACTCTGATATCGTGGGTTCGAATCCCGCCATCCCAGCCACGTCGCTGATGTTCTTCCAACTCCTGCTTCCTGCAAGCAGAAAGCATCCGTTTCCGAACACCAGCTCCTTCTTCAGCCGCGAATCGCTTCGCTGGATTCGCGTCTGAGTATTTGTTTGGTGCGTCTGATGTTTTGGATAGCGGATAACTTTTCACACCGATATGCCCCAGTAGCTCAGTAGGCAGAGCACCTGCCTTTTAAGCAGGGTGTCCGGGGTTCGAATCCCCGCTGGAGCACCAAAAAATCTCCTCGCCTTTTGGCGGGGAGATTTTTTCTGGTCGCTCCCGGGGAGTCGAAGTTTATCCCCGTCAGGGGAAATCCCCGCTGGAGCACCAAAAAATATTCCCTTGCCTTTTGGCGGGGGAATATTTTTTTCTGGCTGCTCCCGGGGAGTCGAAGTTTATCCCCGATAGGGGAAATCCCCGCTGGAGCACCAAAAATCTTTCATCTCAAAAGGATGGACTTTCCCCCGCGCCCGTGATAAAATTGAATAAACAGTCGAAAAAATCAAATACAGGAAAGTGAGTGCGTATTATGGATTTTATAGACCAGCTCAAACAATTTGCTAAGCGTGTGGACACTCTGAAAGACTCTATCCAGACAGAGGAAGCCACAAAAACCGCCATTATAATGCCGTTTTTCTCTATGCTTGGCTATGATGTTTTTAATCCGCAGGAATTCGTTCCAGAGTACACTGCAGATGTAGGCATTAAAAAGGGTGAAAAAGTCGATTATGCCATCATGAAGGACGACACACCTGTCATCCTAATTGAATGTAAATCCATATCTGAAAATCTGGAGCGTCATGACTCTCAGCTTTTCCGCTATTTCGGCACAACGGATGCAAAATTCGCAATTCTAACAAACGGTCTCATCTATCGCTTCTTTACCGATTTGGATAATCCCAACAAGATGGATAGTGATCCGTTTCTGAGCATCAACATTCTCGATATTCGTGACAATCAGGTGCGTGAGCTTAAAAAATTCTGCAAATCAGAATTCGATATTGATTCCATTTTCAGCACTGCATCAGAGCTGAAGTACGTACATGAGTTTAAGGACCAATTTGCAGAGCAGGTAGAAAATCCGTCCGATGAACTTACTCGGCTTTTCCTGCAAGGCTGCTACACCGGCCAGAAAACGCAGGCTGTTATTGAAAAATTCCGCCCTCTCCTGAAAAAAGCACTCAATGATTACATCAGTGAGACAATGAACGATAAAATCAAAAGCGCTCTCGGCGGCTCTGGCGGCAGCGTTTCCGTCTCTGAAAAGTCCACAGTGGAAGCGGCAAGTACAGAAAAAGATGCGGATACTCCTGACAGCAGCGAATCGAAAATCGTGACGACGGAAGAGGAACTGGAAGCCTATTTCATCATCAAAAGTCTGCTGAAAGACGTCGTTGACCTGCAAGACATTACATACAAGGACACAGAGTCCTATATCAATATTCTTTACAAGAAGAATACCCGCAAATGGATTTGCCGCCTAAGACTCACCGACACAGTGAAAACACTGATTGTGCCGGACGAGGAGAAAAAGGGCCAAAAATTCAACTTGACAAGTGTATATGATCTGGAACAATACAGTGACCTGCTGCACAAAACATTGGCTCGTTATATGTGATTCCAGCGCAAAAAGAGGGATGCAAAGTTGCATCCCTCTTTTTCAGCGCCACTTGCCATCCCGCCAAAATGCACGTATAATCGGGCCATTGAGACAAGACAAGGAGGAGTCCGCATGGAAAACACACTCAAACAGAAGCTCGCTGCCGGCGCGCAGCCTATCGGCACCTTTTTTGACACCGCCAGCGTGAGCCTTATGGAGTGCCTCGGCCGCACGGGGCTCGACTTTGCCATCATCGACAACGAGCACTCCCCCATCGAGGCCGAGACCACCGCCGCGCTCGTGCGTGCCTCCGAGCTGCGCGGCATCTGCCCGCTCGCGCGCGTACGCGAGATCAGCCGCCCCGCCGTGCTCAAGCTGCTCGACGTCGGTGTTCAGGGTCTGATCGTGCCGAACGTCAAGACGCTCGCGCAGGTGCAGGAACTCGTAAACTACGCGAAATATTACCCCATCGGCCAGCGGGGCTTCTGCCCGTCGCGCAAGGACGGCTGGGGCTTTGACGGGCTCGGCTCCGTGCCGGAGACCATGCGCCACTTCAACGGCGAGACCCTGCTCTTCCCGCAGTGCGAGACCGCCGAAGCGCTCGCCATCATTGAGGACATCTGCGCCGTGGACGGCGTGGACGGCATCTTCGTCGGGCCGTTTGATCTGTCGATCTCTATGGGCGTTCCGGGACAGTTCGACGCGCCCGAGTTTCAGGCAGCCGTCACGCGCATCGTCGCCGCCTGCCGCGCGGCCGGAAAGTACTGCATGTTCTTCACCGGCACGGCCGACGGCGTGATCGACGGCTTCCGCAGGGGCTTCGATGCAATGGCCTACAGCCTCGACGCCGCGCTGTTCATTCAGAGCGTGAAGCGCGATGTGGAGGACATCCGCAGCCGGCTGTAACGAGATCGTATACGACATACGGCGCAAAAGCAAACCCGTCCCTGCACTGGCAGGGACGGGTTTTGGCCTCTCAGAGGCGCCGCCGGTGTTCACGCGAACACATAGGTGATCTTTTCAATGTCCGCTTCACGGATGAACTCCGTCGTATCCTCGATCTCGTGCAGCCGCTCCTGCGGATAGTCGATATCGGCAAGATACACGCCGTCCGGAAACACACCCACGACCGTGCCCTTTCGCCCATCCTTAAGCAGCACGCCGTCGTATTCCTTGCATCTCACGGTTTTTACGCGCCTCGCCTCAATGCTCGCCGCCGCAGAAGGCAGCCTCGTCGTTCGACCAGCCGCGGTCAAGCAGCCAATAGGTCGTCTCATAATCGACCGCCATGTCCTCGTCCGTCAGCTCCCGATCCTGATGCTGCCGTCCCCACTTGAGCAGCTCATAATTGCGCAGCTCCTTGAGCGTGAACGGCAATCCGAGCTCCTCCGCCACTGGCAGCAGCACGTGCTCGGTCATGACATCGCGGATCTCCAGACTGCCTGGATAGCTGTCCATCGCCTGCTGCACGCGCGCCTGCAGCGCGGGGTCGGCATCATAGATCTCAAAGAATTTGTCCACATTCGTTTTCGGTTTCTCTGCCATATCGGTCACTCCTGATGCAGGTATTTTCCTGTAGTATACTACACCCGGCGCCCGCGCGCAATCCTCCGGCACGCAAAAGCGCCCTGTCGAATACCATGGGTATGGGAGGCGCTCGCCTCCGCAGGAGGGGGAAGCTGCAATGACACAAATCCAAACGCTCAGCGACCTGCAGCCCGGCCAAAGCGCGATTGTGCACAGTGTGTGCGCACCTGACGGGATGCAGCGGCGGCTGCGCGACCTCGGGCTGATCGAGCAGACGCGCGTGCTCTGTCTCGGCCGCAGCCCCATGGGCGACCCGAGCGCCTATCTCATCCGCGGCAGCGTGATCGCGCTGCGGCGGTGCGACTGCCGCGCCATCCGCGTCGCCGTGCTGTAGAGGAGGTGCGCACATGGGACTGACACACCGCTCCGTCGGCACGCACGCAGCCGCATTCGGCGGCACACGGCGCGCGGGTGAGCGCATCGTGGCACTGGCAGGCAACCCGAACGTCGGCAAGAGCACCGTCTTCAACGCCCTGACCGGGATGCGCCAGCACACCGGAAACTGGGCCGGAAAAACCGTCGGCTGCGCGTGCGGCCGCTGCCGCTCGGCGCGGGAGCAATATCTGCTCGTCGACCTTCCGGGCACCTACTCGCTGCAGCCGCACTCGGCGGAGGAGGCTGTCGCGTGTGATTTTGTGCGCGGCGGTAAAGCGGACGCCGTGGTCGTCGTGTGCGACGCGACGTGTCTTGAGCGCACGCTCGTGCTCGCACTGCAGATGCACAGCATAGCGCCGAACACGATCGTGTGCGTGAATCTGCTCGACGAGGCGCGGCACAAACGCATCCACATCGACCTGCCCGCGCTGCAGACGCAGCTCGGTATGCCGGTCGTGGGCGTAACGGCGCGGAAAAAGAAAACGCTCCGCGCCCTGCTCGACGCGCTCGACGCCGCTATGGCCGCGCCGCAGCCGCGCCCGGACGGTGCGCCGGAGGCCGGAGACCCGGCGGACGATGTGCGCCGCGCAGAGGCCATCTGCCGTGCAGCCGTCCGGCGGGAGACGCCGGAATATGCCGCGCGTGACCGGCGGCTCGACCGCCTGCTCACGAGCCGCGCGACCGGCTACCCCATCATGCTGCTGGGGCTGGCGGCCGTGCTGTGGCTGACGATCGCGGGCGCAAACGCGCCGTCGGAATGGCTGGCGCATTTTTTTGGCTGGGCGCAGGGTCGGTTTTCCGCAATTCTGATATTCCTGCACGCACCGCCATGGCTGCAGGGGCTGCTGGTGGACGGTATGTTCCGGACGCTGGCATGGGTCGTGGCCGTGATGCTGCCGCCGATGGCGATCTTTTTCCCGCTGTTCACGCTGCTCGAGGACGCAGGGTATCTGCCGCGCGTGGCGTACAACCTCGACCGCCCGTTTCAGGCTTGCCGCGCCTGCGGCAAGCAGGCGCTGACGATGTGCATGGGGCTCGGCTGCAACGCGGCGGGCGTGGTCGGCTGCCGGATCATCGACTCCGAGCGCGAACGGCTGCTCGCCGTGCTCACCAACAGCCTCATGCCGTGCAACGGCCGCTTTCCGGCGCTCATCGCGCTCATGACCATGTTCTTTTCGCTCAGCGGCAGCACGCTCACCACCGCGCTGCTGCTCACGGCGGCACTCACGCTGTGCGTGGGGCTGACGTTCGGCGCAACATGGCTGCTGAGCGTGACCGTGCTGCGCGGCAAGCCATCGGCCTTCGCGCTGGAGCTGCCGCCGTACCGCGCGCCGCAGGTCGGTCAGGTGCTCGTGCGCTCCGTTTTCGACCGGACGCTGTTCGTGCTCGGGCGCGCCGCCGCCGTGGCAGCGCCGGCAGGCATGGTGCTGTGGGCGCTGGCAAACGTGCACCCCGGCGGTGTGAGCCTGCTGACGCGGTGCGCGGATGCGCTCGACCCGCTCGGGCACATCATGGGCATGGACGGCGTGCTGCTGCTGGCGTTCGTGCTCGGCTTTCCGGCCAACGAGATCGTGCTGCCGATCGCCGTGATGGGGTATCTGGCACAGGGCAGTCTGAGTGACGCGCTCGGGCTGGCGCAGATGCACGCACTGCTGACCGCCAACGGCTGGACGTGGACGACCGCCGTGAGCGCCGTGCTGTTTTTCCTGCTGCACTGGCCGTGCTCGACAACGCTCTGGACGATCCGGCGCGAGACCGGCAGCGCAAAATGGACGCTGCTGGCGGCGCTGCTGCCGACGGCACTCGGCATGGCGCTGTGCGCAGCGTTCACGGCGCTGGCACGGCTGCTCGGCTGGTAAGCAAAGGCCGGAGGGCGCAGCGTCCTCCGACCCGAAATCATAAATTGACAGATTCTGCAACGCGTGATATACTGTCAGCAGAACCGGTAACGGGGCCTCGAAACCCCGGGCGCACAGAGCGCAGCCGGTTCTTTTCTTGTGCATGATAATTGACGCAGCCGGAATGAAACTATATACTATCAACAGAGTCGGTTAGAGTAGCGGGCTTGCCCGTAATCTCTGGGGATCAGCTCCCAGCCGGCTCTTTTTTTGCGCCCATTTTTCATTTTCCGTCGACCATGCAGATAAAAATCGCCGTTGTGCCGCGGTGCGGTTCGGATTATAATGGAAGCATCACACCGCGGCCCGGCCGCGCAAGGAGCGGAACGATACGATGAAATTTCTCCACCTCGCCGACCTGCATCTCGGCAAGCGTGTCAACGGATTTTCCATGCTTGAGGATCAGGCGCACATCCTGCGGCAGATCCTCGCCATTCTGGACGACGAGCAGCCGGACGGCGTGCTCATCGCGGGCGACGTGTACGACAAGTCCGTGCCATCGGTCGAGGCGGTCGGGCTGCTCGACGGCTTTCTCACCGAGCTGCGCGCACGCGGCGTGCCCGTGCTGCTCATCAGCGGCAACCACGACTCGTCGGAGCGGCTCGCCTTCGGCGGGCGCGTCATGGACAGCTGCGGCATCCACATCTCGCCCGTGTATGACGGCGCGCTCGCGCCGGTCACGCTGCACGATACGTTCGGGCCGGTGCACGTGTGGCTGCTGCCGTTTGTGAAGCCCGCACACGTGCGCCGCTGGTTTCCGGACGCGGACATTGAGAGCTACACCGACGCCGTGGCCGAGGCCGTCGCGCACATGGACATCGACACCGCCGCGCGCAACGTGCTCGTGACGCACCAGTTCGTCACCGGCGGCACGCGCAGCGGCTCGGAGGAGCTGTCCGTCGGTGGGACGGACAATGTCGACAGCGGCGTCTTTGCGCCGTTTGACTACGTGGCGCTCGGCCACCTGCACGGCGCGCAGCGCATCGGGCGCGAGACGATCCGCTATGCCGGCTCGCCGCTCAAATACTCGTTTTCCGAGGCAAGGCAGCACAAATCCGTCACCGTCGTGACGCTGGGCGAAAAGGGCGACGTGCAGGTGCGCACCGTCGCGCTCACGCCGCTGCGGGAGCTGCGCGAGATCCGCGGGAGCTATGATGAGCTGACCGCGCGGAGCTTTTACGAGCACACGACCTACCGCAGCGACTACCTGCACCTGATCCTCACGGACGAGCAAGACGTGTTTGACGCCATGAGCCGCCTGCGCACGATCTACCCGTACCTGATGACGCTTGACTACGACAACGCGCGCACACGCGCAGCCGGCGGTATGTCCGTGCCGGCAGAGACGGAGCGGCGCACGCCGCTGGAGCTGTTTGAGGCGCTGTATCAGCGCCAGAACCACCGGCCCATGAGCGAGGTGCAGCGCGCATACATCGCGCAGCTCATGGAGCAGATCATGGAGGTGCAGGGATGAGACCGCTGAAGCTGACCATGTCCGCCTTCGGACCGTATGCCGGACAGACGACCGTGGACTTTGACGCGCTCGGCACGACCGGGCTCTACCTCATCACCGGCGACACCGGCGCCGGAAAGACGACAATCTTTGACGCGATCGCCTACGCGCTCTACGGCGAGGCGAGCGGCGAGACCCGCGAGAGCTCCATGCTGCGCAGCAAGTATGCCGAGCCCGAGACGCCGACGTTCGTGGAGCTGACATTTGCAAACGGCGGCGAGCGCTACACCGTGCGCCGCAACCCCGAATATACGCGCCCGAAAACCCGCGGCACCGGCATGACCGTGCAGAAGGCGGACGCCGAGCTGACGATGCCGGACGGGCGCGTCATCACGAAAACGCGCGAGGTGACCGCCGCCGTGACGGAGGTCATCGGCGTGGATCGGGCGCAGTTTTCGCGCATCGCCATGATCGCGCAGGGAGAGTTTCGCCGTCTGCTGCTCGCCCAGACGGACGAGCGCAAGGCGATCTTCCGCCAGATCTTCCGCACGGGGAAGTATCTGGCGCTGCAAAACCGGCTCAAGGACGATGCCGCGGCGCTCGAAAAGACATGCGGCGAGCTGGTCGCGGCGCTGCGTTCGACGGCGGAGACCATCGGCTGCGACGACCCGGATGCGCTGCCGGACGCAGAGGACACGGACGCGCTGCTGACAGCGCTCGACGCTCTGATCGATGCAGACGCAGACGCCCGGGCGCAGGCGGGCACAAAGCACGAGCAGGCAAAGGCGCAGCATGCACAGGTGCTCACCGATCTCGGCAAGGCGCAGGCGGTCGAACAGGCACGCGCAGAGCTGAAAACGGCGGAGGCGGACCTCCAACAGGCGCAGCGCGAGCAGGCGGCCGCGCGGACGGCGCTCGACACCGCCGAAGCGAAGCAGCCGAACATGGAGCAGCTGCTGCAGGACATCGCGCGGCTTCAGGACGCGCTCAGCCAATACGAGCAGCTGGACAAGCAGCGCGCACAGGCCAAGGCCGCGCGCGAAGCGCTGGAGGAGAAAACCGCAGCGCTGGAGCAGGCGCGTGCACAGGCACAGGCGACGGAGCAGACGTGCAAAAGCGCACGTGAGCAGCTCGCCGAGCAGCCGAAGCTGGCCGTGGCCGCCGAGCAAACCGCGCAGGAGCAGAAGGCGGCCGAGCAGCGATGCAAGGCGCTGACCGAACTCGACCAGCAGCGCAAACGGTGCGCCGAGCTGCAGAAAAAGCTCGAAGCCGCGCAGGAGAAGTACACGCAGGCGGCCGGGGCGGCACAGGCGGCATCGGCATACTACAGCGCGCTCGACCGCGCCTATCTCGACGCGCAGGCGGGCATCCTTGCACGCACGCTCACGCCCGGGCAGCCCTGCCCGGTCTGCGGTGCGACGGAGCACCCCTGCCCTGCCGCCGCGCCGGAGCAGACACCGGACGCCGCCGCGCGCAAGCGCGCAAAAGCCGACAGCGAGCAGGCACAGCGAGACGCCGAGGCACGCAGCGCGGAGGCCGCCGATCTGCGCGGGCAGCTCACGGCCGTGCGTGAAGCGCTGGAAACGGCGTGCGCGGCGCTGACGCCGCCGCTCGACCCGAAGACGCTGGCGCAAACGCTCCCCGCGCTGCAGGAAAAAGCCGCGCAGGACGCGCGCGGCTGTGCCGGACGGCTGGCGGAGCAGAGAGCGCAGCTCGATAAGCTGCAGACGCTTGCAGACGGGCTGTCTGAACAGGAGACGGAGCTGCAGCAGCAGCGCGACGCGATCCGGGCCGGTGAGACCGACTGCGCCGCGCGTGCCGCGCGCTGCGACGAACTGGATGCCGCCGCAGCCAACCGTGCAGACGAGCTGCCGCACGCGGACAGCGGTGCGGCGAAGGCCGCGCTCACACAGGCACAGACGCAGCATGAGGCGCTGCGGCAGGCACTTGACACGGCGCAAAAGCAGCACGCTGCGGCGCAGGCCAAGTGCGCGCAGCTGCGCGGAAAGATCGCCACGCTGCACACGCAGACGGACGCCGCGCCGGCGGCGGACATCGCCGCGCTGCAAGCGCAGTGTGATGCCCTCAGCGCGCGCATCGACGCGCTGCAGTCGCAGATGAACGCCCTCGACACGCGGCTGCAGCAAAACCGCACGGCGCGCGCCAAGCTCGACACGCAGCGGCAGGAATACGACGCTGCGCACGAGCGCTGGCAATGGGTGCACGCGCTGGCGGCGACCGCGAACGGCGCCATCCCCGGACAGGAGAAGATCACGCTCGAGGCGTTTTTGCAGGCCGCGTATTTCGACCGCATCCTCGGGCGCGCGAACACGCGCCTGCTCATCATGTCCGGCGGGCAGTACGAGCTGCGCCGCTGCGAGCGTGCAGGCGACAATCGCAGTCAGACCGGGCTGGAGCTCGAGGTCGTCGACCACTACAACGGCACGGCGCGCAGCGTCAAGACGCTCTCCGGCGGCGAGACGTTTGCCGCCTCCCTGTCGCTGGCGCTCGGCCTGTCGGACGAGGTGCAGTCGAGCGCCGGCGGCGTGCAGCTTGAGGCGATGTTCGTCGACGAGGGTTTCGGCTCGCTCGACAGCGAGGCACTGCAGCAGGCGCTGACCGCGCTCGTGGGTGTGTCGGGCGGCTGCCGGATCGTGGGCATCATCTCGCACGTTGCGGAGCTCAAGGAGCGCATCGACCGGCAGATCACCGTCACGAAAGACCACAGCGGCGGCAGCCGCGTGCAGGTGCAGGCATAACGATGCAAAACGATGCAAAAAACGTCCCCGGCAGCTTCAGCTGCCGGGGACGTATCAGCTTGTCAAAAACCTCGTAGAGTTTCGCCGCCGCAGCGGCGAAAGAAAGTCCGATCATTTTCTCAGGCGACATGTGCGGCTGAGAAAATACTTCTCGGCCTGCAAACGTGCGCGCCGTTCGCTTTTGGCGAGCGGCGCGTGCGCTGCAGTCAGGCCGCAAATCCCCGTGTCAAAAAGTAATACTTTTTGACAGTCTCACACCGCCCCCGGCAGCCGAAGCTGCCGAGGGCGGTGTTATTTGGGGGGTCAGTCCATGGCAAACAGCAGATACCACTGACCGCTGACCTGCACAAACTCAAAGTAGAAGTCCTCGTCGGCGCCGCCTGCATACGTCACGTCACAGGCGACGACAAGGTTGTCGTCGATGCGCACATCCAGCGCCCACTCCAGCTGGGTCAGATCCTCTTCATCGAGCCGGTCGGAATCATAGATGTCGTAGTCATCGATCGTCCGCCCATAGTCGTCGTACCAGTCGTCGAGCTCCTCGATCGCCTCCTCAACGGTGAGCAGACCGTCGTCATCATCCCGCATGAAGGCGACCGCCTCCGGCAGGAATATCTTGTTCATGCCGCTGATATCGTCGTTTTCAAAATACGTGAAGTAGCGCTCGATGAGCTGATCCACCTCCGTGTTTCCGGTCGTACCGTGGCTGCCGCCGTGCGCGGCAAAGAGGCCGATCAGGACCGCCGCGATCACGACCAGTGCGGCAAAGCCGCACAGCAGACCGATGAGCAGCTTTTTCGGCTTGTGCTTGGCGCCGATCTCCGGCGAGGAGACCGCACCGCCGGGCGCGGACGCATACCAGTCGGTCTGGCCCTGTGGCGCTTCGGGTACGCGCGTGCCGCAGACGGTGCAAAAACGCGCGCCGGGGTTCAGGCGGCTGCCGCAATGCGGGCAGACGCCCGGAATAAAGGAAGCGGCCGTGTCCTGCCGGGGCGGCACGGACTGCGCCGGGTCGGGCCGCTCGGGAACGGGCGCGCCGCAGTTGGTGCAAAAACGCATACCGTCTTCAAGCGGAGCGCCGCATTGCGCGCACGTGCGCGGAGTATCGGAGGCATTCTGCGCGGCATTGCCCGCAGGCTGCTGCGTCGGCCGGCAGGGCTGCTGTGAGGGGAGCGCATGCTCGGGAAGCATCGCACCGCAGGCGCGGCAGATGACGGCACTGTCAGAGAGCTGCGCGCCGCATTTTGGACAGATCATGGCAAGACCTCTTTTCTCTATCTGTATTTGGATATACTCATTGTAACATCCGCCTTTCAATTTTACAATCCATTCTTTGCGTGGTATACTCTTGACAGGATTCTTTTTCTGGAGGCAAAGCATATGAACATCACCGCCATCATCTATGACGCCGCCGTGCGCAAAACGGCCTACATCCTCGGCACGGTCATCGGCAACTGCAAGCTCTTCCCGGCCGAGCGCGCGCCGCGCGACTGGAGCGGATACGCAAATGTCATCACCGTCGCCGCCGGTGCCGGCGGCCCGGTCGTGACCGCCGGCGTGCAGAAGCGCGTGACCTTCCGCCCGAAGGGCGAGGACGAGACCGTCGCCGCCGCCGAGCTGATCGCCAAGGCCTTCTGCCCGCCGGAAGCGCCCATGCCGACGGACGCGCTCAGGGCGCGCATCGACGACTTTCTGGCCGCACACAACACGCTCGCGCTTGCGACCGGCTGCGGCAACTGGGTGCGGTGCACCCCGCTGGAATATCTGCGCGTGAACGGCGCGCTCTACATCCTCACCGAGGGCGGCCTGAAATTCAAGGGCATCTGGTGGAACGGCGCAATCTCCGCCGCCGTGTACGACAGCTACGACGGCATGGACTCGCTCGCCGGGCTGCAGATGACGGGCAAGGCCGCCTACATCGACCCGCTGAGCGACGAGTACCGCAGCGTGATCGAGGCGCGCGGCGTGCAGCTGCAGCAGCTGCAGCAGATGCCCGCAATGCTGCACGCGGTGCGTCTGGACATCACGCGCTACGAGCTGCTCGACGGCGCGCTGCGCAGCGAGGGCTATGCCGCGCGGCAGGTACTGTCGCTGGTCTGACTTGATAATCATCCCGTTTGTGGTACAATGGTGGCATTCTGTGCTGATTTTTGAAAGGAGGTGCGCGTGATGGAGCGAACGGAGCTCCCCGTGGCGGTATTTGACTCCGGCCTCGGCGGCATCAGCGTTCTGCGCGCACTCGTACAGCGGATGCCGGGAGAGGACTTTTTGTACTTCGGCGACTCGGCAAACGCGCCCTACGGCGTGCGCCCGGCCGCGGAGGTGCGCGAGCTGACGCAGAGCGTCATCGCCCGGCTGTATGCGCGCGGCATCAAGGCCGCCGTCATCGCCTGCAACACAGCCACAAGCGCTGCCATCGGCACGCTGCGCGCCGCTTTTTCGGACATCCCGGTCATCGGCATCGAGCCGGCACTCAAGCCCGCCGCGGCGCAGCACCGGCACGTGCTCGTGCTGGCGACACCGCTGACGCTGCGGGAGGAGAAATTCGCGGCGCTCATGCAGCGCTGCGCCGCCAGCGCCGAGATCCTGCCGCTGCCGTGCCCGGAACTGGTCGAGTTTGTCGAGCGCGGCGAGCTCGACTCCCCCGCGCTCACGGCATATCTGGCGCGGCAGCTCGGCCCCTATGCCGGACATGTGGACGCGGTCGTGCTCGGCTGCACACACTTCCCGTTTGCCCGCCGCGCGATCCGCGCCGCCCTCGGCGGCGTCGCGCTCTACGACGGCAGCGACGGCACGGCGCGTGAGACGCAGCGCCAGCTCGTGCGCCGCGGCTGGATCCGCGGCGGCACGCACGGCACCGTCACGCTCGAAAACAGTCTCCCGTCGGAGCTGCCGCTCAGCCGCAGGCTGCTCGACCTGCCCGCGGAGGACTGAGCCGTATGCAGATCCAACGTATCCCCTTCCCGCCGATCGGCTCGAATATGTACATCGTCACGCAGGGGCGCGACGCGATCGTGCTCGACCCGTGGCCGGACGCCGAGACGATGGCGCGGCTGCAGGGCTATCGGGTGCTGCTGGTGCTCACACACGAGCACGTCGACCACACCTCCGGTCTCGGCCGGATGCAGCGTGCGCTCTCGGCGCGCACCCTCTGGCAGGATCACTGCACCGCCTGGCTGCGCAATCCCGGCAACACGACGCCCGTACTGCTCGCGGCGCTGAGCGTGTCGCGCGGCGCGCCGGCGCGCGATTTTCTGCGCGAGCTGCACCTCAAGACCGAAACCTATGAGCCCGACATGACCTTTGCCCAGCGCGTCTCGCTCGACTGGGGCGCGCTGCACATCGAGGGCTACGCCACGCCCGGGCACTCACGCGGCAGCGCATGCTACCGCATCGGCGCGCAGGCATTTTTCAGCGGCGACACGATCGTGCCGGGCTGCGCGGTCATCACGCGGCTGCGCGGCGGCGACGCCGCCGTGCTCGGCGAGCAGACCGTGCCGTTTCTGCGCACGCTGCCGCCCGAGCTGACGCTCTATCCCGGCCACGGCCGCTGCGGTATGACCCTCGGCGAGGGGCTTGCTGATATCCGCTGGTGAAAAAAACGTGCGGTTTTGCGGCATATGCAGCAGACTTACACGCCTGTGTGCAAAATGCGCAGACGCCTCGCTTTGTCACAAGTGAGGCTTGACTTTTGTGAGAATATTTGTTAGATTGACCATAGCAGTTTAGGGTAAAAGTTTTTTGTGGGATTTTTGAGATGGTCTCCGGTACTCCTCCGGGGGCCATCTCGCTTTTTAAAAAGCGCACACACGGCAGGAGAAAATGCATTTTTGCCCGCAAAAATGCTTGACACACGCGCAGACGTCTGGTATTATATTGGAGCGCTCCAAAGACAGCAGGTGGCTTGACCGCGGAAATCCTGCCGAGGATGCATCTATCACGATGTTTCTATTCTGTTTCCGGGGCTTTGGCCGCGGGAATTTTTTTTGGGCGTGTATCTTTCACACGGAGGTGAAAACACACTATGCCGAACGCAAAAGTTCTCAGTGAGAAGCAGGCGATCGTCGCCGCTCTGGCTGAACGGCTCAACAGCGCCAGCGCCGGCGTGTTCGTCGACTACAAGGGCATCACCGTCGATGAAGACACCAAGCTGCGCACCGAGCTGCGTCAGAATGACGTGGAGTATTCCGTCGTCAAAAACACCCTGACCCGCTTTGCGCTCAAGGACGCCGGCCTCGAGGCGATGAGTGATCTGCTCAACGGTACGACTTCGCTCGCTACCAGCACGGCAGACCCGATCGTCCCGATCCGCATGATCCACGACATGAGCGAGAAGATGGCGAAGGACAATAAGTTCATCGTCAAGGGCGCGTTCCTTGAGGGCAAGGTCCTCAGTGACGCTGAGATCGCGGAGATCGCGCAGCTCCAGAACAAGGATGCGCTGTACTCCAAGGTCCTGGGCACGATGCTGGCACCCATCACGGGTCTGGCCGTTTGCCTGAACCAGGTCGTCGAGCAGATGGGCGGTGCTGCCGCACCGGCTGCCGAGGCCGAAGCTCCCGCCGCCGAATAAGGCGACCACTTCACTTAACTATTTAGGAGGAAAATTACCATGGCTAGCGAAAAAGTCACTGCTATGATCGAAGAGATCAAGGCTATGTCCGTCCTCGAGCTGTCCGAGCTCGTGCACGAGATCGAAGATGTGTTCGGCGTTTCCGCCGCTGCTGCTGTTGCCGCCGCTCCGGTGGCCGGCGCTGCTGCTGCCGCCGAGGAGAAGACCGAGTTTGACGTCGTTCTGACCGGCTTCGGCGATCAGAAGATCAAGGTCATCAAGGCCGTCCGTGAGATCACCAACCTGGGCCTGGCGGAAGCCAAGGCGAAGGTCGAGGGTATTCCCTGCGCCATCAAGGAGCAGGTCTCCAAGGACGAGGCCGAGGAGCTCAAGAAGAAGCTCGAGGAAGTCGGCGCTTCTGTCGAACTCAAGTAATTCGGTCTTATATACTGATGCAAAAACCTCCGCGCCATCCGGCGCGGAGGTTTTTTGCCGCAATGGAAAACCGGCGGACAGCAAATCGCTGTCCGCCGGTTTTTTGCGTCTGCAATTCATTTGCCCATGGGCAGCGGCTCGGCCGCGCCGTCTTTTCCGCCGCGGATCATACGCAGGTAATTATAGAGCGAAAACTGCGAGATGTTCAGCGCCTTGCAAACCTGCGCATTGGAGTAAGTAATCAGAAATGCACCATGCTTGTCGAGAAACTCCAGATAGCGGAGCTTATCCTCTTTGGTCATGTGGGCAGAGTTTTTGCCCACCATGAGCTGCGCCTGATCCATCAGGTGCTGGAGCATATCGTTGACATCGCCGCGATATTTGTCTTCATTCGGTTGGTCGGTATCGACCCGGTTGCGGCTGTGGAGATAGCGCTCGAGTTCCAGACTCTTGGTGATATCCTCGTTGATGGCGATGCACACAGAGGGATTGCCGTCTTCATCACGGAGAAACAGCGTCGACGAGCGCAGCGTCTTGCCCTCTTTGGTATATTCAATGAAGTTATAGTAGGTTCCGTTATCCTCGGACGCATTTCGGATGTATTCCAGTCCCAGAATATCTCCGGTGCCGCCGATCTCGCGCCCAGTGATGTGCCCGTTGCGGATGTCCACGATCGTGTGTTCATAATCGAGCGTCAAATCGTGGAGCACAAACTCGACATCCGGCCCGAAATGTGCCTCCAATAGATCCATCAGTTTATGCAGCCACTCTTTGTTTGCCTGATAAGAAAGCATGCGTTGGTCCTTCTCCCCCAAAATAAAATTTTGAATCCCGGAAATCGTTATACCACATTTTCGCGCAAAAAGATAGTGCTCTCTACAAAAAATGTCTTATGGTCCACAACGCCTTGACAAATAGTAAACGAAATCGTTCGGAAAACAGACATTTTCCACAAAAAGCGTCTTGTTTTCTGAACACATAGTAAAAAAACTTTTATTCAACGAATATTATCTTAAAAATTTATTGACGAATGTCAGAAACAATGATTAAATAAATTTATAGCATGATTCTAAAATACAAAAATTACAAAAATTCTTTTATTTTTTGTGAAAGGACTGTGTAACCTGATGGACGTTTTAAAGAGACTGGAGCAGAGCGGCATCGTGCCGGTCGTCGTGCTGGACGACGCGAAAGATGCAGTCCCCACCGCCAAGGCGCTTCTGGCCGGCGGCGTGGATGTGATGGAGATCACGTTCCGCACGGCGGCGGCGGCGGATTCGATCCGCGCAGTGAGTGAGCAGTGCCCGGATATGCTCGTCGGCGCGGGCACGGTCATCACGCTCGCGCAGTGCGAGCAGGCCGTAGCGTGCGGCGCGAAATTCATCGTGGCGCCGGGCTTTGATCCGGAGGTCGTGAGCTGGTGCGTCGAGCACGGCATCGCCGTAACGCCCGGCTGCGTCACGCCGACGGAGATCATGGCAGCCATGAAGCTGGGGCTGCGCGTGGTGAAGTTCTTCCCGGCAAATGTCTACGGTGGCCTGACGGCGATGAAGTCTCTGTCCGGCCCGTTCGGCGGCATCCGCTTCATCCCGACCGGCGGCGTGAACGCGCAGAATCTGGGCGAGTTCATCGCGGCGCCCTATGTGCACGCGGTCGGCGGCAGCTGGGTCTGCCCGAAGGCGGATATCGCAGCCGGTAACTTTGACAAGATCACGGAGCTGTGCGCGCAGGCGAAGGAAGCGCTGCTCGGCTTTGAGGTCGCGCACATCGGCATCAACTGTGAGAGCGCGGACGCCTCCATGGCCGTCTGCGAGGCGCTGAACCGGGCGTTCGGTCTGCCGGTCAAGGCCGGCAATTCCTCCAACTTTGCCTCGACCGGCATTGAGGTCATGAAGTCCATGTATCTGGGCAGAAACGGTCACATTGCCATCCGCACCAATGCGCTGCCGGCCGCCGTGGCGGAGCTGGAAAAGCGCGGCTTCGTGTGCGATCCGTCTACCGCAAAATACAAGGGCGAGCGCATGACCGCCATCTACCTCAAAGAGGAGTTCGGCGGCTTCGCGGTCCACCTGCTGCAGAAATAAGGAGAAGATCAAATGAAGGTACTGACATTCGGTGAAATCATGCTGCGCCTGAAAGCGCCCGGCCACGAGCGCTTCTTCCAGAGCCCGAGTCTGGAAGCCACATTCGGCGGCGGCGAGGCAAACGTGGCGGTGTCGCTGGCAAACTACGGAATGGACGCCGCATTTTTGACCGTGCTGCCGAAAAACGACATTGCCGAGGCGTGCATCCGCGAGCTGCGCTATTTCGGCGTGGACACCTCCCGCATCCTGCGCGGCGAGGGCCGTATGGGCATCTACTACCTGCAGGGCGGTGCAAACCAGCTGCCGAGCAAGGTCGTCTATGACCGCGCCTACTCCGCCATCGCGCTGGCCAAGCCCGGCGACATCGACTGGGACAAGGCGTTTGACGGCGTGGACTGGTTCCACATCACCGGCATCACTCCGGCCATCTCGGAGACAGCCATGGAGCTCTCGCTCGAATCGGTCGCCGAGGCGAAAAAGCGCGGCATCACCGTCTCCTGCGACCTTAACTACCGCAAGAATCTCTGGAAATACGGCAAGGCCGCGTCCGAGGTCATGAACAAGCTGGCCGAGTCCGTGGACGTCGCCATCGCAAACGAGGAGGACGTGCAGAAGTCGCTCGGCATCACGGCGGACGTGGACGTCGAGTCCGGCTCGCTCGACCGCGAGAAATACCGTATGCTCGGCAGCAAGGTGCTCTCCGCGTTCCCGAACATGAAGATGATCGCCATCACGCTGCGCGAGAGCCACAGCGCCGACTACAACGGCTGGGCCGCCTGCCTGAACGACGGCGAGCACTTCTACGTCTCGAAGAAATACGAGATCCGCGACATCATCGACCGTGTCGGCGGCGGCGATTCGTTTGCCGGCGGCCTGATCTACGGCCTGAACCACTACGCCGACCGCCAGCAGGCGCTGGAGTTCGCAGTCGCGGCCTCCTGCCTCAAGCACAGCGTCATCGGCGACTTCAACCGCGTCGACGTCTCCGACGTCGAGAAGCTGGCCGGCGGCGACGGCACCGGCCGCGTGCAGCGCTGAGAGGAGGGCGATTCCGATGGACTGGATCAATGAGAAGGCCAAAACGCTCCGGCAGGGCGCCATCCGCGCCATGTTTGACAAGGCCTCCACGATGGACAACGTCATCAGCATGGGCATCGGCGAGCCGGACATGGCCACGCCGGAGCTCGTGTGCCGCGCCGGAAACGAGGCGCTCGAAAAGGGCATCACGCACTATACGCCGAACGCCGGCACGCCGGCTTTGCGCCGCGCCATCGCGGAGAAGTCGAACCTGAAAGGCGTCGGCTACGATCCCACGACCGAGATCATCATCACCAACGGCGGCATGGGCGCGCTGTCCCTGCTGTTTCTGGTGCTGCTCAATCCCGGCGACGAGGTGCTCATTCAGGATCCCCAGTGGCTCAACTATGTGGCGCAGGTGCGCTACTGCGGCGGTGAGGCCGTGCGCGTCCCGACGGATCTGGAGCACAATTTCACGATGCAGCCCGAGGCCATCGAGCAGCGCATCACCCCGCGCACCAAGGCGCTCATGATCAATTCGCCCAACAACCCCACCGGCAGCGTCATGTCCCGCGCGGACATGGAGCAGATCGCCGCGATCGCCAAAAAGCACGACCTGCTCATCATCGCCGACGAGGTTTACAACACCCTGCTCTACGGCACGGAGCCGTACCTGTCCATCGCGGAGCTGCCCGGCATGAAGGACCGCTGCGTGGTGATCAACAGCTTCTCAAAATCCTACGCCATGACCGGCTGGCGCATCGGCTATCTGGCAGGCCCCGCGGAGATCGTCGACCGCATGACCAAATGTCAGGAAAACTTCAACGCCTGCGCAAATGCCATCGGTCAGTACGCCGCGGTTGCCGCACTTGACCATCCGGAGCTGTGCACGCAGCTGCGCGACATCTTCGCGCGCCGCCGCGCGACGCTGCTGGAAGGTCTGGCCGCCATTCCCGGCATGAACAGCAACGACCCCACGGGCGCATTCTATGTCTTTGCCGACATCCGTGCTTTCGGCATGAGCAGTGAGGATTTCTGCAACCGTCTGCTTGACGAGGAGCGCGTCGTCTGCATCCCCGGCAGCGCCTTCGGCGCATGCGGCGAGGGCTTCGTGCGCATCGCCTACACCTGCAGCGACGCGGATCTGACGGAGGCGATCGCACGCATCCGCCGCTTCTGCGCCAAGTATTATACGGCTTGAGAGAGGAGACGATTCCAATGTCCAATGTGGAACAAAAGCTCCAGGCCATGGGCCTGAAGCTGCCCGCATGCCCGGCGCCGGTCGCAGCATATCTTCCGGTGCAGACGGCGGGAAACCTGATCTATGCATCCGGCCAGACGGCCTGGGTCGACGGCAAGCTGCTCTACGCCGGTAAGGTCGGCGGCGACGTCAGCATCGCGGACGCCTATGAATCGGCCAAGATCAGCGCGGTCAATTGCCTGAGCGCGATCGCCACGGTGGCAGACCTTGACCATATCCGCATCGTGCGCGTGCACGGCTGGGTCAACGGTGTGCCCGACTTCGGCGACCAGCCCGCCGTCGTCAACGGTGCATCCGAGCTGCTGGAGGCGCTCTACGGTGAGCACGGCCGCCATGCCAGAAGCGCCATCGGCGTGGGCTCTCTGCCCACGAACGCCTCAGTCGAGATCGAGATCATCGCCGAAAAGCTCTGAACCGGCACGACACCCCGAAAACCACGAGCAAACACAGAAAAATGATGTGAAAACCACTTCATATTATAAAAATAGGAGGAAAACAAATGAAGAAAAAGCTCAGATCCATTCTCGCGCTGCTCATGGCCATCCTGATGGTCGCCGCCTGCACGGCATGCGGCAGCGGCGGCAACGGCGGCACTGCCAGCGGCAGCAGCAAGCTGCAGGAAGTCCTCGATCGCGGTTATTTGATCGTCGGCACCGGCAGCACCAACGCCCCGTGGCACTTCTATGACGACAATGGCAACCTCTGCGGCTTCGACGTCTCCATGGCGAAGATCGTTGCCAACTCTCTCTTCGGCGATCCGGAAAAGGTCAAGTTCGTCGAGCAGTCCTCTGACGAGCGCGTTCCGAACCTGGTCAACGGCAACGTGGACATCTGCTTCCAGTTCATGACCATCAGCGCCGAGAGATCCCAGCAGATCGAGTTCACCATCCCGTACTACACCGAGGGCTGTGAGGCTCTGCTGCACACCAACAGCAAGTACAAGACCGGCGAGCAGCTGCTCGCAGCCATGGACAGCGGCACGAAGGTGACCGTCGCCATCCTGCAGAACAGCTTTGCCGAGGACATCGTCGCCGACGTCTTTGCCGGCCACGACAACTACACCGTCGACCAGTACGAGGATCAGGCGCTGCTTTATCAGGCGCTGGCCTCCGGCCGCTGCGACGTCGCCGTGTGCGACATGTCCAACGCCAAGTATCAGGCTTCCCTCGACAGCAACTACATCGCCACCGGCATCGCCGGCCGCCCGCAGAACTACGGTGCCGGCGTCCAGAAGGGCGACCAGGTCTGGCTCAACTATGTCAACACCGTGCTGCAGGACGCCATGAGCGGTGCGACCTACCAGTCCTACATTGACGCGTTTGAGCAGTGGTTCGGCGTGAAGCTCGACCCGCCCAAGACCGGCAAGCCGGCTATGTACTGCTGAGCACAGCGCAGCCGCATCCCTATGTAAACAGAATTTTGGAAGGTGCGGATCGCCCTTGCGATCCGCATTTTTCCAAAGCTTCGGATGGAGAACGCTATGAATTACAATTTTAACTGGACAGTTATCGAAAAGAATATTGTCCCCATGCTGGAGGGTCTTGGCTTCGGCCTGCTCATGGCGATCATCGCGATCACAGTCGGCACCATCATCGGCCTGCTGCTGGCCTTTGCCGCTGTCTCCAAATCCAAGATTGCCCGCAAGCTCGTGCAGATCTTTGTCACGATCTTCCGAAACACACCGATCCTGATCCTCGTCTACATCACCTATTTCGGTATGCCGACGATCGGCATCAACATCCCCAAGGTCCCCTCTTTCGTCATCACGTTGGCTCTGTATTCCTCCGCCTACATGGAGGAAGTGTTCCGCGCCGGACTGGAAGCGATCCCGAAGGGGATCATCGAGGCCGGTCAGGCCATCGGTTTGAGCGGAACGGTTATTAAAATAGAAATTGAATTGCCCATCATGATGAAAAAAGTCCTTCCGTCCATGGGCAACTACCTTATTTCGCTGTTTAAGGACACATCCATCGCCTCGGCCATCACGGTCGGCGAGCTGACGTACATCTCGAAGGTCCTCACCACGCAGACGTTCCGTGTCTTTGAAGTCTGGCTGACAACGGGCATTTTGTATGTGGCGGCCTGCTACCTGATCGCGTTCATTCTGCGTCGGGTCGAGAAACTGTTCCTGTAGGGGAGGTCCGTATGAAGTACTTCCAAAACATATCCAATCTCTGGGGCAACGTCCTCACGGCACTCGGCAACACGGTCTACATCTCGCTGATCGCCATCGTGCTCGGCACCATTCTGGGCATTGCGATGGGCGTCGTGCTGACCTACTGCAAAAAGCGCTGGCAGTGGCTGTTCCGCATCTACGTGGACATCATGCGCGGTCTGCCGGTTCTGGTCACGATCTTCGTGGTGTATTACTTTGTCAACGCCGTGCTCAAAATGCTCTTCGGCTTCCAGATGCAGCAGAACACGGCCGGCGCCGTCGCGCTGACGATGTTCTCCGCCGCGCAGATGACCGAGCTCACGCGCGGCGCGCTGCAGGCCATCCCGAAGGGGCAGATCGAGGCCGGCCGCGCCATCGGCCTGACGTTCCCGCAAATCTTTTTCAACATCCTGCTGCCGCAGGCGGTGGTGCAGATGATCCCGCCGTGGATCAACTCCGCCACAGAGATGATCAAGGCGTCGACGCTGCTGGGCATGATCGGCGTGCTGGATCTGCTGCTGGTCACGCGCCAGATCGTCGCCAAATACGGCGAGGCGCTGGTGTACTACCTGATCATCGGCGTGTTCTACTTTGCCATCAACACGCTCATTGAGTACGCCGGCAAGAAACTGAGCAAAAAGCTCAACTATCTGCAGAAAGCTAAGAGGTAACTACCATGAGTGACGCACTGTTGAGATTTGAAAACGTAACGAAGAGCTACGGTGACTTCACAGTATTCTCCGACATCTCGCTGGAGGTGCACGAGAAGGAAGTCGTGTCGATCATCGGCTCGAGCGGCTCGGGCAAGACGACCCTGCTGCGCTGCATCAACCTGCTGGAGCCGTTTGAGGCAGGCAAGATCATCCTCGACGGCCAGGAGATCGGCTATCACGACGTCAACGGAAAGCGCAAGCGCGTGCCGGAAAAGGTCATCGCGCAGCAGCGCTCGATGACGGGCATGGTCTTCCAGCAGTTCAATCTGTTCCCGCACATGACGGCGAAGAAAAACGTCATGCTCGGTCTGACCCACACAAAGAAAATGCCGAAGGCCGAGGCCGAGGCGCTGGCGGAAAAGTGGCTCACTGCCGTTGGCCTGAGCGACAAGATGGACAATCTCCCGAGCGAGCTCTCCGGCGGCCAGCAGCAGCGTGTGGCCATCGCACGCGCCGTGGCCATGAATCCGAAGATCCTGCTGTTTGACGAGGCCACGTCCGCACTCGACCCGGAGCTGGTCGGCGAAGTGCTCAACGTCATCCGCAGCCTCGCCAAGGAGGGCGCCACGATGATCCTCGTCACGCACGAGATGCGCTTTGCCTATGAAGTGTCCGACAAGGTCATCTTCATGGACAAGGGCAAGATTGAGGCCATGGGCACACCAAAGGAGATCTTCGAGGAGCGCCCGACGGCACGACTGCGCGAATTTCTGTCCACATTCACCACACCCATCGTCACGGGCGATGCAAAGGCGGACTGAACCATGGCAGAAAGTATTTACGAATCGCTCGGCGTCCGCACAGTCATTGATGCCTGGGGCACGGTCACGGCGCTGGGCGGCTCGCTCATGGCGCCCGAGGTGCTGCAGGCCATGCAGTCAGCGGCCGGCGCCTTCGTGGACATGAGCGAGCTGCACACGGCAGCAGGCCGGCGCATCGCAGACCTCCTCGGCGTGGAGGCCTGCTGCGTCACCTGCGGCGCGGCTGCGGGACTTGCCATTGCGGCGGCCGCCTGCATGACGGGCACACGCCGCTCGTATGCCTATCAGCTGCCGGACACCACCGGCATGAAAGACGAGATTCTCTGCCTCAAATGCCACCGCGACCTCTACGATCAGGGCATGCTGCTCTCAGGCGCGCACTTTGTGGAGATCGGCGTGACGTCATCGGCGTTTTTGCAGCAGATCGAGGACCGCATCACCGAGCGCACGGCGGCGTTTTTCTACACGTCCGAGGCCGAGACCATGCGTGGCTCGATCCCGCTGCCGGAGATCGCGGCGCTCTGCCGCGCGCACGGTATCCCCATCATCGTCGATGCGGCGGCCGAGCTGCCGCCGAAGGCGAATATCCGCAAATACCTCGACGACGGCGCGTCCCTCGTCGTGTTCAGCGGCGGCAAGGAGATCCGCGGTCCGCAGGCCTCGGGCATGATCCTCGGCAGCCGCGAGCTGATCGCCGCGTGCGATCTCAACTGCTGCCCGAACTACGGCATTGGCCGCCCCATGAAGGTCGACAAAGAGAACATCTGCGGCCTTGTCAAGGCGGTGGAGCTGTTCGTGCAGCGCGATTATGATCAGATCATGGCGCAGTGGGACAGCTATGTGGACACGATCCGCGCAGGGCTTTCCGACTGCCCGGGTCTGGAGATGACCATCGGCATTCCGACCGAGCCCGGCGTACAGCCCGCCTGCATCCGCCGGCTCTTCCTGCGGCCGCTGACCATGCCCGCCGCTGCGCTGCGTCAGGCACTGATCGACGGTGAGCCGAGCATCTACACCTTCCTCTATCAGGATCAGATCGTGATCAACCCGCAGTGCCTGCAGGCACATGAGCTCTCCCCTATCGTGCAGGCGATCCGCGGGATCCTGATGCAGCATCGCTGAGATTTGCAAAGAAAGGACCCTTCCCTTATGCACGAGTATCCCTACCGTACCTGCGCGGAGATCGACCTCAACAAGCTCCAGCGCAACCTGCAGCGCCTGCGCGCGCTCATCGGGCCGGACTGCCGCATCATGGAGGTCATGAAAGCCGATGCCTACGGCCACGGCCTGCGCGTATGCGCTGAGTATGCCGCGCCCTATGTCGACTGGTTTGCGGCCGCCACGCTTGAAGAGGCGCTTGCCGTGCGTGCAGCCGCACCGCACACGCCCATCCTCATCTTTGGCGGCCTGCTCGACCCGGAGATCATTCAGGCGGCACAGCACGGTCTGACCATCAACGTGTTCTCACTCCAATATGCCAGCCATGTGCAGGCGCTCCTGCAGCCGATGGGGCTGCATGCCGATGTGCACATCAAGGTGGACACCGGCATGAACCGGCTCGGGCTCCACGCCCGGCCGGGGCACTGCGCACAGGCCGTTTCGGACGCCGCGCGGATCTGCGCGCTCGATCGTCTGCACGTGACTGGCATATATACACATTTCGCCTGTGCCGACTCACGCGAGCCCTCGGACAGCGCGTTCACGGACGCACAGTTTGCGGCCTTTCAGGAGGTCTGCAGCGGACTGGAAGCACTGGGCATCGACCCCGGTCTGCGCCACTGCGCCAGCACCGGCGGTCTGCTTGTGCATCCGGAATACCGCTGCCAGATGGTGCGCGCCGGCATGTTCGCCCTCGGCATGAGCTACAGCGCCGAAAGCGCGCGCGCATGCGCCCTTGAGCCCATTCTGACATGGTACGCCAAGGTCGTTGACATCCGCACGGTCGAGCCGGGCGAGAGCGTCAGCTATGGACGCATCTTCACCGCCGAGCGTCCCACGCGTGTGGCCGTGCTGTCGGTCGGCTATGCCGACGGCTACTCCCGCGCCTTCTCCAACCGGGCGCGGGTGCTCCTGCATGGCAAGTATGCGCCTGTACGCGGCAAGACGTGCATGGACTTCACCATGGTCGACGTCACGGACATCCCCGATGTTGCCGTCGGCGATCAGGCTGTGCTGCTCGGAGCGGACGGCGGACAGTGCATCCCCGCCGACGAGCTGGCGGCGCTCTTGCCGGACGGCACGAACGGCGGCGTCACGGCGGACATTCATTTCCGCGTTCGCCGCGTGTACCGCTATGACAACGCGACCGTCGCCGTCAGCGACGTGCGCTACTGAGTTTTCGCGAAAAGAGCAGACAGGTGTACCCTGTCTGCTCTTTTTCTGTCCAAAAAGGATCTGTTCCAGCAATTGAAGAGCCCCCGTCCGGCGGTCTGCCGGACGGGGGCTTTGATATCCCCGCGCTCAGGCGCTGAAGCTGACGCTCTTGGCGGCTTCGATGAAGCTCGGCTCATAGGCGTCAAAGTTGCTCTTCTGGGACGCGAACTGCACCATCCAGAACCCATCGTCAGCCTCGTAGAGAACGGTGAGGTAGCGGTAGGTGACGTTCTGCTCCTCGTTGAGGAAGTCATACAGCATCGTCGGGTTGCCGTCGATGGGCTCGCCGTCGACGATCGCTTTGTCTTCATTGGCCCCCTTGACGAACTCGACATACTGCTCAAACGTCACGTCTTCCACGCCGGCTTCGGCAAACTCCGCCTTCGTCTCATGGAGGGCGAGCACGATCGCCGTGTCCGCAGCGTAGCCAACGGTGTAGCCCTCAAGCGATTCCTGGCTGAAGTCGGTCGTGAGCGTGATCTGCATGCCCTCGGCGTCAAAGAGCTTGGCTTTGGCATCAAAGGGGTTGGTGCTGCCGGTGCTGCCGCAGCCGGCGAGCACGGCCACAAGAAGCAGCGCGCAGACAATGGTCGTAAATGTGCGTTTCATACAGAGATCTCCTCTTTCTATTTTCTATGACAGCGGCTTACTGCGCCGGTTTGTCCGTTTTGGGCTGGTACTGATACGGCTCCGGATCGGGCTCGGCATAGCCGGTGGCGATGTCGAACTGCTTGGTCAGCTGCGTGAGACCGAGCTTCGTCACCATGAGCTCACCGTAGGCGAGGTCATCCTGGAAGCCGTTTTCGCGGCACTCATCCAGACCCGCCTTGGCGTCCTCGAGCTCGGAGAGGCACTGCTCGTACAAATCCTCGAGCTTGCCGAGCGCCGTGATGGCATCGTCGGTATTGCCCTCGGCGGGACAGACGGCCTCAAAGCGGCGGCCGATACGCACAATCGCGGCATAGCTCGCCTGCAGCATCGCCAGCGTGAGCGCGCCGGCCTGTCCGGCGGCCTCGCTCTGCTTCATGCCGGTGATCATGTCCGACACATCCCCGACCCACTGCTTGTGCACGCCCTTGAGTTGGCTCAGGCGCTCATCGATCTGTGCCGCGGGATGGCGGTTGGCGGAGTAGCCGCCCTTTTTGAGTTTACGGGTCAGACGTTCCATAGTAGCAACCTCCAATTAGAATTCTTGATCAATCGTCCACGTCGAGTGCTTCCAGACCCTTGGCGGCAATGGGACGGCTGTCGCCATGGCGGACGAAGAGCATGGTCACAAACGCGCCGGCCACGAAAAGGGCGGCATACGGGAAGAGCACGGTCATGCCGACCTTGTCCATCAGGAAGCCGGAGAACATCGGCGTGATGACCTGCGCGGCCATGCTGGCCGTGTAGTAGAAGCCGGTGTAGCGGCCGACATCGCTGCCGGAGCACATCTCGACGACCATCGGGAAGGAGTTGACGTTGATGGTCGCCCAGCCGATACCGGCGAGGCAGAACATCGCGTTCATGAGCATCGTGGGGCTCTCGGAATTGAGGAACGCAGCCACGCCAAACGCGATGGCCAGCATCACGACGCCGCCGAGAATGGTCTTTTTGCGGCCGATCTTGGACGCGACGATGCCGACAGGCAGGTAGGCCACGATCGCAGCGGCCTGCGCAAGCATGAGCGTGAGGTTATAGTCCTTGTGCAGGATGTTGCTCGCATAGACGGAGTATTTCGACGTCACGGCGTTGTAGCCGAAGAACCACAGCACGATCGACAGCAACAGGAAAATAAGCGAGCGGCGCTCGGCCTTGCCGAGCTTGCCGGAGGCGGCGGGCGTGTCGCCGTCGTCCCCGTTGTCGATGCCGAAGCGCTTGCTGTCGGCCTGCATCTCGGCGACAAACTTCGGCTCGTTGACCGTCAGGCGGAAGATCAGCAGCGCAAGCACCATGAGCCCCGCGATCACGGAGAAGTAGGCAGTGTAGCTCATGAGCGAGTTGCGCACGGAGCTCGTGGCGAAGCCCATGCCGATGGCCAGCACGAGGATGCCGCCGCCGGTACCCATGAGGTTGATGACGGCATTCGCCTTACTGCGCAGCGGCTTGATGGTAACATCAGGCATGAGCGCAACGGCCGGAGAGCGGAACGTGGCCATGGCGACGAGCACGACCAGCAGCAGCGCGATGAAGCCGATGAGCGCACCCGGATGCTGCAGCGTCGTCTGATGGGCGTAGGCCTGACGCGCGGGCACGACATAATTCGTGTAGTCGTGGTTCGTGACGGTCTTGCCCTCGGCATTGGTGACCTGGCTCGTGATGGCGGCAAACTCATCCTCCGTAAAGGTATCCTCGAGCACGAACGTCTCGCCGTCGGGCGTCTTGAGCGTGCGGTCCGCCTCCTTCTGATAGACGATGCGCAGAGCGGCGGGATCATCGATCGCAGCAGCGCCGTCGAGATTCTTCAGCTGCGCGTCGTCAACGAGCGACAGGCTGATGAAGGCGATGGCGGCGACGATCGTGCCGATGAGGATAAACGGTGTGCGGCGGCCGCGCTTGCCGGTGTGCTTATCCGAGATCGCGCCGAACAGCGGCAGCAGAAACAGCGCCAGGATGTTGTCGAGCGCCATGATGACACCGGACCATGCCTGCGACATACCGAATTTGTTGGTCAGGATCAGCGGGACGGTGTTGTCGTAGGCCTGCCAGAACGCGCAGATCAGGAAAAAGGCAAAGCCAACGCAGATGGTGCGTTTGTAGTTGAGCTTCACAGGGTTACCTCCAAGTTTGTTTCAAATCCGTACCATTCTACAATACCTCGCCGTGCAATTCAACAGGCATTTGACGAAATGCAGAAATTGTTGTTTAATATGAGCAGGCAGACCGGCGGCTCCCGCCGCCAAAAGGAGGACACATTATGAATTGGAAAACCGCTTGTAAGATCGCCGCACCGGCCGCAGCCTGCGCGGGTGCGTTTGCATTTCTGGTCGCGCCGGGCCGCGCAACGCGCGCGCAGAAGGCGCCGTTTTTATGCCGCAACTACGCGCATCGCGGCCTGCACACCGAGGACGGCTCCGTGCCGGAAAACTCGCTGCCGGCGTTTCGCGCCGCGGCCGAGGCGGGCTACGCCGTCGAGATGGACGTGCATCTGACGGCCGACGACCAGCTCGTCGTGTTCCACGACGACACGCTCGAGCGCATGTGCGGCGTGCAGGGCGTCATTGATGATTTCACCCTCGCCGAGCTGCGCGCGCTGCGTCTCGGAAAGACCGACTGCGTCATCCCGACGTTTGCCGAGGCGCTCGAGGCGCTCGGCGGACGCGTGCCGCTGCTGCTCGAGATCAAGCGCGGGCACGATAACCGCCGCCTGTGCGCGCTGACGCTCGAGGCGCTGCGCACCTACACCGGTCCCTACTGTGTCGAGAGCTTCGATCCCACGATCGTCGCATGGTTCCGGCGCAACGCACCCGATATCCTGCGCGGCCAGCTCAGCCAGCCGCCGAAGGAGTACGGCACGGCGCTGAGCAAGCCCGCCGCCGCCATCGTCGGCAATGTGCTCACGAACGTGATCGCGCGCCCGCAGTTCATCGCCTACAAGATCGGCCCGAAGCCGCTGAGCGTGCGCCTGTGCGAGGCCATGGGCGCCGTGCGCGCCGGCTGGACGAGCCGCGCCTGGACGCACGAGCGCGACTACGACATCGTCATCTTCGAGCACTACCGTCCCGGCGCGTGGTTCCGCGCGGACATCTGAGCGCAGGGCAAGCCTGCATACCGTGAAAAACAGCCAACAGCCGAGCCGGCAAATGCCGGCTCGGCTGTTGGCTGTTGATTGCTGTGCTTGCGCGTCCGCGGCGGATGCAGACCCGGACGCTGAAATGGAAGAGAGAACACAAACGAGGGGGGGCGTAAACATCATTCGCACAAAACGATGCTTACTGAACATATCCTAACAGTTGTGTCCGTGTTTGTCAAGCGCTTTTTAAAAAATTCTGGATTTTTTCTCACACAGTGCCGTCGCGCAGGATCTGCGCAAGCTCGGCCACGTCACGCAGGACGTATTTCGGCTGCACGTCGGACGCCCTGAGCATCGCCTCGTCCGTCTCGCCGGACATGACGAGCACGCTCTGCGCGCCCGCATTCACGGCCACGGCAATGTCGGTATACAGCCGGTCGCCCACGCAGCAGATCTGCTCGTTCGGCACGCCGGTCTGCGCCGAGATGACGTCGACCATGTTGCGGTTTGGCTTGCCGATGTAGGTCGGCTTGACGCCGGAGGCAGCGGTCAGCAGCGCGCAGATGCTCCCGCAGTCGGGCAGCACCTCGCCGGCCGGCATGGGGCAGACCCAGTCGGGATTGGCGGCGATAAAGACCGCGCCGCGGCGCAGGAAGTGCACGGCGCGGTCGAGCTTCTCATACACGAGCTCGGTGTCAAAGCCGGCGACGACGACCTCCGCGCCCTCTTCGACGAGCGGGATGCCGTAGCTGAGCAGTTCGCGGCGAAACGCCTGCGTGCCGACGAGATACACGGGCTTGCCCGCATAGTGCTGGTTGAGATACAGCGCCGTCGCCATGCCGGACGTGAACACGTTTTCCGCCTCGCACGGGAAGCCGAGGCGCCGCAGGCGCGTGATGTAGTCCGTGCCGGCGCGCGAGGAGTTGTTGGTCAGATAAATGTACTGCCGTCCGGTATCGGCCAGCGTGTGGATGAAGTCGACCGCGCCGGGAAACACATCGTCCCCGAGGTAGAGCGTGCCGTCCATATCCAGCAGGAACAGGCGCGCATGGAGCAGGTCTTTCAGGTCGTTCATGGAAGCCACCTCATAGAATCTTATTTTTTCTTAACGTCTCATTATACCACAAAAAACGCGCCGCACAACCCAATTATTCCGGCGGCGGGTGTTGAAAAAAACGGTCGATGTGCTATAATATTAAAATCTGTACCGTGGGCCGCTATTGCGTGCAGGCCGGGTATGGACCCAAAGGTGTAATTAAAATTTTGGAGGCATAGATATGGCAAAGAAACAGTTCAAAGCAGAATCCAAAAAGCTGCTCGACATGATGATCAATTCGATCTACACGCACAAGGAAATCTTCCTGCGCGAGATCATCTCGAACGCCTCGGACGCAATCGACAAGCTCTGCTACCAGTCGCTCACGGATGAAAACGTGGGCATGGCGCGCGGCGATTTCAAGATCCGCGTCATCCCCGACAAGGAAGCGCGCACGATCACCGTGTCCGACAACGGCATCGGCATGACCAAGGAGGAGCTCGACAGCAACCTCGGCGTCATCGCGCGCAGCGGCTCGCTGAAGTTCAAGGACGATCTCGGCGAGAGCGCGCAGGAGGATGCCGCCATCGACATCATCGGTCAGTTCGGCGTCGGCTTCTACTCCGCGTTCATGGTCGCCGACAAGGTCACGGTCATCACCCGCGCCTACGGCAGCGACACCGCCTATCAGTGGGTCAGCACCGGCGCGGACGGCTATACCATCACCGAGGCGCAGAAGGATACCGTCGGCACCGACGTCATCATGCACATCAAGGCCGACGAGACGGGCGAGAAATACTCCACCTACCTCGAAAACTGGAAGCTCATGATGCTCATCCGCAAGTACTCCGACTACGTCCGCTGGCCGATCGTCATGGACGTCGAGCAGAGCGACTGGGTCGACTCCGGCGAGAAGGACGAAAACGGCGAGCCGAAGATGGAGATGGTCACCAAGACCGAGGAGCAGACCGTCAACAGCATGATCCCCATCTGGCAGCGCAGCCGCAAGGAGGCGACCGATGAGGAGTGCATCGCGTTTTACAAGGAAAAGTTCCACGACAACGACGACCCGCTGGCCGTCATCCGCGTCAACGCCGAGGGTCTGATCTCCTACCGCGCGCTGCTGTTCATCCCGTCCAAGGTCCCGGCAAATATGTACACGCGCGACGCCGATCCCGGTCTCGAGCTCTACAGCTCCGGCGTCATGATCATGGACAGATGCACCGACCTTCTGCCGCCGTGCTACGCGTTCGCGCGCGGCGTGGTCGACTCCCCCGACCTGTCGCTGAACATCTCGCGTGAGATGCTGCAGCACGACCGCCAGCTCAAGCTCATCGCCGCAAACCTCGGCAAGAAGATCAAGTCCGAGCTGACGAAGCTCATGACCAACGACCGCGAGAAGTACGAGCAGTTCCACGCCGCCTTCGGCATGGTGCTGCGCGCCGGCGCCGTCACCGAGACCGGCGACAAGGTCGACGAGATCAAGGATCTGCTGCTCTACCACACGAGCGAGACCAAGCTCGTCTCCCTCAAGGAATATGTCGACGCCATGCCCGCCGAGCAGACGAAGATCTACTTCGCGTGCGGCGACAACGTCAAGCGTCTGCTGAGCCTGCCGCAGGCGGAGCAGCTGCGCGACAAGGGCTTTGACGTCCTGTGCATGACCTCGCAGATCGACGAGTATTTCGTCGACACCATGAAGAGCTACGACGACAAGCCGTTTTGCAACATCGCGACCGACGATCTCGGCCTCGAGAGCGAGGAAGAGAAAAAAGAGACCGAGGCAAAGCAGGCCGAGGACAAGGAGCTGCTCGACTTCGTCAAGGAGACGCTCGGCGAGCAGGTCGCATCCGTGCGCCTGTCCAATAAGCTCGTGTCCAGCGCCGTGTGCCTGAGCACTGAGGGCGGCGTCACGCTCGAGATGGAGCGCTACTTCCGGAGCATGCCCGGCGCGCCGACCGACATCCGCGCCGTGCGCGTGCTGGAGCTCAACGCCAACCACCACGCCTACCAGACCATGAAGGAGGCCTTCACCGCCGGCGACAAGGACAAGGCCGCACGCATCGCCAAGATTCTGCACGCGCAGGCGCTGCTCATCGCGGGCGAGCCGCTCGAGGATCCGGCTGCGTATTCGGAGCTCGTGTGCACGCTCATCTGACAACCGATCTGATCTCAACCCTGACCGCCGCATCCCGGCGGTCAGGGCACCCCAAGTAAGGAGCTGTCTATGCAACCGCGTCTCGGTATCTATATCCACATCCCGTTTTGCGCGAGCAAGTGCGGCTACTGTGACTTCTATTCCTGCGCCGGCGCTGCCGGGCGCATGGCGGAGTATCAGCAGGCACTGCTCGAGCACATTGAAGAGAGCGCCGGGCGCATCGCACCGGCGTACATCGACACGGTCTATTTCGGCGGCGGCACACCGAGCTTTTACGGCGCGGCGCGGCTCATCGAGCTGCTCGACGCCGTCAAGGCCACCGGCCGCCTGCTCAAGCGCGCGGAGGTGACCGTCGAGGTCAACCCGGACAGCGTCCGTCTGCACGACCTGCGCGCCCTGCGCAAGGCGGGCTTCAACCGTCTGAGCATCGGTATGCAGTCGGCCAACAACGATATCCTGAAAATGATCGGCCGCCGCCACAGCTACCGGCAGGTGGAGATGGCCGTTGAAAACGCCCGCACCGCCGGGTTTGACAACATCAGCCTCGACCTCATCTACGGTCTTCCCAGCCAGACCCGCAGCGACTGGGCAGACACGCTCGCCAAGGCGCTTGCCCTGCGTCCGGAGCACATCTCCGGCTACGGGCTCAAGCTCGAGGAGGGCACACCCATGTACGCCCTGAAGGACTCGCCCCTCATCCCGTCGGACGACGAGCAGGCGGATATGTACCTGTGCATGGTCGAGGAGCTGCGGCACTATGGCTACGAACAGTACGAGATCTCCAACTTCAGCATCCCGGGCTATGAATCCCGGCACAACCTGAAGTACTGGCAGCTCGATGACTATATGGGCTTCGGCCCGGGCGCGCACTCGTGCATCGGCCGCACGCGCTACAGCTATGTGCGCGACCTTGACCGCTATCTTGCGGGCGTCCTCCACGGTGAGGACATGATCGACGAATACGAGACGATCGGCGACTTTGAGCGCGCGGCCGAATATCTCATGCTCGGCATGCGCACCGTACACGGTGTGTTGCGCGCGGAGTATGAGCGGCTCTACCGCAGCGATTTTTCCGGCATCGCGCAGCAGCTTGAGGAGTTCGTCCGCCGCGGCTGGGCCGTCGCGGACGGCGAGCGCTGGCACTTCACGCCCTCGGGGTTCCTCTTATCCAACGTGCTCATCGGCAAGCTGCTCGAGGCACAGACCGACCGCAAGGCCGAGCACAACCCGTGGATGAAGCCGCAGATCGAAAAGCAGCCGCGCACCAAGCTCCCGCCCGGTGAGGCGGAGGCTTTCCGCGACACATATTTAAATAATCCGATTTTGACGCGGACAGACAGGAGCCAAAATCATGAAACTTAACGGCAACACTTCCAAACGCAGCGCAGCCGCAAAGCGCGAGGCGGCGGACTTCGCCGCGCAGGAGCGCTCGGCGCACCGCAGCGGCGCCAACCGTTCCGCACAGAGTGAGGCGGCTGCCCGCCGCGCCGCCGCGCCGAAGCAGACGGCGCAGCGCCCGCCCGTATCCCGTCAGGCAGACCCTGCACAGGGCACGCCGCAGCCGAAAGCCAGAAAACCCCGCGGCCGCGGCGGCAAGATTGCCCTGCGCGCTGCACTCATCGTGCTGGCCGTCATCATCGCGGCCGGCGCCGTCGGCATGGTGCTCGTGGCGAAAAAGGATGCCATCTTCCCGAACGTCTCCGTCTGCGGCACCGACGTCGGCGGCATGACGCCCAGCGAGGCGGCAGAGGCCATCCGCGCCGCCGGCTGGGACGATACGAGCGCACCGGTGCTCACGATGACCTTCCCGGGCGACCGGACCATCACCGTCACCGCGACGGAGATCGGCTTTGAGGCGACGCCCGACGCCGCAGCCGAGACAGCCTACGCCTACGGCCGCAGCGGAAATGCGTTCACAAACTTCTTCACGTGGCTGCGCTGCGCGCTCAAGGGGCACGATGTGGCGACCGATCACCTCGCCGACATGGACACCGACGCCCTGCGCACACGCATCGAGCGCGAGGCCGCCGAGATCAATGTCAAGCTCTCGGGCGGCAGCGTCGAGATCGACGAGGAGCACAGCACCATCCGCGTCGTCAAGGGCGCGAGCATGATCACGCTCGACCCCGCCGCCGTCGCAGAGCGGATGCTCAGTGACATCCGCAGCGGCAAGTTCGGCACGTCGGCCTACCCGGTCGATATGAAGGGCGACGATAAGATGACGCTGCAGGAGCTGCACGACGCCATCTGCGGCGACCCGGTCAACGCGGGCTACGACCCGGAGACCAAGTCCGCCACGGAGAGCAAGGTCGGCATCGCGTTTGATGTGGCCGAGGCACAGCCCCTGTGGGATGCGGCCTCTACCGGCGACACCGTCACCATCCCGGCCACGCTCACGCAGCCGGAGATGACGCAGGAGCGCCTGCAAAAGCATCTGCTGGCCGACAAGCTCGCCACCAAGACCACTTCCCTCTCCGGCAGCAGCAGCAACCGCATCACGAATGTCAGGCTCGCCGCCGAGAAGATCAACGGCGTGATTCTCCAGCCCGGTCAGACGTTTTCTTATAACGACGTGCTCGGCCAGCGCACAAAGGCCAACGGCTTCAAGGAGGCCGGGGCTTACTCCGGCGGCCAGGTCGTGCAGGAGGTCGGCGGCGGCATCTGCCAGGTGTCGTCCACGCTGTACTACTGCGCCATGGTCTCCAACCTCAAGATCAACACCCGCACCTGCCACTACTTCCCCGTGGCCTATATCGAGCCCGGCATGGACGCCACAGTCAGCTGGGGCGGCCCGGAATTCAAGTTCACCAACAGCCGCGAATACCCCATCGAGATCAAGGCCTATGTGGAAAAGAACAGCATCACGGTCGAGATCTGGGGCACGGATGTGGACGGCAGCTACGTCAAGATGAGCTACACCGCCAACGGCCTGCGCGCCACGACCTACCGCACCGTCTATGACAAGGACGGCAACGAGATCAGCCGCACCGTCGAGGCCAACAGCACCTATCACTCCCACGACACCACGCCGGCGCCCACCCCGACGCCCAGCGCGGCACCCACACCGACACCCACCCCCACGCCGAAGCCGCAGCCGACGCCCTACCCGTCGGTCTACGATCCCGGTGACGCCGGTGAAGACTAATACAGAGGAGAATGCAGTATGAGCAAAGGAAAGTTTTATATCACAACGCCGATCTATTACCCTTCGGACAAACTGCACATCGGCCACACCTACTGCACGGTCGCGACCGATGCGATCGCGCGCTATAAGCGTCTGTGCGGCTATGACGTGATGTTCCTGACCGGAACGGACGAACACGGTCAGAAGATCGAGGAAAAGGCCGAGGCGGCCGGCGTCACGCCCAAGCAGTTCGTGGATAACATCGTCGAGGGTCCCGGCGGCGTGCGCGCGCTGTGGAAGCTGATGAACATCTCCAACGACCGCTTCATCCGTACGACGGACGACTACCATGTCGAGGCCGTGCAGCGCATCTTCAAGAAGATGTACGATAAGGGCGACATCTACAAGGGCAAGTACTCCGGCATGTACTGCACGCCGTGCGAGAGCTTCTGGACCGAGAGCCAGCTCGTCGATGGCAAGTGCCCGGACTGCGGCCGCGAGGTGCACTACGCCGAGGAGGAAGCGTACTTCTTCCGCCTGTCGAAGTATGCCGAACCGGTGCGCGAGCTGCTGCTCAGCGGCACGTTCCTGGAGCCGGCCAGCCGCGTCAACGAGATGATCAAAAACTTCATTGACCCCGGTCTGGAGGATCTGTGCGTGTCGCGCACGAGCTTCACCTGGGGCATCCCGGTCGACTTCGACCCCGGTCACGTCGTCTACGTCTGGGTCGACGCGCTGTTCAACTACTGCACGGCGCTCGGCTTCCTGAACGATAAGTACGACAATTACGATCAGTTCTGGCCCGCCGACGTGCACATGGTCGGCAAGGAGATCGTGCGCTTCCACTCCATCATCTGGCCGGCCATGCTCATGAGCATGGGTATGCCCCTGCCGAAGAAGGTCTTCGGCCACGGCTGGCTGCTGCTCGGCGGCGGCAAGATGTCGAAGTCGAAGGGCAACGTCGTCGACCCCGTCGTGCTCGCCGAGCGCTACGGTGTGGACGCGCTGCGCTACTACCTGCTGCGCGAGTTCCCGCTCGGCAGTGACGGCAACTTCTCCAACGAGCTGCTCATCTCCCGCATCAACACAGACCTTGCCAACGACCTCGGCAACCTCCTGAGCCGCACCGTCGCCATGGTCATCAAGTACTTCGGCGGCACGCTGCCGGCAGAGCGCGAACATGATGCGCTCGATGACGAGCTCATCGCCATGGCATCCTCCCTGCGTGAAACCTATTCCGGCTACATGGACACGTTCGGCACGCAGCAGGCGCTCATTGAGGTGTTCAAGGTCATCTCCCGCGCCAACAAGTATATCGACGAGACCGCCCCCTGGGTGCTCGCCAAGGATGAGAGCAAGCGCGCGCGTCTGGCCACGGTGCTGTATAACCTGCTTGAGACGCTGCGCATCACCGTGACGCTCCTGCTGCCGTTCATGCCCGACAGCTGCGAGAAGGCCTTCGCGCAGATCGGCGCCGCTCCGGAGCAGACCACATGGGACAACGCCGCCGTCTGGGGCGTTCTGCCGGCAGATGTCACCGTGCAAAAGGGCGAGACGCTCTTCCCGCGCATCGACATGGCCAAGGAGCTCACCGAACTCGAGGCGCTCAAGGCGGCAAAAAAAGCGGCCGCCGCGCCGAAGTCCGCGCCCGTGCTGCCGGATGTGACGATCGACGAGTTTGCCAAGTGCGATATGCGCGTGTGCAAGGTGCTCAAGTGCGAGCCGGTGAAAAAGTCCGATAAGCTCCTGTGCTTTACGCTCGATGACGGCAGCGGCACCGACCGGCAGATCCTCTCCGGCATCGCCAAGTACTACCGCCCCGAGGAGCTCGTCGGTAAGACCGTCGTTGCGATCCTGAACCTGCCTCCGCGCAAGATGATGGGCATGGCCTCCAACGGTATGCTCCTCTCGGCCGAGAAGGACGGCAAGCTCAATCTGCTCATGCTGGATGACAGCGTGCCCGCCGGCGCGCAGCTCTGCTGAGCGGACCCGTATACGTTCGGGAAGGTTCGCAGCACGAGCCTTCCCGTTTTTCGGCGAATGCGGAACTTTTTCCGTGCCCGGGCGTCAAGCCCTTCGTAATCTCCCGCACATAAAGGAGGAATTGCCCCTTGAAGCTGTTTTCCTCGCCGCCGCGTCCAACGGGTACCCAGCGGCCGACTACCGATAACATGCAGCAGCGGCCGGCTCAGCAGCGGCCGGCTCAACAGCGGCCGGCGCAGCAGCGGCCGGCGCAGCAGCAACCCGCCCGGCAGCAGCCCGCTCAGCAGCGGCCGGCGCAGCAGCAACCCGCCCGGCAACAGCCGGTGCAGCAGCAACCCACCCGGCAGCGGCCCGCTCAGCAGCGGCCTGCCCGGCAGCGGAAGCCGCAGAGCGCCGACATGTGGACGGAGAATGCCGCCGCGCAGCCGCGCCGCAGCGCGCCGGACGACCGCCGGCGTGTGCAGCAGACCGCCCCGTCCCCGACCGGCAAGCACGGCCGCAAGGCCAAAAAAGCCAAAAAGCCGAAGAAGAAAAAAAGCGTCGGCCGCAGGCTGCTCATTCTCTTTCTCGTGCTGGCCATTCTCGCCGGGCTGTATCTGACGGCGGTCTATTCTGACATTCCGTTCATCGCCAAGTGGCGCACGGCCTACATCCAGACGGCTATGAACACGCTCAGCCACCAGTGGCTGGCAACGGCTTTCATACCGCGCAGCGTCATCGACAAGGTCGTCGCCGAAATGGAGGCCGCGCGAGAGGCGCAGATCGGTGTCAACAGTGAGTGGGACGAGGGAGAGAGCGAGTCCCGCAACCCGACGCTCACCGACACCAAGGGCATGAGCAAGGAAGAGATCACGTTTTACAACCTCTTCTGGGAGGTAGACGTGCCGAGCATGCAGGCGTATGTCAAGGAGCATCCCGACGCGCTCGCCGCCGGGTGGAGCCGCATCAACATCGACCACTCCGCGCTCACGGATAACGGCACCAGCATCCGCACCATCCAGGGCGAGCAGGTGCTCGCGATCGATGCGCAAAACGAGATCCTCATCGTGCGCGAAAAGGGCAGCACCTATCGCGGCGTACTTGTCGTGATGAAGGATCCGTCGCGCCTGAGTCTGCACGCAGCGACCACGCTCGGCAGCATCGGCCAGTACTGCGGCCAGATCGCGCAGGCGCACGGCGGCGTCATCGGCATGACCGGCTCGGGCTTCATCGATCCGGGCGGCACCGGCAACGGCGGCACGCTCGCGGGCTATGCCATGTGCAACGGCAGGGCCTACGGCGATCACATGGGCTACGGCTACAAGCGGCTCGAGCTGCATGCGGACAACCGCATCTACATCCGCGACAGCGCCTCCCCCGTCTCGTCCGATACGACGGACGCGGTCGAGTTCTCCCCCGCCATGATCATTGACGGGGAGACGGTCGTCAATGCCCGCAGCGGCTTCTCCGACCTGCAGCCGCGCGCCTGTCTCGGGCAGTCGAAGTACGGCGAGATCATCGCCCTGCTTGTCGAGGGCCGGCTGACAACATCCGTCGGCATCAGCGTGCCGGACTGCGCGGCCATCATGGCCAAGCACGACTGTATGCAGGCCATGAACCTTGACGGCGGCACCAGCGCCATGATCTGGTACAAGGGCAAGTACATCATGCGCAGCTCCAACCCCGCGCTCACCGCCGGGCGGACGCTGCCGAACGCCTTTGTCTACGCCGGAAATTAACGGCATCCGAAACGTCCCTGACCGCCGGTCAGGGACGTTTGTTTGCCTTGCACAAATCTTTTTTTGCCGCCGGCGTGCAGTTTCGTGAAAATGGGGCTTGCAATCCGCTCCCGGACGTGGTAGAGTAACACCATCGACAAACCGATGACCGAGAGGAGTACCCATTTACGAAGCTTTCAGAGAGCAGCGGACGGTGGAAGCGCTGCAGCGGACGAATGGCGAATGGACTCGCGAGGGCAAACCGATTGCAGCAGCATGAGGGGCGACGGTGGCCGCGGCCGTTATCCGGCGGAGCGTATGATCGTACGTGCAAAGTGGGCGCATGAGCGCCAACATGGGTGGCACCGCAGGAGTTACAGTCTTGTCCCATGAAACGGAAGGAACCGTTTCGTGGACGAGGCTTTTTTTATTGCTCAAATCACCGCAGGAGGGATGCATATGACGCGGATAACCAGACGATGGCGTGGCGGCCGGAGAATTTTTGCCGCGTCAGACCGTATCCGGACATCACAAACCAACCGTTTCATAAAATATAAGGAGAATTTGCTATGAATAAAACGTTCCGAAAGATCGTCGGCGGCGCGCTCGCCGTCACCGCACTCATGGGCCTGGCTGCCTGCGGCAGCAAGACCGAAGGCGACAAGGCCGAGGGTAAGACCTACAAGGTCGGCATCGTGCAGTTTGTGGATGATGCGTCCCTCAACCAGATCGAGGCGGCCATCGAGGCCGAGCTCGACGCGAAGGCCAAGGAGCTGGGCGTGACCTTCGATTACACGCTCTACAACGGTCAGGGCGACGCCACGACCCTCAACCAGATCGGCGCAGAGCTCGTCGGAAAGGGCGTGGATCTGATCGTGCCGATCGCGACCCCGGCCGTGAAGATCATGCAGTCCGCCACCGAGGACACCGAGATCCCCATCGTGTTCTCCGCCGTGTCTGACCCCGTCGGCAGCGGCATCGTCGATGCGCTCGACGCGCCCGGCGGCCGCATCACCGGCACGAGCGACGCGCTCAACACCAAGGGTCTGCTCGATCTGATGCTCGCCCAGAACCCGGACGTCAAGACCGTCGGCCTGCTCTACTCCAAGAGCGAGGACTCGTCCAAGCAGCCGATCGCGGACGCGAAGGCCTACCTCGAGGGCAAGGGCATCCGCTGCGTAGAGAAGACCGGCACGACCACCGACGAGATCACCTCCGCCGTTGACGCGCTCATCGCCGAAAAGGTCGACGCCGTCTTTACTCCGACCGACAACACCGTCATGACCGCAGAGCTTGCCATCTACGAGAAGTTCCTCAACGCCAAGATCCCGCAGTACTGCGGCGCTGACTCCTTCGCGCTCAACGGCGCATTCGTCGGCTACGGTGTGGATTACACCGCGCTCGGCAAGATGACGGCCGACATGGTCGTGCAGGTGCTGGTCGACGGCAAGAGCCCCGCCACGCTGCCGGTCGCGACCTTCGACAACGGCATCGCCATGATCAATACGGACAGCTGCACCGCCCTCGGCTACGATCTCGCGGCTGTCAAGCAGGCGTTTGACGGCAAGTGCAGCGCCGTGCTCGAGACGACCACGCAGCAGAATTTTGACTGATATCTGACATCCCAAAGGAGGGGCGTTTATGCTGACAGTGTTGAAGACCGCGCTTGAGGTCGGCCTGATTTACGGCCTCGTCGCGCTGGCGCTGTTCATCAGCTTTTCGATCCTGAACATTGCAGACCTCTCGACCGACGGCTGCTTTACGCTCGGCTGTGCCGTGGGCGCGATGCTCACCATCGCGGGGCATCCGCTTCTGGCGCTGCCTGCGGCCATGGCCGCGGGTATGCTCTCGGGCTTCATCACCGCCTTTTTGCAGACGCGCCTCGGCGTGGAGAGCATCCTCGCCGGCATCATCTCGAACACCGGCCTGTATACGATCAACCTCGCGGTCATGGGCTTTTCGTCCAACGTGTCCATCACGGGGCGCGATACGGTCTTTTCGCTGTTCAAGGCACTCACCGGCGGCAGCCAGTGGAGCACGCTGGTGCTGCTCGCGCTGCTGCTGGGCGTGATCGCGGTCGTGCTCATCCGGTTCTTCGGCACGTCGCTCGGACTTTCCATCCGCGCGACGGGCGACAGTCTCGACATGGTCAGCGCCTCCTCCATCAACCCCAAGGCCACCATCACGATCGGCCTGTGCCTCGCCAACGCCCTCACGGCGCTCTCCGGCTGCCTGATCGGTGAGTACAACAAGTTTTGCGACATCAACCTCGGCACAGGTATGGTCACGATCGCGCTGGCGAGCCTGATCATCGGCGAGGTCTTTGCCGGCCGCCGCGGCGGGATCGGCAAGCGCGTCGTCTGCGTCGTGCTCGGCAGCATCGTCTACCGCCTGATCATCGCGCTGGCGCTGCGGCTGAACATCTCGGCCGAGTACTTCAAGCTCGTCTCCGCCGTCATCGTCGCCGTCGCCATTGCCGCGCCGAACATGAAGGACTATGTCCATCTGGCAAAGATCCGCTCCAACGCGCGCAAGCTGCGCGCCCTGTCCGGAAAGGGGGATGAGACCGATGCTTGAGCTTTCCCACGTCAGCAAGACATTCAACGCCGGAACGGTGAACGAAAAGCGCGCCCTGTGCGACCTGTCGCTCACGCTCGCCGACGGAGAATTTGCCACCATCGTCGGCTCGAACGGCGCGGGCAAGAGCACGCTCTTCAACGCCATCGCCGGTATGTTCTATGTCGATGACGGCATCCTCCGGCTTGACGGGCGGGACATCACGTTCCTGCCGCCGCACAAGCGCAGCCGCCGCATCGGTCACCTGTTTCAGGACCCGCTCAAGGGCACTGCGCCGCACATGACCATTGAGGAAAACCTCGCCGTGGCCTATCTGCGCGCGCCGGAAAAGCACAAGCAGCTGCGCCGCGTCAGCCGCAAGGACCGGGAATTCTTCCGCGATGCGCTCGCCCAGCTCGACATGGGGCTCGAGGAGCGCATGAACACGCCCGTCGGCCTGCTCTCCGGCGGTCAGCGGCAGGCGCTGACGCTGCTCATGGCCACCATGGTCACGCCCGAGCTGCTGCTGCTCGATGAGCACACGGCGGCGCTCGACCCCGTGACGGCCGACAAGGTGCTCGCGCTCACGCGCAGCATCGTCTCTGAGCGCAGCATCTCCTGCCTCATGATCACGCACAATATGCACCAGGCGCTCGAGCTCGGCTCGCGCACGCTCATGATGGACGCCGGGCGCATCGTGCTCGATGTCTCCGGGGCGCAGCGCGCGGACATGACCGTGCAGGGGCTCATCGATGCCTTCGCCGCTCAGGCGGGCACGGCGTTTGACAACGACCGCGTCCTGCTGTCCACGGCAGAGGGCACGGAAAACTGAATTCCGGAAAAGAAAAATCAGCCGCCCTGCGGGCGGCTGATTTTTGCGTTTATGCACTTAATAGAACGTGGCCACCGGTTCCTCCGGCTTTTCGACCTCCTGCACGGACAGCACCGTGAGCACCGGGCCCTTGCGCCCGTAGGCGCGGTGGAACTTGTAGTCCAGCCGGGCCGTGATGATCGCCCACTCGTCGTTGCGGATCTCATCGGCGTGCTCCCACACGCACACGACGCCCGCGAACTGAATGTCCTGCACGCAGCAGGTCATGATGTGCCGGCCGGCGATGAAGCAGCCCTTCGGCACGTTCTTGCGCACGAGGCAGCGGCACTTGACCTCGATGGTCTTGCCGTCGTATTTCTTTGGCTCCTCGGACATGTCGCGGTACCAGAGGGCAAAGTCGCGATCCTCGATCTCGATGACCGGCGCGTCAACGTCAAACGGCAGCGGATCCTCGATGTCGTCGTAGACGACCTTGCCGTCGGTATATTCGTAGGCAATGTCGCAGCGGCGGGAGATGGCGCGGATGATGCGGTGCATCTCCATGCGGTCCATGTTGTCGTTGTAGCGGTTGAGCACGACAAGCTCGGCGCTCTTGAGCTTATCGACCGTGAGCTGACGCATATTCGCATTGTAGCTCACGAACGTCGTCGCATCGCAGAAGAGAAACTCCTGCGCGACCGCCCAGTTTTCCGGCAGGCTGCCGTAGAGCGAGTCGAGCATCCACATACCGTTGTACTCCACGAGCACGCGCTCGGGGTGCAGCTCGTCCTGCAGCGCGAGCAGATAGTCGCGCGTGAGGTCGGACTCCTCGTCGACATTGCGCACGTAGACATTTCCGGCGCAGAATCTGTCCGGCTCGTAGACCTCCTCGCCGTCCTCGCACAGCAGCAGCAGCGTGCGCTCGCCCTTGTGGAAGCGGTTGTCCTCGAGGGTCTCCTGAATGAACTTCGTCTTGCCGGCCTCGAGGAAGCCGGTGAAGAGGTAGACCGGAACGTCCGGCGCCTGCTGTTTTTTATCAGCCAATGTGGAACAGCTCCTTCAGCGCATCCTCCGCCAGATGCGAACCGATCACGCACACGCGGCCGGTGACCTGCGCGCTGCCGCGGCGGACATCGGACTCGCCGGGCACATAGTCAAAGTGAATCCAGCCGCCGTCGGTCGCGGGCACGATGCCCTTGGCGCGCAGAACGATGCCGTAGCGGTGCTCGTTGATGAGCGCGTCGAGCGCGGTGCGGATCTCGTCGTCGGTGTACTTGCGCGGCGTCTCCGTGCCCCAGCTCGTGAACACCTCGTCGGCGTGGTGATGATGGTGGTCATGATCGTGGCCGCAGCAGTGGTCGTGGTCATGGTCGTGATGATCATGGTCGTGATCGCAGCAGTGGTCGTGGTCATGGTCATCGTGGTCATGATGATGCTCATGCTCATCGTCATCATCTTCGTCATGGTCATGATGATGGCCACAGCAGCAGGCGTGATCGTCATCGTCATGGTCATGATGATGGTGTTCATGCTCGTCCTCGGCGGCCTCGGCCTTGAGGTGCTCGAGCTCGGCCGAGAGCGTGTCGCGGCGCTCCATCGTCTGGAGGATCTGCTTGCCGTCGAGCTCTGTCCAGGGCGTTGTCACGATGGTCGCGGTCGGGTTTTTCTCACGCAGCAGCGCCACGGCGGCGTCGAGCTTCTCGGGGCGGATGCCCTCGGTGCGCGAGAGGATGATGGCGCTCGCGTTCTCGACCTGGTTGTTGAAGAACTCACCGAAGTTTTTCATATACATCCTGCACTTGTTGGCATCGACCACAGTCGTGAAGCCGTTGAGCACCAGCTCATCGGACTGCACGCCCTGCACCGCGCGGATGACGTCGCTCAGCTTGCCGACGCCCGAGGGCTCGATGAGGATGCGGTCGGGATGAAACTGCGCCAGCACCTTCTGCAGCGCGTCGGCAAAGTCGCCCACGAGGCTGCAGCAGATGCAGCCGGAGTTCATCTCGTTGATCTGCACGCCGGAGTCCTTGAGGAAGCCGCCGTCGATGGCGATCTCACCGAACTCGTTTTCGATCAGCACGATCTTTTCGCCCGTGTACGCCTCGGCAATCAGCTTTTTGATCAGCGTGGTCTTACCGGCGCCGAGAAAACCGGAGAAAATATCAATTTTTGTCATAAGAATCGAACACTTCCTGTCTGGGGTCGCACCCCAAAATTTTGTCCATTATTATAGCACATATTTGTGAACGAAACAAGTCCGGCACGTCGAGGAAACGGTGTTGCGTTTTTTCTGCCGCCGCGGTAAAATGACGGCATGAAACGAAATGATTTTTGGACAACTGCAAAACGAAATTGGCGCGCACTCGCCTACCTGCTCGTGCTCACGGTGCTGGCGGCGGTGCTCGTAGTTGTGTGCGTCCGCCGCGGGCAGGAGGCCGCACAGCCCACACCTACGCCGCGCACCTCGGCCGAGGTGCGCAAGGATGCGGTGCAGACGCTGCTCGACGGCATGACCACGCAGGAGAAGATCTGCCAGCTGCTGATCGTACACCCGGAGGCGCTCACCGGCGGCGGCACCGTCACGGGCATGACGGACAGTCTCGCCGCTGCGCTGCGTGCTTACCCCGTCGGCGGTCTGCTGCTCTCGGCGGGGAACATGACCTCCGGCGAACAGCTTGCGGCGCTCACCGCTGCGCTTTCGAACGGGTGCAAAACGGCGCCGCTCATCTCGGTCGACGAGGAGGGCGGCCGCGTCGCGCGGCTGATGAACACCGTCGGCACGACGAAGCTCGGCAGCATGTACAGCTACCGCGCACAGGGTACGCAGGGCGCGCACGACAATGCGCAGACCATCGCGCGCGACATCGCGGCCTACGGCTTCAACACAGACTTTGCGCCCGTGGCCGACGTCTGGACGAACAAGCGCAGCAACGCCATCGGCGACCGCGCCTACAGCGACGACTATGACGAGGCGGCAGAGCTTGTCACCGCCGCCGTCAAGGGCTTTCACGACGGGGGCGTCATCTGCTGCCTGAAGCACTTCCCCGGCCACGGCAGCACGGCCACGGACTCGCACAACGGCGCCGCCACGGTCGACAAGACGCTGCCGCAGCTGCGGCAGGAGGATCTCAAGCCGTTCATGTCCGGCATCGCCGCCGGAGCGGACATGGTCATGGTCGGGCATCTGACCGTGCCGACGATGGACGATGCGCCTGCCTCCGTGTCGCGCAAGATCGTCACGAATCTGCTGCGCTACGACCTCGGCTTTCGCGGCGTGATCGTCACGGACGGGCTGCAGATGCAGGCGCTCGCGCAGTACACAGACGGAGAAAAGGCCGTGCTTGCGCTCGCCGCCGGAAACGATATGCTGCTCGAGATCAGCGACGTGTCCGGCACGGTCGCGGCCATCGAAAAGGCACTCGCCGACGGGACGCTCTCGCGCGCGGCGCTCGATCAGAGCGTGCTGCGTATTTTGCAGCTCAAGCTTGCGCACGGCATTGCGGACATGCCGGAAAGCGGCTGATCTCTCACAATATTTTAAGAAAGCTGTGCTACAGTCATTGGGACGTGATGACCGTTCGCGTCAGAGATGCCCCTTCTTTCTTCCCCCAAAAAAGATCAGAGCAGCCGCTGCTTCCGGCGCCGCTCTGATCTTTTTTGTTGTCGGGCGGCGCAAAACGTGGTATGCTAGACTATCACCTGCAAAGAGGAGAAGCCCATGCAATTCGTTGACATTGAAAAAAAAGACGGCGGCGCATACCTGCACCGCTATGACCTGCATTATATTGACCGCACCGGCTGCCCGCGCACCTACGAGATGGTCAGCCGTGACCGGAACATCGACTCGCTCGCGCACCTGCAGCAGCACCGCACGGACGCCGTCGTCATGGTGCTCACAGACGCAAAGCGCGAGCACATGGCGCTCAACCATGAGTTTCGCATGGAGCTCGGCCAGCGCATCTACGGACTGCCCGGCGGGCTCATCGAGCCGGGCGAAACGCCCGAGGAGGCCGCGCGCCGCGAGCTGGGCGAGGAAACGGGCCTGCGGCTGGTCGCCATCACGCACGTGCTGCCGCCGGCGGCGTGCACGGTCGGCATCGGCGACGAGCGCACGGTGTGCCTGTTCGGCATCGCTGAGGGGACGTTCCGCCCGAGCAGCGACCCCATGGAGGAGATCGAATCCGGCTGGTACACGCGCGCACAGGTGCGCGCCCTGCACGAGACGGACCTGTTCGGCTCGTGGGCGCTGGCATACAGCTGGATGTTCGCAAACGGCTGTCTGCCGGAAGTCTGAGGGAGGTGCGCCATGTTTTACACCGAGACCTACTGCCCCGGCGTCGCCGATTTTGACCGCGACGGCAAGCTCGCCTATGAGGCGATCCTGCGCATTCTGGAAAACACCGCAAGCCGCCACTCTGATTCCTCCGGCGACGATGTGATCGACGGCAGCCGCCGCGGCATCACATGGGTGCTGACCGACTGGCGCGTCGAGATCGTGCGCCGCCCGCAGAGCAAAGCCCCCCTGCAGGTCGCGACTTGGGTGCGCGACAATGCCCCCGTGGGACGCGTCTTCCGCGATTACACGATCACGGACACGAGCGGAACGGAGCTCGTGCGCGCCGAATCGCGGCTGATCCTGTTCGACCTGCGCACGGAAAAGATCGTGCGCATCGACCGCGAACGCTTCGCGTCCTACCGGCCGGAGGCACGCAGCGTCTTCCCCGACACTGCGCCGCGGCTGCGCGCGCCCGATGTCTTTGACACGCAGACGGTGCTGCCGCTGCGACGCTGCGACATCGATTTTAACGGTCATGTGCACAACACGAGATATCTCGAGTTCGCGCTTGAGGCGCTGCCGGAAACCATGCGCTGCGACGCGTTTCGCGGCTTTCGCATCGTCTATCCGAAGGCGGTCAAGGACACGAAGACCGTCACGCTCAAGTATACCGCCGCAGACGACGGCGCGTTTGTGTGTCTGTACAGTGCGGACACGCTGTGCACGATCGTCCGCTTTGAGACCTGAACAGAAATTCCCCGGAGCTGATCGCTCCGGGGAATCGTTTTATTGTCTCCACGGGTTCGCCGGGTCGGGATCGGTCGGATCCCAGCCGCGGTTCGGGCTCGTGATGTCCAGCCACGGAGCCGACGGCTTCGGCACGGGCAGGGACGAGGCATTGTAGATCTTCACCGTCGTACCGAGCGGGCAATTGTCATAGATCCACTTCGCGTCCGCCACCGTCAGGCGCACGCAGCCGTGCGAGCAGACCGTGCCAAGCTGGTTATACAGCCGGTAGGACAGGTCATTCTTGTTCGGGCTGTTATACGGCGAGGAGTGGAAGAGATAGTTGCCGACGATCTGCGTGCAGTACTGGCCCCAGCAGCCCTGCAGCGGATGCCAGGCCGCCTTGAACGGCGTGCGGAACGTGCCGATCGGCGTGGTCTGGCCGGGGCCGCAGACGAAGGCGTGATGGAGGATGGAGTATTCTCCGCTCTTATCCAGACCATAGACCAGCACCGTGCACTGGTTGCGCACGACGTGGAGCTGATACGGGTACTGCGCGCTCTGCAGGCTTTGATACTCCGCGTCCGAATAGTTGTTGACCGGGACGACAAACGTCGTGCGGATCGCATCCGTGCCGCACAAGAGCAGGATCTCCACCGTGTGCTGCGTGGGCATATCGCGCTTCCAGACCGACTCGGCAATGTGGAAGCCCGGCGTAATGGAGCTGCCGTCGAGCGTGTAGCTGCGCGTCGGCTGCTGCACGCCGTCAACATACCAGACGAGCGTCGCCTTGCCGGGGGCGGCTTTGTATTCTGCGGGGAAATAGCGATAGGTCACGTACAGGTCGATGGCGCGGCACTCCGGCGAGAGCGCGGGCACGGGATCGGTCACGACCGTGCCGACACCCTGAAGCATGATGTCATATTCCTGACTGGTCTTATCGGCTGCGAGCGTGACCGTGCAGCCGCGCATAAGCACGCGCACAAGGCCGGCATGGCCGCTGCCCGCGACCGTCGTGCCCTCGGCTGCGACGGTGAGCGCATCGACCGCGCCGCCGACGGTGACCGTGCCGTTCGGATCGGTGCGCACAACCAGCGTACCGGTGATGTTCAGAGCGCCGAGGTCGCGCCCGGCGGCACCGCCGAGGTAGAGCGTGCCGGTAAAGGCGTCCGCCGTCAGGGGCGCGGCGCCGGTATAGATCACGCGGCCGGAATCGGGCAGCGCGTCGGCATCGCTGCAAAACTGCAGGCCGAGCTCATAGAGCATCTGTGCGATCTCGGCGCGGGTGATGCTGGCCGTGGGATTCAGACGGCCGGTATCATCGCCGTTGACAATGCCGGCCCTGACCAGACCGGCCACGGAGGCGACCGCCCAGCCGCTGACACCGGAGGCGTCCGGGAAAGCCTGAAGGTCTGCAGCCGTGCCGTCAGAGACTGCAAAGGCGCGCGCGAAGACGGACATCGCCTCCTGGCGCGTGATGCTGCGGTTCGGGCCGATCGTGCCGTCACCGTAGCCGCTGAAGATATTCATCTGGACGGCGGTGCTCAGCTCCGGATAGTACCAGGCATCCCGGTTCACATCGGAAAAGAACGCAATGTCCTTCCCTGCCGTGCAGCCGAACACGCGCACGAGCATGGCGGCCATCTGCGCGCGCGAGGCATTGCCCATCGGCAGCAGATCACCGTGCTCGTCACCGAGCAGGATGCCGTGCGCACAGGCAAATTCCATCGCCGCCTGATACCAGGGGCCGGTAGGTGTAGGCTCGGGGCTGGGCTCCGGGCTGGGCTCCGGGCTGGGTTCGGGACTGGGTTCGACCGGGGCTGTCGGCTCCGACGAGGGGACGGCAGGCTCTGTCGTAGGTGTCGGGGACTGCGCAGCATCCGGTTCTGCAGCGGCGACCGGCGCGGCGGCCAGCGTCAGCACGCAGACAAGCACGAGCAGCAGGGACAAAAAAGCGTTTGCGCATGGTTTTCTCCTCCATTGTTTTCTGCGGATTTCGACTGTTTTCATTATAACGGAAGGCTGTGATTTTTCAACGGTTTTCGCAGAGATTTCAAATTATTTAAGTCTTTTGTGCCATCGGCGCAAAAAAAGCAGCGCAGCCTCACAAGACTGCGCTTAAGACTGCCGGAAAAGGATTCTGTTTTCGGACTTTTGGTTTACATAATTATTCGTTCAAGAGCTCCGCGATGTCGTCCTCCCCATAGAGGCGGATGCCATGCGCGCCGAGGAGCGCTGCGGTGACGCCGTCGCCGGCAACGCGCGTGCCGGTAAATGTGCCGTCATAGATCTCCCCGTGGCCGCACGAGGGGCTGCGCTGCTTGAGCAGGGCGGCCGTGCAGCCGAAGCGCTGCGCAAGGGCGAGCGCCTGCTGCGCGCCGCGCGCATAGGCGTCCGTAACGTCCCGGCCGGAACGCATGACAACGCGGCTGCCCTGCCGCTCGGACGCGTCGCGCGGCGTCGGCAGTCCGCCGAGCTGCTCCGGGCAGACGGGCACGAGCGTGTGCCGCGCCATCAGCGCGCGCAGAACATCCTCAGAGAGCCCCTTGGACGCGCCGTCATACCGGCAGGCGACACCGAGCAGACACGCACTGACGAGCAGCTTCATCGTCCACCGCGCTTTCCGCGGCTCCACGTGAATCCGAAGATCATACCGAGCACGCCGCCTGCGATGTGCGTGAGCTGCGCGAGACCGGCAGAGCCGGTGACGGCCTGAAAGATCTCACCGCCGAGGTAGAGGATGAGCACGAGGATGAGCGTGAGCGGGATGGTGCCGGTGCGCATGCCGGCAAAGGACGCGAGCACGATGAGCATGAACACGACGCCGGAAGCGCCCATGAGCGCACCGTTCGGGAAGAAGAACCAGAGCACCAGTCCCGTCACGAGCGCCGTGAGCGCGATGGCAAGCAGGATGCGCTTGCCGCCGAAGCGCTCCTCCGCCATCGGGCCGACGACGAGCAGGATCACGATGTTGCTGCAATAGGCGGCGAAGTCCGGATGGCCGAGCACATGCAGGAAAAAGCGCGGGTAGGTCAGCCAATCCGTCAGCGACGAGCGGTAGACGCAAAAAAGGTTTTGCGTCGTCCAGCCGTCGGTGAGCTTGCCGAGGCCGAGCGCGAGCAGGCTCAGCAGCGCAAATGTGAGGATGACGGGCGAATTATACAGGATCGTGATGGAGCGTTTCTTCATAAGTACCTCTCAAAATCAAACGCGCGCAGGTCATCCGGGACCGGCGCAGTAATATGCAGGCTCTGCCCGGTGACGGGCTGCGCAAAGTCGGCCGCGGCAGAGTGCAGCGCGGGGCGCGCGAGCCGGGACGCATCGCCGCCGTAGAGCGCATCGCCGAGCAGCGGATGGCCGAGGGCGGCAAAGTGCACGCGGATCTGGTGCGTGCGCCCGGTGCGCGGCGTGACGCGCAGGAGCGTGCAGCCGTCCCGCTCGGCGAGGACGGTGTAGTCCGTGACGGACGGCTGACCGCCGGGCGCAGGGATGCGCCGGGTCGAACCGTCGTCCGCGCGGGCAATGGGCAGGTCGATCGTGCCGCGCGGCGGCAGCCCCGTACCGCAGGCGACGGCGAGATAGGTGCGCCGGAAGCCATCGGTGTGCAGCACGCGGCGCAGCCGGTCGTGCACGTAACCGCTGCGGGCGACGAGCATGACGCCCGACGTGCCGCGGTCGAGCCGGTTGACGGGGTGAAACACAGCGTCCGGTCCGAGGTAGGCGGCCAGGGCATTGGCGACCGTGGGCTCACCGCGGTCATATCCGCCGTGCACGGCCATGCCCGCGGGCTTGTTGAGCGCGATCAGGTCGGCATCTTCATACAAAATGTCCAGCGGCACGGCCACGGGTGTGAACTTGCCGCCGGAGCGCTTATCATCGATGCGCACGGTGAGCACATCCCCCGCGGCGACGCGGTCAACGGTGCGGGCGTGCACGCCGTTGAGACAGATGCCGTCCGGCACGGTCTTGACGCGGGCGATCGCACCGTCGGCCATATGCAGCTCACGCCGGAGCAGGCTCTTGACCGTGCGGCCTGCCTGCTCCGGCGTGACGGTGAGCGTCAGCCGGCGCATTCCTGCGCGGCCAGCGCGGCGGCATATGCCGCGTAGGTGCGGCTGTCAAAGCAGACCATGCGCACGCGCTCCATTTCGGGATGGTCGGCAAGATAGCGCGTGATCTCGCGCACGGCGATCTGTGCCGCCTGATCGAGCGGGAAGCGGTAGATGCCCGTGCTGATGGACGGGAAATCGACCGTATGACAGTCGTTTTCGCTCGCAAGGCGCAGGCTGTTGCGGTAGCAGTTGGCCAGCAGCTCCGGCTCGCCGTGCTGCCCGTCGCGCCAGCGGGGGCCGGGCGTGTGGATGACGTGGCGCGCCGGCAGACGGTAGCCGCGGGTGATCTTCGCCTCGCCGGTACGGCAGCCGTTGAGACCGCGGCACTCATTGAGCAGGCCGGTCCCGGCGGCCATGTGGATGGCGCCGTCTACCCCGCCGCCGCCGAGCAGCGAGCAGTTGGCGGCGTTGACGATGGCGTCGACATCAGATTTCGTGATGTCGCCCTGAATGATCTCGAAACGGTTCATGCAGTTACCTCCTTACCGTCGATGGTGACAACGATGCGGTCGTTCTGCGCGTCGATGGCGACGTCTCCGGCGGCCTTGCGCTGCGCGACGACGGCAGAGGCGATGGCGTCCTCCACGTCGCGCTGGATGGTGCGGCGCAGGTTGCGTGCGCCATACGTCTCGCTGTAGCCCTTGGCGACCAGATAGTCCACGACGGCAGGCGTCCAGTGCAGGGTCATGCCGCGCTCGGCCATGGCGGTGCGCACCTCATCGAGCATGAGGGAAGCGATAGCGCGGAAGTTTTCCTCCGTGAGGTGGTTGAAGTAGACGATCTCGTCGAGGCGGTTGAGAAACTCCGGCCGCAGGAACTCATTGAGGGCGCGCTGCGCACGCTCACGGCTCTGATCGTCCGCGCTCAGACCGAAGCCGAGCGTGCCGGTGCGCGTGTTGCTGCCGGCGTTCGTGGTCAGGATGATGACGGTGTTCTCAAAGTTCACGGTGCGCCCCTGCGCGTCTGTGATGCGGCCGTCGTCCAGGATCTGCAGCAGCAGGTTCATGACGTCCGGGTGCGCCTTTTCGATCTCATCGAAGAGGACGACGGAGTACGGCCGGCGGCGGATCTTCTCCGTGAGCTGCCCGGCCTCGTCATAGCCGACATAGCCCGGAGGCGAGCCGATCATGCGCGAGACGGAAAACTTCTCCATGAACTCGGACATATCCAGCCGGATGAGCGACTCCGGCGCGTGGAACAGCTCATCGGCGAGGCGCTTGACCAGCTCCGTCTTGCCGACGCCGGTACCGCCGACGAACAGGAAGCTCACGGGCTTACGCTTGGCCTGCAGACCGACGCGATTGCGGCGGATGGCGGCGCAGACGGTGTCGATCGCCGCGTCCTGCCCGACGATGTGCGCGCGCAGGCGGTCGCCGAGACCGGCAAGCTGCTCAAACTCATCGGCGCGGATGCTCGCGGCCGGGATCTTCGTCCAGAGCTCGATGATGCGCGCGAGGTTATCCGCCGTAAGCTCCGGGCGGCCCTTGGCGCGCAGCGCGTCGAGCTCGGTCTGCAGCTGCATCTCGCGGCTGCGCAGCTCGGCAATGCGCGCATAGCGGTGCTCGAGCTCCTGATCGTCATACGCGTCGCCGCTCTTCGGCGGCGCGGAGGCCAGCAGCTCGCGCTCGCGCGCATAGTCGCCGATCTCCTTTTCGACCTCGTCGGCACGGATGAGGTCGGCGTTTTTCAGGTTCACGTCCGAGCAGGCCTCGTCAATAAGGTCGATGGCCTTGTCGGGCAGGAAGCGGTCGGTGATATAGCGCTCGCTGAGCACGACGGCAAGGCGGCACATGGCGTCCGGGATGACGACGCCGTGAAAGTCCTCATAATAGCGGCGCACGCCCTTGAGGATCTCGACGCTGTCGTCAATGCCCGGCTCGGCCACCGTGACGGGCTGGAAGCGGCGCTCGAGCGCCGCGTCTTTTTCGATGTGCTTGCGGTACTCGGCAAACGTCGTCGCGCCGATGACCTGGATCTCACCGCGCGAGAGGGCGGGCTTGAGGATGTTGGCGGCGTTCATGCTGCCCTCGGCGTCGCCCGCGCCGACGATGTTGTGCACCTCGTCAATGACGAGGATGATGTTGCCGACACGGCGGATCTCCTCGATGAGTCCCTTCATGCGGCTCTCGAACTGGCCGCGAAACTGCGTGCCCGCCACGAGCGCCGTGAGGTCGAGCAGGTAGACCTGCTTGTCACGCAGCTTATAGGGCACGTTGCCCTCGGCGATGCGCTGGGCAAGCCCCTCGGCGATGGCCGTCTTGCCGACACCGGGCTCGCCGATGAGACAGGGGTTATTCTTCTGGCGACGGTTGAGGATCTGGATGACGCGCTCCAGCTCCTCTGCCCTGCCGATCATGGCATCGAGCTTGCCGTCGCGGGCGCGCTGCGTGAGATCGATGCAGTAGTTCGTGAGAAACTTCAGCTTGCGTGGGGCACTGCCGCGCTTGTCGGCAGCGGCGGCATCCTGCCGCGGCTGCTCCGGCGTCTCCGCATCGGGCGCAGAGGGCGGGTTCTGGTTAAAGAGGCGGTTCAAAAACGGGAACGTCGCGGTCTTGCCGTCGTCCTCGTCCGCGTCGGTGCCGGGGGCGTCGGAGTCCGCGTCCGCGTCGCCGCCGAGCATGCCCATGCTGCCGAGCATCTCCGCCACGTCGCCGGTGAGGTTGTCGAGGTCGGCATCCGAGATGCCGAGCTTCTCCATCATCTCATCGACGGGCTTGATGTGCAGCTCGCGCGCGCAGCGCAGGCACAGCCCCTCATTGTGGGACTCGCCGTTTTCGATTCGTGTGATAAAGATCACCGCTACATTTTTCTTGCAGCGGGAGCAGAGTGTAGGCTGCATAGACTGGTTCTCCTGTTCGATAGATTCCGTGCGCGCAGGTCACACGCTCGCGCCGAGCGTGAGCACGTCGATGACCTGCAGCGCTTTTGCCAGAGCGGTGTGCGCAAGCGTGTCGCAGCCGATGACGGGCCCGGCAAACTGCAATGCCCAGCACAGCAGGATGCCAAAGCACACGCCGTTGACCGCGCCGATGGCGGCGCCGCCAAAGTCGTTGAGCCGCTCCCGGTTCGGGATGCGGAAGGTGAGATTCGGTAAATTTCCGATCGCGGAAAGGATCAGCATCAAAAGCAGAAAGCCGACCGCCGTGACGAGCACGTAGCACAGGCGCACACAGTAAAGCTGCGTCATGGCCGTGCGCAGAGAAAGCTCCTGCGCGTCGCGCAGCGCGAGCGCCTGCTGCGCCATGCGCTGCCCCGCCCGACCGGAAACACCAGCGGCGGCAAAGCACTGCTCAGCGTATTCCTGCGCGGTGTCGGGGTGCGCGGCCACCCAATCCTCCCCCGAGAGGCCGGCGTCGTTATCCGGCAGACCGGCCGCGACAACGTCGAGCTGTCCCTCAAAATATCCGCCGGCAAACGGCTCCGCCACCGGCAGGAGGCGGTCGGAAAACTGCCCCGCGAGCAGCGCCGCGCCGTAAAACGCGGCGACGATGGCGGCAAGCTGCGCGGCACTGAGGATCAGGCCGCGGCGGTAGCCGCTCCAGACGGCGGCCAGAATGATGGCGGCGAGCACCACTGTCAAGACGATCTTCATAGCGTATCCCTGTTCTTTCTCTCTAAGCTGCGGGGGTCAGAAGGCGAGCACCGCGGCGCTCGAGCCGCTCACGAGCAGCGCCGCACCCCGGCGCAGCAGCACCGAGCGGCGGACGCCGAGCAGGTTCTGCTCAACGGACTTGATCTCATCAAGCTGCTGGTTATAGAGCGTGAGCCGGTCGCTGTACTGCACAAGCACCTGCTTGCCGTTGACGGACAGGCTCGTGACGCTGCCGGCGGGTGTGCACTCGCCGAGGACATTGCCGCCGGAATTGACCGTGACAAGCTGTGCCGCGCTGCCCGAGCGGTAGCGGCTGAGCGCAAGGGTGACAAACCCGTCGCCCTCGGCGGCGTAGTCGTACAGATACAGGTCGCCGAACGGATACTCGTCGGCGAGCTTGGCGCTGTCGTCAAAAAATGCGAGACGCGACTGCGACACACAGCAGATCCTGCCGCCGCGCCAGAAGAGATCGGCAAAGAGCTCATCGGCGCACACGGTGCTGCCGCGCTCATCGGCGCTCGTGAGGGTGAAGGTGTGCACGGCGCTGCCGGTGTCCTGCAGGCAGAGCGCGGCGAGATACTTCCCGTCCGGGCTCACGGCGGCGCGCACGAGGTAGCCCGTGCCGGAATACCAGACGTAGACAGCCTTGCCAGAGGCATCATACACCGTGACGGCGCCCTTATAGCCCGCGGCCTCCGTGCAGACGGCGAGATAGCCGCTCTCGCTCAGATCGGCGCTGATGATCTCGCCGGACGGGGTAATGTCGGTCTTGTTGCCCTTAAAGTCCGCCACGCACAGCGTCGTGCCGCCGATGTCATAGGCGCACACGCGCTCACCGCCGACGGAGATACCCGGCTGCGCGAGCGTGAAGATCTCGTGCAGGACGGTCTTGCCGCTGTCATCGAGCAGCTGCAGGCCGCTGGAGGATACGACCGCAAGGCGGCTGCCCACCGCGCGGAAGGTGCGGTTGGCGCTGGAGTCGAAGGTATAGGGTGCGCTGTCGTCCAGATAGTCGTTCGCCGAGCCCGGCCGGTCGCGCAGCAGCAGATACAAAAACAGCAGCACGGCCAGCACGCACACCCCAACGATGAGCGCCTGACGCAGTCTGGGATTTGGTTTTGCACGGTCGTTCATGGACATTCCTCCCCTGTCCGCGCCCGGCGGACGCAGCGTCAGGCCTGATTCATCATATCGCCGACGACGCCGTCGTACCACACGCGGTTGAGATACAGCCCCTGTGGGGGCATGGTCGGCCCGGTGAGCCGCCGGTCGCGCGTGGCCAGCAGCGCCGGGATATCCTCCGGCTCGATCTTGCCGTAGGACGCATAGACCATCGTGCCGACGATGGCACGCACCATGTTGTACAAAAAGCCGTCGGCGCACACGGCGATGGAAATCATCGCCCCGTCGCGCTCGGCACGGCACCAGTGCACCGTGCGCACGGTCGTGCGCGTCTCGGTGCCGACGGAGCGCACGGCGGCAAAGTCGTGCGTGCCCTCAAAGGCGCGGCCGGCGCGCTCGAGCCGCGCAAAGTCCAGCGGCTGGGGATAAAAGCAGACGCGGTGCTCCAAAAATGCATCGCGGATGCGGGAATTGTAGATCTGATAGACGTACTCTTTCTGAATGCACGAGCCGATGGCGTTGAAGTTCTCCGGCGCGGCGACAGCGTCGACCACGGCGATGTCCGCCGGGAGGCGGGCATTGACCGCGAGCGGTACACGGTCGATCGGGATCGTGCAGTCGGTGCGGAAATTGGCACAGTAGCGCTTAGCGTGCACGCCCGCATCCGTGCGGCCGCAGCCGACGACCTTGATCGGCTCGCCGCAGACCTTCGTGAGCGCGCGCTCAAGCGTTTCGGCGACGGTGACATCCGTCTTCTGCACCTGCCAGCCGTGATAGGCCGTGCCGTCATACTGCAGGCGCAGGGCGATGTTGCGCCTCACAGCCCGAACCTCGAGAGCACGATCATGCCGGCGAGCACGAGCGCGCCCCAGAGCAGGGCGAGCGTATCGCGCATGCGCCACTCAAGCTGCTTCATGCGCGTGCGCCCCTGATCGCCGTGATAGCAGCGGCACTCCATGGCCACGGCCAGCTCGTCCGCGCGGCGGAACGCCGACACGAACAGCGGCACGAGCAGCGGCAGCAGCGCTTTGGCGCGCTGGATGAGGTTTCCGGTCTCAAAATCCGCGCCGCGCGCTTTCTGCGCGGACATGATCTTGTCCGTCTCCTCGATGAGCGTGGGGATAAAGCGCAGCGCCATGGACATCATCATGCTCATCTCGTGCACGGGCACCTTGAGCTTTTTGAGCGGTCCGAAGAGGATCTCCATCGCGTCCGTGAGGGCGATGGGCGATGTGGTATAAGTCAGCAGGAACGTGCCCGCGATGAGCATTGTGATGCGCAGCACCATGAACACGGCGCGCACGAGACCCTCATAGGTGATCGTGATCTTCCAGAAGGACACGAGCTCCCGGCCGGGGGTGAAGAACATATTGAGCACGGCCGTGAGCGCAATGATGATCCACAGCGGCTTGAGACCGCGGAGAATGACCTTGAGCGGGATGCGCGAGAGCGCAATGCACACGCCCGTGACGACGAGCATGGCAGCGTAGGACACATAGTTCTCGGCCGTGAACAGCGCCGCGATATAGACGACCGTCATCAGCAGCTTGCAGCGCGGGTCGAGCCGGTGCACGATGCTCGTGCCGGGGAAAAACTGACCGAGGGTGACGTCTTTCAGCATACGCCCGCCTCCTTCCCGACGGCGAGCAGCGCATCTGTGAGCTGCTCAAGCGTGTAGATCGACGGCGGGAGCGCAACGCCCCGGTCGCGCAGCGCCTGCGCGATGCGCGCGCTCTGCGGCACGTCAAGGCCGATGTCGAGCAGCGCCTGCGTATGGGCAAAGACCTCCGCCGGCGCGCCGTCAAAGGCGACGTGCCCGTCGTGAAAGACGATGAGGCGGTCGGCAATGCGCGCGGCATCGTCCATGCTGTGCGTGACGAGCAGGACGGCCGAGCCGGTCTCGCGCCGGTAGGCCGCGATGTTTTCGAGCACGCCGCGGCAGCCTGCAGGATCGAGCCCGGCGGTGGGCTCGTCGAGAATGAGCACCTTGGGACGCATGGCGATCACGCCCGCGATGGCGATGCGGCGCTTCTGGCCGCCGGAAAGCTCGAGCGGCGAGCGCTCAAACAGCGACTCGTCCACGCCGGCAAAGCGCGCAGCTTCACGCACGCGCTCATCGACCTCCTCGGCAGAGAGGCGGGCGTTTTTCGGGCCGAAGGCGATGTCCTTATACACCGTCTCCTCAAAGAGCTGGTGCTCGGGGTACTGAAAGACGAGCCCGACCTGAAAGCGCACGTCGCGCGTGGCCTCCTTGCTGCGGTGGATATCCTGCCCGTCGAAATACACGGTGCCGGACGTCGGCGCGATCAGACCGTTGAGGTGCTGGATGAACGTGCTTTTGCCGGAGCCCGTGTGGCCGATGATGCCCACGAACTGTCCGGCGGGAATGTCAAGATGAATATCGTCGATGGCGACTTTTTCAAAAGGTGTCCCGGCACTGTAGGTGTGCCGGAGGTGATCCACCCGGATGATTGGCGTCATAATTTCGTTTCCTTTATCGGTGAAGATCGGTAGTTACTTTTTCAGGGCGGCGGCGACGGCGTCGGCACAGTCGGAGACCGTGAGCGCATCGATCGGCACGTCCATGCCGTGGGCGCGCAGCGCATCGAGCAGCCGCACCGTGACCGGCGCGGTGAGTCCCTCTTTTTGCAGCAGGCCGACCTGCGGGAAGACCTGCTTCGGCGCACCGTCGGCAACGACGGCGCCGTTGGAGAGCACGATCACGCGGTCGGCGCCGACGCACTCCTCCATATGGTGCGTGATGAGCACGACCGTGATGCCCTGCTCACGGCAGAGCTTTGTCGCCGTGTCGATCACCTCGCGCCGTCCGGACGGGTCGAGCATGGCCGTCGGCTCGTCGAGCACGATGCACTTGGGCTGCATGGCGATGA
>ERZ834382.61-NODE-61-length-162122-cov-15.106468_pt1 | contig 162122 bp, 103 predicted proteins | sample MGYA00519692_ERZ834382 | MGnify/ENA primary metagenome ERZ834382 (study PRJEB31850, sample SAMEA3708751) | human gut metagenome | biome: human gut; feature: human-associated habitat; material: faeces | place: China | collected 2014 ...
TTCTTTCTCAGTTCTTTTAGAACTTACCCCTTCTTTGCGAAATATTCTTCCACATCTTTTCACCGAAACTTACACCAGCGACACCCGTGCCGGAACGCTGACTGCCGAATGGGCAGCCCGGTTGGGACTTCCCCAAGGCATCGCCGTAGCCGTAGGAGCACTCGATGCACACATGGGAGCCGTAGGAGCTTCGGTAGCACCAGGGGTACTGACACGCATCATGGGAACCTCCACATGCGACATCATGGTAGCAGAGAAAACCGAGATAGGCGACCGATGCATAGAAGGTATCTGCGGGCAGGTAGACGGGTCCGTATTACCCGGATTCATAGGCTTCGAAGCCGGACAGTCAGCCTTTGGAGACATTTATGCATGGTTCGCGAAAATGTTGTCATGGGCACTGAAGAATATCCCCGAAACGGAAGCCGGACAGCAAGCCCTGGATGATATGCTGACCGGTCTGACGCGTGAAGCCCAAGGGATCGAACTCTCAGAAGACAACATCGTCGCTCTGGACTGGATGAACGGTCGCCGTACCCCCTATGCCGATCAAAGTGTGAAAGGCGCTATTGCAGGACTCACCTTGGGCAGCACTGCCCCGGAGATCTTCAAAGCGCTGGTTGAAGCCACAGCATTCGGTTCCCGCCATATTGTGGAACATATGAAAAGCCAGGGACTGCGGATAGATTCGGTCAATGCCATTGGCGGAATCAGTAAGAAAGCTCCTTTTGTAATGCAGACGCTGGCAGACGTGCTGGGCATGCCTATCCGCATCGTACGCTCGGAACAGACGTGTGCATTGGGTGCAGCTATGTTTGCGGCGGTGGCGGCGGGAGTTTATCCTACGGTCGAGGAGGCGATGAGGTATATGGGGTCGGATATTGAAATAGAATATAGACCGGATACCGAAAGAAAGAAAATCTATGAAATACTTTATAGAAAATATCTTCAATTAGCGAGAAACGCAGAAATTATCAATCATACAAACCATTAATCTATTAAATCATGAAAATCAAATCTTTAATTTTAAGTGCCTTATGCTTGGCCACAATGAGTGTTTATGCCCAGAATTTCAATGGACTTGACATGAATATGGGCAATTTGTATCGTTTATCTAATGCGAAGACACGTTCTATCAGTCCTGAAAACTTTACTGGTGAAAAAGGTAAAGGTGGTATGGCTGATCCGGTGAAAGATAAGGATAAGCCCAATCAAGCTAATGCGCACCATGCGGCCAAGACATTGGGGCAAGGTTGGAAAGTGAACCCTTATGTGAATATTGCTCCTAATGAGACTTTTACATTGGCTGAAATAGAAGGACCCGGTGCCATCCAACAGATATGGATGACTCCTACGGGTGAGTGGCGTAAGACAATAATCCGGTTCTACTGGGATGATGAAAAGGAACCTTCTGTGGAATGTCCCATAGGCGACTTTTTCTGTAGTGGCTGGGGAGTCTATTCTCCGTTGTCTTCATTGGCTGTATGCGTGAATCCAGGCAGTGCATTCAATTGTTACTGGCAAATGCCTTTCCGCAAGAAATGCAGAATTACAATGGAAAACATAGATCCGAATAATGAAATGCGGGTTTATTATCAGATTAACTATACATTGACAGAAGTTCCTGAAGATGCAGCTTACTTTCATGCACAATTCCGTCGTTCAAATCCTAACATGACTTCAGATCATGTGCTGGTTGATGGAATAAAAGGTAAAGGTCAATATGTAGGAACATACATGGCGTGGCAGGTTAACAACAGTGGCTGGTGGGGTGAAGGAGAAATCAAGTTCTTCATGGATGGCGATAAAAAGTTTCCAACTATTTGCGGAACCGGTACTGAAGACTACTTCTGTGGCTCTTATAACTTTGAGAATAAGACAACCCGCCAATATGAGGAGTTCTCTACACCTTATGCCGGACTTCACCAGATTATACGTCCTGACGGAGTATACCGTTCTCAACAACGTTTTGGTATGTATCGCTGGCATATCCTCGATCCCGTTCGTTTTGACAAGGATCTGAAAGTTACTATCCAGGATCTCGGATGGCGCAACGATGGACGCTATCTTGATCAGAAATCAGATATCTCTTCTGTTGTATTCTGGTATCAATCTGAGCCGCATGCAAAATTCCCGGCATTACCTTCGGCTGATGATTTGGAGGTTGTCAGACCTTTCTGAAACGAAGATAACCAGAGACAAATAACAACTTAATTTATCCACCTTATTACTTTAAGTCTATGCCTAAATTTAATCAAAAACGGATTATTTCCGGAACAATGCGGCTGATAACAATGGTATGTATGCTATGTATGTGCCAATTTATCACTGCACAGACAAAGAATTTTCAGGGTGTCGTAAAAGACTCAAAAGGAAACACTTTACCGGGTGTTACTATTTTGGAAACTGGTACTACGAACGGTGTTTCAACAGATGTTGATGGACATTTTGAAATCAAAATGAATCCGGGTAACACATTAACAGTGAGTTATATCGGTTATGTGACACGTACTATTCAGACGAATGCAAATACTACTTCCCTTAATATTATTCTTGAAGAAGATGTCTTCCTGTTGGATGATGTTGTGGTAGTAGGTTACGGTTCAATGAAGAAGGGAGAGGTTACAAGTGCCATTACTTCGGTGAAAAAGGATAACTTCCTTGCTGGTATGGTAAAGAGCCCTGAGCAGCTGCTACAGGGTAAAGTAGCCGGCTTGCAACTCTCCAATTATACAGGTGACCCGGTTCTGGGACTTGAAATGACGATTCGTGGTGTAAATTCATTATCTGGTAATACCAGTCCTCTGATTGTGATCGATGGTATTCCTGGAGGCAGCATGACAGCTATTTCAAGTGAAGATATTGAATCTATCGATGTATTGAAAGATGGTTCGGCTGCAGCAATCTACGGTACACGGGGCACGAATGGTGTGATTGTAATTACAACCAATCGTGCCAAGGCAACCAAGATGTCATTGGAATATAATGCATCCGTATCATTTGAAACAATTTCCAAACACGCAGATATGTTGACCGCAAATGATTATCGTCGCTTGAAGGATGATCCGGATTTTCCGGGAATTCAGGATGAGGGAACTACGACAGACTGGGTAGATGCTATCAGTCGTACAGCCGTTAGCCAGAATCATTTTCTTTCTTTGAAGGGAGGAAATGCACAATCCAATTATGTGGCTTCTATCGATTACCGGAAGCGTGAGGGCGTTATAAATAAAACGGATCGTGAGTCCATTACTGCAAAGATTGGATTAAATCATAATATGTTCAATGATAAACTGCGCTTTCAACTGAATATCAATGACAGTTATGTTACACAACAACGTGCATGGTATGCTGCATACCTGAATGCTTTATTGGAAAATCCAACCCGTCCTATTTATGATGAAAATGGAAATTATACCGAATATAAAGTTAATCTGAAGCCTTATAACCCTGTTGCTATGATTAATGAAGAATATGACAAAGAGGGATATAACCAGCTGATGATGAGTGGTAAAATGACTATTTCTCCCATTGAAGGACTTAATTTGAGCGTTATGGGAGCTCTCCAGCGCTTTGACCGTATGGAAAATAAGAGCAATACCTTTAAGCACATGTCTACTGTTGTTAATGGTGATTATGGAAATGTATGGAATTGGGCTGATAATACCTTGCAGAAAACTTTGGAACTGGTAGGTGATTATACTAAATCCTTTGGAGTGCATAATATGGGTGTAATGGCAGGTTACAGTTATCAGGATGATGATGACAAAGGTATATATCAATGGGCAAAGGATTTTCCGACCGATATGTTTGGTCCCTGGAATATAGGTTCAATGAATGATATGAAGGATAACAAGGCAGCTATGACCAGCTATAGGAATACGCATAAACTTATTTCATTCTTTGGTCGTGTGACTTATAATTATGATGAGAAGTATATGTTCATGGCCAGTTTACGCCGGGAAGGCTCCTCTCGCTTCGGTGATAATCATAAATGGGGATGGTTTCCTGCTGTATCGGCTGGTTGGCGTCTTAGTAAGGAGAACTTCTTGAGAGATGTGAAGTGGCTGGATGATCTAAAGTTCCGTGTCGGTTATGGTGTTACGGGTAACGAAGTAAATGCAAATTTGCTGTCAATGTACTTGTTGGGTTATGGTGGTTATGCCTATATCAATGGCAAATGGACACAGGGAGCTGCACCCTATCAGAATCCTAATCCGGATCTGAAATGGGAAACAAAGAGTGAACTGAATTTAGGACTTGATTTCTCGTTCCTGAAAAACAGGCTCTCAGGTTCTATTGATGTATATCACCGTGTGACTTCTGATCTGCTTTCTACTTATGAAGTTCCTACTCCCCCTTATATTGTATCGAGCATGATGGCAAATGTGGGTAAAATAAGGAATCGTGGTATTGAATTGCTATTGAGTGGTACAGCTATTCAGACAAGAGACTTGAGATTCGACATTACAGGAACTTTTTCCTATAACAAAAATAAGATCGTATCTCTGTCCAATGGTCTTTATCAAAAGGATTACTGGTATGCAGGTGCCACAGGTTCGCCGATACAGACACATACACATATCGTGAAGGAAGGTGATCCGGTGGGTAATTTCCATGGTTTCCAAACGCATAGCCTTACTTCTGACGGACTATGGATGGTTTATGGTGCTGATGGCGAGCCAAAGTTATTGACAGATGCGAATGATGGTGATAAGCGGGTCATTGGTAATGGTATTCCGACGACGTATGGTAGTCTTAATCTGGCTTTGAATTATAAGGGTTTCGATGTATCTGTAATGTTCCGTGGTGCTTTCAATTTCCAGGTTCTCAACCGTCAACGGATGCATTGGGAAACAACGGCACGTATTGGTGAAGGAAATCTGCCAAGTTCCGTTCTCAATAAGCCATTTGGCAGTAACTCATATGTGAAGGGTGCTCCTGCCATGCAGAGTTACTATGTGGAAGATGGTGATTATGTAAAATTGGATAATGTAAATATCGGCTATACGTTTAATCTTAAGAATCAGAATGTTATTCAGCGCCTTCGCTTGTATGTTGCCGGAAATAATTTACTTACTATGACTGGTTACAAAGGATTGGATCCGGAAGTAAGCATTAAAGGGCTTGCACCGGGTGTCGAAGGTTCCGGTTCGGGAGAACTTTATCCTACTACGCGCCAGTTCACTATTGGTTTAAATCTTTTGTTTTAACCTTTAAAATTTATAGCAATGTTTAGAAAACAATATATTATCGCAGCACTTTTTACCGTTGCTTCGGTATTTAGTGGTTGCACTAATCTGGATGAGGATGTTTTCAGCAGCATTCCGGAGAATGATTTCTATAAGACAGAATCTGAATTCCTGGCTGCCATGGTTCCGGTTTACTCAAGTATGCGTGCTATGACTGACTGGCAGAATTGGTGGGATTTGGAAGAAACGACCGATGTATGTGTTACTCCTGTCAAAAATCATGGTCTGTGGTATGATGGTGGTATCTATATTCGTTTGCATCAGCACTCGTGGACGGAAGAAGATCCGCATTTGAATGCTATCTGGAATGTATTGTATGCGGGTGTTTCAAGTGCTAATCGCGTGCTTTATCAATTTGAGAATTCTTCAATAGAAATACCTGCTAAGAAAAACTATATTTCAGAGTTGAAGGTGGCACGTGCATTCTATTATTATTTGTTGCTCGAAGCCTTTGGAAATGTACCTATTATCGATCGTTTTGATGTACCTGACGGTTATCTTCCCGCAACAGAGTCACGTACTAAAGTTTTCCAATTTGTAGAAACGGAATTGAAAGATAATATCGATAATCTGAGTGAAGACAGATTGAATACTTACGGACGTTTCAATAAATGGAATGCAAAAATGCTGCTTGCACGTATGTATCTGAATGCTGAGGCCTGGATAGGTACGCCAAAGTATAGTGAATGTGAAGCTTTATGTGATGAGATTATACTTGCAAATAAGTATAGGCTGGATGGTGATTATTCACTGCCCTTCTCTACCAACAATGAATTGAGTAATGAGACTATGTTTGTTATCCCGTTTGATGAAACGAAATCCGGCGGACAGATATATATGTGGGCACGTAAAACGTTGCATTACTCACAAATGCAGACCTTTAGTCTCCAGTCTACTTGGCTTGACGGTGGTTGTCTGGGGGTTCCTACTTTCTTTGATAACTATATAGAAGGTGATGAGCGTCTGGAGAAAACGTGGCGTATGGGACAACAATATGCTCTCGACGGTACTCCGTTATGGACAAATGGTTGGTGTGGTGATCCGCAAATGTTGCTTAGCTATACCAGAGAGGTTACTAATATCAGTGGTGATGCTACTATGTATCAGGGTTATCGCTTTGGTAAATATGAAATTAAGGTAGGTGCTACTGGTACTCCGGACAATGATTATGTCATTATGCGTTATGCTGAGGTACTTATGACAAAGGCAGAATGTATTCTTCGTACGGGAGGTAATCCGCAGGATGCAGCAGATTTAGTGAATGAAGTGCGCAGAAGAAACTTTGATACAACCAATGAGTTGACTGGTTCCGATCTTGCAGCTACGATAGCCTATAATGGAGTTTCTGTAAAGTATGGCCGTTTGCTTCAGGAATTGGGCGTTGAGTTTGCATTGGAAGGTTTACGCCGTAGTCAGTTGATACGTTTTGATGATAATTTTACGAAAGGTACCTGGTGGGAACATACGCCTACCAATGATACCAAACGTAATCTGATGCTGATTCCATTTGACCAATTGCAGCGTAACTCCAATTTGGTACAAAATCCGAAATAATAAACAATATCCGGTCAGAGAGCAGTCAGAGTGCACTGACCGGATACTTTAATTATCATATAACAATGAAAAAACTCTTGATTTTATGTGCCGTCCTATTCTGTTTTATGCACGTTTCGGCACAACAGAACCTATCAATATCATCACCTGACGGGAAACTTAAATTCTCATTAAAAGTTACTCCGGAGAATATTTCTTATGAAGTTAATTACAAAAAACAGCCATTGGTGGAGAATTCTTCGTTAGGATTCAATTTCGACAGTGGTGAATTTGGCAGTAATCTGAAGGTGGGTAAAGTACGGAGGAAATCTATTGATGAAACTTATGAATTGGTAGTAGGAAAGGTGAGCACGGCACGAAACCATTGTAATGAAATGGTGGTACCTTTACAGGAGAGAGTATCTCCGGGAAGGTTGATTAATCTTGTGGTACGGGCTTTTAACGATGGAATAGCTTTCCGCTATGAGTTTCCTGAACAGGAAGGATGGAACTCCTATGTCATGTACGATGAGAAAACTCAATTCAGGTTAAGCGGCAATCCGATGGCATTACTGATGTATTTACCTGGGTATATCAATACACATGAAGGGGTTTATACACATACAGGATATGATAAAATAGCTAAAAAGCGCCTTATTGAAATGCCTGTTACCCTGGAGTTTGAGAATGGGGTATTTATGTCAATTACAGAGGCGGCTATTCGTGATTATGCAGGTATGTATCTGGTGAAGGAGAAGGATGCTTTTGCAGGTAAACTCTCACCACGTCTTGGACAAGAGAAGATTAAAGTGGAAATCAATGAATTCCCACATCGTACTCCCTGGCGTGTTATTTCTGTTTCTGACCGCATAGGCGGACTTCTTGAAACGAATATCCTTACCAGTCTGAATGAACCCTGTAAGATAGAAGATACCTCATGGATTAAGCCTTGCCGCACTACATTTACCTGGTGGAATGGTAATGTGGTGCCTGATAGTACATTCTCTCCTGGTAATAATTTTGAGACGAATAAGTATTATATAGATTTTGCAGCTCGTAACGGACTGGATGCTCATGGCATTTATGGATATGCTGAAACCCCATGGTATTATGATGATAACTTCAATTTCGGTTGGGCTGGTCCCAATGCTGATATTACTCGTCCGATACCGTGTTTGAATATGCCCCGTATTGCTGATTATGCAAAGAGTAAGGGAGTGGGAATACATTTGTGGGTACATTGGCGCCCTCTATATGATAAACTGGAGGAGGCTTTTGCACTTTATGAAAAATGGGGTGTAAAAGGGTTGATGGTTGATTTTCTGGATCGTGATGATCAGGAAATGATACGTATTCAGGAAGATATTCTGAAAGTGGCTGCTAAACATCGTTTATTTATTCAGTTCCATGGTTCCAGTAAGCCTTCAGGACTTACACGGACTTATCCCAATGAATTTACTCGTGAAGGCACGCTTAATTATGAAGTTTGCAAATGGGATACATTGGTGAATGCCGACCATGATATTTCCATTCCATTTACTCGCTTATTGGCAGGACCTGCAGATTATCACTTGGGTGGTTTTCGTGCGCTTCCTCGTTCTAAGTTCAAAATTCAATATGTTAATCCCTATGTAATGAGTACCCGTTGCCACATGATGGCAATGTATGTAGTTCTGGAAAATCATCTTACATCCTTGTGTGATAAGCCGGAAGCTTATGAAGGACAACCAGGTTTTGAGGTTTTACGTACTGTCCCAGGTACTTGGGATGAAATACGTGTACCGTTGGCTGAGTTTAATAAGTATGTTACAGTAGCTCGTCGTAGTGGTACGGATTGGTGGGTAGGAACGTTGAATGACGGTACAGCACGCACATTGAATCTGAAATTAGATTTTCTGGAGGATGGTAAATATCAGGCAGAGATATATACCGATGCTCCGGATGCGGACGAGAATCCGAATCATTTGAATAAAGAGACTCGTACAGTAACTCGTAAAGATGTGATAGAGCTACCTTTGGCTGCCGATGGTGGTTCGGTACTACGCATTTCTAAATTGTAGCGGAATATGGTCAAGAAATATGTATGGCTGCTTGTGAGTCTTCTGATGATATGTGGGCTTACAAGCTGCGAGAAGTCAGAATCGGAGGAGAGTGGGCAAACTTTGAGTGTACAACTTTCTCAAAATGAAGTTACGGCTGTTGATGGAATAGTATCTGTTGAAATGACGATAGGTGGCTTTACACAGTTGGATTATTTGGAAATTACGAAGGTCGGTAGTGTGAAAAGTGCGACTGAGAAATGTATGAAGTCAAGTCTTTCGGAGAAATATATCTATCAATATACAGTGAAAGAAGATGATGATGCTCAGTTTATTTTTGAGTTTGTAGCTGTGGGTAATGGCAATAAATCATCGGAAGCGGTCAGATTGGATGTGAATAGGGGTATTATCAAGGAATCGAAAGCATTGGCTTTTACTAATCTGAAATGTATATCCCGGGTTACTGGAGCTGAGGTGAATGGTACCAATGGCCTGCCTGCTGTCGAATTTGAAGTAAATAACCGTACCAATGAACAGTATAATGTAGGTGGTACTGATTTGGGAATTGTTTGGGAACTTCAGCCGGGACGTTATGGACTTTTCTTTGGTGATACATTTGGCAGTGATTTCTATCCGAATTTTGTCAATCCGGGTCCTAATGGTGGTAGTTGGAGAAGTAATGTATTGCTTTTCTCTGAAGATTCAGATTTGTCCGATGGCTTGGTTATCAATGGTGCGGCAATGGATGAGAGTGGTAAGAATGCCCGTGAAATATGCTATGGTGGTAAGGATGGTAGTGGCAATGGTGACTGGACTTCTATCCCCACGGCCGCTATTCGTGCAAATGGAACAGATTATGTCCATTATATGAATATCCGTAATTGGGCAGGATGGATGACCAATTATTCCAGCCTTTATAAGTCTATAGATAACGGAGCGAATTGGGTACGCTGCCAGGATGTAAAGTTTGGCTCAATGAGTAATTTCGGACAAGTCGGATATTTTAAGAAAGACGGTTATGTTTATATGGTGGGCACTATAACTGGACGTGATAATAAACCACATCTTGCGCGTTTCCATGAGGAAAACATTGAAAAACAATCAGAGTATGAGTTTTGGAATGGTAGCGGATGGGCTAAAGATAATGAAACAGCCGCCGTTCCGCTTTTTGATGATATAGCTGGAGAACTCTCTGTAGCCTATCATCCGAAGTTCAATAAGTGGATACTGCTTTATTTCAATGGTACCCGCTATGAAATATCTTTCCGTGCAGCTGACCACATTACAGGGCCATGGAGTGAACCTGCAAAGTTGGTAGATGGTTGGCAATATGCCCAACTTTACGGATCATTTATTCATCCGTTATCGCTTGAAGGTGATACTCTTTACTTTATTATGTCCATGTGGTTGCCATATAATTCATATTTAATGTCGGTAGAATTGCTTAGCAAATAAGTTTGATTTCAAATATATCTTATCTCTAAAATATAAAAGCGTCGAAATAATCTTTCGGCGCTTTTATATTTTAAATACATACATTTTGCTCTCTTTTTATTCTTTCTACTTAACAGAAAGTAGCGGCTTTTTGCTATATCTTTTTTAATTCGTTACTTTTGTACCCTAAAATAAAACAATATGAAAGCTCGTTCAGTAATCCATATATCAATCATCGGTCTTTTATTCATTGTTCTGATACAATTGGGTGGAATGATTTATGCCTATAAAGCCCAGATGAAAGTAGCGGAACAGTCGCTTAACAAATACTTCTGGATGGCGTTTACTGAGACAGTGGACGATATGGTGAATAATTTACCTTATCCTGACGGGACAGTTGTGAGTGTTATTTATTTCCCACATCGGTTAGGTTTGAATCAGAATGAATTTAGTCAGGTTGGTGCCCAACAAACGGCACAAACTTTACGAAAAGTATATAAACAGAAAGAGTTTCCTTTAGCTAAACTGGACAGCGTATTGCAGAGTAAACTGGAACATGCTTATATTAAAGGAAATGTAACGGTGGAGCGGTTTAATACAGATACGGGAGAAATATTGGAAAGTACTCATTCTGATATACACGCAAACAGCACTGCCATAACTTCTGAGAAGGCTTTTATATACAAAGAAAAGGGAGAAGCTGTACGAGCCATTGTAGTTTTTCCTTTTGGGGATGTAATGCAGAATGTATTGCTTCTATTTGTCGTTACTTTCTTACTGCTGGGTGTAGTTGTCTATGCACTGGTCCTGCAAATGAAATCTCTTATCGGGCAGCAACATAATTTGCGGAAACAGCAACAGGACTTTTATACATTGGCTGAACAAATGCGCATTCCGGTTTCTGAAATTGTATCGGAAATGTCGCATGAGACATGGGAAGCGATAGAGAAAAAGAGTACTGTTCTACTGGGTATGACGGAAAAAACGCTCTCGAATGCAAAGGCGGAAGCGTTGCTTGAACCTACTCGCAGAAAGATTCCATTAAAAACTCTTTCTGTCATTAGTATTGCCGGCTTGCTTTTATTATTATCAGTATGGGCGGTTTATGTATATCATATCAGTTACCAGCAAATGGAACTTCGCGCTCAAGAGCATTTTGAAAAAATGTTTTATGAAGAAACCTATTATAACCGGTATATTTCGTTCCTTACTGCTAATAAAGGTGTGGGAGAAGCAGTTAAGGTTACAGGTATCACTCCTTATGTTGATAGGGTAGTTAAGAATTTTCGAAAACTTTATCTTGATAAGGGATATCATATCTGGCGAAATAATGTTGTTGTGTATCATGTGGATTCAAAATTTGACGAGAGCTATCAGCTGCATGCTGCCTATATCATGCAAGACAGCATTAATAATAATGCCCGGACACCAATAACTTTTTCTTTGCAATTTGCCGATAGTGTTTTTGGTGGAGAACTTCGCAAAGCTGGCGTATCAGATGAAATTGATATCCATCAGATGAAATATCCTTCGCAAGAAGTGATAGGCTCTGTAGTAAATCCCCATGTAGGTATCATGGATATGACGACAAAGCTTATACCATTGAATAAAGACAGTACCGAGTGTGTACGTGGTATCGTGCGCTCACCTCAGAAATCTATAATTGCTTCTATTTGGTATATGCTTTTGCCGCTTGGCATTACTTTTTTGTTTATGTGTGGTTGTGTTTATTTCCAGATACGTATCTGGTATGTACAACGTAAGTTGAAGCAATTTCAGAAAGACTTTACTTACTCCATGATACACGACATGAAATCTCCTCTGAGTTCTATAATGATGGGAGCTCATATTCTGGTGAGCGGTAAGCTGGCAGATAAACCGGAAAAGATGGAAAAGTACAAGCAGGTAATAATTGATGAGTGTGAACATTTGCTGGCACTCTCCGGCCGGGTATTGATGCTGACTCAGATAGAACGGGGTGAATTGGAACTTCATAAAGAAATTATTCCCTTAGCTCCTTTATTGAAAGATATCACAGAAAAGTATCTGCTGAAAGCGACTAAGGAAGTTCGCTTCATGCTAAAGTGTGAAGAGACATGTTCAGTGTATGCAGATATCTTCTGTTTGCGTGAAATACTTGGCAATCTGATTGATAATGCGATTAAATATTCAAAGGATGAAGTGGAAATTCTTCTTTCCTGTGAAGAGGTGGCCGGTTCTACAATAATCAAAGTGCGTGATAACGGTATCGGAATTCCGTTGAAAGAGCAATGGAAGATATTTAATAAGTTTGAGAGACTGTCTGCCAATAATCGTAAATCAGGTATTTCGGGCTTTGGCTTGGGATTGAGTTATGTGCTTCAGGTGATGAAAGCGCATGATGGTATGGTTAGTGTAGAAAGTGTAGAGGGAAGCTACAGTGAATTTACCATGCGCTTCCCTCTGAACTGAAGTAATCCGTCACTTATTTCTCTGCAAACAGAATGATTTCTTCCGGTTGTGTGGAGTGTTCTACCATTAGATTCCAGCTACTTTCTTTTTTGTTCCATTCGTAGCTTTGGTAATTTACGCCCATTCCATTGATTTGGTAAACGGCTTTGGTCTTTACATCGGTGTAGGCATTGTCCTTGCTGTTCCATGCTACGTATTCCACGTTTACTTCTCCACCGTCGTATGAGAAGTTCAGGCAATACAGTTTCTCGAAGCGTTGGTTGCTTTTACTCCATTTCGATACCTCTTTGCTGGATACACGTCCTTCGGCATCATACGCATAGTTATATTGCAGATGATTCTGGAGATATTTATCCTCTTTCACTTTGTATACGTTTTTGGTTTCTACACGATCTCCATCCATGCGGGTGTTGTAGGCAAAACCTTCCAGACTGTTGTTATTAACTGCGTTTACGATTGAAGTTACTGCAAATACTACTGATAATACTAAAGTTTTCATAATGGTGTTATTTTTTTAATTATACATTCTGTTTTCTTTGTCCTTTCGACATTGCAAAGGTAAGCTGGTGGCAGCGGAATGAATGTTATCTCAATGTTATCATTAGGTTAACGTAGAAAAACGTTATATTTGTCCCCAAAACAATAGCAAGATGAAGCTTCGCTCACTCTATATCCTCTCTATTATAGGATTGTTTCTCGTTGTGGTAATACAATTGGGAGGCATGATATATGCTTATGACAGCTATAAAAATGAGGCGAAGCGTACACTGAACGAATGTTTCCGGCAAGCTTTTATAGAAACGGTAGATAACCGGGTGAATAACCTGCCTTTTCCTGATTATACCGTACCATTCTATTCGTACATCCGCAGGGATGAAAAGATGCCTTACGATGAAATGGTATTTTTGGGATATCAGCAAGTAGCCTCTTTCCTGGAAGATGTTTATCATGTGGAGATACCTCTGGACGAGATGGAGAAGGTATTGGAAAAGAAGTTGAAATGGAAGAATATCGATAGGACCGTATGGATTGATTCGGTAGAAGATCACAGTAAATATTCGGCTTACAGGCGTTTCAAAACGGTTATCTCGGAGCAGGCATGGCTGAATGAAAGTAAGGGTAAAGCGATAGAAGCTACCATCATTTCTCCTTTCCTTCCACTTGTGAAGGATGTGTTTTTCCTGTTCCTTCCTACTCTGCTATTAACTGCTTTCCTTATTTACAGTTGGGCACAGCAGATGAAGTATATCATCAGCCAGCGCCGGGGGATTGAGGAACAGCGCTCTGCTTTCTATGCTCTGGCGGAGAAAATGAGGTTGCCGATAGGTAAGGTGCGCAGGCAGATTCCTGAACAACAGTGGGAGGCCATAGAAACATCGAGCAGGCAGATTCTGGATATGACGGAGCAAACACTTTCCATGGCTAAAGAAGAGGAGTGGAAACGCCAGGCCCGTAAACAACATTCGTTTAAGGTATTCTTCATAGTCAGCCTGTTGGCAAGTTGTTTGTTGATGGTAGCCTGGTTTGCTTATTTGTATCGCACAGCTGCCCGTGAGACTGCTTATCAGGTGAATGATTGCTTTGAAGCGGCTTTCTATGATGAGGTGGTGGAACGTTATCCGTTGTTCCTTTCACAGACTAAAGGAGGAAAAAAGCCCGTAGAACAGAAATTGCCGGAGGAAGCTCCTTTTGCTAAGGAACAACAGAAATTTCTACAAGGAAAGGGGGCTGAGTATAGCATAAACCGTTTGTTTGTGGTACATACCTATAATACGATTGATCAGAATTATCGTCTTCGTGCAGCCTTGATTATGCAACGTGAGATCAATGAAAGTAGCATAGAAATGCCCTTATCTTCTCTATATCTGGATTCAGCTTTTGCGGAACGCTTAAGCCGGTTGGGCATAAAGTCACGTAGTGGTATTCGTCAGTTTCTCCGTTCTTCGGATAGTACGGTTACAGAGGTTGGATACGCTTCCAGAAAGTATGGTGATTATACTTCTCAGTTTATTCCTTTGAAAGAAGATAGCACGCTTTGCGTGCAGGGAGTTGTGAAGAACCCTTATCGTCATGTGGCGACTTCTATCTGGTATCTTTTGCTTCCCCTGTGGATTACATTCCTGGTAATGCTCGATTGTATCTTCGGCCAGGTGAAAGTGCTTCGGATGCAACATCGTCTGGAGCAGTTCCAGAAAGACTTTACTTACGCTATGATTCATGATATGAAGTCTCCGTTGAACTCCATATTGATGGCGGCACATGTGCTGGCAGGGGGAAAACTGGCGGGTAAACCTGAAAAAGAAGAGAAATACCGCCTGGTGATGACGGAAGAGAGCGAGCATCTGCTGGCTTTATCGAACAGGGTATTGATGCTTACACAATTGGATAAAGGGCATTTGGAGTTGCATAAGGAAGATGTTTCCCTGCGTCCGTTGATTGATGATCTGGTTGCGAAGATTTCTCTGAAAGCCGGTAAGAGGGTGGAATTCAATACGGTTTATCATCGTTGTGAGACGGTCTATGCGGATGCTTTCTGCCTGCGTGAAGTGCTGGGAAATTTACTAGACAATGCGATCAAGTATTCTCGTGAAGAGGTGAAAATAGATATTATCTGTGAGTCGGAAAGGGGAGTTTGCAAAATTAAGGTATGCGATAACGGATTGGGTATCTCCTTGAAAGACCAGTCGCGTATCTTCAATCGCTTTGAACGCTCTGCGGCGGCAGTACGCAGTAGTAAAGGGGGGGCCACAGGCTTTGGTTTAGGTTTGAACTATGTGCAGCAAGTGATGCTGGCACATGAGGGCAGGGTAGAGGTGGAGAGTGAAGAAGGCCGTTTCAGTGAGTTTACTCTTTATTTTCCGGTACGATCCTGACTTTACCATATATGGAATCGCAACTCCTGTGAACAGTCGTTGATAAATGCATCTTTGCTGAATGAACGCAGTTTCCAAAGGATGCAGATGTCGTCCATGCTACCGATAAGTAAGAATGTTCCGAATAATGTGAAATAATAATTCCCTGTTGCCATGCCATACAAAAGCGGAAGGATGCCTAACAACAGAATAGGTAAGAAGCAGGTTGTGCGATATTGCCACATTCTGATGGGTTCGTTGCAGTGGCAGAAACGTATGCCTCCCTTATGCTTTACGAAAGAGATGGACCGGAAACCTTTGGGCGAGAAGATTCCGAAGAAAAGTGCATGAAGCAATAGATTTACTCCAAAGCCTGCCAGGGCACACAACCAGAATATCAGAAATGATACATGAGCCATATCTTCTCCATGTATCCACCGGAATAAGAGCAGTATGGGTATTGTAAAAAGGATTGCAGCCAGTATTCCATACTTGTTGATCTTGTTTCCCGAAACCATGATTTCGGTTCCTTTCTTGCTTTGTACAATTGAGATATCCGCTTTCATTATTCGTTCTTTCTATTAATTGAAGAATATATTTGCAATGGCGTGTTTGAGTCCTGTGTACGCAGGATTGACTGTGGCCATTAATACGTAAGCTGCCAAAACGATTGCAATACCTTTTGCTAATTCGATTCCTATTTTCTGAAATTTCTTCATGACTTGTTTATTATTTAAGTGATACATTGGGGTTATTTCGATGTTACAAAGGTAAGGCGGCAGGGAGAGAAGGAATGTTATCGCAATGTTATCTTTAGGTTAACGATATGATATACCGGGCAACATTCAGTCGTATACTGAACCCTATTCAGTATACGACTGAATGGCATTCACTATACGACTGAATTAGGCTCAGTATACGACTACTCTCCCTTAAGTATACGTTATTATTTGGATTTTGTTTTGGTTCATGACTTTTCCGAAATAAATCAGAATCAACTCCTGATTCACATGAAGGTATAAAGAGCTAATAAAACTTGCTGGCTGAATAAATCCTTTCTGTAGGATTATGAGTTTTCTTTATTAGTCTATTTAAGTGATAATTGCAAACGCGGCTGTCTGAAAGATTATCTTTCGGCAGTCGCGTTTTTCATTGGAAACTGTAAGAGAGAATTCTTGTTAGAGTAATTATCTGTTTGCCAGCAAAGCGTTGTTCCAATTAGTTGCATTGTGCTCTGTTATCAGATTCCAGGAGTTATCTTTCTCATTCCAGTTGTAAGCCATGTAGTTCATGCCGTTCTCGTTCATCTGGTAAACGGCTTTGGCTTTCACATTTGTGTAGTCACCGGCTTTGCTGTTCCATGCTACATATTCCACGTTTACTTCGTTGTCGGTGTAGCTGAAGTTAAGGCAATACTGCTTTTCAAAGCGACTGTTGTCCTGGTTCCATTTCAGGATTTCCTTTGCGGATACACGTCCTTTTTCATCATGTGTGTAGTTGTATTGCAGGTGGCGTTCCAGGTACTTGCCTTCTTTTACTTTATAGACTGTCTGGGTTTCTACACCGTTTTCCTGTTTCTCACTGTTGTAAGCGAAGTCTTTTACGTTGTTACCACTTACTGCGTTTACTACTGATGTCAATGCGAATACTACTGATAATACTAGAGCTTTCATAATGATTTTATTTTTTAAGTTATACATTTCGTTACTTTTGATGTTGCAAAGATAGGGCAGGGGCATGAGGATGAATGTTATCGTAATGTTATCATTAGGTTAATGAGATAATTTGTTACCTTTGCAGCCAAAATACAAACAATATGAAAGCTCGTTCCGTTATTCGCCTTTCCATTGCAGGTCTTCTGGTTATTGTCCTTATTCAACTGGGTGGAATGTATTATGCCTATAAAGCCCAGATGAAAGAGGCGGAACAGACACTCAATGAGTGTTTCTCGCTGGCCTTTTCGGATATGACGAATATAATGCAAGATCAGTTGCCTTATCCTGATGGGACTATCGTATCGGTTTTCTTCGTTAATACTTTGAATAAGGACATCAATGCTTATGCTAATCAATTGGCTCAACAATGTGTTCAGACTATGCAGAAAGCCTATGGTGTGGAATTTCGTTTGGCCGAGTTGGATAGTGTATTACATCAAAAACTCTCACGTGTTTATATTAAAGGTGAAGTAGCCATTGAACGTTTTAATGTCGATACGGGGGAAATACTTGAAACTACGAATACGGGTATAGGTAATAGTGGTTTTACTACAGTCTGTTCTGAAAAAATATTTGTATATAAGGAAAAAGGAGAAGCTGTCCGCGCCATTGTTCGTTTTCCTTTCGGAGAAATGATGCGCAATGTATTGATATTATCTGTCATTACTCTTCTTTTATTAGGAATAGTAGTTTATGTGCTGGTGTTGCAGATGAGATCATTAATCCATCAGCAACATAACTTACAGAAACAGAAGCAGGATTTTTATGTCTTGACAGAACAAATGCGTCTGCCGGTCGACGAAATGTCATCAAAGATTTCCGGACAATTGTGGAATGAAATAGAAAATGACGGCACTACGTTGCTGACAATGATAGAGAAGATGCTTTCGAAAGTGAAAGTGGAGGCATCGCTGCAGCATATCGGTAGGGTTATTTCATTGAAAACATTTTCTATTGTCACTCTGGTGGGGATATTCCTTTTATTGTCTATCTGGTCAGTATATTTGTACCGCATCGGTTATAGAAAACTGGAACTTCAGGTGCAGGATAGTTTTGAAGAGGCTTTTTTTCGTGAAACAACTTACCATCGATTTGCCTCACTTTTGCTTGACCAGAAATATCCGATGCCTAATAAGATTACAGGTATGTCGCCCTATGCCCGCAAATTGGTGAAAGCTATCCGTGAACAGGACATACAGAAGAAGTATAACGTCAGACCCTATCCTTTTTATATTACTCGTATGGATCCTAACGGTTATGAGAATGCGAGTGCCCGGTTATCCATGGCTTATCTTATGCAGGATACTATCAATGCAAAGGCATCCATACCCATTCCTTTCTTGATGGAATATGCCGATAGTGTTTTCTCGGATGTGCTTCGTGAAAAGGGACTTCCGGATAAGAGCAGCATAGTCCGGATGAAGTATCCGTTGGGTGGCGAGACGATTTATGCGGATAGTCTATATGCGGCGAATCTGGATATGACAACCCAAATGATTCCACTGGATAAGGATAGCACGTATTGTGTACAGGGTATTCTACATGCTCCCCAGGGGTATATTATCGCTTCCAATTGGTATATGCTTCTTCCGTTGGGCATTATCTTTTTGTTTATGGGTGCTTGTGTTTATTTCCAAATACAGATATCGCGCACACAACGCCGCCTTAAACAATTTCAGAAGGACTTCACTTACTCTATGATACATGATATGAAGTCTCCGTTGAGTTCCATTATTATGGGAAGTCAAATTCTGGCAAGCGGTAAGTTGGCGGGGAAATCGGAGAAGGAAGATAAGTATAAGCTGGCGATCACTGATGAATGTGAGCATTTATCAGTGCTTCTGAACAGGGTATTGATGTTGACACAGTTGGATGAAGGTCATTTGGAGTTGAATAAGGAAGAAGTTCCTTTGCGTCCGCTGATGGATGATTTATTGGCTAAGATATCTTTGAAAGCCGGTAAGAAAATAGAGTTTAATACTCTCTATCATCGTTGTGAGACTGTTTATGCAGATGCTTTCTGTCTGCGTGAAGTGCTGAGTAATCTTCTGGATAATGCAATAAAATACTCCCGTGACGAGGTGAAGATCGATATCATCTGCGAGTCGGAGAAAGGTTTCAGTAAGATTAAAATCTGCGACAATGGCTTGGGCATTCCTGTGAAAGACCTTTCACGTATCTTCAACCGTTTTGAACGTTCGGTCGCTGCTGCCCGCAGCAGTAAAGGAGGAGCTACGGGCTTCGGTCTGGGGCTGAACTATGTGCAGCAAGTGATGTTAGCACATGAGGGCCGGGTGGAAGTAGAGAGCGAAGAAGGGCGTTTCAGTGAGTTTACGCTTTATTTTCCGGTTAGAGAGTAAAGCGGTTATCTTGTCCTACGGTTAGGTTCCAAGTGTTTTCCTTTTTATCCCAATTGTAGGCAGTGTAGTTTATACCCTGTTCGTTCATCTGGTAAACAGCTTTTGCTTTTAAGTCTGTGTAGTCACCGATTTTATTGTTCCATGCTACATATTCCACGTTTACTTCGTTGTCGGTGTAGCTGAAGTTAAGGCAATACTGCTTTTCAAAGCGACTGTTGTCCTGGTTCCATTTCAGGATTTCCTTTGCGGATACACGTCCTTTTTCATCATGTGTGTAGTTGTATTGCAGGTGGCGTTCCAGGTACTTGCCTTCTTTTACTTTATAGACTGTCTGGGTTTCTACACCGTTTTCCTGTTTCTCACTGTTGTAAGCGAAGTCTTTTACGTTGTTACCACTTACTGCGTTTACTACTGATGTCAATGCGAATACTACTGATAATACTAGAGCTTTCATAATGATTTTATTTTTTAAGTTATACATTTCGTTACTTTTGATGTTGCAAAGATAGGGCAGGGGCATGAGGATGAATGTTATCGTAATGTTATCATTAGGTTAATAAAGAGAGTTTCTTATATATTCGTTGCTATACAGTTATGAATAAAGTGTGATAAAGTGGTAGGGTGATAAAGTGATAGCGGGATAACGCTCTGTGATATATAGCGCAGCCACTTTATCGCCCTATCACCCTACCACCTTATCACTCTTTTATTCCTTCTTTTTCCGTTTAGATTATTATAATTGCCTGAATCTTGCCAGCACGATGGCGAGGTCTTGCCAATGCGGTGGCAAACTCTTGCCAGCATGGTGGCAGAGTTTTGCCAATTAACTGGCAAGAACTGGCATTCATAAGATACGATTAATTACACTAATTATGGAAGGGAGACGAGACAATAGGTACACGAACCTGTTTGATTCGTTACTGTAGGGATTATGAATCAAATTCAACTCCTGATTTGCATTAATAATACGTTGTTATCTTTTGTCAATGGCAAGTAGTAGCATCTTGATGCTACATTTTCGACTTTTCAGCCGTCCGGTAGCCACATCTGCCCGATTTGACTTGCCTTTGAGGTTAAAAGAAAGGGTTTAACGAAAACCTATCATATCTTGTCGGATAACTTTCTTCATTTGATATACAGTTGTAACTTGCGTCTTGTGCAAACTGATAAGCATAAAAAAAGCGGTAAGGCATTTGCCTGTCCGCGAGGTTGGGAGTCGAAGCCCTTATGCACAAACAGGAAACGCCTACCGCATATAGCGATAAGGCGTATAGTCTGTTTCTTTATGCATATGGTGAATTTCGACTTTTACCTCGCACAGAAATCAGCTAAACGCTTTTTTTCAATATGTAAAAAATGTAGTCGTATTACGACTGCACAAATATAACAAATAATCGAATTGGGAGGTATCCAGTCTTTTGTTTTTTTCTATGAAGATTACTTTTATATCGGAGTGGGTAAAAGGAATTTTTTGTTTTTATTCCGAAAGTTACATACATGAGCGACTTCGTATTTTTTAGAGTTGTATGTATTTTTATATTCCTCTTTTAATCAGTGAGATGCTGATTTCCGTTCGTTTCTTTTCATCGTACCTTGCCATTGGTTGGAAAGAACGCATTCTCATCGCATATAAAAAGTAGTACATTACTCCGTGATCCATAGTTATTTGCTATTTTTGCAGGCGAATATAAACGGATAAGATGAAATTACGTACTGTCATCTCTCTTTCGCTTGTGAGTCTGATTGCTGTTGTGTTGATACAGTTGGGTGGAATGCTTTATGCTTTCCATGCACAGATGCAGGAAGCGGAGAAGTTACTGAACAAGTGTTTTTGGATGTCTTTCACGGAGACAGTGGATAATTTGGTGAACAACCTTCCTTATCCTGATAATTCAATAGCTATCATAGCGTATGCACCCAATCCTAAATACAAGCGGATTGATGGGAATGAAAGGAATAAGCGTACTTCCCAGCAAGTGGCACAGGCTTTGCAACGGGTGTATGGAATAAAAGAAATTCCGTTAGCCACCATAGATAGCGTGTTGCACAATAAGTTGCGGAAGTTAGACATGGATGGAACGCTGACCGTGGAGCGAATTAATGTAAATACAAATGAGGTGCTGGCAAGTACCAATCCTCAGGTAAGTATCCGTAACTTTGCCGCTGTTACTTCCGAAACTGCTTTTACCTTTAAATCCCGTGGTGAGGCTGTCCGTGCCATTCTTTCTTTCCCTGCCAAGGAGATGGAGAAGAGACTCCTGTTACTATCATTCATTACATGGCTATTGCTGGGTACGGCTGTCTATGCCTTGATTGTACAAATGAAGTCGGTGTTCCGTCAACGGCATGACTTGCAGAAACAACAACAGGACTTCTATACGTTGGCCGAAGAAATGAAACATCCCGTCAGCCGGATGAAGAACTTGATAACCACAGAAAACTGGCAAGAGATAGAGGCACAAAGCAACGTACTCTTTGAGAGAACCAATGCTACTCTGGCACATGCCAAAGCAGAAATCCGGCAAGGAAGTACAGGCAGGCCTATTTCTCTTAAAGCAATTTCTATAGTCAGCCTGGCGGGAGTATTCCTGTTGCTGGCTGTCTGGTCGGGATATTTGTATTATATTACATCTCAAAAGATACGGTATCAGGCGGAGGAGCAATTGGAAGAAGCTTTCTACCGGGAGGCAGACTTACATAGGTACCCGCTTTTCACTAAGGCTAATCCTGATTTTAATTGGGATAGTTCACCGGGAGAATTTCTCCCTTATCCGAGGCGTATGATGAATGAACTTTATAAAGTATATCTGGAGAAAGGTTATCGTTACCGGGTACAGTTGAGTGTCATACGACATCTTTACAATAAGTTTGATGAAGATTTCCGCGTAAAGATGGCTTATGATATACAGGATACGATTAGTCTGCGTAGCCGTGTGCCCATTCCGTTCTCCTTGCAGTTTGCCGACAGTGTTTTCAGGAAACAGCTTTTGGAAACAGGCTTTCCGGATAGGGCGGATATCCGTTGGATCAGGTATCCGTCCCAGGAGTTGGTACTTTATACTGGTAGTCCGGATGTTGACTTCGGGGATATTACTACCCGGTTGTTTCCGTTGGATAAGGATAGTACGAGTTGCATCTTTGCTGTGGTTCGTTCACCACAACGTACTATTATGAGTACCACATGGTATATGCAGGTGCCGCTGCTTATTGCTTTCCTTTTCGTATCTCTCTGTGTTTTCTTTCAGATACGTATGTTGCGGGCACAGCGTCGGTTGGAGCAGTTTCAGAAGGACTTTACTTACTCCATGATACATGATATGAAGTCACCGTTGCAGTCTGTCATGATGGGAGCGCATATCTTGGCAAGTGGTAAGTTGGCGGATAAGCCTGAGAAGCTGGTCCGTTACAGGCAAGTGATGGGAGATGAGTGCGAACATCTGTTGACACTTTCCAATCGCGTAGTAATGCTGACAGAGATAGATCGTGGGGAATTGGAACTACATAAAGAAGAAGTTGCCTTAAGGCCGTTGTTACGGGATATAGCAGAAAAGTATCAGTTGAAAGCAGCGAAGACGATTCATTTCGATATCGATTGTGAAGAAGGATGTAGTGTTTATGCGGATGCTTTCTGTCTGCGTGAGATACTTTCCAACTTGGTGGACAATGGCGTTAAATACTCTAATGAAGAGGTTCTGATTATTCTTTCAGGTAAAAAGACAGAGAATGAAACCATTGTTAGAGTGCATGATAACGGTATTGGCATTCCTTTGAGCGAACAACATAAGATATTCAATAAGTTCGAGAGGGTTGCTTCCGGCAGTCGTAAGACGGGTGCATCAGGCTTTGGGTTAGGATTGAATTATGTGTTGCAGGTGGTGAGTGCCCACGGTGGTATGGTGAAGGTAGAAAGTATGGAAGGGAGTTACAGTGAATTTACGCTACAATTCCCCTTGCGTTAAAAAAGCCTGCTGGCAAAGATGAAATGTGCTCAACTATTTGTTATTCAGATAGGCTTTTACTATTTTTGTATACAGAGTCCGTAAAAAACAAAGGAGGTAGATTATGACACGCAGGGTTGGCATATCTTGGCTCCCAATTCGTTGGGGATTATTTTTTCTGTTCATTTCTGGTTTGCAGTTGCTTTCTGCACAGGAAGATAGTACACGCTTCACTCTTGATAGCATGTTGATAAAGCCGAAAGCTGCATTTCAGCTTCCATCCGTCAACCTGCTTCCCGAAAAGACTGTATACCCTTTGATAAATCCTATACAGTTAGGTGATTTACCTTCTTTCTCCTTGAAAGAGGAACTCCGTATACCTTATCATATAAATCCTTCTCCGCTATTCCGGGGTGATTATAGCACAGGAGGCGTATTAAGGCAATTTCCCCATGGAGCGGTATTCGGTTCCGGAAGCCAGACCAGTGTTCCGGGCATCGGGCGTTTCAATAATGCTTCGTTAGGATATCAGCATATCTTTAACGATCGGCTATCATTGCAACTTCGTGCCAATGCCATGAAGATAAATATGTCTCACATCACCGGGCAAGCTTTCAGTACTGCGGGCAGGCTGACTTATCGTGCTTCTGACCGGGTTGCCTTCAATGTCTTCGGTTCGTATGATATCGGTAATTCTTATGGGATGAGCACTAATAGTTATGGTGCTACGATGTCTCTTGATATGTCCGAACGTTTTGGTGTGGAGGTAGGTGCCCAGCGCTATTACGATGCCATGCGTGGAGGTTGGCAGACGGCTCCCGTTGTGATACCTTATTATCGCTTCGAGAAGTTTAAGCTGGGGTTGGATGTAGGCGGAATAATATACGAGATTCTGCGTAGTGCGGTGTTTGATAATCGTGGCGGCGGTGACTTTGGTGGCGGCCCTACGATTAGACCGCCAAAGTTTTCATTTCCGATAAAATAGAAGAAGCAGATATTTACTTCAGGTAATCGTTTATATTCAGTAGTTTGTATTCGGGCGAACATTCAAACAGATAGTTCAGGATGTTCAGATGTCCTGCGCCGAAGATAACCAATATCCTTTTGCCAGCGGCATCGGGAATCCGCTGGATATTCCTGAGTATCCTTAGATTCCGGTTGAACCATCTTCCGGATTCAAAATCTGTTCCGGTATAATCGCCTTTGACGGATTCATACTTGAAATGCTTGATAAGATAGTTTCCTAAATCTTTCTTGATACGTACCGGATCATTGAGATGTATCAGTTGTGCAAGTATTCCCTGCTGTTTGAAGATGGGTTCATCTTCATAGTATAAAGCAGAGTCGGGAGAGTTCGAGAAACTTTCTTCAAAAGCCATATATTCATTACTTTCATCATTATCCAGCAGTTTCTCTATGTGGGTAGTGTGTGCTCCCCAAGCATCTGCACAGTATATCTTGGCATTGCACATTCGGGCTATTCTGAAACCTAACTGCTGAATTTCGTTTCTGTTCAACTCATGCTTGCCGGTAAGGTATGAGTTATAGAGAGAGTCTATCTCTGATTGTTTGTATAAAGGCCATTCAATGACAACAGCATCCGGCTTGAATTGTGCCAGTTTCTTGGATATTAACTCTATCTCTTTTTGATATTGAGGAGATAGTACATCTATCTGGTCTTCTTCGGATACTTGTTGCACATCCAGATTGGGAAATTCGAAGTGGAAGACTCCCAACGTAAGGACTTCTGCCTGCTGGGCATATCCTTTTGTGAAGAACATGCTTGCGGTAATCAGAATAAGAATGATTTTATTCATTGTAATTACTTTTAGTTTGGTGTCCAAAAGTACTGATTCTTTTTGGCATGACCATATAATCCTGATTTTTGATGTTGTAAAGGCAGGGTAGGAGCAATAAGAATGAATGATATCGCAATGTTATCTTCGGGTTAACGAATAATTTATTACTTTTGTGGCATACAACTGGAAGTTAATACAATTCATATCAAAGACATGGATACAATAAAGTTATTGTTAGTTGAGGACGATCCCAGCCTGCGTTACATCGTTCAGAGCGGATTGGAAGATATCATAGAGGGCTATGAAGTGTTGGCAGCCGCCAATGGTGAAGAAGGATTGGCAATGTGGAGGGAACACCGTCCCGATGTCATTCTCTCGGATATAGAAATGCCTATCATGGATGGTTATGAGATGGTGAAGCGTATCCGTGAGGTGGATAAAGAGACGCCTATAATCTTTTCTTCCGGTTTGGTTTCTCCCAAAAATGTATTGAAAGGCTATGAGTTGGGAGCCAACAATTATATCAAGAAACCTTTCATTCCCGAAGAACTGGATGCCCATATTCATGCTTTGTTGAAACTCTCCAAAGGTGAAAAGAGTAAGGACGAAAGCGAATGTTACAAGATTGGAAAGGAATATGTGCTTGATGCTACGCACGCCATATTGAAACATTCTTCCGGTGAAAACAAGACATTGACCGCCCGTGAAGCAGGACTGTTGCAAATGCTTTGTGAGAACAGAGGAGATGTAGTACGCCGCGAAGCCATTCTTGATAAGTTCTGGAATACGGAAGATGATTATTTTGCTTCCCGCAGCCTGGATGTATTCGTCACGAAACTCCGTAAGTTGATAGCTGAAGATTCATCAGTCAGCATTAAAACGGTGAAAGGTGTGGGGCTGATGCTGGAAGAAAACATATAGTTCCGGCTATTTGATTACTATATTTATTCGGGGCACTAAACTGTGTCTCGAATATTTTTTTGTCCTTACTGTTCGTTTTCATGCGGACACTTGTCCGGAAATGAACATCGCTTAAAATTGAATATTTGTTGATAATCAGCGTTTTATTGTTTTGGCACGCCAATTGACTATATATTGTCGAAGGCGGTTGACAAAGACTTCCTCTCAAAAATCAAGAAGTAATAACAATAAAAAAATAACGATTATGAAAACGAACTTAATTTCTAAAGCAGTGGTAATGTTAGCAGTAGTAATGGCAAGTGTAATGAACTTCTCTGCAAATGCAAGTAATCCTACTCAGTATGTGAAGAACGAAGAGATGACCGGCGAGTTGATGACCGCAAAGACTATCTTTAAGAACGAAGACGGACATTTGTACCGCCATCTCCGTTACACCTACACTTACGATACAGAAAATCGTGTAACCAGCAAGGAAGCTTCTAAATGGGACAGCTCAAAAGAGGCTTGGGTTCCTTACTTCAAGATGGATGTTTCCTATACCAACAATGAAGTTGAACTTAGCTATGCCCGCTGGAACTCCAAGAGCAATGCTTACGACAGCAGTATCGAAAAGACTGTTTATGAAATGAATGATGATAATGTTACTTTAATGTTGGCAAGTACGAAATAAAACATCAGTAATTAGGGTATAAGTTCCGGGATGATTGAGATAGAAATCTCATCATCCCGGTTTTATTTTTTAATATAAGCTGTACTTCTTTTTGAAGTACAACTTTAATTGTCTGGCTCTTATTACATCCACTTGACAGGGTGCCCTAATGCCCGTTTTATCGCTTCCATTTCGGCACTGTGCCACATCTCATGTTTGAAGCACCAGGACAGCGCCTCATACTTATTATTGGCAACAGGATGTTTGAAAGGAATAGGTTCTAAGTTCTCCGATAAGATACGGTCGTCCAGCAGGGATAAGTTGCGGATACAAATCTCGTGAACGGTATCTAATTGCTTTTTTAGCTCTGTTGTGGGGATTAAGTTCTCTTCAACGGAGCGATGTAAGGTCCCCATCCCATTGAAGATCTTTATGTAATCAATAAGCGGAATGAGTTTGTAAACTTCTTCATTTCTTCCTGTAATGCAGGTTATGGCATGGAAGTTCTGACTGATAATCAGGTGTCCGATCTGCCATGCAAAATTGGAGTCAGTGCCTTGGGGGATAGTGTACCATAGACTTTCCGGGAGTTCGGATACCAGACGGTTTACAAAATCGCGTGATTCAATAATCTGTTCCTTTAAAAAATCAATCTTGCTCATAATCATTTATTTTAAGTTATACATAGTAGTTAGTGAGCAAGCCTCCTGTTCTGTGACAACTCAGGAGATAAATTTTTCCCAATAGTTCTTTCTTGGAAGTTCCTTTTCGAGCCTTTGGTAAACGTCGACGAGGCGGATAATCTTCTTTATGGCAGTATATTCTTTTTCCAGATTAAGTGAGTTGACTTGCTTGCATATCCGGCATTTACAAGTTCCTTGTGGGTTATATAGTGGACAGGTGTCATCCATGAAGTGGGTAATCTTGTTGATGGAGCGGGAAGAAATCTGTCTGATATTGTCTTCCGTCATACCCATGATTTCGCTGATCTGTTTGTGGGAAAGGTTAAGGTTTATCTTGAATATGAATATCAGTCGGGCATCATTGGTTAAACAATGGAGTTGGGCTGTCAGACACCAGTCACAGCATTTTTTTATCCATTCGTGTTCGTCTCTGTCCTGTTCGGCTGGATCAATGGCGGGAAGATCACGGAACTCTTTCAATTCGTTCATGGTGGCGATTCTTTCATTCCGGGCATAGCGCAGTATGGTACGTTTGCATATTGTGTATATCCATGTAGATAACTCAGACTGACCATTGAAAGAGCCGATACTCCTGATAATTTCGTACCAGACTTCCTGGGCGGCTTCTTTTGCTACTTCCTTGTTTTGTATCATGCGGTGCGATATGGAGGATATCATTGTGCCATATTGCTCTACTATCTTCTCTAAGTCTGGTTTCATATTCTATATATTGGTTACGTTGAGGCTGTAAATGTAACTAAATATTAAGAGCTGAACTAAAAAACAGTGTATGGTTATCACCTTATCACTCCTTTATTCCTTCTTTTCCTATAACTACATAGTTGTTTCCTTTTATGGAAACTCTGTTTATCCCGCACGGTAACTCCATTTACATGCCGAAGTAAAGCTCGTTACATACCGAGGTAAAGGTCGTTACAATAAGGGGTAAAGGACGTTACATGCGGCTGTAAATGCTTTTACATCTTGTAGTAACCCATTGGTAAATACTATTGGTTGATTATCAGTAAACTAACAAAAGTTCATCAGTAATCTTTAATTCATTTTCATACCATTATGAATTAATTTCGATAACGGATGGTTATTGTAATGTTATAGAGTCTGAATAGATTTATTACCCTAAGGATAAAAAATATATCTTTGTGGATGAACGGTTAATTGTTGGACGCTAATAAAAAATACGCATGAAACATCTATGCTTACTGTTTGCTTTTCTATCTATCCTCAGTTGTAGAGCACAGGAAGATAATGAGGATTTGGCAAAAGAGGTGATAATCTCGGGTCGTGTATTGAATAGGGAGGTCTATCCGAAAGAAAAGGAGGTAAAACTTGTGCTTCCCTGTATGCCTTATCTGGAAACAATATATACTTCCTCTATAGCAGATGATGGTACCTTCAGTTTTCGTTTTAGTCCTTATGCTTCAACGCGCGAGGTTGTTCTTCGTAATTATGCGGAACACTTGTATGTACACCCGGGTGATAGTCTGCATGTTGAAATTGATTTCAGTGATTTACTGAATCCCCGTATTACCGGAACTTCCGGTACACTGAATCAGTATATGGCTCTTTTTACCACAGGTGGATATTATAGGGGGCCTTATTTAGGTGGTGATAATGCTACTTTTGAAGAATTTGAAAAAGAATTGAAAGAAGAGTATGCCAGTCGTCAGGAGCGTCGTACTGACTTTCTGAAGGAGCATTCTCCCGGTGCGGAAGTTGAGAAATATACGGCAGACTTACTGTCGATAGATTATTATTATTCCCTTTTTAACTATGCCATGTCACAAGCGGCAAATGGTAAGGATGTCAGTCGGTATAAAGCACTATTATCAGAGCTTGATCCTCTCTTTTCCGAGCAGACTGTTTATGCCAGTCAGTTTTCTCTAGCTGACATAGTTCAAAGGTTCCTCTATTTTGAACATGCCAGGAGAGAAATGCGTGATTTTGAGTTCAAGGATATTGTCGAGGTTGGTAAGAATCGTGCCATCTTGCCGTATTTATCTCTCTACCCCATAGCTAAGACTTTATATGATAACGATACGACTTATTTAGCTGATAACAGAGCTCAGTTAGATTCTATTGTAAAAGCTCCTTATCTGAGGAAACCTCTGCTTGAATTCTATCAGGATAAAGCCAGTTTTCTAAAATCTCCCGAGAAAGTATCCCATTATATGCTCTATGGTAATAATGCCGATGAGGCAACTGCACGGAAAGAAATGCCGTTTATGATACCCGTATACAATCTTTTGGAAAAGTATGCAGGTAAGGTGATTTATGTTGATTTTTGGGGAGTTATTTGTCCACCTTGTCTGGCAGAAATGGAGCCTTTGAAGGAATTGCGGAAGCGCTATTCGCCCGATGATGTTGTAATGGTAAGTATCTGTGGAAGTAGAGAGCGAGAGGCATATCAAAAGATTCTGGAACGTTTCTCTTTGGAGGGGAAGAACATTGAATGCATCTATTCGGAAGATTGGGCGACTGCTGACGATTATCATCGTATCATGCGTCATTGGGATATGAACAGTATACCTCAATTCCTTTTGATTAATCGTGATGGGATCATTGTGGATTACGGCAGTGGATTGAGACCCAGTTATCCGAAGACAGTGGCAAAGATTGATGCTCTCTTAAAATAGAGGGAGAATCGGGTAGGGATAGATATATCTGGCTGATATTGTAGTGTGAGGGAAGTTATTGGGGCTTCCCTCACTTTATAATGGATAATTTATCGTTTATAAGACTTATATATTGTTTTTGCATATCATCCGGTAGGAAAGAGCCTTTTATATTTGTATTCTGTTAATCGTTCGGCTAATTGACACATGTCTTCCATAGGGAATTTTGTCCCGTCTTCACGTCTGTCAATGCGCCGTGTTATATAGCAAAGTTCACCATCCAGAAACCGTATCAGGGAGTGTGGCACTACTTTTATCCGGACTATTTCAGCTAAGTGCATCGTAAGATCTTCCAGTTCCGGAAGAAGGGGATATAGATCTGTTTGTGGTTTCAGAATATACCGTCCCCAAAGGCCGACTATTGTGAAGCGTTCGGGTTCATTTTTTTCTCCTTTATGAATATCCAGGGATAGTTTAGCCTGTACTCCTGTCAATGTAGTCTGACTCCGTATCACCTGTTCAGCTAAATCGGCTAATTGATTCCTTACATATGGTAAAATAGGAGGTGTTTTCGTGCCGAACATCTTTTGGGAGTATGCCGGATGAAAATCTGTTTCTCCTTTCTTTAATTCTTTATAGCAATACAAGCATTTTCTCATATTATTCCTCCGTTTAATCAGGTATTATGCTGACTGCTCCAATGCAATCTTTACAACATGCCAATAATAGAGACATTCTGTCTCGTTGATTGATTTTCCAGCTTTTTTCTGCTATATTCAGTAACCAACCTTCGGGGATTAATCCGTCAAAAAAAGGAAATAAAACTTTATCCTGATAAGGTTTATCGGTTAGTGGCATAGTCAGACTGATGGCTTCTGCATGAGTAGATTCTAAAAAATCTTTATCATACAAAAATGTATATCCGTTTTCATCTTCTGTCAATGTTCCGGCCTTATAATCGTGCAAATGGACTAATGCTCGTTTCATAATTCTGTATTTTTAGGCATTGGAACGGCACCTACTTCCATTCCAAAAAGATTCAATACTTGATTTACCTTATCCAATCTTAAAGTCTGCTTACCTTGCTCTAATTCGCGGATAAAGCGGAGGCCTACGCCGGACTTTTCTGATAAATCAACTTGTGTAAGTTCATACTGCTTACGCATCTCTTTTACGTATTTTGCTAAAGTCATATATTCCATATTATACCCGTTTGGGTACAAATGTAATAATTATCTTCTTATTTATACCATATCGGGTATAAATAGTTTGTCTCTATATCCTGCTTATACCCCCTAAGGTATAAAATAGGTATTCATCATTCATTTGTATTTGCTTTTTTATAACTTCCATTCCATTGTCCGCTTTTATGCGGACACTTGTCCGGAAATGAACATCGCTTAAAATTGAATATTCGTTGATAATCAGTATTTTATTGTTTTGGTACGCCAATTGACTATATATAGTCGAAGGCGGTTGACAAAGACTTCCTCTCAAAAATCAAGAAGTAATAACAATAAAAAAATAACGATTATGAAAACGAACTTAATTTCTAAAGCAGTGGTAATGGTAGCAGTAGTAATGGCAAGTGTAATGAACTTCTCTGCAAGTGCAAGCAATCCTACTCAGTACGTAAAGAACGAAGAGATGACCGGCGAGTTGATGACCGCAAAGACTATCTTTAAGAATGAAGACGGTCACTTGTTCCGCCACCTCCGTTACACCTACACTTATGACAATGAAAACCGTGTAACCAGCAAGGAAGCTTCTAAATGGGATAGTTCAAAAGAGACTTGGGTTCCTTACTTCAAGATGGATGTTTCCTATGCTAACAATGAAGTTGAACTTAGCTATGCCCGTTGGAACTCCAAGAGCAACGCTTACGACAGCAATGTTGAAAAGACTGTTTACGAACTGAACGATAGCAATGCTGCCTTGATGCTGGCAAGTGCCAGATAAAGACATAGTCAACATTGGGAACCGGATACGGAGGATGTATTTCTCAGATATCCGGTTTTTTTGTTATTAGATTGCGGGAATAATGGGTTAAGTATCGCATTTGTAATTTTGAACCTTATCAGGGGGAGCCGATAACGAATGTACCGTTGTGTGTAGCTGGAGCGCTGTTTCCATATCAGGTAATATTCTTCTGTATATTGTTTTGACAAATTCAGTTTGTATTTCTACCTTATCTTCCGGCATTTCTGTTACAGAAATCGGCAGACAGATGCTGTTAGCCACGCTGCTTCCGTCGGCACTGCAAAAGCTGAGATAAGCAATCAATTCATCGTTCTGCCAGTCTTCCGGGAGTTGTAATTCGGTATGACAGTAAGAACGCAAAGCTGCTTCCATATTGTAAACGGCTGCTTCCTTGTCTTTATTATATACCATCACCATTGCAATATCAGTTTTTTCAGCATTCCCCATGCTGCTGTTGTCTTTCCAATGAAAGGTTATTTGGTTATTGCTCATCGCAGCCGCTCCTTCGAATATCGGCATTAAGGTTCCCATGGAAACCAATGCCCGGTTGAAGTCAATCGAGATTTCTTTCCCGTTGCCCGTCACGGCTCTTTTCAGTGTATAGGACATGGCAGCATTGAATGCGGACTTTTCCTGTGTAAATTCCTTATAGCCGATACGAATAAAAGGCTTTATGGCTTTCAGAAAACTGAATGCCGTGGCAAACTTACCTCTCTGTTCCTGCTGTTTCGGTGTGCGCGGATTGCTGACTTTGGCCGCCCGTGCACGTATGTAGTATTTTGATTTCCAGTGAAACCCTACTATCGGTCCCACTTTACCGGAGAAGCCTCCGAATATGCCTTGATTGATCACTCCCATGATGTCGTATTTTAAATTGGTTATTTTGTTTCTGACGTAAAGGTATACATTTATATTTTCTTCAGCCAAACGATTTTAGCGGTTTGTTCTCATGAATGTGATTTTTGCGTCCGTTTGCAGCGATTTGCTTAGTTGGCTATTCTTGCTTGGGGTTGATGGCTTAAAATATCTGCTTCTTACTTGGAATACACTTGCTCCGTATCAAATCCATACTTTCTCCACATAGAGGTACCTCTGAGTGGAGATTGTACGGAGCAAGTATAGCCCGGGTATGGTTCGGATGAATAGAAGATTTGTCGTTTTATGGAAAAGTCTGTTTCCCATTTTGGATATAGAAAACTTTCTCTTCTTTCCCTCTGGTTAAGTCCCGGAGATGTAGTAATGTATTTTTAGGGATGCTATCAAAAACAAGGGTATCTGTTTGAGCTTTTTGTCTGGAGATATATTTCCAACCCTCATATCCATCATTGTACCCAATTTCATAAACATCTCCTATTCGTATGAAATTGTCATCATTGCGTGGTGTATAGGTCAAGCAATCTATATACACGTCTTTTCCAAAATCAATGGTGATCCAACTTCCTTTTTGCTTGGAAACAATCCAAGTTAAAGGATTATGATCCAGACATTCTTGTAATTTCTCTGGAGGAAGCTGTCCTTCATAATTATTTTCGCTGATATCCACAGGGTTCACCAGTTGCTTTTTGTAATAAAAATCCAGATCGGCGATTTCAAGGAATCGCTCGTCCGGGGCAGTATAGCGGATATATCTGCATTTTACAGGAGTATGAAGGTATACTTTATTCACGCTGACTTTTGGAGTATCTACAATATGATATAATAATTGTTTTTGTTTGAAGCTCTCTGATTCTGAACTATATATCTTTGCCCCCACCACTTTTACCATATGCTTGACTACTCGCAAGTAAAGTGGGCATTTACGGGTCACAGTGATACTTTCGTAGTTATCTCTATCGGGTATAAAGGTTATGGAAGAATCTCCTTTCAGTACAAAAGGATATCCTGCTGGCCGATATTCTAGCCCGTTATAATAAAGAGGCTGATAGGCTATATCAGGTTCTATATTTCGGAAAGTAGCTTTTTTGTCAACCACTTTTGTCATATCAATAGGTAGCCATCCTTCAGGACTAAAAACCCCGATATACATGTATTTTTCGGATGAATCTTCGGAAGGAACTTCATGGCTGCTCTCAAAATATTCTGCACTGACATCTTTTTTAAAGAAATTCTTAAAAAACGATGGAACTTTTGGGTCTTGAAGTATGCCTTCAAATGTTTCCGGTTGCATACCGAAGCACTTTCGTAATACTTTGCCTTTCTTTCTTCCATCTTCATATTTATCATGTCTCACTGCATCTTCTTCTGTAAACCAGAACGGAATGTAGCGTTGCGTGGTATCTAACACTACATTCCAAGTGTGTCCTGTCAAATTGTCCGGTGAAAGGGGGAGTTCATCTACTGCAGCAGGGATGCCTAATGAACGTAATATGTATATCAGGTAGTCACAAGAATCTACACATTTTCCTACTCGATACTTTAATAAAAATTGGGCTCCCAGGTGCGGCAAGTTCAGATTACGGTTGAAAATGAATTTTTCATTTCTTAGATATTGTCCTATGACATTGGAGGCTTTAATGATATCTGATCCTGTATATATAGAGTCCAAAAGGAATGCGAATTTTTTATGATAATCAGATCTCCATCTCTCCAGTGGTTCATTGTCTATCCGGTAAGGAAGGATAAGTTCGCAAAAATCATCGAACGTAAAATATTTATTCCATGGTCTTTTCTCCCATTCTTCAAAAGCCAGATCTATATTCTCTATCAGGTAATCAGTTGTTATTACATGGGCATCATATGTTTTGGGGAGATTGTCGTATCTGAAACCTTTTAGAGGATTCACCTTATCATCTGGTAATTTCCCATTCTCATCAACACTTGCTTTGATGGCTTTTATGCTGTCTAATATATGGCCAGTATAACTAAAATAGTACGGCATATTTTCTATGAGAAAATGAGCAGCCTTTGATTTTAGTGAATCTTTGCTGTAGTGTTCCAGAACTTTTATTAGTTCAGTACGATTGTCTCCGGCAAAATCCAAGGCATATTCCAGACGGTGGTTTTCCTCTTTGCATGAGATCACTGTAAAAAGCAGGATAATACTGAGGGTACAGATCTGTTTGAATGATTTGTTTTCCATGATATATTTTTTGTAGGCGACAAAAATAGAGTAGAATACATCATTTGTATATGTCTACTCTTGCCAAATATGTATACTTTACCGTGTATTGCTGGTTTGTATATAGTTTTGGCGAGTATGGGCATGGGCGGTTTCAGTATTCTTCTCTACTTTTGTATAAAATTGATGCTGGGAAATAATATTCTGGCATTGGGTGAAATTTTATAGTGTGGAGGAGTTTAAAAGAATAGGGGCAGAATAGTTGTTGATTTATATTATAAATTAAATTTTTATTTATTATGAAGAAGAGTATTTTTAAAGGGATGTTTGCCCTTGTATTTTTGGTAGCTGCAGGTTATGGAGTGAAATTAGCAAAGAATCATACAAGGTTGTCATATTTGGCATTGGAGAATGTGGAGGCATTAGCTAGTAGTAGCGAAGATGGTACTAAAGTCGGACGTTGTAATTTAGAAGAGACATGGTCAAGTGAGAGGGGATATAGGCACTTTTGTGATAGTAGAACTAATGATAGCACAATTTACCCATGCCCATCGTCAGATTCATTCGGTTCTTATGATGATGAGAAGAAAGAACGGTGTACTAAATAGTTTGTTTTAGTTATAAAATTATCTCAAAAGTAGATATTGGCTTCTTGCTTGTAGTTTTTAATGAATAAGAGAAGGCAATATCTACTTTGGAGGCATCGAGATTAATGAAATAATCACTGATTTATTTTTGCTTTAGATAGATATAATTACACAAATTAAATAGAAGATATGCTAAGAATTAGAAGTATATTTTGTTTTGTGCTAGTTTTGAGTGCTTGTATAAGTTGTCATAAAAATGATGATAGTACGTATTTCAATGGTGAAATACGTACTATTGAAGATAACATTGAAGATGTGAAGAAGATTACATTGAAAGTTGTCCCTTTGGATGGAGCAAATTTCGGATGGCTATCGACATATGACTCACTCATGTTTTTCTTAAATCCCAAGTTGACAGATCGTTTTTATAATATATTTAATATAGATACCGGAAAAGAAATAGGAACTTTTGGTAATAAAGGAGGAGGTCCTGAAGAAGTTTCTACTTTTGGTCCAATCTTTCAATTTTTTAAAGAAGGCGATGAATTAAAGACTCTACTTTTTGCCCCTAATGAAGAGAAGTTGTTTGTTTGGAATATAACCCAGTCGATTAGGCAGAGTACAACTATCATGGATCGAATTATTCCATATACTTGGAGGGCAGAGAATGATGGTGCTCCTTATCTCCTAATGTTTCTTCTGAATGAAAATACGTTAATTGCTGAGTTACAATCTTTCCCACTTAGTGATGAAGAAGCCACTTTACCGATTTATCAGAAGCGGACATTTGACACTAATAAGTTGTTGGAGAGTTATTCAAGTTATAAGAAATCAATTAAAAATAGTGAGGCATCTATTTTACCAGAGTCTTTTTTCTATTCTAATGATGCTTTTAAGCCGGATAGAACTAAAGTTGTGCAAGCTATGGTTAATCTTCCGCAATTGAATATCTTAGATGTGGAAACAGGACAAACTGTAGGTTACCGTATGAAAGGAGGGCCGGATTTTACTATATTTGAAGGTACTGGAGAAATAAAAAAGTATTATACAAGAGTGCAGGCAGATGATAATTACATTTATACATTATATTGGGGAAAAGAACGCTGGAAACATTTTGAAGTTCCATATATGAATATCATTCATGTTTATGATTGGTATGGAAACTTAGTACAGAAGATAGAAACTGATCGAGGTATTGATCAGATGTGGATAGATCCAACAAGGAATAGGCTGTATGTAACTAGTCCTAAGGTTGATGATATCTTTTATTTGGATCTGGATAGTATTTGGGATTAGGTTGTTCAATAGCGTATGATGGAATTTTAGGTGTAATTATCTATGAGATATTTATATTTATTACTGACAATCTCTTGCTTTTATTCTTGTAAGGATAGAAGAGATGATATTACTCAACTGGTAAATAAGTGGGAAGATAAGGAAATCGTTTTTCCTGCTCACTCCATTTTTACAGTTCAAGGAAGAGATACGGTATCTTTTTCTTTTTCAGATGCTAATTATAAGATTGTTTCTTATATAGATTCTGTTGGATGTACAGGGTGTAAATTACACTTGCCACGTTGGAGGAGATTTATGTATGAAGTAGATACTTTGATGAATGCTAGTGTTCCATTTGTATTTTATTTCCATCCAAAGAATATTGAAGATCTGCGTTACATAATACGTCGTGATACCTTTACTCATCCCGTCTGTCTTGATGTCTCTGATAAGTTCAATATTTTGAATCATTTTCCTTCGGAGAAAGCTTTTCAGACATTTCTATTAAATAAAAAAAATAAGATAATAGCCATTGGTAATCCAATTTTGAATCCTAAAGTGAAAGAATTATATCTTAAAATACTGGCGGGCAATATCTCAAAAACAACTACTACTTCAATGACGGAAGTTGCTATTGATAACTTGAAGTTGGATTTTGGCTCTTTTATACATTCGGAAATTCAAGAACGTAGCTTTGTCTTAACTAATATAGGTGAGGCGCCTTTGATTGTTCAAGATATTACCACTTCTTGTGGGTGTATGAAGACCAGATATGTCAAGAAGCCTATTCCTCCAGGGGAGAAATTAGAAATAACTGTTATTTATGAAGCTGAACAGGCAGAGTATTTTAATAAAACGATAGCAATACATTGTAATATAAAATCTTCTCCGATAATACTGAGAATAGTGGGAAATTCAGAATGATAGGTAGAAAATGCAGTTGCAGTGAAGAAACAAAAAATGAAAATATGAGGAGAATTGGGGAAGTCTTTTGTTTTGTGGCAATATTGGCAATTTGTATTAGTTGTAATAAGAATAATGATAACCTGTATTTTAATGGAGAAATCCGGAACTTTGAAGTTCTTGGAAGTATGAAGAAAATCACATTAAAAGCCATTCAATTGAATGGGACAAATTTTGGCTGGTTATCAGTAGATGATTCACTTATGATTTTTAGAAATCCGAAATTGACAAATCACTTTTTTAATGTATTCAATACAGATACTGGAGAAGAGTTAGGTGCTTTTTGTAATAAAGGAGGAGGGCCTGATGAACTTGCAGACTGTCATAAAATATTTAATTTTTTTAAAGAAAATGATGAGTTGAAGACATTGTTATTGGGGATTTATGAAGAAAAACTGTTTGTTTGGAATATAACTCAATCGGTTAAGCAAGGCACAACTATTATTGATGCTATTATTTCGTATGTTCCTGAAAAAGAGAATAAAGGTGCCCTTTATAGTTCTTTCTTTTTTCAAAAAGATAATACTTTGCTCGCTAAGGTTCAGTCTGTTCCATTAGGTGGAGGAGATGCTACTTTACCGTTCTATCAGCAACGGACAATTAATACAAATAAGCTGTTGAAGAATTACTCAATCTATAAGAAGTCAATAATAAATAGAGATTCCCCTACTACGGCTCAAACTTTTTCTAGTTCTAATGATGCTTGTAAGCCAGATGGTACTAAAGTAGTGCAAGCTATGCTTTATCTTCCACAATTGAATATTTTAGATGTTGAGACAGGTCAAGTTGTTGGATTTCGTATGAAGGGGGCCCCTGATTTTTCTATCTTTGAAGACGAGAAAGATGTATATAATATCTATTATATTGGGGTACAAGCAGACGATAACTATATTTATGCTTTATATTGGGGAAAGGAGTCTTGGGGGCGTTTTGATACTCCTTATGTTAATACGATTCATGTATTCGACTGGGATGGAAATTTTGTACAGGAAATAGAGACTGATTATGGTCTTGATCAGATGTGGGTAGATTCGACCAGAGATAGATTATATCTGACGAGTCCAAAAGTGGATGAGGTCTTTTATTTAGATTTAAATGAAGTTTTTGATTAAAACGAAGGGATAGATTGATGTATGATTAAAAAATGGAGTAAAATAGTGGTGAATATTGTTTATGGTTGTTGTATTATCGCTATGATATTACTTCTGATACAGATATTTATGTTTACTTCATTTAAGATACCTTCTGACTCAATGGAACCTTCTTTATTAGCTGGAGATTATATCTGGGTGGATAAATGCTCGAAAGGAGCTAGGCTGTTCAACGTTCTTGATGCTATAGATAAAAAGCCGGTAACAATTCATCGTATGCCTGGTTGGAGAAGTTTTAAGAGAAATGATATATTGGTGTTCAACCTTCCTTATCCAGATCGCTGGGATAGCATTACATTTGATGTGATGAAATACTATGTGAAGCGTTGTGTTGCTCTTCCGGGAGATACCTTTGAAATACGGAACGGTCGTTATCATGTACGGAATTGTAAAGACATTCTCGGGAATCTTTCATCGCAAGAGTATTTGCTGAGCTTATTGGAGTCAGGTAGGGCTAAGGAACAAGGGCTTGTGACAAGATGTTATCCTTATAACGGGTTATTGGGATGGAATGTTAGAGATTTTGGTCCTTTATATATTCCTGCTAAAGGAGATACAATATTTATGACTCCAAAGACTAAATTGGTTTATCGGAATCTGATAGAATGGGAGCAAAAAGCGAAGTTACAACTGAGGGGCGATACTGTTTTACTGGGTGATAGTGCGATATGGAGTTATTGTTTTCGGGAAAACTATTACTTTGTTGCTGGTGATAAGGTTTTGAATTCACGGGATTCCCGTTATTGGGGATTGCTACCGGAACCGTTTATCGTAGGTAAAGCTATCCGGATATGGAAGTCGGTGGATTTGGATGCAAATAAGATACGCTGGGATAGAATATTAAAAAAAGTGGAGTGATAAAGCTATGCGTACATAGTATTGGAAATATAGCAATAGTGATGGTATTGTTTACTGCAGTATGCTCTCTGTTGAGTTTGGTATGTGTGACTACTCCTGAACTTCCTGTTGGAGAAACCATCGGCCAATGGATATGGTTTGGCAAGGTTACATTGTTTTCAGCAGGTTGTGTTATAGTTGTTTTCTTATTACAGCTTTTAAGAAGAGATTCTTGGAAAGAGATACTATTCTTTCCAAATATTCCTGTTTATGTATCATGTAGTCTGATGATTATGGGGGGCATTGAGGCAATCTGGGGATTACGTCAATTGTTTGGTTTTTCAGCTTCCGGTCATCTTCAATATGTACTTACGGGTTCTTTTTTTAATCCTGGTCCGTATGCTGGATATTTGGCGATGGTATTGCCAATCTGTCTGCATCAGTATATAAGCATTGTTGGCTGGAAGCAGGTGAACTTTTCTCGGAAAATGGGAAAGTTAGCTGCGGTAGTTATAGGTTTTCTGATTCTCTGTGTGCTGCCGGCTACTATGAGCCGTTCGGCCTGGGGAGCTGCTATGATTGGTTGTGTTTGGGTAACATATATGCATCGGGATAATCGTAAATGGAACATTTTGTGGTGCAGATATAAGAAATTCTATATTTTATCGGGGGTAGGGGTGTTTTTTATCTTTGTGCTGGGAGGTGTCGGAATATTTTTTCTGAAGCCGGATTCTGCTTTAGGGCGTCTATTTATGTGGAAAATAACTTGTCAGGCTATAGCCGAATATCCACAGGGTTGCGACAAGGGCTTTGCTTTTGCTTATGGTGAGGCGCAAGAAAATTATTTTGCTCGGGGGCATTATGCCGAATGGGAAGAGCGCGTGGCGGGAAGTCCGGAATATGCATTTAATGAATATCTGGAATTAGCTTTGACGAAAGGAATTGCTGTTTGTGCAATGATGATGATAATTACTTTAGGCTGCTTACGAATTGGAATACAATCAGGACGTTATGGTATATGTGGTGCAATGATAGTTTTACTTATCTTCTCTTTTTCTTCTTATCCTATGCACCTTCCGGCATTCATAGTAGCTTATGTTTGTTTATTATTGGCTTGCGGGATAGGAGGAGTGATAGGGAAACCGCTTATTTTATGTGTTTGTTTTATAGTATGGGTTGGAGGCTACAATGAGAAATGGCGACAGGAAAAGAATGCATATGGAAAGTGGGAGAATGCAAAAATGCTTTATCGTTCAGGAGCTTATATGTCCACTAATGAAGCCTATAGAGAAATTTATCCGCATTTGAAGGAAAAGAGGAGGTACTTGTTTGAATATGCTCATAGTCTACATAAGGCGGGACTTTATAACGAGTCTAATGAATATTTGGATGAGGCTTGTAAATATAGTACTGATCCGATGATATTGAATATTATGGGTAAAAATTATCAGGGAATGCATTGTTATAAGCGGGCTGAGCTTTGCTTGCTGTCATCTGTCCATCGTTTGCCAAGTAGAATTTATCCCTATTATCTTTTAGGGAAGCTTTATGCTGAACCTGATTTTCGAAATGAAGAAAAGTTTGAAGAGATGAAACGGATTGTGTTGACGAAAGAACCTAAAGTTTATTCTGTGGCTATTGAGGAAATGCGTAAAGAAGTGGAAGAAATATCGAAAGTTTTAGAATCATTTGAAAAATAGTATGTATAAAAAATAAGTTCCTATGGATGCATATAGTGATAATTGGAATGCCTGTTTACTATTCCGTAACAAACAGCTGACTAAACAACTGAAAGACTACCAAAAAGTATCGGCTTTGGTGGAATATTCTTCCTCTCAAATAGTGGCAATGGGGCAATTGTTGCGGCTTCATAAAAATCCATCTTATGGCATTATCAATGATGAAAGTGAATGGGAAAATCTGTTTGCAGTTATTGATTTACTATATGGTGGTTGTTTGTCGGAAGGATTATCTTCATATCATTTAGGTGTTCAGGAGTTGAAACTCTGCTATCTGGTACGTGCCCGGTTGAGTAACAAGGCTATTGCTACTCTTTTCAACATAACTGCCCGCTCGGTTTTGAAAGCCAAACAACGTATTAAAATCAAGTTGGTTCTATCGGGTGTGGATAGTTTGGATAAATACATACAACAATACTTGTAATTTGAACCATCTGTGATAGCAATATCGAAAAGACTGTTTACGAACTGAACGATAGCAATGCTGCCTTGATGCTGGCAAGTACAAAATAAAGTTAGCGGGACAGGAATTTCGGTGAAATTTTATCTGTTTTCTTTAATATAGAACATTCGGATTTTTAATCAATGTCAGAAAGATTGCAAAATATTGAAATAAGTGTCGCTAAAATGCTTTTTTTACTGACAAGCGCATCCCCGTAAAAGCAGAAAATAGAGAATTTGCATCTAAATTAATGCATACAAATACGTTATTTCTGTATTCTATATACAATTTATACGCTTTTTATACATTGAATCACTATTCCCAACACGTAGGATCTATACATCCGGTATACAGTATCTATAGATGCAACACATCCGATATATAGATTGGATACAAGCAATCTATATATCGGACACAAGCCATCTGTATATCCGACAGAAAGAGGCTGTTTTAGGCACTTTTAGGTGATACTTTCGCTTTTTTAGAGTTGTTGGTATTTTTATATCGGCTTATCAATCTGCTGACTATGGATTTTCACTTGTGAATTTACGTTTTCCCTTCCTTCCGTACACAAAGAAAGCATTCTGAATATGCAAAAAAAACAAAATGTCAAAAGAGGGAAACAACTTATCCGAAAGAAACGCTTTTTCGCCTCTGTAAGTGCTCTGAGAGCATTTGTAGAGGTGAATTTATTTTTTTATTTCTGATTGTTATGTGAATGTTTTTGCTATTTAACTCTTATCATTATCTTTGGGGATGAGTGAGATTATGAATTGGTAACTTAAATGGCAATAAATAATGGATAAGACATTAAAAGAGAAAAATGATGCTTGGACAGATACTGACGAGCATACTGAGATTCCTTTCCGTAAACGTGTACAGAACTTCTGGAAATGGTTTACTGATAACGAAAAGAAACTGTCGCAGATTGTTGAGAACCGTGGGAAGTCGGATAGTGAAAATGCGGTGGAGTTTATCACGGCCGGAACAGACCTGATAAACAAAGAGGTACACTTCAATCTGGGTGGGGACTATGAATTTACTTTCTCTGTCGAAGGGCATTCTTCCCTGTTCTATCTCTATCCCTACGTTGTGTCGCAGTTGCCTGAGCAATTTAAGGATAAATGGCACTTCTTCCCTTTCAACCAAGGTACTGATTCGAGTTTTTCATTTGGCATGTATGGCGTAAGTGTGGCTATGGATCAGGTGAAGGTAGCCGTTACCTATCAGGAAGATATCAATGCTTTCAGCATCCGTTTTTATGAAAAAGACCTGTGCTCGCTGGAAGAAGCTCAAAGTTACAATGCCTATTATATCATGATGGAAATTATGCTGGGTGAGGGATTGTCGTACCAGTATATTGCCGATGTGGAACGTGCCGACGCTCCGCTTGAAGACTCAATATCTCTTCCTGCGTTGAGGACATATATCGTAGATACTCTGAAAGCTCACGACAAGGAAGTGTTTGATAATCCGCAGCAAGTCTATACAAGCTATCGTTTTGAGCCACAGGAGAACGAAGAACTACGTTTTGACGTGGTTGCAGGCAGTTCATGCTTCCAACCCTTGGTAGCTAATTATTATAACGGTTCTACTGAGTTGTTCGATCAACTGAACCGGTTCGGTGCACAGGCTGTGTTCATTGCCTTCCCGTTCGAGAACGAAAAGGAAGGAGATGCAAAGAAAGCCCTGGATTTCCGCTACGAACTGGAAGACCGCCTTTCAGAAGAACTGCTTTCTCCGGAAGGTCTGGGACTTTTATTAGGTGGTGCCGTTGGTACAGGTACGTGTTACATCGACCTTTTGCTATTCGATAAGCCGGCATTTATGGAAAAGATAATCCCTTTCCTGAAGGATTATCCTCAATATCGCTTCTATCTCTCCGATTTTCGTCAGGACTGCGATTTGCACAGGCTGTTTGAAACGGAGGACGATGAATCAGAGGATTAAATAATAAAATCGTTAATTATTAAGATATTACTATTATGAGCATAGGTTTCAGATTAACAGCAAAGTGCAAAAATATCTCTTCCTTTCAGGAATCTCTGGATGCGGTTGCAGCCCGGAACAATATATCTGCCAGTCATACAGAAGACTATTCTGAGTTATCTCTTTGTCGTTTGGGAAATATATTCTTTAATTATGAACCGGAAGGAGATGAGATAGTCATTGCAGGCGATTGTCAGACTAATCTGCTGGGAGCGGGTTTTCACAAATACGCTACAGAAATTGCCTGTGAACTGATACGGCAAAGCGAACTTTCTTTTGAGGTGGAGGATGATACGGAGTACTACGAGCACAGAGACTTTGAGCGGATGCGCTCCGAGCATTTCTATCCATGGCTAAAGGCTATTATGAAACTTTGCTGCGAACGTATGGAGCAGGGATCTGATATGTCTGCCATCTGTTGGGACTACAATAAGTACATACCTCAGGGTGTGAAAGGAACAGTTGTTTCACCTTTCGGACGTATTAATCCTCATCATTTCATGGAGCGAATAGAAAACGAAGGTATTGAAACACTGGCAAATGAGTTCTTCATGTGGAATAATGAAGAACGTGATGCCCAGTTCTATCGAAATATTGCCTTGAGTGCCCTGTGGGAAGATTGCTATTTCATGCCTTCCGCCCGCAGTGATGCAGATGAGGAAATCAATGCCTTTATTATCGGGAATCTGGAGAAAGCTATCGAAATGGATGATTCCCTTCCTTTCCCGAAAGAGGATTACCTGTTGCTTTGCCGTTTAGCGGAACAAGAACCGATAGATGTTTCTTTCTTGCCGGACTATGTGCATGAATTTCCGATAGGCTACCGTAAAGGAAAAGTAACGTATAAACTGGGGAATCTCAGTTTTGACCTTCCGGGCCATTACCTCTATTTTGAAGAAGAAGATTCCCGTGGTTATTATGATGGAGTAGATGAAAACTGGCATGTGGTGCGTACGCTGGCTTATTCCATCCCTGATGATGAGGTGAACTATCTGGAAGATAATGAGAATGTACTGGTTGAGGAGAAATTCTTCAATAACGGTAAATGCAGGCTTTACGACCTGGGTGGCGAAGAGGATGGAAGCGACAGTGAATATGTGTGCCAATGCCAGATTATCACCGAACATCAATTTACCCTTTTCACAATCTCGTGTGAAGGAAAAGAAGAAGCTATGGCTTTCTCTACAGATTTTGTCGAACATCTGACCGCAAGCAAAGAAGACAAGCATGACAAACTGCTCGAGCAGATAGAACAATGGCATACGGACGATGAGGAGCAGAAGATAGTGGACGCCATTCTGGCAATTCCCGAAGAAGAGTGGAATGCAGAGTTAATAGGGCTTCTGGCACGCGCTTATAATAATCAGGAAGAGTATCTCAAGGCCATTGATTGCCTTCTTACTGTAGAAGAAGAAGATAAAGACGCACTTTGGTTCTATCGTCTGGGATATGCTTATTATTATATGAATCAGTTGGAAAAGGCACAGAAGGCTTTTGAACGTTCTTTGGAGTTGGACCCGGATGATGACGATGTGAAGGAATTCATTGATTTGTGTAAAAGCGGAGAATCGCCCTACAATCCTGAAATGTATGAGGCCGAAGAGATGGATGCCCTTGAAGCTCATATCGACAAGTATTTCGGTAAATCGAAGAATGTCTTCCATGAAATAGCCTCACCCGATATTCACGTGGATATCTATATTATCGAACCGACGCGCAAGAGGAATTACTATACATTGATTACCAGTGGTATGGGTGCTCATCGGATGAATGTTCCCCAGGAACTGGCGGAGTATAAATTGGAGCGTGCGGAGCTGGTGATATACCTTCCTGCCGATTGGAATATCTATGACCATTCGGAAAAGAATTATTGGCCGTTGCGTTGGTTGAAGATACTTGCCCGCCTGCCGATAGAAGAAGACTCTTGGTTGGGATGGGGGCATACAGTGCCGAATGGTGAACCGTTTGCTGAAAACACCCGCTTCTCCGGTGTGATGCTGATTAATCCTGAGACTATGAAGAAGGGGGCAGATGTCTGTCGGTTACCTAATGGTGAAGAAGTGAATTTCTATCAGGTAATTCCGCTGTATGAAGAGGAAATGAATTTCAAGATTGCCCATAATGCGGAAGCACTGTTAGAGAAAATGGATGAAGTAAGCCCGATAGTGGATATTCGTCGAGCGAGTGTTTGCGAGTAAGTTACGAGCTACAAGCTACGAGTGGCTGCACTGTCATGCCGAAAGGCACTTGTAGCTCGTAGCTCGTAGCTTGTAGCTTCTCTCAATTTTCGGAAACGAAAGTAGTGACAGAGCGTGCAGGGATAACTGCCGGTTGTCTCTTGTTCAGTTTTTTAATGGGTAATAAGTCTTCACCCGGTGTATCGGATGTACGGTAACCTTGCCATGACTTGACTTTCGGATCATTCACGCGAAACGTGCACTCTTGCTCCTGATCAGCATAGTTGATGATTACCATTACCCATTGTCCGTTCGTGTTTCTATAGGCGGAACACATAAGACCTTTTTGGTCGGTATCTCCTTCAGGAACAATCTGTCCGGACTTATCAGTTGCTGCAATAGTCATGCGTACAGCGCCTGGGCGTATGAAGCGGCTGTAGTTCCCTAAGATCCACATCAATTTAGAGTCTTCTACTCTTCCATCCTGCAAATCCGGATTCGTGTATTCACGTATCAATCCATCTTTGTAGTCGCCGCCTATGGCTCGCCACCATTGCCAACTACGCGCCCCTGCATAAACAATATCATGATGAATGATACGTGCTACATAAAGTGCTGTCTTCATGGTACGGTCGAACCCGCCGCCACCGCCAATTTCTTCATCATTTCCCATGATGCAGGTTTCTGTTTGCCAGAAGTCAACCTTGTATTTATCTAATGTATCACGCAACTGGCGACGGTAATTTCTCAGGCTATTGAGCGGTGTATTTGTCCAGTAACTATGCCCTGCGATGAGGCGCGATACGTTCGGGGTATTTCCCAGATAAGTATCCACACTGTCCGGTGAGAAGAAAGACTGTATCTCGTATCCGCGCTCGTGATTAGTCATGTGGGTAGAGAACATACAACGGTAATCCGATGATTCGCAAATGGTGATTTCCGTATCGATGTCTTCTTTCACAAACTCTTTACTGATGAGGCGTACGGCACGTGCTATCTCTTTCTTGGTGGCTGGGGTGCCTTCCTGTTTCGGACCTATCCAGTTCCAGTGACCGTCCGGTTCATTGAAAGGCGAAAGGTAATCGAACTTGATGCCATCCTTCTCTTCCACTCCTTTTATCACATTTGCCAGGAAGTGGGCGAAGTCTTCATAATGTTCCTCTTTCAGGTTAAGTGTACCGTCGCGTCCGGTATTGGTAGCAAGCCCGTTTTGGGTGAAGTAGACCGGGGGAGAGTTTAGAAATGCCAGGAATTTATTGACTCCCCGTTCTTTTGCCAACCGCAGGAAATTGCGCTGCCCTTGCTGTTTATTCCAGTTATAACTTCCGTCCGGCTGTAAGAAACATTCGGTGCGCATCCAGGGAGAACCTATCTGGCTCGCCTCGCCCTGTTCGGTACTTCCTGCACCTACGTTGAAGCGCCACAGGGAAAGCCCGATTCCCATAGGCTTTCCATTAGCATCATTTTCTGTACTGAATAACCAGTCTGCCACCTGGTTTTGCTTCTCCTGGGGCCATTTGCCTATGATGTGCATGCTCCAGGCATCCGAAGCACTGAAATGTTCCATGACTTGCAGTGGCTGTTCCAGAATAATCTGATAGTTTATATTTGCTTGTGGCGAACACGAAGTAGTTATTGCTAAAGCGAGTAATAATACTTTGTATCTCATCATTTTCTGTTTTATATATTAGAGGTTATTCAACATTCAAAAGAACTTCTGTTCCTTGCAGGAGCGGTGAAGTGAATTTTACACGAATCTGACCTTTTTCACCGGTAGTCTGTACATAAGTAAGCAAACGGCCGTGGAAAGCACGGTGGTGGTTGTCGGTATAGTCGCTCATATCCCTGTTATCGGAACCTTCGAGCCCTAACAGGCGTGCTGGACCTTCGATAGTACAAGTGATATCATTGTCCCCAAGCTTCACGATTGTGCCATTTTCGTCAACGATTTCTACAATGAGATGCGCCGTGGCACGGTCGCAGGAAAGAGTAGTGCGGTCTGCACTGACCCGAAGGGCATAAGGACGACCGGAAGATTGAATCGAATAGCTTGAAACAATATTTCCGTTGGTATCGCAACCTTCAGCTTTCAGTTCGCCTGCCTGATAGGGAATATCCCAGTAGATAATACCACTCTTTTCGTCATAGGGCTTCATGTCGCCTACTACTTTCCCGTTGAGCAACAGACGCGCTTGCGGTGCATTGGTATAGCAAACTACACGTATCTCCTGACCGGAATCATAGTTCCAGATGTCCCATGCATCGGGTGACAGGAAAGTGCGTTTGGAGTTCTTGAATCTGGCTTGTATGGGATAGGTACCGATATAAGTAACCGGCTTCTCACTCCACAGTGAAGCACGGAAATGTCCGCGAGGCTTGGGGAAGCTACCGAAATCGAGCAATCCGGTGTAGAGTCCTCGGGAAGGCCATGCTCCCGATTCACCAAGATAATCCGTACCTGTCCAGATAAACTGTCCGAAGATAAATTCTTTGTTCTTCACTGCATACCAGGCATCAAGGCCGGAACCGTTTTCACTGCCGTAGATGACACGTTTGGGATAAGTGGCATGATCTTCATCGTAGCGGTTTTCTGTATAGTTATATCCCACTACATCAACAGCATCGGGATATTCTGTTTCATTGGACATCACGACACCCGCCAGAGCTCCTGTTACAGGGCGAGAAGTATCGACAGCGCGTACGCGGGCTGCCAGACGTTTGGCTATCACTCCGATACGCATGGCGTCGGGTGCATCGGGCTTATAGCCGCCAAACATAGGTTGGTTGATTTGTGCTCCATCGAGAATAGGGTGGGAATAGGGATCGTTCGGATAATCTACTTCATTGCCGATACTCCACAGGAAGATGGAGGGATGATTGCGGTCACGGCGTACCATATCGGTGACATCCTGCTCTATCCATTCTTCAAAGAAGTCAAAGGAGCCATCAAAGCTCGGTTCACCTTTATTCCATCCTTTGATCCATTTACGTTTGGGGAATTCCCATTCATCAGAAGCTTCATCCATGACAAGCAGACCTAATTGGTCGCATAGGTCGTATACGACGGGAGCTTGCGGATTATGGCTCATACGGATGGCATTCACACCTATTTCTTTGAGATTATTCAGGCGGCGTTCCCATACTTCAGGCGGCACTACGGCGCCAAGTACACCGGCATCGTGGTGCAGACATACACCTTTGACTTTCATCCAATTGCCGTTAAGTGCGAATCCTTTATTAGGGTCAAAGTCCAGTGTGCGGAGTCCTACTTTGGTTTCACAGCCGTCAATTCGCTTTCCATTACTGAGTAATTCAGCTTTCAGTGTATAGAGGTAGGGATCATTCAGGTTCCAGCGGTGAGGCTTAGTTACTTTCAGTGTGAGGGTTTCTTTGGTGATACCTTCTTTCCCGTCGGAAACGCGAGTACGACGTTGTGCTACTTGCTTGCCCACAGCATCGTATAGTGTGGCCGAGAGTTCCAGTTTCTCACGGGTAGCTATATGTTTCTGTACTTCCATATCAACGGCTATGGTGGCCTGTCGGTCAGTCAGAGAAGTAGTATACCAGCCTGTGCCCCATTGTGCAAGATGTATTTCGGGTGCAGCAATAATCCATACGTCACGATATATGCCCGACCCTGTATACCAACGGGAATCAGCATAACGGCTATGGTCTACACGTACGCTCAATACATTGTCACCTTCTTTCAAATACGGGGTCATATCGTAAAGGAACGAGATGTAACCATTGGGGCGTTTACCAAGCAGGTGGCCGTTCAGATAAACTTCACTACGGTTGTATACTCCTTCGAAGTAGATGTAATGGCGTGCGGCATTGTCGGTGATGTTGAAATGCTTGCGATACCAGCCTATTCCACCCGGCAGGTAGCCTGTACAACTGGCCAGTGAGGGCGACAGTTGTCCTTCAATGGACCAGTCGTGCGGCAGCGTAAGTTTGCGCCATTGAGTGTCGTCGAAGGTGGGATTTGCGATGGTTGAGTCGTCAGTCAGCCGGAAGAGCCATCCGTCGTTGAACTTAGAGGCGTCACCGAATGAGACTTGTGCCTGAGCTGGGCAGGCTACCAGAAAGGCTGCCACGAGAACAGCCAGTGTAAGAGCATTTTTCATGGGGTTATGATTATTTAGATTCATTGTTGCAAATATAAGCGATATCGACCTCTCATGCCTGGCATAAATCATTCAGCTTAGGGGTATAAATCATGCAATACCTGGATTTGTGCATTCGGAATAGAGATTTTATTTCTATTTTTGGCTTGCAATAGAAAGCTGATATTATGAAAAGCAGATTTTTACTTTACTTCCTGTTACTGCCTGCACTTTTGTCGGCACAATCTTATGCTGTCCGGCAATTGGGAATTGAAAGGGGACTTTCCAACAACTATGTGATCAGTATAGCCCAGGATAAAGCAGGCTTCCTATGGTTTGCAACTGAGGAAGGTTTGAATAAATTCGATGGTACGCGCTTCATTACCTACTATAAGAATGAAACACCGAATGACTATGGTATCACAGGCAATGAGTTGAACTGCCTGCTTGATGATTCAGTAGATTCTATCCTTTGGATCGGAACACAACGGTCTGGTTTGAATGCTTACGACTATATGAACGATACATTTACATTCTATCGGCACGATGAGGCTTCACCGGAAAGTATCAGTACAGATGATGTAACGAATATAGTTGCCGCCGCCGATGGGAATCTATGGGTTACGACTTACTGGAAAGGGATAGAATACTTCGATAAAAAGACAGGCCGCTTTTCTCACTATAATACGGGGACTGTACCTGGATTGGTTAGCGATCATGTCTGGACAGTTGCCGATGGGGGCGATGGCAAGTTGTACGTAGGACATGTACACCATGGTTTCAGCATCCTCTCGATTAAAGATAAGAAGGTGAAGAACTTCGTTCATGATCCGAAAGATCGGAACAGCTTGCCGGGGAATGAAGTAAGATGCATATATAAGGATTTGAATAATAATATCTGGGTCGGCACAAACAAGGGATTGGCATTGTTTAACCCGCAGATGCAGAATTTTATTCGGTTTACTACAGATGGAAATCTTTCGCGTTACATCTATGATATCCGGCAACTTGATGGGAATAAACTATGGATAGCTATGGAATTTGGCGGAATAGCCATAATGGACTTGTCGCAGCGCCTGTTCCTGTTACCCGAACAGACTCAATTTAGTTATATCAAAGAAGGAGATGATGGATATAGCCTGTCCAATCCAAGTGTACGGTGTATTTTCCAGGATTCATTCAAGAATATTTGGGCAGGCATATGGGGTGGTGGCATAAACTTCCTTAGCTATGAGCCGCCACTGTTTAACGGTTATAATTATTCTTCGAATCAGAATTCAATGAATCGCTTGAATAATAAAATGGTAAGTAGTGTTTGTGTGGATGGGCAGGACAAATTGTGGATCGGAACGGATGGAGACGGAATCAATGTTTTTGATAAAGGTAAACGGATAGCCGTTTATCAGGAGAATACTGAAAATATGGGTGGAAATTCCGTATTGGCTTCATTGCGTGATTCGGAAGACAACTTGTGGTTTGGGTTGTTTATGGGTGGAGTGAGCTATTATGATACGAAGAGAAAGATATTCCACCGGAATTTTCTTAAAGAAATGGAGCATGAAGATATCCGTTCACTTTATGAAGATAATCAGCATATGCTATGGATCGGTACCAGTCGGGGTATTTATAAAGTGGATTTGGCGGATAAGAAGGTCGTAGGACATTATGAGTTTGAGAACAACTTGGTGCGGTGTGTTATGAAAGACTCCCGAGGTCGTCTGTGGGTTGGTTCTTTTGGAAGTGGATTAGGAATGGGCGATAGTGGGTTGCAGGATGTCAAGCTCTTCAATACTAAGAATCAATTTCCTTCTAATACAATCAACGCAATTTATGAAGACAGCAGGAATAATGTATGGATTGGAACAGGAGAAGGGCTGGTGTGTTTCTTCTCCCTGCCCGATTGGGAATATAAAGTCTATCGTCGTGAAGAGGGGCTGGCCAATACACATATACTTGCCATAACGGAAGATGCTGACAGTAATATTTGGGTGAGCACCAACAAGGGAATCAGTTGTTTTTTGCGGGATAAAGGCGTTTTCAATAACTATGACCATTGGGATAACGTACCGATGGGAAACTTTATGAGTGGCAGTGTAGCCAAGGACCAGGATGGGGAGATTTATTTCGGTTCTGTCAATGGACTGTGCCATTTTAATCCGGATTTTGTTTTGGCAAAGCGTGAAGCTCCTGCAGCGGTTATCACAGAAATGAAGATATTTGCCCCTTTAGGGAATGCGGGAAGTAATGAAGAAGTGGTAAACATTAGCGGGCAGTCGAAAGTAAAGTTGAATTATATGCAGAATAGCTTCAATATTACTTTTAATATACAGAACTATGCACTCGTCAACCAAATAGAATATGCCTATATGCTGAAGGGGCTCGAAGATGCGTGGTATACAGTAACGGACCCTAATAGCGTTACTTTCCGTAACATACCTCCCGGTGACTATCATTTTCTGGTGAAAACCCGTATCCGGAATCAGGAATGGTCGGATGAGGTTACAACGCTGGATATCCATATTGTTCCTCCTTTGTGGTTGACTTGGTGGGCGAAATGCTGCTATGTATTACTGAGTGGAGCTATTCTGTTCCTTATTTTCTATGCTTACAAGAAGAAGCTCGATATGGAGGTCCTGTACGATCTGGAAAAGAAGAATCATGTGCAGGAGCAAGAACTGAACCAGGAACGTTTACGTTTCTATACCAATATTACACATGAGCTGCGTACGCCGCTGACTTTGATATTGGGACCGCTGGAAGATATGCAGAAGGTTAATTCGCTTTCTAATAAAGATGCCCAGAAGATATCGGTTATTCACCAGAGTGCGATACGGTTATTGAACCTGATCAATCAGATACTGGAATTCAGGAAGACGGAAACACAGAACAAGAAGTTGTGTGTGGCCCATGATAATATAGCCAATCTGGTGTATGAAATAGGGCTTAAATATAAAGAACTGAATCGTAAGCCGGATATTGAATTCCATATCGAACTTGAGAAAGAGGATATGCCTTTGTACTTTGATAAAGAGGTAGTGACTATTATTCTGGATAATTTGATTTCAAATGCCATTAAATATACTGAGAAAGGCTCTATCAGTTTGGGGTTGCACAATGTAGTGCGGAATAATATCAATTATACCGAGATAAAAGTAGGTGATACAGGCTTTGGCATTACTCCTGAGGCATTACCCAATATTTTCAACCGTTATTATCAGGAGGGAGGCGATCATCAGGCTTCGGGTACAGGTATCGGTTTGGCGCTGGTGAAGAATCTGGTGGCGTTGCACGAGGGAGAGATAAGGGTAGAGAGTACTTTGGGCGCAGGCAGTACTTTCTATATCTGCTTATTGACGGACAATACTTATCCTCACGTATTGCATGCCGATTCGCCGGAAAGAACTGTGGATGAAAAGGAAGAAAAAGAGGAAGTGCCGGAGTCTGTTTCCAGTGGAAAGCGTATTTTGTTGATAGTGGAAGATAATCAGGATATCTGCAATTACATTGTTGAGTCTTTCTCTGATGATTTTGAAGTAAAGACAGCGGCGAATGGCGAACAGGGAATGGAGCAGGCTTTAAGCTGTATTCCCGATATCATTGTAAGCGATATCATGATGCCTGTAATGAACGGAATAAGAATGTGTAAAATGCTGAAGGAAGATGTGCGTACCAGTCATATACCCGTTATCCTGTTGACAGCTAAGGACTCTTTGCAGGATAAGGAAGAAGGCTATCAGGTAGGAGCTGATTCTTATCTGACGAAGCCTTTTAGTGCCACTCTTCTGCACAGCCGTATTCATAATCTGCTTGAGTCGCGCAAGCGGCTGACGGAGCGTTTTAGTACCGGCACTCTACATCATAATATGGATGATAAGCGTGCTTTATTGGCAGAATCCCTGAATAAACTGGATAATGAGTTTATCGAGAAGATAAACCAGCTGATAGAAGCCCGTTTGTCATCCGAGAAGATAGATATCGGTTATCTGGCTGATAATATGTGTATGAGTAAATCTACACTTTACCGGAAGATGAAAGCACTGACGGGATTGTCTACCAATGAATATGTCCGTAAGATAAAGATGCAGTATGCCGAAAGATTGCTACTGGAAGGAAGATATAATGTTTCGGAAATTGCTTTCAAAGTGGGGCTAAACAGTGTGGTGTATTTCCGGCAGTGTTTTAAGGAGGAGTTCGGGGTGTTGCCTTCGGAGTATCTGAAACAATCTTAGGAGTTCTTGCCAATTGGGTGGCAAGAACTCCTTTACGTTAAATGGCGTGATCGGAACCTACATCCACACCATGCCAAGCTTTTAATGCCGTCCAGTCAACAGGGGGATTAGTCCAAAAAGCATCCATTTCAGGTAAACCGAGGGGTAGGAAAGCGGCCATACAAAGATAGATACTGCCAGTATTGATGTACTCCTCACCCATGTTTATTTGGCTTCCTGCATAACCTACACGGAGCCAGCCGTTAGTATCAAACGTATGAGGTTGGTTGAACTGACGTTGCATGACTGCAGTCAATGCACAGCGTACTTGAGCCGGATTAATCTCGGCAGGTAGTAAATGGAGTAAGGCTGCATCGGCCAAGGCATGGAATGAGCCTAAACGGTAGGCAATGGAACGGCCTATTACGGGATAGCTGCCTTCGGGAGAAATCATGCGTTCCAGTTGTTGTGCGAAGTGTCCGTGACGTCTTTGTTGTTGAGGCAGAAAGTTAGCTTCTTGTAGTCCGTGTTTTTGCATAACAGCCAGGACTTCTGTCAGCATGGGATGGATAACAAGACTATTGTAGTAGTCGAGATGGAAGTACTTTCCGTCACCGTACCAAGCATCCCCTTTGTACCACTCATCACGAAAACGGCGCACTCCACAGTTTAGCCGTTCGGCATCATAGTCACCTGTAAACTCTAATAGTGCAGTCTCAATGATGCTGGCAAAGAGTAACCAATTGCTTTCAAAAGGTTTGATGCTACGTGATTTTTTCCACTCATTCACCAGCCATTCTTGTGTCTGTTTGTCCAGACGATTCCAAATCTGTGTAGGGGCACGTAATATGCCTTCGGCCAAGAATGCTGCGTCTACCAGTGGTTGAGGGAAACGATTGTCAAATACTAAGTAGTCTGCAGACTGTGGATTAACGGCATTTTTTAGCCCTTTCACTACCAGGTTAATGAAATGTGCTCGTAATTGACCTTCCTCAGTATTATCCGGTCCCAATTCCAGCCATGGGGCAATACCACAGATAGTACGTCCCACAGCCTCCAGATAAGAAACTTCCCGGCGCAATGGCTCCAGAGAGAGTGATTCGAAGGGCATATTTTGTTTCAGCGTACCGGCAGCCAGATTCTCCAATACCGGTGCAGCAATGCGAGTCATTGTTTGTACCCAGACACGACGGTCGGTCTTTCCGTCTCCTTTCGACAGTAATTTCTTTAGTCGCATTAAAGCTTCCACATAGTAATAGTCTCCGTAAGTCAAGGGTACGTCCACTTCGGATTTGGCTTTCAGATGCCCTACGCTGTGTTTGATAATGAATCCACCTATTTCTCCTTCCTCAGCAAGATAATCTGCTGATGAAAGTGTACGCAGTTGGTCTTCGGCGAAAGCCAGCCACTCAGCAGCTTTGTCACTGGGATCAAGTTGGCTCAATTCGATAAGTGCTGATGCCATAACCGCTGCAGCTGAAGCGTCACGCTTAGCTTTAGGAATATCGGGTGCATCATAGTCCCAGTAGGGCACTTTATCTTTTGGCATACGAGGATGCCGTAGCAGAAAATCGGCGATGTGACACGCTTGTTCCAGATATTGGCGGTTCAGTGTTTCACGATACATCATGGTGTAGCCATAAAGTCCCCAAGCTTGCCCGCGCGACCATGAACTTTCGTCAGCCCAGCCTTGTGCTGTGTTTTTGGCATGTGGTTGCCCACTGATGGTGTCGTAGGAAACTACATGATAGGTGCTGTAATCCGGACGAAAATGATTCTTCATGGTGGTCTGTGCATGCTGTTCTGCTATGCGTATATAATGGCGGTCGGAGAACTCGCGGGTCATAAAGCAGAGCATCTCCAGATTCATCATGTTGTCGATGATAACGGGGTATTGCCAGTGACCGCCACTTTCCCACGATTTTATGACACCTAACTTAGGGTTCCAACGGGTCAATAAACTTTGTGTACCCTCGTTGATAACATCCAGATAGTGTTTGTTGCCCGTCAAGCGATAACCTTGTCCGAAGCTGCAATAGAGCATGAACCCAAGGTCATGTGTAACAGTCATCTTCTTGGCTGGTTCCACACGGTCGGTCATCATTTCAGCGTATCGACGAAGTTGTTTATCGCCATTATTTTCATAGAGTTGCCACAGTACGCCGGGGAAGAACCCCGACACCCAGTGGTCATAGTGAATAGTCTGTACAGAGCCTTTTTCATAGGTACGTGGTAGTATACCCGACTGGCTTTCCAGTGTTTTGGCCAGTAGGAGTGACTGGCTGGTTGCCCGGTTTAATCCACGCTCTATCATTTGCTCAAGCGACTCGTTATTTTGATTTGTAGCGCCTACGTTCAGTGTAATCAATGAGAGGGCCAGGGGAAATATCTTCTTTATAATTGATTTCATGTTTTTATAGAAAGAATTAATTGTTTTTACTCTGTTTTTTCCTCGTCAGCTACGGCATCCTGCCAGTTATCCCATATCTGAATGGAAGTATTGTAACCGTCGTAACCGTAGTTCTGTGCCAATTCGGCCTTGTTATTGGCAGTTATAGCCGAGTTGGGAACAGGCCAAAAGAGATTACGTTTATCTATCGTGTAATTCAAGGCTGTTGCATTGCCGGAAGCAATAGTATAACCACGGTTGTAGATGGAGTATTTCACGCATCGTTGGTACCAATAGCTACCACCTGTAAGGGTAGTACCGCTCTGCTTATCCCAATCGGTGCCATAGGTATTGCCCCATTCATCAGGCACACCGCTTTTGGCAAGGCACATGGAGATACGAGTTAGTTCAACTTTGCGGAATTCTTCAAGGAATAGTTCACGAGCACGTTCGTTGGCAATATCACCAATATTGACTGTGGTGTACATTTGTTTAGCATTGGCACGACGGCGAATGATATTCACATCTTCGGCAGCCTCATCAGCACGACCTTGGTAGAGCTTTGCCTCAGCGCGAAGCAGATATGTCTCAGCCAAACGGAACTGGTATAAATTACCATTACTTCCACTACGCGCACCTTGCCATTCATTTGCACTTGGGTTGGCATCAGAAACAGCATCGTTGTAGAAAACCTTATACAGAGGATGATCGAACCAACTACGGATAGTATCGGGGCAGAGCAATGCATTGGTTTCCGGGTGATAGAGCCGGTAGTGCTTGCCATACCATTCGGGTGAATCAGGATTGTTATAGGTAAGATCGGTCATGTTCACCCAATTGCCTACCTCACTATTGTGGCGTAAGTCCTGACGATCCATTTCACCGTTCACTACCCATAAACCATTCTGCGCGAAGTTGCTCAGGCGCATGGTGGCAATGCCACGTCCTAAAACTTCAACCCAAGAAGCGGTAGGGTCGTAGGTAGATGCATTACGGGCCGGGCGCAATCCGGCAGACTTACCGGAGGGGTCAACCAAGCCGCCATTGTTCCAGAAGGGACCGAAGATACGCATGGCGGTAAAGGCCACGAGCGCTTGTGTGGACATGTTTGGAATGCCTAATATACACTCTTTGTTGAAGCTGCCAATTTTATTCTCGGCACGGTGGAGATCCCAAATGACGTTACGCGTAATTTTCCATGTCTCCGAGTTACCACCAGGATTGTTTGTACCAAAAGGTTCTGTCATCAAGGCAAGACCATGGTTATTAATAAGGTCGGTAGCCATTTGCTCGGCTTTACTGTATTCACCTACAGCAAGATAACACTTGATGAGTAGTTGCATGCAGGCCTCTTGGTTCACCATACCATAATAGGTCATGTCTTTTTGGGAGGAGACGTATTTCACGGCAAATTCCAGGTCATGAACCAGCATTTGCAAAATGGCTTCCTTTTTGGTTGACTTATAGTTTTGTTTAGGTACATCAATAATTCTTGTTACCAGTGGCAGGTCGCCGAACCAAAAGACAAGGTTATAGTACTTGATGGCACGGTGGAAGTAAGCGCGTCCCTTGTAGGCATTCTTGACTTCATCACCCAGTGTCTCTACTTTGTCAATATAAGAAAGTACGGTGTTGGCATACTTGATACCATTGAAACTCTCGTTCCAAAGTGTCATAATGTGGTTACCGTCGCCGTTGTCCAGCAAGCCGGAAGTTGGTTGAATCTTGGTGGCGAGATCATCCTGTAAATCAGTAGCGGTAGCATCAGTCTTTCCATAGATACCAATATCGGAGAAAATATAGTCTGATGCAATAGGGGCATTATTGGTATTGCCGGAGGTGTACATGTAACGAAGATGGCGATCACATACGGCTAAAGCAGCTTGCAGGCCGGATTCCGTACTATATGTGGCTGAGGGTTCATAGAACGATAGCGGATCTTGTCCGAGGTAGTTGTCTGAACACCCTATCAGCATGGCAACTGAAGCTATGCTGAAAATGCTTTTACAGAGATTTTTATTCAGATGTTTCATAATGTTTTCTTGTTTTTAGAATGTAAAATTAAAGCCCAAGTTATAGGTACGGGTAGCTAAACCACCGGTTTCGATGTCACCGAACTCCCATGTTTTGCTGCCGCCAAAGACAGCTACATTGCGTACGGAAGCAGTAATACGAACACGGTCAATGAGAGCTTTTTTAGTCCAGTAGGCTGGCAGGGTGTAACCCAGGGTGATGTTGTCCAAACGAACAAACGAGCGATTATAGACTTTGACGGGATCGGATGCACCCGATGGGCCTGCCGCATTAAGTCGTACATAATTGTTGGAGGAATTTTCCGGTAGCCAATAGCCTTGAATATACTGGTTATAACCACGTGTCATACAGTCAGCGGTATTAGCTTTATTCAGATAATAGGTAGAGGTACTCTTATGGCCCATATAGCTGTAGAGTGAGAACGAAATGTCGAAATCTTTCCAGAGGGTAAAGTCGTTACGCAGGTTCCAGTAAATGGGAGCGGTTTTGCGACCTTGGAATACCTTATCCTTATCGTTATACACGGGGATACGGGTACCGTCTGCATTGATTATGTCATCCTCCGTATAGGTGTTGGCAACCTTCGGATCACCGGGTACTTGGTTGACCAGTGCTGCCTCACCGGCTTCATCCACCTGCCATGTGCCGATGACTTTGAAGTTCCAAATCTCATCTACAGGTTTACCTATAAACCAACCGTTGGAAGAGTCATCATTTTCCACACCGTTCTCGTTGTAGTCGTAATAAAGATGCTTGATCTTGTTACTGTTGTAGGAGAAGTTTAGTGTGGTAGTCCAGCGAAAGTCTTTTGTATCAAAGTTGACAGAGTTCAACATAAGTTCCATACCAGTATTTTGTACTTCACCGAGATTGGTATAAATGGAACTGAAACCTGAAAAGTTTGGTAAACGCTGTGCCATAATCATATCGTGAGTCTTCTTGATATAATAGTCGATGCTACCACTTAAACGATTGCCTAAAATGGCGAAGTCCAGTCCAATGTTGTAGGCTTCGGTTTTTTCCCATTGTAAGTTAGGGTTAGCCAGTCGGTCCATCATAAGATACTTCATGTCAGTGGCCAGTGAACCGTCAGCCTTGAGATAATCCATTGTGGCACCGGCTCCGGCAGTCAGATTGGCCAGTGAGAGATAGGTATTATCCAGCGAGCGATTGCCGTTCTGTCCCCATGAGAGACGAAGTTTTCCATTGTCCAGCCAGGGGATATTAACAAACTTCTCATTGCTGAAAGTCCATGCTACGGAAAATGAAGGGAAGGTAGCCCAGGGGTTAGATGATCCAAAGGCTGAGTAACCGTCGCGGCGGACAGTCCCGGTGAACATATATCGGTCATCGTAACTGTAAAAGAGGCGTCCCAGATAAGCTGCGGCCGTTTCATGTGTATCATTAGTGCTGAATTTGCTGTCCTCTTTTGAGGCATTCTGCGTATTATGGAAACCCAGTGCATCAGAAGGCAGGATATTGCGTGCTTCAACGTTGTCCGACCAATAACGGCGTTCTTCGGCCTCTTGCGCCAAAGTCACCATGACATGGTGCTTGTCGGCAAAGGTGTAGTCCCAATTAATGGTGTTGTTGAGCGAGTAGTCGAAATTCTTGCCCCATCCACGGTTTACACCTTTCGTCTTGGCATCACTGTTAGGTAGTTCGTTGGACATAAAGTAGCGGTCGTAGAAGAACTGATAACGTGGAGCGATGTTGAAGTCGTACGTTATGTTGAAAGGGAGCTTCACCTTGGCGTTGAAGATGGTATTGAATACGGTATATCCTTTCTCCAAGTCATAATATTGGTTGTCGAAGAAATAGTTGTATCCATAATGGAGGTTACTGTCCATGGGGTACTGTTTATAGCTGCCATCCTCGTTATAGAGCGAAGCAAACGGACTGAGACGTAGCATAGTGACATAAGAATAGGGATCTTGCTCGGTGTCAAGGTCAATGGCCAGCCCTCCGTCCGAGCGATCCTGGAAGTTGATATTGGCACCTATTTCCAACCAGTCAGTCACTTTACCGTTGATCTTCACATTAGAGCGGAAGGACTTGTAGTCATCGCCTGTCGTAACACCTTCGTTGCGCAAGTAACCAAAAGAAAGATAATAATTGACGCGGTCGGTAGCCCCACTAATACTGGCATTATAGTCCTGGCGCATACCGGTGCGGAAGACCACATCCTCCCAGTCTGTCACACGACCTGTCAGAAAGCCCTCATACGCATCTTTGGAGTAGTTATACATATTCATACGTTTGGCGTAAATACTTTCCAGAGACTCACCATCGGTATTAGTGGTATAGGCAGCCCACTGGTCTGTTGTTATGCCATATTGCGAAAGGTTATTAGGGTTGTCATAATAACCTATACCCAAGTTACCTTTAGCATAATATGTGTAATTACCATTTGCATCGAAGCCAAGAGTAGCAGTTTTGTAGTAGTCCTCGCGATATTTCAAGTAACCTGCTGCATTATAGACTTTGCGGAAATTACTCTTGGTGTCGAGACCAAAGTTGGCGGAAACATTGATTGTGGGTTTACCTTGCTTACCTTTCTTGGTAGTGATAATAATGACCCCACTGGCGGCTTTCGCACCATAAATGGCAGCAGAAGAGGCATCTTTGAGGACATCAATCTGACCGATGTCGTCGGGGTTAATTTCAGATAATTCACCATAAAATACCATGCCATCCAGCACAATGAGCGGTGTGTTGTGATTGCCATCGGTATAGACGGAGTTCTGACCGCGCAGTTGCATAGTACCACCTCCTTTGGCTGATGCATCATATCCTACTTGCAGACCGGCTGTTCCACGTAATAGGTCTTGTACATTGCTGGGATTACTGTCGGCAATCTTGGTAGGATTGATCTGTACCACGGAGCCAGTCAGATCTTTCTTACGCATAGATCCGTAACCTACCACCACAACTTCCTCCAGCATTTCGGTATCTTCTGTCAAAGTCACATTGATAATATTCTTGTCTGTTACTTTGATTTCTTGTGTCTGATAGCCTACATAAGAGATGACTATTATGCCATCTTCCGGTACATCTTTTAAAATGAAGTTACCGTCAATATCGGTAATGACACCGTTTGTCGTTCCTTTGACCACAACACTGGCACCAATGACCGATTCCCCTGTAGAATCTACTACTTTACCTATTACTTGTTTTGTGGCTACTTGTACACTGCTCATGGTATGGATATCGGCAGCGTGGACTTCTAACGGACTTCCACCCCACAAGGCAGAAACCATTACCATCGAGAATAGAATAGTCCTCTTTGGGATTTTCTTCACATAACTTTTCATATTCTTAAATTTATGGGTTAATACAGCGGCAAAGATGTACGTTTTACACTTAATGGAAGTACTCAAAATATTCATTCTGTGATTAAATTGGGTACATGAACAAATTGTATTACCTGAATGAACAAATTGTACCCAATCCTCACAGATAAAGGGTAAAGGATTGTAGATGAACAAAATAATATTTTATTAATTTTGCACTATAAAGTGAACCTTACGTAATGTTATTCAAAATAATCTTTTAATATGAAGAAACACCATTCTTGTATTACCCTTACTTTATCAGCATTTCTTTGCTTCATTTTTCACTCGGTTCTATATGGACAGCAGATTATCTGTAAGCCTATGCCCTTTTTGGATGACTTGTCGCTCAATTCCATATTTACACTTTATCAAGATGAGTCAGGGTATATTTGGATAGGAACATCAGACGGTGTTACTCGTTATGATGGCTATTCACTACAACGATTCTCTAATAATTTTAAGCAGCCTGCACTGCTGACGAATAACGATATACGCTGCTTTACAGAGGATGATTACTATATTTGGGCTGGTACTACAGAGGGAATTACGCTTATTGACAAGCAGAATTTCCATACTCTTCCTTTTCCGGATTCAAAGGTACAAGGAGAAGTGGTACGTGACCTTTTTCGTGATCACCAGGGACGTATTTGGGTAGGTGGCGGAAGTATCATTTATCGTTGTAATTCCATGCAAGGAGTGGAAATGAGTTATACTTTGCCATGTCGTTCGAATACTTTTTTTGAAGATAGTGAACAGCAGTTATGGGTGGTAGGAACAGAGGGCTATATATTGTACTATGATGAGCAAGCCGACCGTTTTATTAGCTTGCCCCGATGTGGTAGTAGCAATATCTATCGTATGATACAAGATCATGAGGGACGATATTGGTTAGTGACCTGGGGTGATGGTTTATGGAGTTTCAATCCACAATCTACTGATAAAGCCTCCATGTTCCAAGAACAACCTATTATTAATCCCGTCAGAGGATTACCGGAGAAAGTATTTTATGACATTATGCAAGATGATACCTATGGTTATTTTTGGGCGCTATCTCACTTTCGTCTTTACATTTTACGAGTCAATGAACGTGGAGAGTTAGAAGAGGTAAAAGATGGGGGACTTTTGCAAAGTAATCAGCCTATCGATCCTTATAAGACATATAGTAAAATTATTAAAGATCGCGCTGGTAGCCTTTGGATTGGAGCTTTTGATCAAGGATACACTATCTGCTTTGAACAAAAAGAGGTAGAGAACTTTGTTATCAAGGATATGAATAAGATACTGGGGCTGGATCCCAATATCATCTATCTGAATAAGGATGCGCAGGGGATTATTTGGTTTGATCAAGCACGGTTCGGCCTCAGTCTTTATGACGAGCGGACAGGGCGGGCTACCTATGGTATAGTCAAGAACAGCTCACTTTATAATATTGATGTACGTGCCATTTTGCCTTCGCGAGATGGTTCGTTCATGTGGCTGGGTGGGCGTGAGGCTTATAGCAACAAAGTATGGCGTGCTACGGAACAAGATATGAATATTTCTTTGCTCGAAGAGATAGACTTGAATCAACAGATAGAAGATGCAGGTGAGCTGGTGCAAATAGCGGAGGATACAGCAGGCAATCTCTATGTAGCCACCACTAATCACCTCTTGTATCGTCCGGCAGGAGCTAAAGAGATGAGGTCGCTTCCTTATCCCCTCAGGTATATTGTAGATATGAGTATGAATGTGGAGGGTGACATTTTTGTCTGCTGCAAAGAAAAAGTCTATTGGGTGAAAGATGAGGATTTAAAGAAAAAGAGTGATGGGTTGAACTTCGACTTACAGCCCCAATTATTGGCGGGTGAGAAACTCAAATCCTCTTGTATCGATTGTAACGGGCAACTTTGGATAGCTACCACATTAGGCCGTTTGCTGCTACTCAACCCTACTGATGGACAGGTAACGGATCAAACTGAGGCATCCGGCCTTACGGGAGATGATATTCTGAAAATTCTCTCTGACGGGAAAGAATGGCTATACGTGGTTTGTAGTAAATACATTGTCCGGCGTCATTTGGAAGGTATATATGAAAATTTTGTCTATTCTGTCAAGGATGCCAATATATTCATCACTTCTTTCCGTTATGGTGCAGCTTTTGTCGATGCTGACGGCTTTCTCTATGCCGGAGGGCACAAGGGATTCATTAAAATCAATGGAAGTAGCCAACAACAAGAAAAAGCGGCTCTGAAAGTTTGTATTACGGATATTAAGGCAGCGGGCCATTCTTTGCTTTTTGAACCTGTAACGGAAAACTCATGTAAAGAGGTCAGTATTCTGCCAAATCAGAGGAATATCGAAATTCATTTTAGTTCCTTCCAGTACAAAGCACTTCATCGTGTGAAATACGCTTATCGTCTGGATGGGATGGACCGTGAGTGGACTATTGTTGAGGGGGGCAAGAATATTGCTTTCTACAATCAATTGAGTAAAGGACATTATACCTTTCGCGTCAAGTCGACCGATGCTTCTGGGCGTTGGGTGGATAATGAACAGACACTTACACTCGTACGCCTACCGGCTTGGTATGAGACATGGGTAGCCTATACAATCTATACTCTATTTGTATTGTTTCTCATTGTTATAGCTTCCCGTGCTTATTCCCGTAATTTGCAAGTGCGCAACCGGATACGGCTACAGAAAGAATTGGCGCAAATAAAGATTAACTACTTTACAAGTATTTCGCACGAGCTGCTCACGCCGTTGACTGTCATTTCCTGTGCCAGTGATGCCTTGAGAATGGGACGACTTGACGAAGACAACCAAATAGGTATTTTACAAAGTAATGTCAGTCGCTTAAAGAGGCTGATACAGCAGGTTCTTGACTTCTGGAAGATGGAAAATAGCAAGATGAAACTCTGTGTCAAAAATGTAAATATCTCCACTACGATACAAGGTATTGTAGCAGGTAACTTCCAAGTGTTGGCTCATAGAAAAGGTATTCGGCTTATCACACAGATTGAAGAGGGTATCTATGGCTATCTGGATTGTGACAAGTTGGACAAGATTCTTTTCAATTTACTTTCCAACGCAATCAAGTACACGCCGGAAGGCAAACGGGTGCATCTCATTGTAGAAACAACATTTGATCAAGGAGCAAACCGGCGTCTTAACATCCGTATAGCCGACGAGGGTATAGGTATAGAGCCTGATGAGTTGCCGAAAATCTTCACCAAATTCTATAATCATCCTAACCGGGAAGGATATGAGTCCAACGGCATCGGATTGGCTCTGACAAAGGAATTGGTCATTCTTCACCATGGCTCTATAGAGGTGAAAAGTGATCCAGGTAGAGGGAGTATATTCCAAGTAGAATTACCTATTGTTCCGGAGGCTTATTTGCCCGAAGAGCGTAGTGGAAATGCTGTGATTGACGGGCAACGGCCTGCCAAACTTGAGGTTCATACAGCTCATTCCGATGAATCTACCCAGCTTACGGCAGTGGTAAAGCCTACCGTACTTTTCATTGATGACAATACCGATTTGCTGGAACTGATGAACAGCCTTTTCAGTGAGCAGCAGAAAGTACTGACTGCGACCAGCGGAGAAGAAGGCATAGCTATGCTCGGTATTTATAGTGTGGATATAATTGTCTGTGACCTGATGATGCCTGGAATAAGTGGGACGCAACTTTGCGAAGCGGTCAAGCAAAATCCACAAACGGGACATATTCCTATCATCATGCTTACTGCTAAGCATAGTGCTGAGGATCGTATAGAAAGCTATCGTATGGGAGCAGATAGTTATATCACTAAGCCTTTTGATATGAAAGTGTTGCAGGCTCGTATTGACAATCTGCTACAAGTGTGCAAACAGAGGAGGGAAGCTTTCCAAGCTGATACGGAAATGAGCCTGCAAGGGATAGATTATCCAACCCCTGACAAAGAGTTTCTTCAACAAGCCATCCATTGTGTGGAACAGCATGTTCAGGATTCGGACTTTGATATTGTACAAATGGCCTCAGAACTCTGTATGTCACGTTCTACATTAAGCCGTAAGCTGAAGGTATTGACAGGTTTAACGCCTCTTGATTTTGTACGCAATATTAAGTTGAAACATGCCTGTACCTTGCTGAAAACACGGATGGGTGTGGCTGAGGTTGCTTATTCCATCGGACTGTCCTCGCCCAAATACTTTTCCAAGTGTTTCAAGGAGGCTTTCGGGTTGACTCCCTCAGACTATCAGGCACAATCTTTTGCAGATACTGATACACAAGAAAAGGGCAGTTAGTTATTATCGTATGGAAGAGTTCTTGCCAACTAACTGGCAAAACTTTGCCTCTTAATTGGCAACGCCTTGCCATCGAACTGGCAAAGTCTTGCCACTTAGTTGGCAAGAATACATCTATATATTGGGCTACCATTCATAGTCCTCAACGTATCCATCAAACTCTTGTGTTCCTGTAATTCCACACTTCTTGAGTATATCCAGTATGCTTTTTTGTTCGAGGGGACTAAGGAGGCGTTCGCCTTTACGAATACGATAATACGTTCGTTGGCTAAACCGGTTTATTAAAAGAGAGGTAACCGGTTTCATTTGCTTGTGCGGGAGGTTTTCCAGAATATTCATAAAACCTTTGGCATATCGCACCTTGGTACTGGAACGATAGTGGGGGCAATTATCTCCCAGTGTGGCCTGGTGTTTGGGGCTGATAATTACCCAAAACTGAATGTCATCTGAGATTTCCTGTTCCACCAGCTGCCTTAGACAAGTGGATGCCTTGGGACACTGACGGTTGAGGCATAGGGGATAATTATGAGGTATTTCTGAAAAGTGATGTTCTTCTTTCATGACTGTAAGTTGTTTGTTCCTTAGTGTGTCTGTTTGTGTATAATGAGTGCTAAGGGAGGCTGCAAAAGTAGTTATTTTATTCTGAATAATACGTTATGTGTTTAAGAGATTTATTATATCATTGAAGAACCTACCTATCTTTTACAGGGAAGATAAGCAGGTTCTTCAATGGGTTCTTATTTCAAAAAATTATTTCTCTTCGAATGTATTGAAAGAGTGCGGTTGAAGTTCAATGTTTAGGTAACGATTCCCCAACTTCACGGTTACTTTTTTAGCTTTATCATTAAAGTTTCCGGCTATCACTACCTTTTTCTTTTCTGGAGTTTCCACTACCAAGACCGGTGTTCTTCCTTCTGTTGAAGGCTTGTAGGCTATTACACGTGAACCGGGTGTTACGAACTGGCTATAATGTCTTACAGCATAATACTCCGGTGTAAGAGTTGCCGTACGGGATTTTGAATCAACATGTATCAAAGCATTTTGTTTCCAACCCCATGGACTTTCACCGTTATCGCAAAGCGTATTGTTCCAGAAGGTGTACTCTTCGCAGCCATTACCCAGGTAGTGGTTAATCAGATGGAAGGTGTGTTCGCCCGCTCTCCAGTCGAAGGTGCCCCCACCGCATTCGCTTTCTGTCTGCATATACTTGTACTGGGGGTATTTGGCACGTATTTTAGGCAGTATCTGTCCTCCTTCCCACTGAAAGCCAACTCCCTGAACGCTTTGCGGCATGCGTGGATCGGAAAGTATTTCATCAACATAATCATAGCGGTTGGTATTGAAAGTACCAAGGTAGAGAGCTACTTCCGGATGATGTTTCTTTAATGTGGGCGCCAGATACTCTACGTTGAAACGTACGGTACCCTCAGCTGTCCAGGCACAACCGGGATACGGGGTATAACTGTATGCTTCATTCTGATACATGATCATATCGATGGGAATTCCTTGTTCTTTATAAGCATCAATGAACTTACAGAAGAAGTTGGCATAAGTTTGCAGGTAGCGCGGGTCCTGAATCATGTAGTCATTCACTGCGAGTTGTCGGGGGAAAACATCGCCGCGTTTCTCCGTGTTGTCTTCATAGAGTACTACATCAGACAGGGGCGACATCTTATTAGTCCTGTCACTGCGAACCGGATAGTCATTGTTAACCTTCATCCAACTGGGAGGTGACCAGGGAGACATCCAGAAAGTCATATCCGGATTATACTTTTGCGCTGCACGGACAAAGGGGATAATAGCCAGTTTATCACGGTTGATATTGAAATACTTCAGTTGGAAGTCGCCTGATACTTCGTCGCAGCTATACCAGTCGCGGGCATAGTCATTGGCATTCATCGAAATACGGCCTCTGTTGAAACGAAGTTCTCCTTCAGGGGAAAACATTTTCTTCAACAGATCGTCCTGTTCATCACGGGTGAGCATGTTCAAGGCATCCCAGCACAGTTCGTTGAAGGTGGTTCCCCATGCTTTGAATGTGGTGCCTTCTTCCGTTCCGCTAATATCTAAAAGCGGGGTTTGGCCAGTGCTCGATTGTAATTTTACTTTTGACTGTTTCCAAGTGTCGCCTTCGGTACTGCTGACCCAAGTGTAGGATTGCGCAAATGAATTTGGTAGAGATACGGTCATTAGGCATCCAGTCAGAATAATACTTTTTAAATTTCTTCTCATAACTATCGTTTTTATATAATTAATATTGGTTTTCGTGATTATCATTTCTTTTTTATAACAGGAACCCCTTCGGAAGTCATAATGATACGTTTCAATGTTTTGTCTTTGTTGTAATATAAATGGTCTATACAGACAGAACGGCTTGCTCCACCACCACCGGGTAATGCACCGTTATGATATATAAAATACCAGTTACCTTTGTATTCAATAATGGCTTGATGGTTGGTGGTGCTATTGCCGGCTACTTCATTCAAAAGACCTTTGTATTCCCATGGTCCTTCTATATTATCAGCCATGGCATAGGCTATTTTTTCGGGAAAATCAGTGGCATAAGTCAGGTAGTACTTGCCTTTGTATTTATGTACCCATGGGGCTTCGGTAAAGCTGAAGCCATTAAATTTAAGCTGCTTGATTTCACCATCTATTTCTATCATATTGTCTTTCAGTTTTGCATAGTAACATTCCCGGTTTCCCCAGAAAATCCATGCTTGTCCATCATCTTCAATATATATGGCAGGGTCTATGCAGGCCCAGCCATGTGTCGAAGCAAAACAATCTTCTCTTGTCAATAAAGGTTTGCCTAAGGCATCTTTGTAGGGGCCTTGGGGGCGATGGCTTACAGCTACGCCGATACCTGAACCGTTTGTACTGATGTACCAGTAATAAAGACCGTTTTTCTCGACTACATGCGAGGCATAAGCGTTCTTGCTGCGATCCCAGGATAGGTCGCTTATCCGTAGAGGAATAGGATATTCGGTCCAATTCTTCATATCGGTAGTTGAAAACACACACCAGTTTTTCAGATTGTATCTTGGTGAATCAGGTCCTCCATCCTGTCCGGTAAAAAGCCAAAGTGTATCCTTCACTACCAATGCAGCCGGATCGGCTGTAAATTTATGGGTGATGATGGGGTTGCCATCGGACTTAAAACTATAAATGCTATCCATTTGGGTAGATAAAGGAGTACCGCCCCATTTTTTATTCAGGCGGATGGCTTCTTTGCGGGTTATACCGATAACAGAACCGTGACGCGGATGGAAGTCCTTGCTAAATGATTCGGGTGTTTTGGTAAAGTTATAGAGGTCCGTACTGCGTTGGAATTCATAGCGGCCACTACTGTACAAGTCATACATAAGGATATATTCTTCCGAATTATTTAGTTTGAATATGCTGGAACCTTCTACATGGGTACGGGTACCGGCATAAGCGTCAAGGTATATAAGATCTTCTGTCCATGGACCATGTAATGATTTGCTTGTAGCTTGCTGAATGCCATTGATGACCTCCTCTCCTTGCTCATTCTTGGTATTACCTTTATAGAAAAGATGATACATTCCGTCTTTAAAGATAATATCACCGTCAATTGCTCCGTATTTGGTACTGAACATAAGGGTAGGTTCGCTTTCAAAGGCGGTGAAATCTTTATTGGCATAGGCATAATAAAAATCAAGCTTTTCGTTATAGTGGAACCTGACGGTGAAGTAAACCATGTATTTTCCTACGGTAGGGTCGTAAATAGTCTGGGGTGCCCATACCCATTTGGTATTTGCAAATCGTTCAGGATAGGTCTTTTCAAGATCGATTATTCCATGAGTCCAGTTAATTAGATCTCCTGATTTCAACAATACTATTCCGGGATTGGAATCCCAGCCATTCTTTCTCGTAAACATGTCTGTAGCAACCATATAAAATGTTTCTCCATCTTCACCACGGAGTATATGAGGATCGCGCACTCCACCGGTTTGTGATATATCTGCTGAAGAAATTATGGGCTCATTGTTATTGAGAGCTTTCCAGTTTATACCATCGGCACTTACGGCAAAACGTATTTGCTCTTGTTTGGCAAGTTCTCCTGAACCTTCGAAATAGGCGAATAGATAGCCTTCGTAGGTCGATTTTTTGGATGAGTTTTGTGCACTGATTGCTATATTTGCGCAAAGGGAAATTATAGCAATTGAAATTAGGCGATGTATCATTATAGTTTATTGAATTGATAGTTAGCTTATGGATAAATAGCGGGGGGGAGTTTTAAACGCTCCCCACCGCAATATAATGAAATCCAATGTATATGCAAACAAATATTACTTTAATTGTAATTTCTGCACTTGCGTATAATAGAATTCATTTGATTTATCTGAACGCACGCCAAGCCTTGTAAAAATATAATTCTCTGAAACTAATGCAACAGGAATATTCACTGTAGCAGTTGTTTCATGGCTGGACTCGATAGTTGAAATATCTAAGCTTTCTGTTCCATCATTTAAATTATTGTCCAGTATCATATTTTTGCTGAAGAAGAGTTTCACTTCTTCCAACTTCGAACCTTGAACTACATTTTTGACTGTAAATTGTACTTGGACTGTATTGCCGGATTCCTTATGGATATTTTCATTGCTAATTGCAATAAACGGACTTACTTCAACATCTTTGGTTGTGTTGCCTTTCACATCAACAACTATTGTATCAGATGGCTGTGCTTCCCAAGGAGCTCCAGCAACTCTGACGATTTTATATCGTCCATTAAACAGGGCTGCCGAATAAGTACCGTCATGTGCTATATTTACATCTATTTTAGTTCTGTTGGCATAGCCATCCTGCCATAATTCCAAACGGGTGGCCGTGGCTCGTACTCCTACCGGACTCCCTTCGTAAACAACTCTGCCTGAAAGTATTGCGTTTGGCATATCATAATTATCATATTCGCAACTGGCAAGTAATAAAATTGCAATGGTTGCAAGACATATTGATTTTAATTTCATTTTCATATCTTTTTTAATGGAATGGGTTTTTAACAAGTTTAGGGTTATTGTTCAATACATTATCGGCTATGGATGAATAATAATTAGCCATCCTGAAGTATCTGGGATATAAGAATCGAGTAGGACGTACCCTTTCAAAAATATATTTTCCATCGTCTGCATGCCCTGGGCGTATTACTCTGTACGGGTACAAGCCATGGATTACGGCATTTGAATCATTAGGATCGGCATCCCATACCTCGTGTGCTATTCTCCATCGTTTCAGGTCGAAGAAGCGATGATCTTCGAATGCCAGTTCTATACGGCGTTCATTGCGTATAATGTCATTGGTAAGTACCGATATACTATTAGCTGGAAATCCTCCATGTTTTTCCCTTAAGGTATTAATATAGTCTTTGGCACTTGGTTCGCCTAATTCAAAGGCAGCTTCTGCTGCATTCAGGTAGATTTCCCCCAGACGAAACCAGGGCCACCAATTTTCTGCCAATGTTGGTTGTACGGCAGCTACTGGGTCTTCGCATACAAATTTCCGAAGATAAAAACCTGAATTACTGACATATGTTTCACCATTTCGTGGACCATCATGTCCGGTTAACTTTCCACCATCGCTATAAGTACTTCCCAATTCTCCTGTCCGAAATTCGTAACTCGTACCGTTCCATATGGCAACTCCTGCTTGGATATCTATCTGCTGCGAACGGAATGTACTTCCCGGATAAATGACCGTTCCGTATAAGCGGGCGTCCTTGTTAGCAAAAATGTCTTGTAGATTTGCATATGCAATGTAGTTACCATTTGCATCTTTATCTTTTAAAGTGCCTTTGCTTCCATCCAAATAATCAAAACATTCCACAAAACTTAGCGAGGGAGATATAGAGGAACCTGAAGCACTTGAGCTGAAGCTTCTGGCGATATTGTCATAAGTAAAGGCATGTTGCTTTTCAGCTGCACTCATAAAATCTTTGGCAAATATCACTTCTTTCAGAGTTTTGTCTACAAAGAGATTATAAAAATTGGTACTCAATTCAAAATTGCCACTTTCTATTATTTCTCTTGATGCAGCAAGCGATTTTTGATAATAATCGTTTGCCTTATCTGCTGGAATACCCACTTCTCCTCCGATGGTAGAAATAGGCGAACTCATTAGATTGTTGTATTTGGCAATCGAGGCAGCATAAAGCATCGATCTACTTTGTAAAGCCAATGCTGCAAATTTATTACCGCGGGTCCTGCTGTTTCCTGTTTCTGAAAACTCATTTTTTATTTCCTGAAGTTCGTTATAGATAAAATCATAAGCTTCCGATTCTTTGGAGCGAGGAGTTTGCAGGGGAGTGGGGTCTCCACTGCCGTCATAGATTAACAATTGGGTGACTAAGGGTACTCCTCCCATGCGTTTAATCATATCAAAGTAATGAAAAGCCCGGATAAATCTGAATTCAGCGCTAAATTGTTTCTTTAGTGTTTCCGAAAGATTGGATTCTGATTCTAGCTTTTCTAATGCTAAATTAATATCTCTTACTAATCCATATTCCCAACTCCTGGCGTAATCAAACGGATATTCTATACGGTTGTTCTTACCGGGATCTTGATCTGCATGCCCCGACCACATAGCATCATCTGCCTCGCAACTTGCTCCACTATTGAATACCGGGCCAGGCAATCTGTTGTAAAAGTTGGACAATAAACTTTTTATCATAGTAGGATTATCCCATACTTGATCATCAGTAACACTATTCTTAGGGGTTCTTTCCAGCCATGCATCATTATCACAACCGGCCAATGAAGTCAGAACTGCCAGTACAAGCGATAGAATATATACTTTATTTTTCATATTGTTTTTTACGTTAAAAGGTTACATTAAATCCTAACATGATTGTTCTTTGTTGCGGATACACAGCTCCCCCGCTTGCTTGAATTTCGGGATCTATACCGTACTTGCTTACATTGTCGATTGAAAATAAGTTGGAAGCACTTACGAAGAAACGGGCTTTGGTGATACTGACTTTTTCCAGTATCTTTTTAGGTAAACTGTATCCCAGTTCTGCATTCTTTAGCCGAAGAAAATGAACATCGTGTATCCAGAAATCGGATGTCTTTCCATTGTTTGAACTTGTATTATACCTTATTGCGGGGTAGTAACCTGATATCCATTCGCTATTGGGATTATACGGATCGGCTCGGTGCCATCTGTCTTCCAGAAGATAGGCAGGTGAGTTTCCATTGGCATGGAAAGCGTTTCTTAATTCATAATTTTGATTCCACGATTGCATGGCAGCACCTGCAAAGTCCAAGTTTAAATCAAAATTCTTCCATTGCAAACCTATATTGCCTCCAAAAGAAAGCATGGGAGCCCAACTGTCCGGATATCCGATAGGTCTTTCATCTAAATAGTCGATCATACCATCACCGTTGACATCTTTGTAGATCAAGTCACCGGGGAGTTGTGTCCGGTTGTTTTGTCCGTCGTTATTAATCGGATAGTTTCGAATCTCTTCTTCCGATTGGAATCTTCCCACTACTTGGTATCCCCATAAGATACCGCCCCAGCGATCTAAGGGGGCATTACGGTATTCATCCCAGGAACTACCATAGCGAGGTTTATATCTTTCCATGTCTCTGAATCTCGAGTAGGTGATATTGGCACTTATAGTATAATTTAGTTCCCCGATTTTATCGATATAGGTAATCATACCTTCCAACCCTCTGTACTCATTTTTATTCAGATTGTCATTTGGTAGGCTATATCCTACTTCACTTGGTAAGAGTACATCATAACGTCCGGCCGGGATGCCTGAGATAACTTTTTTAAAGGCATCTGCTGTGACTGATAGTTTATTATCAAAAAGTTTAGCGTCAAAACCGATATTCCAAGTAGTATGTTTTTCCCACGATAGGTTGGTTACAGGAAGACCTTTGGGTTGCATACCTGTTACGTACTCACCATCCAGAACCGTGCCTCCAACCAGTGCGTTGTTGGTGAAGCGCCCATAGTCATATCCAACTAAATAGCCGAAAGCACTTACTCCAGCTTCCTGACCGGTTTGTCCAACAGAAAATCTTAACTTCAAATCATTCACTACAGGTTTTAGTCTTTTGAAGAATTTCTCATCAGAGATACGCCATCCGGCAGAAACTCCCGGGAAGAATCCCCAGCGTTTGCCGGGAGCGTATAAATAGGAAGCGTCATATCTGCAAAGTAATTCTAACAGATATTTGTCTTTATAGCTGTAGTTGATTCTTCCGATATGGCCAACTCTTGCCTGATAGGTCCATTCATCACCGTAACCTGTAAGTTTATCGGTACCTGTAATCAAAGGGATAAAGTTGTTATCGGGTGCTCCTTGCAGCCAGGTTAGATCTCTTTCCCAATCGCTCCTTTCATATCCCCAAACGGCAGATATATAGTGGTCTTCCCAGAGCGTCTTTGTGTAGTTCACTTGGAAATTGTGATAATGGGATGTTGATTTAGCCTTATTCTGGAATCTCCATGGTGCGCTTAAACCACCACTTCTATTATACGTGTCATTATTTGAATCATACGTGTACAGATCATAGGAATAACGAAATCCGTCGAACATAACGTCTGTATAATTTTGCGAATAAGTATACTTTGCAGTTAATCCGAAATCAAATTTATATTCGGCGAAAAGATTAACATTCGCTTCTTTAGTGTGGAAATCCTTATATCCCATTTTGTCTCTGGAAAACAGGGCAGGGTTTAGGTCTGATCTGTTGGGAGTGTTATTGATGTAATCAGGGTTTCCATTTGCGTAAGGGCCTGCTGTTGGCCTGTTAGCCATTACAGCTAACACAGCGCCGAAGTAACTGTCGCTATCTCCTAATCCTACATCTCTTGTTTTTTCCATTTTTAAAGATGTTTGTGTTCCTATAGTTAATCCTTTATAAACATTGCTTGACAGATTAACTTGAAAATTGGTTCTGTTGTAATCGAAATCCTCCATTTGTGCTTCTTGCCCTGTACGGGAGAGAGACATATAATAATTTGAACGTGCAGAGCCTCCCGTTATATTTGCATTAAGATGGTATTGAGGCACATTTTTTCTCATGATTAGGTCATAGTAGTCGTAACTCTGATAACCGGGCTCTGTCCCTGCCTGCCACTTGGCTAATTCTTCTTTCGAGTAAAGCAGACTGGGGTTAGCTCCTGCATTTTGCTCGGCTTCCACCCTGCCGCGTACATATTGAGCTGCATTTGCCATTTCGGGGAAACGGGTCAGATTTTGCCAGCCATAATATCCATTAATGTTGATCGAAACTTTTTCATCTTTGCGTCCCTTTTTGGTAGTTACCAATACAACTCCGTTTGCAGCACGCAAACCGTAGATAGCTGCCGAAGCGTCCTTAAGGATAGAGATGTTCTCGATATCTTCCAAATTCAGTGCATTGAAGGCGTCTTCACCGGATATGCGCGTTAAGCCCAGCCAATCTCTTTCTGCTTCTCCTCCATAAGGAACGCCATCAATTACGTACAAGGGTTTTCCCATATTGCGTATTTCTAATTGGATACCTCTTCCGGGGCGTGAATCTTTAGCACGGGTAGATAATCCGGACATTTTACCGGAGAGAGCCCCAGCCGTAGTGGTAGATGCGGAGCGGGTCAGCGTTTCAGAATCCACATTACTGATAGCTGTAGTAACTTTCCTTTTTGATTGAGAACCGTAACCAACAACAACTACTTCATCCAGTGTTTGACTGTCTTCTGCCATGGTAACGTTTAAGGTCTTTTGGTTGGTAATTGCAATTTCTTGCTGGAGATACCCTATGTAGGATATGATCAAGGTTTCCCCGGAAATCACCTCAACTGAAAAATTACCGTTAAAATCGGTAATGGTTCCGCGAGAAGTATTCTTCACTTGGATAGATACCCCTATCAATGGTTCTCCATTTCCATCCAGCACTTTGCCATTAAGTGTGGATTGTTGAGCATACACATTTACCATTCCTATAAACAGGAAGGTAAACCACATTAGAAATTTGTGTTTTTCCATTTACTTGAATAAATTTAGTTTAATAATATAAAGATGTTTGTTACCTTGAGAAACCATCTTATTACCTATATGTATTCTTACAAGATTTTAAGATCGGTGCAAATAAATATAGAAAAGATGTGAGGAGAGTATTCAAATAAGGCAGAAAGGGGTACAGGGAGGGAAATGCGTTATATTTATACCTTAATTGCGTCAAAAATACACTTAATGACGGGGAAGATATTTACTCATTACTGTATTTTCAGACGTATTTGGCAAGGCTGTGTCGTGTCGCTGACAAGACGACGTCAAGTCAGCAACAAGTGGAGGCTGAGTCAGCAACAAGAGGAATGAACTATTTCTCTTCTTCCTTTTTCTGATACTCGGTAGGGGTTACGTCAAATTCCTTTTTGAAGCATTTAGTGAAATACTTCGGATTACTGAATCCCACCGCATAGGCCACTTCCGTCACGTTGATGAAAGGCTTTTTTAGGAGTATGCATGCATGCTTAAGCCGGATATTGCGGATAAATTCTACCGGAGAGAGCCCGGTCATCGCTTTCATCTTTCTGTTTAGGGTGGACTTGGATACGCTAAGTTCCGAAGCAAAGGTATCTATGTCAAATTCTGTTTCAATCAGATGCTGTTCAATGCATTCTATGGCTTTTTCCAGAAATTGCTCGTCAGTACTCTGATATTCTAGTGCTACAACGTTGATTTCTGTATCGACTCTGAACTTTTCTTGCCGTTTCTGATTGGATCTCATCAGATTGTCAATACGTGCATTGAGCATTTTCATATCGAATGGCTTCGTCAGGTATCCGTTTGCTCCCGCATTGAAACATTTCACTTGGTCTTCTACTGAATTTTTTGCTGTGAGCATCAGTACCGGTATGTGGCTGGTGTTGATGTCCTGTTTCATAGTTTCACAAAGTTCGATTCCATCCATCTCGGGCATCATATAGTCACTGACCATCAGATCTACGTCTTCGGCCCTTACAATCTCTAGTGCTTTTTTCCCATTTGTAGCGGTGAGTACACTATAGTGCATTGCCAGTTTTCTTTTCATCAGTAGCAGGAATTCTTCATTGTCATCTACCAGTAATATGGTACCTTCTTTCTCTTCTCTTTCCTCTGTTTCTTCGTTTGGTACTATTGACGGTGTTTCTGTGGTTTCGATAATATCCTTTATTTCCGGATAACACTCACGGTCGATGGGGATTAAAACGGTAAATCTGGAACCTTCTCCAATGCTGCTTTCTACTTGGATGTTTCCCTTATGCAAAGTGACCAGTTTCTTGGTTAATGAAAGCCCTACGCCGTTTGACTGGGGTGCATAAACTGTTTTGTTCACATAAAACGGGGTGAATATCTTGGATATTTCTTTCCGGTCTATACCTATTCCTTCATCTTGTACCTCTATTTTGAGAAAGCGGGAGTTATTCTTCTGCAGAGTCGATACGCTCAGCTCTACTTTTTTGTTGGCAGGTGTATATTTGGCTGCATTTGAGAGCAAGTTGTACAGGATCTTATCAATTTTGTCAAAGTCTATATATCCCCAAATGTCTTTTTCTTCCAGATTAAGGTTGAAATGAAGGTTTTTCTTTTCAATAATTGGTCGTATTCCTGTATAGTAGATTTCTTGAATGAAGCAACTTATATTACCATAGGTAGGGGTGAGTACAAACGAATCATTCTCTATCTTCCGGAAATCGAGTACTTGTTGGATTAAGCGTTTCAGACGGAGTACATTGCTTTTCAATATATGTACATTTTCCTGCAGAGATGTCTTTGTTACTTCCAGGTCATCTGCTACGCAACTGATGGTAGTGAGCGGGGTGAGCAGTTCATGGCTTATATGGGTGAAATATTCCAACTTGGTCTTTGTCAGTTCTTTCTGGAACCTGATCTGATCAGACTGCCTTACCTTGTACAGATAATAGAACATGATGGAGTAGAGGATCAGAATCGTGAGGGCTATATAGGTACCGTATGCCCACCATGTCTCGTACCATGCCGGCTTTTTATAGATACGGAGCTCTGTGACATCGTCTTTCCAGTAACCATATTCGTCTGTGGAACGCACTCTGAAAGTATGGTATCCCTTAGGGATTTTGTTGTAGAAAGCTGATCGGTTACCGGTTTCGGTGTATACCCATTCTTTATCCACACCATCCATTTTGTAGGCGTATCTTATTCTTGATGTTGCTGTAAATTGAAGGGCAGAGAAGAAGATTTCAAGATTGTTATCTTCGGGTTCCAGCCAAATACTGCGAGTCGATAACTCTTCCGATTGGCGTTGGGGATTGAAGAAGAAGGAATTATTGGATACTTTAATATCTGTAATGATGACCGGATTGGAATTAACCTTTTGAGAAGGAAATTTTGATGAGGCCATAGATATAAAACCACCGTGCCCGCCGGCATAGAGCTTGCCGTTGAATAAGTCTATCACATCCTTCTTGAAAGAGTTTATCTGAATAGATTCGTCTGAGTTTGAATAGTGGATGTATTTATCAGATTGGATATCGTAGGCTGTCAATTGTCGGTTTGTCAATATCCAAAGGGTATTTCTATCCTGTTTCATCCCTAAAATAGGCTGCCCGGTCATTCCGCATGAACTGCTGAAATCCTTCATTTCTTCCGAATCGAGATCCATTTTCAGGACTGAACCTTGGATAGTGGCAATCCATAGGTGGTTTCCCTGAATTACTATTTTATCGATATTGTTACTGGGTAATGATGAATTTCGGGTTGAGTATTGTTTTATCGGCCTCAGTTTATCTCCCAAAGAAACTTCATGTAAACCGGAATCTTCAGTTGCCAGCCAGATGTTACCGTGCTTGTCTTCTGCAATAGATGTAATGTTGGGGAGCGAGAATTCGGGGATAATGAAATCCTTTCCGGTCGGCTTTAAATAGAGTTGCTCGTTGGTAGCAGTCCATAAATTCCCTTTACTGTCTTCGTACATGAATGTAATTCTGCCCGCATTTCCCTTTGGTGTATATAAGTCTTTTGCCAGCAGATATTCAATTTCTCTTTTACTGTTTAGTCTCACTTTATAAAGAGTGGGTTGATCTCTGCATCCCAGCCAGAATTCTCCCGGTTGCTTTGAACGTAGGATATATCCTACATTTTGTACTCCGGAATTTGTATTTGAGTAATCATAGAACTTGTCCTGTTCTATATCGTACCAACAGAGTCCCCAACGTTCTTGATTAAACCAGAGCCCGTTGCTGGGGTCAATGCCCAAAGTTGTTATATTTGTGTCGAATCCCACATGCTTTTTCAGTTTGGGTAGAAAGTTATTAGTTACGGCAGGATTTCCCATCAGTAAGTGATATCCACTATCGTAAGCCCCGGCCCAGAGATTTCCTTCTCTATCTTTAATGATCTGACTGAACATTTTGTTGTAATCGAACATATATGAACTAAGATCCACTTTTTCCAGATGTTCGTCCACTACTTTGAAAGCATATAGTTCATGATAACTAAATACCCAGATATAGCCATAAATATCATCTTGAACCACACTGAAAAATATAGTTTCAGGAAAGTGTAGTTTCTCATTGAAAACTTCTTGTCGTGTATACATCTTGTCTTCCGTTGCATTCGGATTAAAGCGATATATACCATCTCCCCATGTCAAAACCCAATATCGACCATCTTTATCCTGAAATATTTTGAAAGGATTGTTGCTTGCTCCTATTGCGGGGAAACTTATGAATGTATCTGTATTTTTTAAGTATTTATATAAACCTCCTCCTGATGAGCATACCCAGATATTTCCATAATAATCTTCATATATTGAACTTATGCCCTTATTGTGAAATGTTTTGTCTGAAGCTCCAAAACGTTTTTTTAAAGAATAGTTGGAATTGTAGTGGGAGACTTGATAATTAGAGCATATCCATATTTCTTTCCGACTATCTACCAACATGGAGTTTATCCATGTATTTTGGATTTCTTTATCGGGAAATGGGCGTATCTGATAGTTGCTTTTATTCAGTAAGTTAACTCCCTGTCTTGTTCCTATCAATAGGCAATCATCATCTTCAGCAAAACACCAGATGAAGTCATCGGTTAATAAATGCGGCTGATTAAAATCTGATTTAAAGGTTTGGAGTTGGTATCCATCATATCGTCCCAAACCATTTTTGGTTCCTAACCAGATAAATCCGCTCTGGTCCTGATGTAAGTCTATGATTTCATTGGATGGTAATTGCTCCAGAAAAGGCATTTGCTTGGCTATTATCTGTTGTGCACGCGAGGAAATGCTTATTAGCAAAAAGGCAATAATGAGGAAAGGATATACGTATTTTTGTATTTTTGTACGATGAATTCTGTTTTCCATAATGTTACAAGGTATTTTCTTTGGTGGCGATTGCAAAAATAGGGTATTATTGGCAATACTTCAATCAAAATGGCATTTTTATAAAAATCTCTGTGAGGTATGGGCATAAAAAAAGGAGTACCGCTGTACTCCAACCTTTGTTAACCTTAAATCTAATACTATGAAAAACACATTGCAAAGATACGGACTTCTGGGATATCTGCAAATAAAACAAATAAAAAAGAGTGTTTTATAACATGTTTTAGTAAAAGTGTTGTTTTTGTTAAGGCTTACTAAGGATTTGAGTCCCCTCAGTACTTGTTTTCTAAAAAAGAATTATCTTTGCATGGCTGCGAAAATAAGCTGCACTTTTGCATATTAATAAATTTATAAAGAACGACTACTGTGAGCGAAGAAGATATTGTCCTTACTCCGATGATGAAACAGTTCTTGGACCTGAAAGCCAAGCATCCTGATGCCGTAATGTTGTTTCGTTGCGGCGACTTCTATGAAACTTATTCTACCGATGCTGTTGTTGCAGCCGAAATTCTGGGAATTACCCTGACTAAGCGTGCCAATGGTAAAGGAAAGACTGTTGAAATGGCGGGATTCCCTCATCATGCATTGGATACGTATCTACCTAAGCTGGTACGTGCCGGGAAGCGTGTGGCCATCTGTGACCAGTTGGAAGACCCGAAGATGACTAAGAAACTGGTGAAACGGGGCATTACGGAACTGGTAACTCCCGGTGTTTCTATCAATGATAATATACTGAATTACCGGGAAAATAACTTTCTGGCTGCCGTACATTTTGGTAAGGGAACGTGCGGTGTGGCATTTCTCGATATATCTACGGGTGAATTCCTCACTGCAGAAGGACCTTTCGATTATGTAGACAAGCTATTGAATAACTTCGCTCCTAAAGAAGTGCTTTTTGAGCGTGGAAAACGGGGCATGTTTGAGGGTAACTTTGGAAGTAAGTTCTTTACTTTTGAACTGGACGACTGGGTATTTACAGAGACCACTGCCCGTGAGAAACTTCTGAAGCATTTTGAAACAAAGAATCTGAAAGGTTTTGGTGTAGAGCATCTCAAGAATGGTATCATTGCTTCAGGCGCTATCTTGCAATATCTTATCATGACGCAACATACCCAGATAGGACATATCACTTCTCTGGCACGGATTGAAGAAGACAAATACGTCCGTCTGGATAAATTCACCGTTCGCAGCCTTGAGCTGATAGGCAGCATGAACGATGGAGGCAGCAGTCTGCTGAACGTGATTGATAAAACGATCAGCCCGATGGGAGCCCGCTTGCTGAAACGTTGGTTGGTGTTTCCACTGAAAGATGTATTGCCTATTAATGAACGCCTGAATGTAGTGGAATACTTCTTCCGCCAACCGGATTTCAAAGAATTGATTGAAGAACAATTGCATCTGATAGGTGATTTGGAACGTATTATTTCCAAAGTTGCTGTAGGGCGTGTTTCTCCGCGTGAAGTAGTTGCGTTGAAGGTGGCTTTGCAGGCTATCGAACCTATTAAAGAAGCCTGTATGGAGGCGGATAATGCCAGTCTGAACCGTATCGGAGAGCAACTGAATATATGTAAGTCCATTCGTGACCGCATTGAGAAAGAAATTAATAATGATCCTCCGTTGCTGATAAACAAAGGTGGTGTCATGAAGTCAGGCGTCAATGCCGAATTGGATGAATTACGCCAGATAGCTTATTCCGGTAAAGATTATCTGCTACAGATACAGCAACGGGAAAGTGAACTAACTGAAATTCCCAGCTTGAAGATCGGCTACAACAATGTGTTTGGTTATTATATCGAAGTCCGTAATACGCACAAAGATAAAGTTCCGCAGGAGTGGATACGTAAACAAACTCTGGCAAATGCCGAACGTTACATCACACAGGAGCTGAAAGAGTATGAAGAGAAGATACTCGGTGCCGAGGATAAAATATTGATCCTGGAGACTCAGCTTTATACAGAACTTGTACAGGCTTTAAGTGAGTTTATCCCTGCCATCCAGGTCAATGCAAACCAGATAGCACGTCTGGACTGCCTGCTTTCCTTTGCCAATGTGGCGCGTGAGAATAACTATATACGTCCTGTTATTGAAGATAACGATGTGCTGGATATTCGCCAGGGACGCCATCCGGTTATTGAGAAGCAACTTCCTATAGGGGAAAAATATATTGCCAATGATGTGATGCTGGATAGCAGTTCGCAACAAATCATTATCATTACCGGTCCGAATATGGCTGGTAAGTCTGCATTGTTGAGGCAAACGGCTCTGATAACGCTGTTGGCACAGATCGGTAGCTTCGTACCTGCCGAGAGTGCGCATATCGGTTTGGTGGATAAGATATTCACCCGCGTGGGTGCCAGCGATAATATCTCTGTTGGCGAATCTACGTTTATGGTAGAGATGAATGAGGCTGCGGATATCCTGAATAATCTGTCTCCGCGCAGCCTGGTACTCTTTGATGAGCTGGGACGAGGTACGTCTACCTACGACGGTATTTCTATCGCCTGGGCGATTGTAGAGCATATTCATGAGCATCCTAAAGCAAAAGCACGTACATTGTTTGCTACGCACTACCATGAATTGAACGAAATGGAAAAGAGCTTCAAGCGTATCAAGAACTACAATGTTTCCGTTAAGGAGGTGGATAATAAAGTTATCTTCCTGCGTAAACTGGAACGTGGCGGCAGTGAACACTCTTTCGGTATCCATGTAGCAAAGATGGCGGGCATGCCGAAAAGCATTGTAAAACGTGCGAATGACATACTGAAGCAACTGGAAGCGGATAATCGCCAGCAAGGTATTGCAAGTAAGCCGATGGCGGAAGTGGGAGAAACGCGTGGCGGCATGCAGCTTAGTTTCTTCCAATTGGAAGATCCGGTCCTTTGCCAGATACGAGATGAGATATTGAATCTGGATGTGAATAATCTCACCCCGCTGGAGGCGCTGAATAAATTGAATGATATAAAAAGGATTGTAAAAGGAAAATAGACCAACTACTATAAATAAATGAAAGGAAATGAAATTTTAGCCTTATTCCGCCAGTTTGAAGAGGCCGCTTCCGAATATGAAGGTGTAGAATGCTGGAGTGCAAGAGATTTGCAGGTATTATTAGGCTATTCTAAGTGGGAGAACTTCATCAAGGTGATTGATAAGGCTAAGGAAGCTTGTGAACATGCCTCAGAACATATTCTCGATCATTTTCCTGACGTCAGGAAAACGATCGCAATGCCTAAAGGAGCTGAAAAAACGATTGATGACATGATGCTCACCCGTTATGCCTGTTATTTGATAGCTCAAAATGGTGATAGTCGTAAAGAACAGATCTCTTTTGCACAGAATTATTTTGCGGTGCAAACCCGTAAAGCGGAATTGATAGAACAGCGTTTACTTGAGTATGAACGTGTAAAAGCTCGTGAAAAGCTTGGGCAGACTGAGAAGCAGTTATCAGGTGTTATTTATGAAAGAGGAGTGGATAGTAAAGGATTTGCCCTTATACGTTCTAAAGGTGACCAAGCGCTGTTTCGTTTGAGTACACAACAATTAAAACGTAAAATGGGAGTTCCCGATAGTCGTCCTGTAGCTGATTTTCTGCCTACTATTAGTATTAAAGCTAAGGATTTAGCCGCTGAAATGACGAGTGTAAATATACAGACTAAAGATTTAAGAGGAATTAATCCGATAGGTCAGGAACATGTAGATAATAATGTTGCTGTTAGAAATATGTTGTTGCAGAGAGGGATTGTTCCTGAAAATCTTCCGCCTGCTGAAGATGTGAAAAAAGTACAGAGGAAACTGGACAGTACAGGAAAGAAAGTACTGAAAGAAACCAAAAAGAAATAATCTATGGATCTATATGTTGAGGTTGTAATTTGGTTACAACCTTATTTTTTGTTCTTTTAGTCTGTCAATTCTTTCTTTACACTGTCCTTCTGTTGTTCTCTATACTGCCGGGGCGGCATGCCGAAGCGTGAAGAGAACAACTTATAGAAGGTACCGCGGTTATTGAACCCTGTCCGGTCCATAATCTCTTCAATGGTGAGATTCTTGGTCAGTAACAAACGTTCCGCCATCGTAAGACGATATTCCTTGATGATATCAGCCGGTGACTTTTCTGTTATCGGCTTCAGTTTCCGGTAGAATTGGCGGGTGCTATATCCCAGGTCGCTACTCAGTAATTCAACGGATAAGTCAGGGTTTGTGATATTCTTTTCTATGGTTTCCAGAACCTTATCCAGGAATTCCTGATCTTCCTTATGGATGCAGTTCCCATTTTCTACGGTGAAAGAGCTGAATATGGAACTGTAATACTCTTTTAAGTCCGATTCGCGCTGAATCAATCGATAGACCACCTTTTCCAGGTATTTCACGTTGAAAGGCTTCGTTACGTATACTTCCGCACCGGCTTCAATACCTTTCACCTGATCGTCTTCGTGATGAAGCGCGGATAATAAAATAAGTGGAATATGGCTCCATAACTTATTTTGCTTGATTTTCTGGGCGAAAGAAAGCCCGTCTGTTTCAGGCATCATCACATCTGAGATAATCAAATCCGGTTGTTTCTGTTCTAAATTAGCCAGAGCCTTTTGGGCGCTGCCGAAAGATAGTACATTGTATTTATCCACAAATATCTCCGATACAAACCACAGCATGGAAGGATCGTCATCAATGATCATAATCGTGTGTTTGGAAGTATCGAAATCGGTGGCGGTCTGTTCTAACGTCATAGGCTCCGTGAGGGCGCTCACAGGAGTTGTTTCGTATTCTTTCCGGGGGATATCTGTCTCTTGCGTAGCGGGTGATAGTTCTGGTAAAGTAACTGTAAATGTCGTTACTTCGTTTGGGATACTGCTGACATTGATTTCTCCGTTCAACAAAGTAGTCATGCTCTTGCAAATAGCCAATCCGAGACCGTTTCGTGAATTCTTCCCATTCATTTCAAAGGAATCCAATATCTTGTAGCGGTCGAATATCTTCGAAAGGTTTTCTTTCGCTATACCTTTTCCTGAATTGGATATGCTAAGGGTCAGATGTTGATTCTCTGTCTTCATGCTAACGGTAATAGTGCCTTCTTCCGGAGTATATTTAAAGGCATTGGAGATCAGATTATTGGCTATCTTGTTGAAACAACTGATATCCGTATTCCATTCAATATCCGGTTCGATATCCAATTGATAATTCAGATTCTTATTCTCAGCCAGTTCACAGAATGATTCTGCAATATTCCGGAGCTTGTCCGATACCGGTAATCTTTGGATGGAAAGTGCCTTATGGCCGGTTTCCAGCCTGCGGAATTCAAGCAATTCCAGAATCAAGCTATTCAGTTTCTCCGTATTCTGTTGTATCATCTTTCCGTACTTGCGGATATATGAGTCTGATTGCGGGTAAGCAAGTATTTTTTCGCATGGACCGTAAATCAATGTGAGCGGTGTACAGAACTCGTGTGTAATGTTAGTAAAGAAGCGAAGTTTGGATTCGTAAACTTCTTCTTTCTTTTCCCGGTTCAGCTTTTCGATGATGCGGTGTTGTTTCCGACGGTATTGACCGATAATCCTGTAGACAGCAAGAATACAGAGTAAAGCTATGATTATAAAGTAGAAAATATATGCCCAGATACTTAAATACCACGGTGGAGTGATCTGAATCAGAAGAGTCTGAACCTCAGACTCTTTCCCATTCATGTTATTTCTGTATTTTACTAACAGCGTATATTGTCCGGGTGGAAGATTGGAAAATACGGCATTGGCTGACGTTCCACTTTCTATCCACTGGTTACTAACTTCATCCAGTTTGTAAGAATAAGAATAGTTGTTGCCGTTTATGTAATCGACTGCCATAAAATTAATGCAAAAGAAATTCTGGCTGTAGTCCAGTTGGAGTATTTCCTTTTCTTTCTTTTTATGAAGAAAGTCATATATATTATATTCTTTTCCGAAGATAGACAATCCTTTCAGGCTTATCTGAGGCATATAGTCTGCCATCCTGTATGTATTAGGCTTGATGGTTACAAAGCCGTTTGTACCTCCGAAGAATAAGATTCCGGTTCGTAAGTCCTTATAAAAAGCTCCATCACTGAATTCGGTGACTTCCAGGCCGTTTTCTCTGTCGTATGTCTGTCCGGTGTTTGTCTGCGGGTTGAATCTTACTAACCCTTGATTCGTACTGATCCAGAGATTATTTTGCTGATCCTCTAAAATACCGTGTACGGTATTGTTTGAGAACAGGTCCGCCCGGTCATGTCGATGAGAGTAATCCTGATTCAAGTGCAGCAATCCTGAACTGGTACCTAACCAATATCCCTTTTCATTTTTGTAAATAGCGAATATATCATTGGCAGTCTGACTTTTCACAACATCATCAAACTTGTAGGGAGTCATTTCACCGGTTTCTACATTGAGCCGGTAAGCACCGTAGCCACGATTACCAAACCAGAGTATGGAGTCACTTTCCTGGAAAGAGGTAAAGAAGTAATTGGATGCCATGCGCCCTTTATCCAGAACAATCCTGGTGGCTGATTTAACGGCTGGCGAGCTTCCGTTATTATTCAGAATTACCTTTACGATACCCTCACCAACGGTAGATACCCATAAAGTAGTATCATTCAGTTCATTGATAGAATGTACGTATTTCACTTTCTTATTATCGGCAACGACTGGGAACTCCTTTAGTTGTTTGCTTTTGTACGAATAATAATTAATGCCGTTTTCGGTACCTATCCATAGTTTGCCTGTAGTGCTGGGAGCAAAGCAATAGACGGCATTATCAGTCAGCGTACTGTTAGCAGCAGAAATACGGTTGAAGGAAGTTGGCGGTTCGTTATCAGGAGAATAATTATTGATACGTATTATGCCACCTCCTTTAGTTCCTATCCATAATGTTTGTTCCTCATCACAGTAAAGTGCGCGTATAGGGTTGTTAATCTGGTAAACAGGGGTATCCAGCAGCGTGTTTGTGATGGAAAAAGCATCGTTAAAGTACATATATACGCCTTGACCGTCTGTTCCTATCCATACGATATCCTGAAACTTGTCTTTCATTAGGCAGAAGATTCCTGAATGTATTTCGGTGGATTGCATCTGGTACTTCACTTTCTGGTCGGCCATGTATTTTAATAGAATCAGTCCGCTGCTTTTGAAGCCGATGTAATAGTCGTTCTGTTGCTTGATAATAGAAGATACCTCTCCGCGTGATTCGATTTCGGTTTTAAGATCGGCTATATAGTACTCTTGTTGATTGTTGAAATTATATTCGTATAACGAGTAAGTATCGTCAATGAAGTAGACTAAGTGATCTTCTGCAAAAGCCCATAGCAGTTTTCCGGCATGCTTGAACAGATTGTTAGAAGTTAGGGTCACTCCCTGCTCCGTTTTATGAATCTGGTAGCTACGGGTATCATGATCTGATGTGAAGATCCAGAGAATATTATTTTCATCGACAATCGTAGATAATACATGTTCAAAAGCAACTGGTGGAACCTCCAACTTCCGGAAAGCTTGTTTTTCCCGTTGGTAATGATAAAGATATCCGTCATCTTTCACGATGAAGAGTTCGTTATCGTCACTTTTAGTGATGTAGTTATTGTCTTTAAAGTCCGGGAAACTTTGGCAGATTTGCTGTTTGGTGTCCAACCTGTCCAACCCGTAATTGGTTTGTATCCACAATACGTTCTCTTCGGCTTCCATGATATGGTTGATCAGATTTCCCGAAAGCAATGTTTCTGAAGAATAGACTGGGGTATATACCTGTATGCGGGTGCCATCGAAAACATTCAGACCGTCACATGAACCAATCCAGATGACTCCTTGATGATCTTGGTAAAGAGATAGGATAGCACTATTGGATAGTCCGTTTTTATTGGAGAACTGTCGTAGGCTATATGCGTAATTCGCCAAAGGGAAACAACATATAAAGCATGAAAGCAACCATATAAACCGGAATACTTTGTGGATGTTTCTCATATTCATATATTCGTTAGACGTCACAAAGATAAGGAATAATGGCAGGATATTGTCTTATAGTCGGACTTTTATGTCCGAAGTCTGTATATCTTTTCTTCTGGAGAACGCTTAATTTTGCATCTGAAAATTAGTAGTATAAATTTAGAAAACAGATCGATATGATAAGAGTCTCTTTGGGAGTGGCAATGATTTTATTGCTGGCATTGACTGCTGTATGCAAAGCAGGGGATTTCAGAAAGGAAACAGATCAGACAGTTGGGTATACTCAGAAAGAAGTCTGGATGGCTTATGACGGATTTAATAAAACCTTTCTGGATTCAAACAAATACATCTATAAAACAGATACCTCCTTCGAACAGGCTGTTGACCGCGGTAATGGTGCCGCAGCTATCTGGTGTCAGCCCATTTATTGGGAGATGGCTATGAATGCATATAAGCTGGCTAAATCGGAGAAAGATAAAAGTAGAACTAAAGAGATGAGAAAGCTTTGTGAGAAGATTTTTGCTGGAAACAAGGCGCATTATGCACATTTTGATTTTGATGATAATAATGAGAACACAGGTTGGTTCATTTATGATGATATAATGTGGTGGACTATTGCTCTGTCGCGTGCCTATGAACTATTTGGGGAGGAAGAGTATCTCCGACTGGCAGAAGCCAGTTTTAAGCGGGTATGGTATGGCTCGGATAAGGTAGGAGACACAGGTTCTTATGACGAAGAGAATGGAGGTATGTTCTGGCAATGGCAACCTATACGGAATCCGAATCCCAATAAACCCGGAGATGGAAAGATGGCCTGTATCAATTTTCCTACTGTAGTAGCCGCCTTGACTCTCTATAACAATGTACCGGAAGGAAGACCGGAGCAAACCGGACAAATTCCGGAATGCCAGTCCAAGAGCCAATATCTGGCGAAGGGTAAAGAGATTTATGAATGGGGAGTTGAGAATCTGCTGGATCAGAAAACGGGTCGTATTGCCGATAGCCGTCATGGTAAGGGTGCTCCGAATTGGAAAGCACATGTTTATAATCAGGCTACTTTTATCGGAGCCTCCGTTTTATTGTATAAAGCTACAGGTGAAAAACGCTATCTGGATCATGCGCTTCTGGCAGCTGATTATACTTTCAATGAGATGTCTTCTGCGGAACATATACTACCTTTTGAGCGTGGAATCGAGCAAGGTATTTATACTGCTATTTTTGCCCAGTATATTGCTATGTTGGTATATGATTGTGGGCAGACTCAATATCTTCCATATCTGCACCGCAATATTTGTTCCGGTTGGTCCAACAGGGATGAAGTACGTGGCATTTGTGGCGGTGAGTATACCCAAGCACTGTCAACCGATGTAGTGGTTGACAGTTATTCTGCTTCGGGCATACCGGCACTGATGCTTTTGTTTCCTGCTATTCGATAATAGCAGCGAAACCACCATTCCGTACAAGACGTATGCTGATTTTCTCTCCCTTTTTCAGCGTACGTTCTTTTTTGCGATAATCCATGGCCTGATGACCGGCATTGATTCCATCTTCAAAAGAAGTCATACGATATGTTTTTCCTTCTTTTAAGAAGCTGAAGTCCAAATCGAAAGTTCTTTCTTTCTGTTGGTTATTAGTCATGCCGCCAATGTACCATTTGTCTCCTTTACGTTTGGCAACAATGGCGTATTCACCGGCTTTAGCTTCCAGAGCGATGGTTTCGTCCCAAGTCTGTGGAACCTGAGTAATGAACCGGGCACATTCTTCGTTACGGTAATAAAGTGTCGGATTGTCTGCCATCATCTGGAGTCCGCTTTCAAAGATGACGAACAGGGCCATCTGATAAGCGCGTGTACCTATGCTGGCGGAATTAGGACGTTCGCAGCGATATACTTCCGGCTGCATGCTGAACATGGCTCCGGGGGTATAATCCATCGGACCCACTGCATTTCTCATGAAAGGCAGGTAAACACTGTTATCCGGTTTACATCCGCCCATTTGTTCCATACCTCTTACGCCTTCATATGACAGTACATTAGGATACTTATATTCTAATCCGGCCGGTTTGAATGAACCATGGAAATCAACAAATAAATGATGTTTTGCGGCTTCCTTAGCCACTTTTTCATAGTAGTTAACCATCCATTGGTCACTCCGATCCATAAAGTCGATTTTGACGCCTTTTATTCCCCAATTTTCAAAGGTTTCAAAAAGCTCGAAGTTATTCTCTACTGCTAGCCAGGTCAGCCAGAGTACAATGCCCACATTTTTCTCTTTGCCATAGCGGATAAGTTCGTGCAGGTCTACGTCCGGGTTGGGAGTATACGGATCTCTTGTCGTTTTCGCCCAGCCTTCGTCCATGATGATATAGGGCACTCCGTAGTGGGAGGCAAAGTCGATGAAGTATTTGTAGGTATCCAGATTACATCCGGCTACAAAGTTTACGTCCGGACCGTAAGGAGTGGCACCATTCCACCATTCCCAACTGGCTAATCCGGGTTTAATCCAGGATGTATCTTCCAATAGATTCTTGTCTGCCAGCTTATAGGTCATCGTATTTTCTATCAGTTGCCTGTCATCCTTGCAGATGACGAAGTAACGCCAGGGAAAATCACGTTTTCCATTTGTCTTGGCTATATAATCCGCTTCTTTGAGAATTTTCAGGCTACGGTCTCCGTCTTCTCCAAATTCAACCGGTACCTTCGGAAACACGGAATACATCCCATTGTTATTATTGCTTTTGAGGAATAGGGCAGGATAGTCCGTCAGATTCGATTCACTGATCAGGATTTTATAACCTTTTTGTGTATCGATCAGGATGGGCAATAAAGCCATCTTATCGGTTTCTTTCCAATCTTTGCTTTGTATGTGTTGATAGCTTTCTTCATAAGCTGTTTTGAAGCTGCCCGGCTGTTGGGTATGTAGTAAGTAATTCTCCGGGAAATGCACTTGGAATGTCTCATTCTTTACCTCAACAATTCCTTTTTTGTTGGTGATGAAACGATAGGCAAGTCCGTCATTAAAAGCACGGAATTCTACAGAATAATCTCCCTTGAATTTCAATACGAGCTGATTGTAATTGTTGGAGACGGTTGAATACTTAAGTGGTACAATAGGGGTTAATTCTTCCTGAATGCTTTTGGAAGTTGCTTTTAACAGTTTGGGGTTAGCTCCCAATTGCAGGTTGCCTATTTCCATTTGCAGACTACCTTTTTCCAGTAGTGTTTCATTCTGGTAGGTAATGTCGTAGTCGATTTTATCCGAAAGGCTTATGGATATACCAATATTCTTATCCGGGGATGACAACTTATATATCTTTTGGCTATGACCATATAAAGATACACAAAATGCACAAAGCAATAACAGGTGTTTTTTCATGGTAAATAATTGTTTTATGTTTCGGCGTAAAAGTACTGCGTTGTGTAGATTATCCTTTATGTATTTGTGACATTTATGTGTGTTTTTTGCGACATTCGAGTTTTACATACAATAATGTCATATATCCGTATACCGGATGACCTCGTGACGCCCTATCTTTACCTCACACTAAAAACATTAAATGCGAATGCTATGAATTTGAAACAATCTCTTATGGTATGTGGTGCTTTTCTGGCACTGACAAACGGAGTCGTTTCAGCCCAGACTACTGCTACGAAAACAGCAAAAGTATATACTGTGGCTGATGCTCACCTGGATACCCAATGGAATTGGGATGTGCAAACCACCATTAAAGAATATGTGTGGAACACATTAAACCAGAACCTGCTTCTACTGAAGCAATACCCCAATTATATTTTTAATTTTGAAGGAGGTGTAAAGTATGCCTGGATGAAGGAATTTTATCCCCGGGAATACGAATTGATGAAGGAGTATATCAAAGAAGGACGTTGGCATATTTCCGGTAGTAGCTGGGATGCCAATGATGCTTTAGTACCTTCAACCGAATCTTTCATCCGTAACATAATGCTGGGACAGGAATACTATCGGAAGGAATTCGGGGTGGAGAGTACCGATATTTTTCTTCCCGACTGTTTCGGTTTCGGCTGGACCTTACCCACTATTGCCGCTCATTGTAGCCTGATAGGTTTCTCCTCTCAAAAGCTGGATTGGCGTGTACATCCTTTCTTTGGAAAGAGCAAACATCCTTTCACCATTGGAGTATGGAAAGGAATAGATGGTTCTTCTATCATGCTGGCTCATGGTTACGATTATGGAAAAAGATGGAATGATGTAGATTTATCTGAAAATAAAGAACTGATGGAGTTAGCGGAGCGTACTCCTCTGAAAACTGTTTACCGTTATTATGGAACAGGTGACATCGGCGGTTCGCCTACTGTCGGTTCCGTACGTTCCGTAGAGAAGGGGGTGAAAGGTAATGGTCCATTGCAAATCATAAGTGCTACGAGCGACCAACTGTTCAAGGATTATCAGCCTTACAAAGAACATCCTGAACTCCCCGTATACGATGGTGAACTATTGATGGACGTACATGGTACCGGATGTTATACCTCGCAAGCAGCTATGAAACTCTATAACCGCCAGAACGAACTTTTGGGTGACGCAGCCGAACGTGCGGCAGTAGGTGCCGAGTGGCTGAATCTTGCAGATTACCCCGGTACTTTCCTGGCTGATGCCTGGAAGCGCTTTATATATCATCAGTTCCATGACGACCTGACGGGAACCAGTATTCCCCGCGCCTATGAATTCTCCTGGAATGATGAATTAATTTCTCTTTCTCAATTCTCAGATGTGATGACATCCTCGGTACGCGGCGTTGCCAGCCAACTGGATACTCGCGTAAAAGGTATTCCTGTAGTACTTTACAATCCGTTGGGCTTCTCTGCAAAGAGTGTGGTGGAAGTGGAAGTCAGTATGCCGCGCGCCCCCAAAGGCGTATCTGTTTTTGACGAGGCCGGAAAGAAAGTAGCTTCCCAGTTACTTTCCTATCAAAATGGAAAAGCAAACTTGCTGATCGATGCTGTAGTACCTCCCGTGGGTTACGCTGTATATGATGTCCGTACTTCCGGTGAAAAGGCTACAGAACTCTCTGTACCGGTCCGTGAAGGCGAAAACTACCGGGTAGAAAATTCCGTATACAGTATGAAGCTGGATGCTAACGGAGATATCATTTCTTTGCTGGACAAGAAAAACGATAAAGAGATTGTGAAGCCCGGAAAGGCTATCCGTCTGGCTCTCTTTACGGAGAATAAATCTTATAGCTGGCCGGCTTGGGAAATTCTGAAAGAAACCATAGATAAAGAACCTATTTCCATTACGGATAAGAACGCTGAGATTACACTGGTGGAAAACGGTCCGCTACGTAAAACAATCCGTATCAAGAAGCAGCATGATGAATCAGTTTTCTGCCAATACATCCGGCTTTATGAAGGAAGTCAGGCACCTCGTATCGATTTCTATAACGAAATAGAATGGCAGAGTACCAACGCCCTGCTGAAAGCAGAGTTTCCTCTGAACGTTTCTAATGAGAAAGCGACCTATGATTTGGGTATCGGTAGCATACAGAGAGGCAATAATGTCCCTACAGCCTATGAAGTATATGCACATTATTGGACTGACCTGACCGACAAGAATGAAAGTTATGGAGTTTCTATATTGAATGACAGCAAATACGGATGGGATAAGCCCAATGACAATACAATTCGTCTCACGCTATTGCACACACCGGAAACAAAGCGAAACTATGCTTATCAGAATCGTCAAGATTTTGGTTTCCATAGCTTTACTTATAGCTTGATAGGTCATGACGGTAAGCTGGATAAAGCGGAAACCGTTCAGCAAGGAGAATTGTTGAATCAACGCCTGAAGGCTTTCCAGACTGATAGTCATAAAGGTACATTAGGTAAAACTTTCTCTTTCGCTTCATCTGATAATCGGAATGTACTGCTTAAAGCATTGAAGAAAGCTGAAAGTTCTGATGAATATGTGGTACGTGTGTACGAAACTGAGGGTAAGCAGGAACAGAAAGCTACTCTGACCTTTGCCGGAGAGATAACTGCTGCCTGTGAAGCAGACGGAACAGAGAAGAAGATAGGTAATGCTTCATTCGCAGGTAACACCTTGCAGGTTTCTTTAAAACCCTATTCTGTCAAGACATTCAAGATTAAATTGAAACCTTCCGGTTCAGTGGCTGCCACATTGGATTCCGAATATCTTGCGTTGAATTATAACAGTAAGTGTGCTTCATGGAACGAATTCCGTAATGAAGGAAATTTTGAATCCGGCTATTCCTATGCAGCCGAACTGCTTCCTGAATCATTGACTGTGAATCAGATTCCTTTCAAGCTGGGTGAGAAGGATGCTGCCAACGGTATGACTTGTAACGGAGATACTTTGCAAATTCCTGTAGGCAAGGGATATAACCGTATCTATTTCCTTGCTGCTGCCACCGATGCAGATTATGAAGCTACCTTTACCACCGGTAAAATACAGCAGAAAGCCTTTGTTCCTTGCTATACCGGATTTATCGGTCAATGGGGACATACGAATCATACGGAAGGGTATTTAAAAGAAGCTGAAATAGCCTATGTAGGTACTCACCGCCATGGAGCTACCGAAGATCTTCCTTATGAATTTACCTATATGTTTAAGATAGGCGTAGATATTCCTAAGGGTGCCACTACGGTTATATTGCCTGCAAACGAGAAGATCGTTCTTTTTGCCGCTACTGCTGTAAAAGAAACAATGGAACCGGTGGAAGTAGCTACCCAATTATTCAGGACTGCCGTGAAAGGTTCGGTTACTGTCAAGGAAGCTACCGTTCCTAAGGAGAACATCCTGAAAGAAGCCCATGTGATGGGTTGGTCAGGATATACACGTGAAGGTGAACATCCCCGTTTAATGGTGGATGGAAATAGTGAAACAAAGTGGTGTGATACCAGTATATTACCCAACTACGTGGACTTCGATCTGGGTGAAAACAAGACGATCAGCGGCTGGAAATTACTCAATGCCGGACAGGAAAGCCAATCCTGGATTACAAGTGACTGCTTCCTGCAGGTGAAAAATGCTGTTAACGAAGAATGGAAGACGGTAGACGGAATATTTGGTAACTCAAGTAACGAAGTATCCAGAAATCTTTCTCAGCCGGTAGAAGTACGCTATGTGCGTCTGTTGGTAACCAGACCGACACAAAGCAAAAATGGAAATGCAGTGCGTATCTATGAATTTAATGTGTATTAGATAAAGGCGTTTTAATTAAAATCCCCGGTATCCTGCCATGAAGAAGGATATCGGGGATTTTTTATTAGGTGTAGGGGATACTTATTTCTCCTGCATTTTATCCATCAGTACCTTTATCCAGTAACCTCCGATTACAGAACGGGCCTTGAAACCTACCCAAGTACCTGTATCAGTATAGTGCCAGTCGTTCATGGGTACGCGGGAAATTGTTTCATTGGCATATTTATAAACGGGATCAATGAACTTTTCAAATGTAGCTTGATCGGAAGCCATGGTGGCTGTCCACATAATCCAGTCGGATTTGCTATAAGTCTTGCGGTTATCCAGCGGCAGACCGTAAGTATTCTGTTTGGTCAGGTAATATTTGATTTCCTTTTCAGCAACACCGGGGAACAGGTTCAGATTCCACATCTTGTCCCATATCATATTATACTTCTGGCTCCAGGTGTTTTCACGGTCGAAAGCCAGACGATAGTGGTCACCTTCGCGTGCCATTTCTTCCCATTTTACGGCCATCTTCTTTGCAGTTGCTGCGTATCGGTCGGCAACATCATTCATGCCAAGCATACGGGCCATTTCGCTATAAGCAGCGATGCCCATGATTGCTTTTACGGACAGGTTGGCATTGTGTGCCCAGTGTCCGGCAAAGTCATCCGTACATAATTGGTTCTCGGGATCCTGACCGTATTCTGCAAGGTAGTCAGTCCAGATAGTCAATATATCCCAGTACCGTTTGGCGTAATTGGCATTACCTTCTGCTTTGGCAATGGCTGCTGTCAGGATTACCATATTGCCACCTTCTTCAAGTGGCATATCGCCGCCGTACACCTGACCATTGGCTATGGGGTAGGTACCCAGATCGTGAGCAGGGAATGGTTTATTCCAACGTCCACTTGCACTGTATTCGAAGATACTGGTCATCATTGCTTTCTGGAGGTCGGGATTATATATCAGAAACAAGGGGGCGGAAGGATAAGTCAGGTCGACCGTATTGACACATCCGTTACTGTTATTTTCTTTAGAAAAGAACAGCAAATTGCCTTTTTCATCTTTAAACAGTTTATGAGCAGCAATCACCTGGCGGTAAGCTAATGCGCAGAGTTCGGCATATTTGCGGCCACCAGCCTGTTCGGCGTCATTCAGAATCATGGCATCGTAGGCACGGCAGCGTTGCATGATGCTTTCATAATTCTCTTTGGCACGTTCGAATGCATCGAATATGCTCACTTTACCATCGTGTTTCCAGTAAGCCATACGGCGCTGGTACATGTATTCGATGGAATAAATGTCATCATAACCTACCATCATGAATCCGGACTTTCCGGTTGCAGATACCATTCCCAGATTGTCTGTATATGCCATGGCAGGCATTAGTTTTGCCTGGCGTGTAACAATCTCCCCTTTGCTGGGAAGTAACTTTCCGCTTGAAGCAAATGTCGATTTCATTTCATTGTAATCGCCCAAACTGACTGCTGTGGTTGCATTCATATTACCTGCAATGTAAGCATATCCCCAGTCTATACAAATCAGGTCGCCTTTGTGAGCTGTGACGGGTTGATCTATTGTTCCGGCTTGTATATAACTCAAACCATTACGGCGGATCACTTTAGCAACTGTGGGTTGTATGGGTTTGTTTACTGCCAGTTGCGGAGTGGTTTCTATATATACCTGTACATCGTGTTGTTTCTTGTCGATGGAGCGCACTTGATAAGAAATGTAATTGACCGGAGTAGAGATAAGGTCCAGATCATCCAGCATCAGGGGTGCTGTAAACACGACATTCAGTTCTACGGGTCCACAAGCGAATGTGTAATACGTCTGTGTGGGTAACACGGAAACAGATTTCTGTATGGCAAGATTTTCAAAGGCAGTCGTTTGGTTGTTAGGCACGAATAACCCGAAATCTACATAGGCACCTCCGGTAGTATTGTGACAGTGGGCGGCAATTACATTTTTGCCTTTGCGGAGTTTCTTTTTGGTTTCCGCGGTCAGTTCCAGGAGTACGTTGTCTCTCCAGCAATAATCTGTTGCTACCAGGCGTTCGCCATTCAGATAGAGTTCAAATACATCATCATGCGAGTATTTCAGGTAGACCGGACGGTTGCTCAGGTCTTCGTTCAGATTGAATTCACGACGTACCCAAATGTCCGGTTCACTTTTCCAAGGGGTTCCGACCATAGATCTATCGGAACTTCCGAAAGCAGCCTTTCCGGTTTTCCAACCGGTGGCATTGTATTCGATGTCTGTCCAGCTTCCGGTGGGTTGTTGGAAAGTGTAGTTACCTTCCCATATTTCATCTTCAACCATTGGGAGTACAGCTTCCAACGTTTGTTTTCCCATAAAACGATATACTTTTCCGTCTACACGGACAGCTCCGATAAGCGGATGCTCTGTTCCGGTCCAATGCTCGGTGCTTCCTTCATTCAGCTTGTCATAGGGCGACCAGATGGAAAGGTATGGATCGGAAGTAATCAGCGGCACGGATGGTGCACGAAGTTCCGTTTTTTGTACAGGTGTGAATAAATCGGCTGCTTGTGATTGGCAGAACAGACCGATTGCCAACATCGTTGTAAATAGACTTTTCATTTGTTTTTGTATCTTGTTTTTAAATGCTATTCAGTAAATCCAGTTTTCCTTCGTTTACCAGTTTCAGAATCAACTCTCCGAAGAGTGTGTTTTGCCAGGCAAACCAGGCGCGGGTGAAGTTTGCCGGATCGTCTTTATGGAAGGATTCGTGCATGAAACCTGTACCGGCATCTGTGTTTATCAGCATCCGGACGCATTCTTTGATTTCCTGGTCGTCCTGACTAGTGAACGCTTTCATCATGATGCTCATAGGCCATACCATATTGTAGCCGATGTGCGGGCCACCGATTCCTTCGCCTGCTTTTCCTTTGAAGAAATACGGATTGCTTTCACTCCATACGAAACGGCGGGTGTTCTGATAGATGGGATCGTTTACATCCACATCACCCAGATAAGGCATAGCGAGCAGGCTCGGTACATTAGCATCGTCCATCAGCATGTGATTGCCGAAACCATCCACTTCGAAAGCATAAATAGTACCGAATTCCGGGTGGTTGTAAGTCGCATATTTCTTCAGTGCGGTTTCCACTTCATCGGCCAGTGCTGTACATTCCTGCGATAAGCTATTATTCTTGTTTACCGTTGAAAGAATTTCGGCCGCTTTTCTTAGAGAAGATACGGCAAAGAAGTTCGATGGAACCAGATATTGGAAAGTGGTTGCATCATCCGAAGGACGGAAGCAGGACACAATTAGTCCGACAGGATTGACAGGAGCACCCAGACCATCGTTGTTCAGGGTATCGAGAGCACGTTCCGTCTTGCGTTGGAACTTATAAGGACCTACACCATCCTTGCGTTGCTGTTCCTTGAACGTTTTCAGGATATTGGTAATCGCTTCGATCCAGGCTTGATCGAAGACACTGACATCACCGGTCTCTTTCCAGTACTGGTAGGCCAGACGAAGCGGGTAACAAAGTGAATCGATCTCCCACTTGCGTTCATGGAGTTCGGGTTTCATGTCTGTCAGGTCCGACATCCAGCTGCCGCCTACCGGACCATCATTATAAGCATTGGCATAAGGATCGATGTTGATACACATAAACTGACGGCGGATTACACCTTCCAGCATCTTCTTCAGTTCCGGGTCCTGGTTGGCAAGTTGTACGTAAGGCCACACTTGTGCACCGGAATCACGTAACCACATGGCATGGATGTCACCGGTGTAGACAAAAGTATCCGGTTTGCCATTCAGGAGGCGATAGTGCACGGTGGTATCCAATGTATTGGGGAAACAGTTTTCGAACATCCATGCCAGCTTGGCATTGGTCAGTAACTTCTTTACCCGCAGGATTTCTGCTTCTACTGCCTGAGAAGTGTAGAGGCGGTTTTTTACTGCCGGACGATTTGTTTTGTAGGCAGCGGTTATTTGAGCATGATTTACGACTTTCGTGTTATCTTGCTTCAGAGCAGGCAGTGCTGCTTTGGCAGTGCCACTCATACATAATAGGGCAACTGCGCATAGGCCGATATTCTTCTTTTTCATATTCTTGAAGTATTAATATTTTATTGGTATGATTATTATTGGATAGCTGCGAGACGAGCATACATTTCTACCATGGCAGCTTGTGTGAGAAGCCATTTCCGTTCGTTCCGGTTATTGCCGGTGAAGTCGGTGTTGAAAAGACCTTTCTCATCGCGGGCATGTTCCCAGGCGTGGTCCAGACTCTTATTGAAAGAATCCAGATAGGTTTTATTGTGGTCTATATGATAAAGTTCGATGAACCCTCTCAACATGACGGCGGTAAACCATACATCTCCCTGTTTGATCATTCTGAATGCTTCGCCATGTTCCGGGGTATAGTCCGTAAAGAAGTAATTATGGCATGCCTGAGCTATATTTTGTGCATCGGTCAGATACTCCTCTTTCCCGGTGAGTTGATACAGTAAAGAGGCGGATTGCATCATTTGTCCGCTGTTGTAGGCAAACTTGGCTTTACCTATTTTCCCATTCAGGGATATATTGTCAAAGTACAGGTAGTCTGTAGAATCTTGTAGTTGGGCTTGGGTCCATTTGTATAGTTGTTCCCCTTGCTTCAGGTAAGCACTATCCTGGGTAGCCTTAAAGAGTTTCAATGCGAAGACTGAGCCGGGAGCATTGGAACAGGTATTCTTGGAACCTTTCTTTTGTTCGCACCAGTAGATTCCACCACCTAAGTTGTCATCCGTACCGCTTTCTATAAACTTCCAGATGAGTTTTGCTTTCTGAAGGTATTTATCTTCTTTAGTTGCTAAATAGGTGTCCGTGAAATCAATGCCCAACCACACATTATCATCGTAGAAACGGTCGGATTGGGGGGCTGTGCGGATGTAGGAAGCGTAAGCTTCGGGTGCTCTCTGGGTATCGAAATATTCTTCCAACCCTACTAATACCTTCTTGTCGAGCAGTGATTTGTAGAGGGTATCTTGTGTGACTTCATATAAAGCGCTTACTGCGGAGAAGGTGCCGGAATAAGGCCATAAGTAGGAGTATTGGTTGGGCATATTCTTTTGTTCTTCGGATGCCAGATAGGTTGCGGTGTAGTCACCGACATTCGAAGGATAATTTTCGCGAAGCAGGCATGTGCCGGGAGCAGAGTAGTTCTGGTATAGGGAATCCAATGTTTGCTTGGCCCGTGTCAGGGAGAGTTCATTGCCTACGGCTACCTGTTTCCGGGTGTCACAACTGGTCAGTGCGGCTATGCATACCAATAGCCCGAAGAATACTTGTTTTGAGTTCATCATTCTTAATTTAGATTGTTATTTGGTTAATATTTTTGTTTCAGTTGGCAAAGCTTTTTCTTGATATGCAAAGTTACTCGCCGACCTGTAAAACGATATACGATTTCGCGACATTAATGTATTAGAGAGAGGGAATGGCACAAAAGGAGATAGATGTGTCATAAAAGCGTAAAGGAAAGGATGACGTTTTAGAGAAAGCATTGCAGACTCTAAAAGATAGCGATACGTGCATTTGAGTGAACATAAAGATAGATTTAAGCAAGCTTTGCTAACAGGCATTTGAATGATATTTGCTCTTCCAGCAGAGTAAATAGTCTTTTCCGTTGAAAGGAACTATCTATTTGGGATAAATACATAGTCCATTTACCTCAAATAGACTATGTATTTACTCAAAACAAACGGTCTTTTGTATCAAAACAAATAATGTTATTTATGATAAGGCTACACCTTTTGCTCTATAGGGTGTAGCCATCTTGCCAAAAGGGTGATACTATCCTGTCAAAAGGGTGTAGCCTTGCGGAAAACCTGCTTCTTTTTCTTCTAGTTGAACTTTTCTCCTGATTACCTATACTTCTCCGTTTTGTTAGACTTTCGTTCGCTTTGAAGCTTTAAAGCATGGAGATGAGAACTATTAGCTTCATTCTGTTTACTTATAAAGCAAATAGTCCTCATCGTGTATTTCTATAAAATAAAATCCCTGCGATTTTCTTCTTTGCCTTTCCTTCAGTCTGGAAAGAAAGTACTCTCGTGCAATAGGATTATCAAATTGACAAACGGCAAAATAATTATATTACTAAAGTTTAATGGAGAAGTTCGAAGGAAAAGAATTTAATGAGTTTATCTATCAATTCAAATAAATACTCTATTTTTGTTGTGTTCAATGATTTGATGAAGACTTATGAGTACAGATATACATTATCCGATTATCATGCGATTAAAGAAGCAAATATTGCTATTAATGGCATAACTGTGCTTGCCGGAGAAAATGGATGTGGAAAGAGTACACTGTCCCGTTGGCTTTATTATTTGATTAATGGTTTTAACGGGTTTGATGAGTTTGCTTATAACGACTTGTTGAAGCAGATACAAGATTGCTTGCGTAAACCGGATCGAGTGCGTAGGGATATAGTGAATCGAGGAGATGAGAATATCAATGTTACCTATAGCCGCTTACTGGAGACCAGAGTTGTATATGGTGATATTGAAAGTCTTTTTCATGAGAGTTTGGATGTGTTAGCCTCTTTCCGGAAAGAGTTAGTAAGTTATATGAATAGTGGTGACGAGGGGAATAAAAATCGAATTCTGACATATCTTGCTATACCGTTGGATGGAGGTATTACTTTGGATGATTACTGCTTTTTATGTATAGTCAAGGAAGATCTTTCTTGTTTGAATTCTTAGTAATGATAATAAGCTTATTTTTCCGGTAATCAACTGAAACTACTAAATTCGGTTGATTACCGGAATTACTTTTTATTTACTCTTTACTACCTTACTTTTCCAGATATGGTACGTCCACTCCGCATGGCTGCTGCCCGAAGGCTGTACATCGGGGGCTGCCTTACTGACCGTAAAGTAGAATTCCGGTTCTTCCCAATCTTGCAAGTGGCCGAAATTATCCCTCAGCAAAGTGGCATTGTGGTTTCTTGGATAGCCGGTATCATCCGGGGTGATCCGGTAAATCGGTGTCCAGTTACCTCTTTGATTGGTGAAGTCAGAAAGGTTCATGTAGTCTATTTCCAATGAAGAATTCAGGTAATTGGGATAATCACTGGGCATAGGTTGTACCGGACGTATCATGACGATTTTATCCGCATCCTTGTCAATTGCAAATTCCGAGTTGCAGGTATAATCCCTTGACTGGTTGTCAATGGCCTTTAAACCTGTCTGCACAATTGTTTGCGGGGTACTGATGGAATATGTATCCATATTACTGAAATCCGCTTCAGCCCAGACGATGCGTGTACCACCGATATCACCTACGGTATATGTCAGCAGTAGCTTACCTTTTCCATCCAGAGATACGACAGAAGGCTGGCCTACTCCCCATGACTTACCGCCTCCACCTATTTCTTGGTCACCTTCGCTCGACCATGTTTTCTTCACAATCTGCTGCGGATACTTCACCCAGCTATCTGCATCAAGGTCGTTGCTGAACGCGACACCGATTTCATTGTAATATACCCCGTACATATTACTCAGGAAGAACATGGCATACTTGTAGGTAGTATTCTTCCAAGTGAAGCTACCTTCGATAACAGAAGGGTCACAGGTATGGTGATCGTCCCATGAACCTGATACGCCAGGTTGCAATACACTTTTGGCAGCAGTCTGTGTACCATCCGGGTTGATCTTGATATGGAAGATGTTATCGACCATGATCAGGTTTTCCGGATTGCCGCAGAAGTATAGGTGAACTGTCCCATCAGCTTGTTTCAAGGCACTTGGGCAGTAAGAGTACTTGCTTTGGCCTTGGAAGCCGAATACGAATTCCGGTTTTGTGATGGTTACGGTAGGTGTAGGTGTTGGCGGGTCTATCGGAGGGGTTTCTCCGGGGTCGGTGTCCGAGCAGGAACACATGAGCCATAAACTTATGAGCCCCAATAGATATTTAGTCATAATGCTTATTATTTATTGAAGTGAGCCGGTTGCTTGGTCAGTAACTGGACGAAATGTTGTTTGATATTCTCAGCCTGAATGGAATCTACTGTCAGGTAGTAACGGTTTCCTGCGGCATCGGGAGTAAATTCAGTAGCACCTTGGTCTGTTACGTTTATTTTACCTGCCGGAGAAACGTTGAAATAGGACGGACCTTCAACAGAATACAATACGGAAGTCAGGTCCCATGTAGGACGGTCGTAAGGCATCTGCTGGTAGCTTTTATATGCTTCTACCATTGGGTGCATAGGAGCCCATCCGAAATCGTTTTCAATGCTGCTGCCGGGATAGTTGATGGCGATACCTACTTCGAAAGGAGAGGTCACCAGTGTGGTAGGCCATTCGGAGAATATTTTCTTTGCCGCCGGAATGTCTTTCACTACGTTATATTCAAACAGGTTGGGATTGTTGAAACAGCCTGCCATGGTACACAGCAGTTTTACTTTTTGGGCAACAAGCTCTTTTCCGGTCAGCGGAGATACATCGTCAGCCGGAGTATCCAACAGGCGTGCAAGGTTCGTGGAGAAACCTACGGAGATGATGGTAACGGAACTGTCCGGTTGCTGTGTCAATAGCTTACGATAGAGGGCAGGTGCTTCCGGCAGTTGGTTATAGTCACCTTTCAGTGAGCGCTTGAAAGCCGGTTCACCGTTATCCTTCTGGATGAGGCATACGGCTTTGGCATAGTTTGTAGCATCGTTCTCACAGTCGGCTCCGTTGTGTATGATTCCGATAGGAATTTGAGGATAGCCGTACCAGGTATTCATGATGTCGGTGTATTCGGCCGGATAGGTTCCTTCTTTGTTGATGGTGATGCCTAATAAGTCGATATCTCCTGCGTCCAGATACTTGTAAAGCATATCCAGTGCCAATGCATCGTCCACGTCGTTACCTATATCCGTTTCCAGAATAATTTTGGGTACATTTGGGGTGACTTCCGCAGTTTGTTGTTTCTTGGAAGTGCAGCTTGATAGAGCCAATACTAACAAGCCAATCAAATAAAGTTTGCTCTTTCTCATGACGGTATATTTAAAAAATTAGTGACTGGGTGAAATGGATATATAGAGTTCGGGAATCACCTGTTGGAATGCTTTCTCGTTCTCGTCAAGGTCCGGACGATAGTAAATTTCTTTATTGGAGGACTTATCGGTGTATGAAAACTGGAATCGTCCGTCGTCTCTTATCTCATCAAGGTTACAGCGGCGCAGTTCATTTGCTACAATGCGGTCGCCTTTGTTGCTTTTCCCTTCTTTGACGAGGCGGTATTCTCCGGTGGGAGTACAAATGATCTCCCTTTGTGTTGCTTTCAGCCAGATGGCACTTTCCCATACGTGGAATGGACGGGGGTAGCGGTTGAGGTCTATATCAACCGGATAGTCGGCATTCATGGCACGGAGGAAGTCATATTGCAGTTTCTGGGTGAAAGCAAAATCAAGATACCGTTGCAATTGGGGATTCATCTTTCGGATAAAATCCATATCGGGTAGTTTCCAGTAGGTATTGTTACAGTCTTTTACGAAGCCTCCGTCTTTGCCTGCACATGGATAGATGGCTACGGGTAAATCTGATTTCAATATTCTGTTGAAAGCGAACACGTCCAGTGCTACATTCCACTCACCGCCCGGAATAGCATTTGCCCCGGCATCGCTTCCCAATTCATGGTTCTTGCTTGCTGTCCCGGCACTCAGATGAATTTTGTGTATCTTCTGTTTCATCAGCTTGGGGGCACGGTTGTAGGCAACTGCCAGTATCCTTGCCGAACCGAATGACAATACTTCTACGGGTTCTTTACTCTTTTTCAGAACTTCCAGCAGTATATCGATTGCTTCCTGCTCATAGCCTGGCAGATACTCCATCCGGTCTTCTTCCGATTTCATCATGGATAGCGGACCAATGCCATAAGGTATCCTTTTGTTGAAGATATAACTTAATTGTTCCACAGGGATAATTCCGGCTTCCCTCGGACCACGCGGGTCTTTCCACAGGGTGGGATGGTCGGCGGTATCTTTCCTGAATGCGTCTGTGATGTCCAATAAGACGGCTTTCAGGTCTACATCGGGCAGCCCGAAACCCATAATGAGGTCCATGTTATCTCCCGGGTCCTGATACGGATGATACAAGTCGGTGATTACCACTACGGGAATCTTTTTGTATTGCCCTGATGCCTTCCCACAGGGGAAGGCAAGAATAAGAGCAATGCATACTATTTGCAGGATTGTTTTATTCATTTGAAATAGTTTTTGAGATTAAACGTAGCCGAATACAGGTCGTATGACCATAGCCAGTTTTCGCCTGTCATGGCGGGAGTGAAGTACATCACCAGTTCATCGTCATTAAGCATGTAACCTTTCGTATCCGTCAGGATACCCGGATTATGATTTCTTGGGAATCCTGTTTCTTCCGGTCCTGCATGGCCTATTTCAATCCATCCGTCTTCTTCGGTGAAGAAACCTTCTGTTCTTGGTTTGTATGCCAGTCGGCAGACATCCCCTACCCAGGTCGGTATCTCCTTGATGGGGGATACACGGGTTTCCGAAACCATGTATATATTCTTGTCGGACATGGCAGGATAGCTGTTGGCGCTCAGGAAAGGAATCGCTTTTTCTTCGCCCAATATGATATTATCCAGATCATTCAATTTTATTTCGCGCATGCAGAAAGGTCCGTTCTCCGTAGTCGAATGATAGAATAATTGTATGGTCGTAGAGTCTTTGACGATTGTTGTACTTTGCCCCACACCCCATTTGGTGGTATCTTCGTAAGCCACCAGTGGATTCCGGTCGAACTTGATATACGGGCCTTCGATGTTCTTGGAAATGGCCAGTCCTATCTGGTTGTGATTACAGTCCCAGCGGTCTACGCCCAGATAGGTCATAATCCAGTTGTAAGTTTCTCCTTTATAAGTCGTTTTAAACTCACGTACGTCCGGGTCGCAGATGTGGCAGTTATCCCAACCTGTTTCGGAAGGTTCGATGATCTGTGTGCCGGGTTGCCATACATAGCCTTTTTCCGTGGGGATTCCTTTGTATAGATAAACATAGTCCACAATCTTGAACGGATCACGATTCTCACATACAAAGCCGTACCGGATGCCGTACTGGTCTTCTATGATACTCGGAGCATAGTTATAATGCCCGGCACCGCCGCTGAATTCATACCGGATTTGCGGTGTGAGTGCCTGCGGTTCATTACCGTCATTGCCCTTGCAACCCAAGAGTGTGAGCAAGGCAAGGTATATATAGGTCTTATAGCTGTTCATCTCCTTAGATTTAGTTCGTTAATAATAAAATCAATCCTCGACTTGTATGTTTTTGACAGGCCGGATCATGGCTGCACGTGCTTTTTGTCCGTCGCCCCAACCCCATGTGTCGCGGTAACCGCCGGAATCTCCCAATGACATGCCGCCGTGGGTAGGACTTAATGAATTTCCGCTGCGAACGGCGCAGAGCCAGGTGCGGTCCATCATTCCGGTTTCATTTCTCCAACCGCTTTGGGGCAGGAAGAGGCAACCGAGTTGTTTCAGGTTATCTTTAGTGGCACGTTTGGCAGTAGCCTCGTCAACACCGATAATGATACCGTCGGTTTTAAATCCGGTCTGGGCTGCTGTAACCCATGTTGCTCCTTTTTCCCAGAGAGCTGCCATCTCTTCCGTGGTAGGTACACGCCAGCCTTCGGGAGAAGGGTCGTTTTCGGTAGTCCAGTTGGTGCCGTCGTTTGTATAGCTGGAAGGCCAGTTAGCCGGTGCCGGATCGTCCTGCGGGCCAGCCGGATAACCTACTTTGCGGTTGAACTGATACAGTTGCCCTATATCATCGGGAGAGGTTGCGAAAGTTCCCGGAGTGCCTACATTCTTGGTAGACCATATAAGGCCGTTTATCAGCACTTCGTCTTCACCTAGTACCATTGTCTCCTGCAATACCTTTGACTTTAATATCCGGGTACCGGAGCTTACTTCAACGATAACCGAACGGTTCTTTACAAAAGAGGTGGTTGGCTTTACAGTAACGGTGATTACTTTTCTGCCGCTTCCTGATGTTTCACTCAGTGTGCACCAGCCCTGGGCTGAGCTATTGGAATTGGTCAGTTCGGCTGTCCACGACTCATTGCCGTTGACCGTCAGTTCATAAGTTCCGCCATCAGCGCTTACAGGTATGGCTACCGGGAATATGGCGAACTCATTGGGATTGCTTTCGATGACATAATCGGAATCGTTTCCGCATCCCCATAACGTCAGCAGTATAATGACTGCTCCTATTAAGTATTTTGTATTGATCATAGCTCAAATGTCTTCAATTAGTATTGGTCATTCTGGTTCAAATTCGGATTGTTGTCCACTTCGCTTTGCGGGATTGGCATGCGGATGGATTTATCGATTATAAAGTTATTGAAGTCGCTGTCGCGTGCTTTCAATTCGTCCAATGTGGCCTGGTCGTTGATGCCCCAACGTTTCAGGTCGACCCAACGCACGCACTCCATGGCAAGCTCCAGGGCGCGTTCTATCTTCAGGTGTTCGCGGAAAGCATCCTTGTTGGTGCTGATCTGGGAACCGTTGTAGTATTTGCTATCCTCTATTTTGGGCAGATTGACGCGGTTGCGTACGCGGTTGAGGCATTCAATGGCTTTTGAAGGCGGTGTGGCATTCAGTTCGTTGAGTGCTTCGGCATACAGTAACAGCATATCGGCATAACGCAAGGAACGGAAATTATTATCATTCCAGTAATACAGTGGGGAGGCATCTGTGCTATATTTCTTGATGAAGACGCGGTTGCCCCAGTCGCTGTTCCATGGAGAGCCGTATATCAACTGGTTGGGATATTCGGGGAAGTCGGAGGCTGCACCGTCATACCACAGTGTGTAGAACAAGCGGGAATCGTTCTTTCCATCCGTTGTTTGTTCGCGCTTGTAGTAGTCCACCAGCCAGCGTCTTGCTTCGATGTTGTTCCAGCCGATTCCGGTAGGAGCCTGGTTCATTTCAATCTGTGTACCCAGTTGTGCATTCGGGTCCAGGTAGTTGTCTGTCTGGTCGAAGCCCACCTTGTTGGTCAGAGAGAAGTGAATCTCATACAGTGACTCTTTGTTATCTTCCGTATAGTTGCTGAAGTTGTCAGCCCAATTGGGTACCAGTGTGTAGTAGTTCTTTCCTTCGCCATCAACGAGCCATTCGAGGCATCTTTTGGCGTCTTCCCATTTGTGATGCTGTGCATAAGCTTTGGCCAGTAATCCGTAGGCAGCGCCTTTCGTTGGGCGGCCGTAGTTATTGGCGTCACGTGTGGAGGGGAGCTTGGTGATGGCATCTTCCAGGTCTTCTTCTATCTGGGTTAAGATTCCATCGGCAGTGGCCTGCATAGGCTTATCGGCGGCTGAAGAAGTGCTCAACACGAGAGGTACATTGTCCCACAAGGCAGTAAGATAGAAGTAATAGAAAGCACGCAGGAACTTAGTTTGTCCAATGAGGTCATCCCTGTGTGTTTCATTGCTGAACGGTACATTGCCAATGTTGTCCAGTACCTGGTTGGCACGGAAAATGGCTGTATAATGTTCCCGCCATATCTTGGCGTTGACTTCTGAGAAGTTATAATCGGTAAAGATGAACTTGGTGTACTCGTTCAATTCGGTCCATCCGGCATAACTTACGCCTTCGTCGGCCATACCTATCATCTGTGTATAGATATTACGTGTCCAGGTTCCCTGACGGTAGAACATTCCGTATACGGCTACTACACCGGCTTCGACGTCAGATTCTGTCTTCCAGTATACGCCTGTACTCAGGGTATTTTCATTTTGCAGATCGAGCAAAGAGGGGTCGCACGACGTAAATAATGCCGTGACACCGCATAATATATAAAGAGCTATTTTTTTCATTTCAGCAGTATTTAGAAGGTGAATGATAATGCAAACTGAACAGCGCGTGGGTTAGGGAACGAACAATAATCTGCTCCCATAGTGAAGATGCCGCTGTCTGCAAATTCAGGATCCAGGCCGGAGTATCCGGTAAAGGTCACCAGGTTCTGTAAAGTAACTGATGCACGGAGTCTTTCCAATCCAATCTTCTTAATGTAACGGGTAGGTACTGTATAACCTAACGTAATATCGCTCAGGCGGAAGAATGAACCGTTTTCCAACCAGCGGTCCTGATCGCTTCGACTGTTGCGGGAGTCTCCGTATACAATACGTGGACGGTCGTTGACCGGGTGCTCTTGTGTCCAGGGGATAATACCGTTGAAGTTGTTCTGGTTGTTGGCAAAGTCACCGGCTGCTGATGCCGAACCGTTCCATACTTTCTGTCCGAAGCGACCGTAACCGTTGATGTTCAGGTCGAAGCCTTTGTAGGATGCACCGAGACTTATTCCTAATTCAAGTTTGGGCCAGGGGCTGCCTACTATCTGACGGTCTTCGGATGATATATTACCGTCGCCGTTATAGTCGTCATACTTAATATCACCCGGCAAAGCATTAGGTTGTATGATCTTACCTTCTGAGTTTACGTAGTTCCGTACTTCTTCTTCTGACTGGAAGATACCATTCATCTTGTAGAGGTACCACATACCGAGCGGTTCACCGATTACGGTTTTGGCAAGAGTTGTATTGTAGACTGTTTGTCCGTATCCCAAATCAAGTACTTTATTCTTAATGTGCGAAATGTTCAGTGAAGCGGAGTAGGCAAAGTCGCGAATCTGATCGTTCCAGCCGATTTCCATTTCGAATCCTTTATTTTCCAGGCTGCCGGCATTCACGGCAGGTGCACCACCTTCATTACCCGAACTCATCAGGATGGGGAGGTAAACCAAGAGGTCTTTACTCTTTGAATAGAAATATTCAGCACTTAAACGGAAACGATTATTGAATGCAACCAGGTCGAAACCGACGTTAGCGGTTGTTTTCTTTTCCCAAACCAGGTCGTTGTTGGTTAATTGAGATTGAGTCATACCAATCAATATGTTTTCCGGGCTTCCGAATACGGCACGCGGAGCTGTGTTGATGGTGGACTGGTAATCCCAATAACCGATACTACTGTTACCGAGAGTACCGTAATTGGCACGTATTTTCAGGTCATCAATCCAAGGGACATTGAAGAACTTCTCGCCACTGATGCGCCAGCCCAATGAAACGGAAAGGAAGTTTCCCCAGCGGTCATTCTTAGGTAGGCGGGAAGTACCGTCACGACGGGCTGTTACTTGTGCCAGGTATTTGTCGGCATAGGAGTAGTTGATACGTCCGAGATAGGATATCAATGCTGATTCGCCGTAGCTACCGCCTGCGGTGGTATTTCCGGTGGCAGCATCCAGAGATGTGATGTACTTGTCGCCTATCATCAATGGATCGAGTTTGGTAATCCAACGCTTTTCTTCGTGGAACTTATTGTAAGTGATACCAAACAACGCATTCACATCATGTTTACCGAATTTATGCTTAAAATTGTAGGTTTGCTCAATCAGTATATCATGATTCTTGGCACTATCGTAACCCAGATGCGCGGCATCGTCACCTTGTCCCATAACCCAATTACCTTTCTTGCGCAGGGAGTTCGTAACGCCCATATAACTTTTATAGGCAACATTCAGTTTTGCATCGAACATTCCAAAGAGTGAAATCTGTCCGTAGATGTTTCCGGTCAGGTATTCCTCTTCATTGTTTCGTATATACAAGTCCTGCATGGCTACTGAGTTCAATCCGTAAGAGTTGGCACGGTCTACATCGCCGTATCCGTATCCGCCGACATGTGATTCGTCATATACCGGAATGGTGGGTGGCATACCGATGAAGTCGCTCCAGGGATTACCATTCAGTATCTTCCTGTCGGATTTGGTGTAGTAGAAATTCTCACCGTATGAGAAAATACCTTTCTGCCCGCTGGTGTTGATACGGAAGCCGTATTTGTCGTAACCGGTGCGGTAGAGAGCGCCATCATCGACCATGCGGTTCAGAGATGCGTAATACTTCACAGTTTTGGAACCTCCGGAAAGGGATACATTGTAGTTCTGCAATACACCTGTACCCAACATTTCATCTTGCCAGTCTGTATTTCCATCATAGTGGTTCTGGCGCTTTGTAACGCCTGAAACTCCTGCCAGGATGGCTTCGTCATAAGCACGGTCGTTATAAATCTTGTAAGTCTCTGCATCCATCAGGTCGTAGCGGGGGAGCCAGCTCAGTGTCAGTTGTGAGTCAAACTTCACTTTCAGGTCACCTTCTTTACCTTGCTTGGTAGTGATGATTACAACTCCATTTGCTGCACGTGAACCATAGATGGCTGCTGATGAGGCATCTTTCAATACTTGAATAGACTCAATATCTTCTACATTGACACCCAAATCACTGCCACCATAGGCACCGTCGATGATGAATAACGGGTTGTTGTTGGTCAAACTACCCAGACCACGAATGTTGATGGTGGCACTGGAACCCGGTTGTCCACTACTTGTAATCTTTACGCCCGAAGTAAGTCCGCGCATGGCTTCCACCACATTGCCCGAAACACGTTCGGCCAAAGCGTCTTCCTTTACCGTAGAAATGGAACCGAGCAGGTCTTTCTTCTTGACGGAGCCGTAACCAATTACAACTACTTCATCCAACATTTCATTTTCAGGCTCTAATGTGATGTTAATGACATTGTTAGTGCCTACTTTCACCTTCTGCTTGGTAAATCCGATAAAGCTGAATTCAAGGGTAGCACCCTGGTTCACTTTGATTTCATATCTACCGTTGATGTCGGTGGTGGTTCCAAAGGTACGGTCACCGTCCTTCGCCAGAATGGATACTCCGGGGAGGCTTTCCCCGGTATTATCGTTTACAGTGCCTGTGACGCTGACTTGTGCGTACAAATTGAGCGAGCACATGCACAGACAGAATACTATTATTTGAATCGGTCTCATGTATTAAAATTTTAGAGGTTGAACGAAAAATATATTTTAGTTCAGGCAATTCTCTTCTCCTTTTTCACTCCGTGAGAAGTAGAAAAAGAAAGCGTTTATTAATAAGAGTGAGGAGCCGGTTAATTGGCTCCGGAGATGATAATTGCTCCTAAACCGGATATAAACAGAACGAACATGCAAGCCAGAAGAATATTTACCGCGCGGGAAGAACCTTTGAATTCCTTCCAGATAAATATGCCCCACAGGGCTGCGATCATGGGCGCTCCTTGTCCTAATGCGTAAGAAATAGCTGCACCGGCTTTTCCTGCTGCAATATAACTGAGAGCCGTACCCAATCCCCAAATAGCTCCTCCCAGCACTCCAACCATGTGTGTGCTGAACTTGCCTTGGAAATACTCCTTATAGCTCACGGGAGTACCTACAAACGGTTTTTTCATCACGATGGTATTGATAATGAAATTACTTATGAAGATACCTATTGCGAATATAAAGAATGCTGAATACGGAGTAGCCATTGTGGGGGTAGGTGACTCAAAATTGTTCAAGTCCATGGCGGCAGCAACAAACCGATAGAAGAAAGACATCAGTATACCGGCTATAATGGCAATGATAATCCCTTTCTTATTGATGCTGCTTCCTTTCTGATTCATCTTTCCGGCAGCTATGGCATTAAATATGATAGCCAATACGACGAGTGCCACACCACTGAACAGGATTACTGCATCGCCTTTAGGTTCACCGAAATAATTGACGAAAACACCTAATACCAAGGCTATGCCGACTCCTAACGGGAATGCTACCGTAAGCCCTGCCATAGAGACGGAAGCTGATAAAAGGATGTTGGACAGATTGAATATGACGCCCCCTGCAAAAGCACTTGCATAGTTCTCCATACTGATCTGCTTCAAATCTTCAACAAAACCGCGTCCGGCATCTCCCGTGCTGCCCAGGGTGAAACCTAAGAGGAGAGAGAAGGCAAGGATACCGATTACGTAATCCCAGTAGAACAATTCGTAACGCCAGGTTTTCCCGGCAAGTTTCTGTGTATTACCCCACGAACCCCAACAGAGCATCGTGACAACGCAGAAAATAACTGCTAATGAATAACTGTCGACTATAAACATGGTATTAGATTTTTAAATTACTATTTATAAAACATCAATTTCTTTACGATAGGGTAGGGAGGGCTGGGCTCCCATTCGGGTCACAGTGATGGACGCACATTTATTTGCGAATTTAACTGCATCCAACACATTTACATCTTCGGATAAAGCAACGCACAATGCACCACAGAAAGTATCTCCCGCTGCTGTTGTGTCTACGGCTTTGACTTTGGGTACGGGTACTTCATGGAATGTATCTTTTTCTTTAATCAATGCTCCTTTGGAACCAAGGGTGATAACTACGATGTCCACTCCTTTGGCACTGATGATATCCGCAGCCTTGCGTGCGCTTTCCCAATCGGTTACTTTGATACCTGAGAGGATTTCAGCTTCCGTTTCATTGGGGATAATCATGTACAGGTTCTGTAGTAGTTTATTGGAGAGTGCGCGGGCAGGTGCAGGGTTCAGTATCACCTTGATGCCTTGTTCGCTGGCTATCTGGGCGGCATACTCCACTGTTTCAATAGGGATTTCCAATTGCATCAGCAGGATATCGCCTTTTTCTATGGTAGGCTGTGCCTTCCGGATGTCTTCGGGACTCAATGAACCATTGGCTCCGGAAGCGATGGCAATGCTGTTTTCTCCGTTCATATCCACCATAATTAATGCTACACCCGAGGGGAGTGTGGGGTCTGAATAGATATTCTCAACATGGATACCTTCGTCTTCATACTGTTCTATGGAACGTTTGCCGAACAAGTCATTTCCGGTTTTGGCTATGAAATGCACATTTCCTTTCAATCTGGCAGCGGCTACAGCCTGATTGGCTCCTTTGCCTCCGGGATTCATCATGAAACTACCGCCTATGATTGTTTCTCCTGGTACAGGAAGACGGTCAGCTTTGATGACCATATCCGTATTACAACTGCCTATTACAATGATATTTTTGCTCATGATTACTTTATTAGTTTTAAGATTGAATAATTGAATATTGGATACTGTGCTTTCTTTTTCTATTCCAAAAGTATGCGATACTTAGTACATAAGCAAACAAAAAACAATGATTTTTAATACTGGTAAAATGAATATAATTATAAATTGATACATTTAAATAGTTGATATATAAATATATAATAAATGGTTGTTTGTGATGATTATGATATTAGTAATATTGATAAAGCCTATATTATTCCGTGAAAATATTGCTTGCTTTCATTTTTTTCTCTACCTTGCTATCGTAAAAGATGTGTATCTAAAAAAATCTGCTAATACTATGCTAAAGTCCGAATCCCTCATTCATCTGATTAATAATCTCACTAAACAGGAGAAGAAAGAATTCTCCCTGTATATCTCTAATAAACCGGAGAAGGATTATATTTTTCTTTTCAGATTGATTGATGATAAGAAGATAAGTGATCCCGAAGAATTGAAGATGTCTTTTCTGGCAGCCAAACCTGCTTCTTCATTCAATACGGTAGTCATTTATTTATTTGATTTGTTGATAGACATATTGACCCGGTTGCGGACAGAACAGGATAGTTATTATCTCTTGTTCAATGAATTGCTGCACGCAAGGGTTTTGTATGAGAAATCCATGTATCAGGAATGCTTCCAAGTATTGAAAAAGGTAAAAGAGAAAGCGGTGTATTATGAGAATCACTTTGCGTTGTTGGTAGCGCAAAGGCTGGAGCTGAACTATCTTCTGACATTGGATTTTGAAGATATGGATGAACAGAAGCTGCTGAATAAGCAATATAAGATGAATAATACATTGAAAAGTATCCGCCAACTGAATGAGCAGTCTTCACTGTACGAGCTGTTGAAGTATAGAATGATTAACAGAGGGGCTTCACGGTCACTTGAAGAAACTCAGAAATTGGATGACTTGGTAACCAGTGAAATCAGTATTGTAGCAAGTGCAGGCGTTGAGAACTTTGAAATAAAAAAGAATCATCAGCTATTCCAGGCGAATTACTTTATCACAGTAGGGGATTACAAGGCGGCATTTAACTCGTTTGTAGAATTGAACAAGCTTTTTGAAGAGAATAGTCATTTATGGAATAACCCTCCGGTCTATTACCTGATGACGGTGGAAGGTATGCTGGAAAGTCTGCGTATCATGCACAATTATGAGGGCATGAATTACTTCATTGAAAAGCTGACTAAGCTGTCTTCGCCATCATCCAGTTTCCAGCTGAATGTTACGTATGTGATCTTTATCTATCGGCTGTTTTCGTTTATTGATGCAGGTGATTTCGATAAAGCAGGAATGTGGATTGCTGAACATCAAGCCTCGTTGATTGATAAGATGTTACTGCTGAAGGAGCAACAACAGGCGGAAATGTCATTGTATATTGCTCTGATCCATTTGGGAAATGGGGAGTATAGGAAAGCCCGGAAGCGACTGAGTGCAACTATCGGGAGAGGTCATCTATATTCTCTTCCGTTGTTTCGTACCATTAGGATCGTGAATGTGATGATTCATTATGAATTGGGGGATGTAGACTATATTCAGTCTGAAATTCGCTCTATCAAGCGGGAAATGTCCAAAAACAAGGGATATAATCTGAAGGTGGAATCCTTTTTGCTTAAGTTCCTGAATTATTCTTTCGCTGATACGAATCGGAAAAAGCGTGCGCAGATATGGGAAAGTATGGCGGAAGAAGTCCATGCCTTGTATGCAGATAAATATGAAACTCAGATTCTGCGTAAGTTCGACTTTGTGGCATGGGTTGAGGCTAAGATATTTGAGGTGCCTCTGAGTGATATTCTGAAGCGGGAACACGCTTCAAAGAGTAAATGGCAGCATAAATAGTATGAATGAGGATGTACAAATCTTATTTTGATACATCCTCATTCATGTTATTTCTATGCTTTCTTCTTTCCGTAGAAGAACATGAAGTACACGCCTATAATCACGAACGGAACGCTGAGCCATTGCCCCATATTCAGTGACATGCTATTCTCGAAATCTACCTGGTTCTCTTTCAGAAATTCCACGAAGAAACGGAATACGAATATCTCTGTGAGGCACAAGCCGAAGAAAAAGCCGCGATGTAACTTCTTACCATAATTCTTATACAAGAAAATCATGATCAGGAAGAAAATGAAATAAGCGATGGCCTCGTAAAGCTGTGCCGGATGACGGGGGAGCATATCTACCCGTTCGAATACGAAAGCCCAGGGTACATCGGTTGCTTTACCTATGATTTCGGAGTTCATGAGATTGGCAAGACGGATGAAGCAGGCGCAGATAGGCGTTGCTACGGCTATCATGTCCAGCACATCCATATAGTGCATTTTCATCTTACGGCAGTACATCCACAGAGCTATCATCAGGCCCAGTGTGCCGCCATGACTGGCAAGACCTGCATATCCGGTCCATTTCCAACCACCTTCGGCTGGGAATTGTATAGGCAGTATCATTTCCCAGAAATGATGCAGGTAATATTCCGGCTGATAGAACAGGCAGTGCCCTAATCGCGCTCCGATGAGAATACCGAAGAAGCAATAGAAGAACAGCGGTTCGAATTTGTCGTCACCGATTTTTTTGTCTTTATACTGGTAACGGACTACAAAATAGGAGCATGCGATGCCAATGACCCACAACAGGCCGTAGTAGCGTACGGGGATATGACCGAACAGGTTGAACAGTTCGGGGTTGGGGTTCCAGTTGATGGTTAGTAATGAGAGCATATTTTCAATATATTTGGTTTACAAATGAGTTTATTTACTTTTTATAGCTTGTTTTTTTCCCATAAAAGAGCATGAAGTATATTCCGATGATAACGAACGGAATGCTGAGCCATTGCCCCATGTTAAGAGTCATTGTATTCTCGAAATCCACTTGGTTTTCTTTCAGGAACTCCACAAAGAAGCGGAAGACGAATATTTCTGTCAGGCAAAGTCCGAAGAAGAAGCCTCGGTGCAGCTTTTGGCCGTGGTCTGATTTCTTATATAAGTAAATCATTCCCAGGAAGAAGATAAAGTAGGCGATTGCTTCGTAAAGCTGTGCCGGATGGCGGGGCAGCATATCTACTTGTTCGAATACAAAAGCCCAGGGAATATCGGCTGGCTTGCCAATGATTTCGGAGTTCATCAGGTTGGCAAGGCGAATGAAACAAGCGCAGATAGGGGTGGCTACGGCTATCATATCCAGTACGTCCATGTAGTGCATCTTGGTTTTGCGGCAATATAGCCACAGGGCGATGATTAGTCCGAGGGTGCCGCCATGACTGGCAAGCCCTCGATAGCCTATCCATTTCCAGCCTTCGTTCGGAAACTGCTTGACGGGGAGTATCATTTCTATGAGATGATTCTGATAATAACTCCAATCGTAGAAGATGCAGTGCCCTAACCTTGCTCCGAGAGTGATGCCGATTACGCAATAGAAAAAGAGTGGGGTGAACTTGTCCTCACTGATTTTCCTGTCGCGGTATTGGCGCTGGACTATGATGCAGGCAAGTACAATGCCAATGCCCCACAATAGCCCGTAGTAGCGAATGGGGAAACTTCCGAAGAGGTTGAACAGTTCGGGATCGGGATTCCAGTTGATGGTTAGCAGTGATGGCATAAATGTAGCTGATTATATGGTTTATTGTTTCGGTTTTACAAAGCCGATAGGGTTTCTGGGGCTGTCCGCCAGGCTTTTCTGGGCTTGCAGTTCGGCAAGGGTTCGGTTGATTAGCTCCAGTTGCATACGGGTGTCTTCGTTGATGTCGTTGTAGTCGGTGAAGACTTCTTCGATGTAGGATTTGAGTTCCTTCAATTCGTTTTGCAGCTCGGATACCCTGTCAACTGGCGGATTAGCTATAAATCGGCGGACGGCGACGAAAGCACGCATGATATTGATGTTGACCTCGATGGCTAATTCAGAGTTCAGAATACTGCTGAGCATCGAGACTCCTAATTCAGTAAATGCGTATGGCAGTTTTCTGGTCCCTCCCCAACTTGAAGTCGCAAATTGCGACTTCAAGTTTTGCCATTCTTCTGCAGTCAATTGAAACATGAAATCTTCAGGAAATCTTTTTAAGTTTCTTTTTACAGACTCATTTAGTCTTTTTACTTCTACTTGATAAAGTCCAGCCAAGTCCTTGTCTATCATTACTTGCTGACCTCTTATTTCGTAGATCTTACTTTGTATGATTACGGTCAATTCCATATTTATCATTTTCTTTATGTTATCACAAATTGTGATGAGTTTTTAAGGTATTGTTTCTGACTTTTAAAGGCTTTTACATCGTTCAAGGTCACAAATCGTGATCTTGAACGATTGCTATTTGAACTTCTCCGCCACCATCCTGTACGTCGGAATATCAATTCCCTGTTCTTCTGCGGCAGCAATCATATCAAAGAGCAATCCTTGCACTTCACTTTCGTGTCCCTTAGCCATATCCTTCTGCATAGAAGCGGTGCTTTCCGGGTCCAGTTTATCGATAACTTTGAGATTATATTCTACAATGTCTTCCTTGAATTCAATGCCGAGTTTTGCACCCAGTGCGGCACTTTCGCGGGACAACCCGATAAACGTATCGCGCACCTCTCCGGGCTTCTGTACTTCGCCCATAGGCACATCGTAATAAGCTCCGGTGACAGCCATAGCAGAGATGAAAGACCACTTCACGAAAGTGTCCCGGTTGATGTCGGAGGATATCTCGGCTTTGATGCCGCTTTCCTGCAAATCCTGTTGTATAGTTTCCAACGTTCCACGGGGAACAACCGTGCCTTTGTGTGCACCGTAAACCAGACGGAATATCTTGCCCATTTGCGTGATTTCCCCTTTACCGGACACGAAGCCGACAATGTAGATGCAGCCGTCCAGAACCGTCACTCCGGGCACAAGGCGCTGGATACGGGGACCTGTGCCATAAACATTGAGAATAGGGATTACGACTGTGTCCTGATGGGCGGAGCGCTTTATTAACTCCGTTATCGAGTCTACGGAATAGCCTTTGACACATACAAAGATGACGTCGGCTTTACCTGTATATTCTTCGGCAGTATAGGCTTTTATGGGTAGTGTATGTTTGCCTTTCAGGTCGGAGTGCAGACACAATCCGTGTTCGCGTATAGCAGCCAGATGTTCACCACGGGCAATGCAGGTCACATCTTTTCCGGCAAGGGACAGAAAGGCGGCGATACTGCCCCCCACGCCGCCTGTACCGGCTATAAGATATTTTATATTATTGTTCTCCATTTTGGAATATACTATTTTATGTAGGTTTCTTTTTCCATATAATAAAGCCCTTCGCCGCGGTCACCGTTCTCCAGGTCTTCCAGTTCTACCTTGAAAACACGGTAAGGGAGTCCTGTCTTTGGATGCTTGGGAAGGTCTACGGTCAGTAGATAGGCATTGGCATATTCGTTGGCATTAATGTACTCTTTTATTTCCTGCTTCATCAATATCTTAACTTCTTCACCATCTATCCAGACGGTGGTTTTCAGTTGTTCAGGACGGGGTGCCCATTGCGATTCTTTTGCATCTTTGCTTTGGCTTTCTTGCTTAATGTTGCCAAGGGTTTCACCGTGTAGTATGGATTCGGGCTTGTTCTCTTTCATCCATTGGTAAAAACGTGTCAGACTCATGGGGCGAACATATATCTGGTAGGCAGGCATAGCACCAGGGATACGGAAAGCATGCAGCCCATAGACCTCCATGCGGTTGTAACGAATATTAAGCGTGGTATCACGGTCGGCGATAAAATTCCATGCCCAGAATTCCAGACGGTGTTCCGTTTTGGGCAGGCCGTTTTTCATGGCGACGTGTGCATAAGAGGGAAGGTAGATAGAAGCAACTTTTTGATAGTTGCCTTTGAGCACACGGGCGGTATAGTGTCCGTTTTTGTCAGTGATAGCCTCTATGACATTATTGGATTGTGGATTTTGCCACCAAACACAAGCACTGTCTATCGGTTGTCCGCCATAGTCTGTTACGCGACCGGAGATGGTCACTGAGTCTTGTTGCTGTGCATAGGCGACACTGCACAGAAGCATGAGGAATAGGGTAGGGAAGAATTGCTTCATGGTTGGTTTGCAGTATTATTCTGTGATTAAATCGCCCGCCATTCGGCGGACGATTTATAATGAGTTCCGTAAATCAGACGTTGAACCGGAAGTGCATGATGTCTCCATCCTGCACTACGTATTCTTTGCCTTCCACGCCCAGTTTTCCGGCTTCGCGTACGGCGGCCTCGCTGCCATACTGGATGAAGTCTTCGTATTTGATAACTTCAGCACGGATGAATCCTTTTTCGAAGTCGGTGTGGATAACTCCGGCGCATTGCGGAGCTTTCCAACCTTTCTGATAGGTCCATGCTCTCACTTCCATTTCTCCGGCGGTGATGAAGGTTTCCAGATTCAGCAGTTGGTAGGCCGATTTAATCAGGCGGCTCACACCGGATTCCTTTAATCCTACTTCTTCGAGGAACATCTGGCGGTCTTCATACGTTTCCAGCTCTGCAATGTCGGCTTCGGTCTTGGCGGCTACAATCAGGATTTCGGCATTTTCGTCCTTTACCGCTTCGCGTACCATTTCCACATACTTATTACCGTTCACTGCGCTTGCCTCGTCCACATTACAAACGTACATCACCGGTTTGCTGGTCAGAAGGAAAAGTTCTTTGGCTATTTTCTGTTCGTCTTTGGTTTCAAATTGCACGGTGCGTGCGCTCTTGCCTTGTTCCAGTGCATCTTTATACTGTATCAGTACGTCGTAAGCCAGCTTGGCAGCTTTGTCTCCACCTGTCTGTGCTTGTTTCTGCACTTTCTGGATGCGGCTTTCAATGGTTTCCAGGTCTTTCAGCTGCAACTCGTAGTCGATGATTTCCTTGTCGCGCACCGGGTTGATGCTTCCGTCTACGTGTGTCACATTCTCATCGTCGAAACAACGCAGCACGTGGATGATAGCATCCGTTTCACGAATATTCGCGAGGAATTTGTTACCCAGTCCTTCGCCTTTGCTGGCACCCTTTACGAGTCCGGCAATGTCCACGATTTCCACCGTAGTGGGCACGATGCGCCCCGGGTGTACCAATTCAGCGAGCTTCGTCAGGCGCTCATCGGGCACGGTGATTACACCTACATTCGGTTCTATTGTACAAAAAGGGAAGTTTGCCGCCTGCGCTTTTGCGTTGGACAAACAGTTGAAAAGCGTCGACTTGCCTACATTCGGCAAACCGACAATACCACATTGTAAAGCCATTATCTATTTCGTTATTACTTTGTTTTCTGTCTGCAAAGATAGGTATTCTTCTGTTTATTGCCTTATGGATTGTACATTTTTACCATTGGGAGGTATTTGTTTTCCTCTGGGAGTTAGTGATAAATGCGGGTAGGTTCGTTTTTGAGGGAACGGGAATAGAACTTTATCAGTGAAATCCATATCTAAAATATATTTATAATCCGTGTAGAAATGAATTAAAGATTGCTGATGGACTTTTTGTTAGTTTGCTGATAATCAACGGATAGTATTTACCGACTGTTTACTGCAAGATGTAAAAGCATTTACCGCTGCATGTAACGTCCTTTACCCCTTATTGTAACGCCCTTTACCTCGGTATGTAACGCCCTTTACCTCGGCGTGTAAATGGAGTTACCGTGTGAGATAAACAGAATTTCCATAGAAGGAAATGTACTTATAAGGTAAGGCGCATATCGGGATGGAAAGAAATAAAAGAGTGATAAGGTGGTAGGGTGATAGGGCGATAAAGTAGCTGCGCTATATATAACAGAGCGTTATCCTGCTATCACTTTATCACCCTATCACCTTATCACTCCTTTGTTCATAACTATTCTGGTGTGAATGAATTCCACCAACGGGTTATAGTGCTTTTATTATTAGACTATTAATTGTTTTTTTCTTCTGAAAATAGCTTGTTGAATATCTCTTTGAGCAAATTTTCATTTAGGATAATAGCTTGTAGTTCTTTCAGTCGTTCCGCATTTTTAGAGTTTGGGAACCAAAGTTTCAGATATCCTCCGGGCGCATATTTGTCCATCAGATGTTGATGGAAACGTTGATAGTGCCATTCTTTATCTGCTTCCGGTTGTTGTTTCAGTCCGTATTGTACAGTACGACGCAGAGTGATAGTAGGGTCTATCACACGATCTGCTTCTGCGACTATTCTTCCGTAGATGCTCCGTGGCTCGTGATCCGTAGATGCCCGATGATCTTCCACCGCCTCTCTCATGGTTTCTATTTCTTCTTCATTGAACCATTGGCGGAGAGTGGTATCCTGTTTCAGGATCTCTCCTGAGACGAGATGATGTGTGGCACGATCCCGGCAAAGCCCTGTATCATGGTATGCTGCAATGGTATATGCCATGCTTTCGTTCACATCATATTCTTTGGCAAGTGCGAGGCTTTCTTCTATAACGGTACGTACGTGTGAGAGGCTGTGTGCCTTGTCAAAGTGCTCGTAACGGGGAATAATCTCTGTTTCAATGTAGTGGGTGAGGGTAGCGGGTATCATAAATAGGTTTTGTTTAGGCAGGCAAAGTTATGAAAAAAGCCGAAATACATCACGTATTCCGGCTTTCACTTAGTGTACAAAACTTATAAAGGTTTCGGTTTGTTCAATTTGTTTGTTAGAATTTTAAGAGAGTATCTGTCGTTTTTACAGATTTGGATTGTCCATTGTAACTGTCATTTCGGGAACAAGGACATATGCTTTTTGTTTGTTGTTCCATTTATAGTAAGTAGTAGTGAGAGTTTTGCCCTGGTAAGCGTAGCAAACGCGCAGGTCATTTACCCAAGTATTCTTTTCACTATTCCATTTCATAGTCTCGCTTTCAGTCATACGTTTTTGGTCGTCATACTTATAACTATGCTTCATATAGTGTGCTAAAGTTCCACCGTCCATTTTGTAAACGGTCTGTCCAACCATCACTCCATCTTTCTCTTCCGAATTGTAAATGAGATTGTTTTTGTTAGCTGCAGAAGCTGCAATGCTACCAAATAGAATAACTGCTGATAATGCAACTGTTTTTAAAAATACTTTTGTTTTCATGGTTCTATATGTTTTTAAGTTATCTCTTACTATATTCTATCATTATGTCATTAAATTCGCCGCAAAGGTACGGATTAAATTGACATAATCGTGATAAATAGATTAAATATAGTCAAAATGTTAGCATCGGTGAGTTTGTAATGCTTTCTTTTTGCCAATATTGATGACAAAAAAATATCCGGCAGTGATGTTGCCGGATATTCTGGTGAACAAACTGTATTTTGAATAGATTACTTCAGTTGCTTTCTGATTGTAAGTTAAATAAAGTTATAGTTGGATTTAGTGGGCCTTTAACCAGTTCTTTCCCCACCCACAATCGGCTCTCAGAGGCACGTGCATACGATATGCGCGTTCCATCTCTTCGATTACAATTTGTTGCACAAACTCTTTTTCAGCCTCTGGAACGCTGAAATTTAGTTCGTCATGGACCTGTAAAATCATCTTAGCTTTCAATTTGTAACTTTGGAAGCGCTCATAGATGCGTGCCATGGCAACTTTGATGATATCGGCAGCGCTTCCTTGAATAGGTGCGTTGATAGCATTGCGCTCTGCATATCCGCGTACGGTTGCATTTCGCGAGTTGATATCAGGTAAGAAGCGTTTGCGATGGAAAATGGTTTCCACATACCCTTGCTCACGCGCCACTTGGATACTTTTATCCATATATTCGCGTACCTGCGGGTAAGTTTCAAAGTATCCGTCAATCAGTTCCTTAGCCTCTTTGCGGTCCACGTTCATACGTTCTGCCAGGCCAAAGATAGAAATACCATAGATAATACCGAAATTGGCGGTCTTTGCCTTGCGGCGCATATCGGAGGTGACGTCTTTGATATCTATTTTATATATTTTAGCGGCGGTGGCGGCATGAATGTCATAACCGCTAAGGAAAGCGTCGATCATATTCTTATCTTCGCTTAGATGCGCCATAATGCGCAATTCTATTTGCGAATAGTCGGCAGAGAAGAATTCGCAACCATCATCCGGAATAAAAGCTTTGCGGATTTCCTTTCCATCTTCGTCACGGATGGGGATGTTCTGCAGGTTCGGACTGCTGGAACTGAGGCGTCCGGTAGCTGTGACTGCCTGGTTAAAGGAAGTATGGATGCGCCTGGTACGTGGATTGATCAATAGAGGAAGAGCATCCACATAGGTTCCCAGTAATTTCTTCAGTCCACGGTATTCGAGTATCTTTCCAATGACCTCATGTTTATTGCGCAGGCTCTCCAGCACTTCTTCCGAAGTAACATATTGACCAGTCTTTGTCTTTTTTGCTTTATCTATAATCTTTAGTTTGTCAAACAGGATTTCACCTACCTGTTTAGGTGAGGCGATGTTGAATGTTTCACCTGCCAGCTCATAAATTTCTTTTTCGATCTCCTGCAGGCGGACAGTGAAGTGTTCGGACGTTTGCTTCAGTGCTTCGGTATCAATACGCACTCCGTTGCTTTCCATGTTGGCAAGCACACGTACAAGTGGCATCTCTATTTCATAGAAGAGGTGTTCCACGCCTTGTTTCTTTAATTCTTCCTCAAGAACGTTTTTAAGTTTCAGGGTAATGTCCGCATCTTCGCAAGCATATTTGTAAACTTCCTCCGGTGGGAGGTCGCGCATGTTCTTTTGATTCTTTCCCTTCGGTCCGATAAGTTCGTCGATATGGATAGTTTGATAGTGCAGATAAATTTCTGCCAGATAATCCATATTATGGCGAAGTTCGGGTTGCAATACATAATGTGCAAGCATGGTGTCGAAAAGTTCACCTTTCACCTCCACTCCGTAATTTTGAAGAACCAGAATATCATACTTGATATTTTGTCCGACTTTCATTGAATTCTCATTTTCGTAGAGTGGTCGGAATTCATTTACTATTTTTAACGCTTCTTCCCGTTCGGGTGGAACCGGAACATAATAGGCCTGATTTTCGGTGTCGCTGAAACTCATTCCTACTAATTCTGCCTCCATTGGCTCAGCAGAGGTGGTTTCGGTATCTATTGAGAGAATTTTCGTTGTAAGTAATTTTTTAATAATTTTAGATCTTTTCTCTTCTGTATCAATGAGTTGGTAGTCGAAATCACTGGTTTCTAAACGCGCGAGATTCGATTTTTTTTCATCGTCCGGTCGGTCGCCCGCAAATTCTTCAAACAAATTGCCTTGAACCGGGCCATTATTTTGGGTAAAAAGCGGGCCTGGTGAAAAAAGATCGGGAGCAGCGGAAGAAGGAGAGGGGGCATTGCTTTTTTTGAGTACGCGATCAATGAGTGTACGAAACTCCATCTCTTCGAAAATTTTCCGAAGTTCTTCTTCGTCGGGTTCTTCACGAACGAGTGCTTTCATATCAAGTTTGATGGGAACATCAATTTTGATAGTTGCAAGAAATTTGGAGAAGGTAATCATTTCGCGATTGTTTTCGACTTTAGTCTTCAAGGCACCTTTCAGTTGGTCGGTGTGTTCCAGAAGATTTTCGATGCTGCCGAATTCGCTGATTAGCTTTTGTGCGGTTTTCTCTCCTACGCCGGGACAGCCGGGTATGTTATCGGATGCGTCACCCATTAATCCCAACATGTCAATGACCTGCTGGGTCGATTGGATATCAAACTTAGCTTTTACCTGTTCTATACCCATGACCTCGAAACCACCTGTATGTTTGGGGCGGTACATGAATACATTTTCAGATACCAATTGTCCATAGTCTTTATCCGGTGTCATCATATAAGTTGTGATGCCTTGGCGACCTGCCTCAGTAGCAAGCGTACCGATGACATCATCCGCTTCATAGCCCGCTACTTCCAGGATAGGGATGCGGTAGGCACGAATAATATCTTTTATAATAGGTACGGAGAGACGGATTGCTTCCGGGGTTTCTTCCCGCTGTGCTTTATACTGTTCGTAGGCCTCGTGCCGGAAAGTAGGACCTGCCGGGTCGAAAGCCACACCAATATGGGATGGATTTTCTTTTTTGAGTACTTCTTCAAGGGTATTTACGAACCCCAGAATGGCAGAAGTGTTGAAACCTTTGGAGTTGATCCGTGGACTCTTGATGAACGCGTAATAGGCGCGATATATCAATGCATAAGCATCGAGAAGAAACAATTTATCGTCAGAATTCATATATTTATCCTTTTTTTCATGGTAAAAGTACAAAAAAATACCGTATTAAGTGTTTTATTACTATTTTTGTCGGAAAATAGCGATGCATGGACACCTCATCACTCATAAAAACTCCGATAGCGGCAGAACTGGATGACTTTAAGAAACTGTTCGACAGCACACTTTCCAGTTCCAACTTTTTGTTGAATGAAGTTATATCTCATATTCGACAAAAGAATGGGAAGATGATGCGTCCGATGTTGCTGTTGCTTATGGCAAAGCTGTATGGCAGGGTCTGTCCTGAAACACTTCATGCAGCAGTATCCCTTGAACTATTGCATACGGCCAGTTTGGTCCATGACGATGTGGTGGATGAAAGCACCGAACGTCGTGGTCAGTTATCGGTAAATGCAATCTATAATAATAAGGTAGCAGTGTTGGTAGGCGATTATTTGTTGGCAACTTCACTTGTGCAAGTAGGCAAAACACATAATTATGCTATTATTGAGGTGGTTTCCCGTCTGGGGCAGAATTTATCAGAAGGGGAGCTTCTCCAACTTTCCAATGTGAGCAGTCTCCAGTTTTCCGAAGAAATTTATTTTGATGTAATTCGTAAGAAGACGGCTGTTCTTTTTGCTGCGTGCACTAAATCCGGGGCTCTTTCAGTAGGGGTGACCGATGAACAGGCTGAATTTGCACGTCAGTTTGGCGAATATATCGGTCTTTGTTTTCAGATTAAAGACGATATTTTTGATTACTACGATAGCAAGAAGATAGGTAAGCCGACAGGAAATGATATGTTAGAGGGAAAGCTGACTCTCCCTGTTCTTTATGCTCTGAATTCAACCAAAGATAAAACTGCTGAAGAAATAGCCGTAAAGGTGAAGAGCGGTTCGGCTACTGCCGATGAAATCGACTATTTAATTGAGTTTGCTAAGCAGCAAGGCGGTATTGAGTACGCTGTGCAGACTATGCTTACTTTTAAAGAAAAAGCGCTTTCATTATTGGCGTCCTTACCCGATTCTGATGTGAAAACCGGTCTTACTGCCTATCTGGATTACGTGGTAGATCGTGATAAATAGTTGGAGAATAACCCTAAAACTATAAGAAAAAGCCTGATAGAAGAACTCTATCAGGCTTTTTCTTATAGTTTTACTTCTATTCTAGAAGAATTTCATTTCCTCGCCTTTAATTTCGGAAAGTAAAAGATTAGCCAAACGGCTGGTACCTAAACGGAACCATTGGTTATCCAACCATTCTTCTCCGAGTATTTCTTTGACTATCGTATAGTAAATAACTGCGTCATTTACGGTGTTGATTCCTCCGGCAGGCTTGAAACCTACTTTGTTACCAGTCTTGTCGTAATATTCTTTAATGGCCTGGCACATTACGTAAGCGGCCTCCGGGGTAGCGGCAGGTTGCTGTTTTCCAGTAGAGGTTTTGATGAAATCTGCTCCTGAATACATGGATAGGATAGAGGCCTTCATGATGTTGGAAGCGCTTTTCAGTGCTCCTGTTTCCAGAATAACCTTCATGTGATGTTCTTTGCAAACATCTTTCAGTTCCTGAATTTCTTCGCACATGCTCTCATAGTCTCCACTCAGGAATTTACCTACAGAGATAACAATATCTATTTCATCTGCACCTTCCATCAATGCCATAGCAGTTTCTGCTACCTTTACTTCCGTAAAAGTCTGCGAAGAGGGGAAGCCAGCCGAAACGCAAGCTATTTTTACGTCTTCCACTTCCAGGGTATCCTTTACGATTTCTGCAAAATTGGGATAAACGCAAATGGCAGCTACGTTCTTTAAATCGGGGAATTCATTGTCGAATTGATTCACTTTTTGCGTAAATTTCATTACGCTTTCATCGCTGTCCGTGGTGTTCAGCGTGGTGAGATCAATGCAGTGAAACAAGAACTTCTTAACTTCTTCCGTATGGTTTCCAGGTACTTTTTCTGCGATGAGCTTCGCTACTTTTGCAGCTATTTCTGCATCATCCAGTTGTGTGTTATACTTTGCCAAAGCGGCATCATACTTGTTCTGCGTAGGTTCATTCTTCTCCATGGTCTTGCAATTTAGGGTTATTTATATGTCGGGCGCTATCCCGTTGGGTTTTCTTCTCCAGATTCCGGACAAACGCTTCTGTGACGTTTACGCCTGTTTGATTGGCAATGCAGAGGAGTACCCACAGGACATCTGCTATTTCATCGTCGATATTATCTTTTTCTCCTTCTTTAAAGGATTGGTCACCGTATTTACGGGACATCACTCGGGCCAGTTCTCCGACTTCTTCGGTAAGAACAGCCATATTGGTGAGTTCGCTGAAGTAGCGTACTCCATACTTCTTAATCCAGCAATCTACTTGATGCTGAGCCTCTTCTAATGTCATCATTCCTTGTTTTTTGTATCCATACAGATGGTCACAGGACCATCGTTCAATAATTCTACCTTCATATCGGCGCCAAATTTTCCGGTGCCTATCTCTTTACCTAAAGAAGAACTCAATTCCCTGCAAAACTGTTCATACAAAGGGATTGAAATTTCGGGTTTTGCCGCTCGTATATAGGAGGGACGGTTTCCCTTCTTTGTTGAGGCATGCAGAGTGAACTGGCTGATTACCAGTATCTCACCGTTGATGTCGAGAATCGATTTGTTCATAACTCCGTTCTCGTCATCGAAGATACGCAGATTGACAATTTTTTTGCAAAGCCAGTTAATGTCTTCCTGTCCGTCTGTTTCCTCAATACCTACCAATATTAAAAGTCCTTTTCCTATAGCGGATTTACACGTTCCGTCAATAGTAACAGAAGCGTGTCCGGTACGTTGTATGACTACTCTCATGTTCTTTTATCCTAATCTTTTTAATCTTTTCCGGTGTGCAAAGTTACGAATAAATTCGTGATTGTCTGTAATTTGAGTGTATGATTCATTTTTAATCGGCAGAAGATTTAACTTGTAGCCTGTCCGAAGTATTCTTTAATAACTTTTGCTTTTGCCTCTCCTGTCACCTTTGCAAGTGCCTCCAAGGATGCTTCTTTAATGCGTTTTACGCTCTTAAACTCTTTTAGAAGGGCAGCTTTTGTTTTCTCTCCGATACCTTTTATTTCATCCAATTCGGATGCTATCTGCCGTTTACTACGTTTATCCCGATGGAAAGTAATGGCAAATCGGTGTACCTCGTCCTGTATCTGTGTCAAAAGACGGAACAGGGGAGTGTTTTGCTTCAGTCCGATGGTCTGTGGCGGAAAACCGTACAGTAATTCTGATGTACGGTGTTTACCGTCTTTGGCAAGCCCGGCAATAGGTATATTCAGATTTAGTTCGTCCAGAACTTCTTTTACGGCGCTCATTTGCCCTTTTCCACCATCGGTGATAAGGAGGTCGGGTAGAGGAGTGTTTTCCTCAATAGCACGCTGATAACGGCGTTTTACGACTTCTTTCATAGAAGCATAGTCGTCTGCACCTACTACGGTTTTGATATTATACTTCCGATAGTCCTGTTTAGAGGGTTTGGCCTTCTTGAAAACTACACAGGCAGCAACGGGATCGGAACCTTGGATATTTGAGTTATCAAAACATTCTATTTGCATGGGCAGACGGTCGAGGTGCAGCTCATCCTGTATTTCTTTCATCAGACGAACGTTCCGTTGTTCAGGATTCAACTTCTCAGCCTGCTTCATACGATCTGCCTTGTACTGTTTTACATTCAGAATAGAAAGGTCCAACAGTTTTTTCTTGTCTCCTCGCTGGGGGATTGTGAAAACCACATCCTTTAGTTCCATATCGACCTCAAACGGCACGATAATTTCGCGTGAAAGACTCTTGTATCGTTCTCTCATCTCGATGATACCCAGTTCGAGAAGCTCTTCTTTGGTCTCGTTAAGGCGTTTCTTATACTCAAATGTAAATGCTTGGTTGATAGCTCCGTTCGTAATATGCAGGTAGTTGACGAATGCTGATTTTCCGTCGCTGTCTTCTTCGATGGAGAATACGTCGATATTGTGCAGTATATTGCTTACAACTTCTGATTTAGCGCGATAATTCTCAATCAGCATATACTTTTCTTTCATCTTCTGTGCTTCTTCAAACTTCATATCGGTTGCCAATTCTTGCATTTGCTGGAATAAATGGCGTTGTATCTCCTGCGTGTTTCCTTTGAGGATTTCCTTGATTTCACTAATATTTTTCAAGTAATCATCCAATGATTGTTTTCCGATGCAAGGACCGGCGCAGTTCTTGATGTGATACTCCAGACATACATTGAATTTGCCTGCATTGATATTCTCGGGCGAAAGATTCAGGCTACAGGTGCGCAACGGATATAAATGCTTGATTAGGTCGAGCAATGCATTCATGGAAGGTATATGGCTATAAGGGCCATAGTAGGAGGAACCGTTGCGTATAATCTTGCGAGTCTTAAATACACGGGGAAAATATTCGTTTTGAACGCAGATAGATGGATATGTCTTATCATCCTTCAATAAAACGTTGTATCGCGGTCTATATTTCTTTATCAGATTGTTTTCTAACAGCAATGCGTCCTCTTCTGTATTTACTACGATATAACGTATATCTGCGATCTTGCTGACGAGTACTCTTGTTTTTCCCGGTTCGTGCTCTTTATTGAAATAGGAGGAAACCCGGCGTTTCAGGTTCTTTGCTTTACCTACGTATATAATAACTCCTTCGGTATTCAGATATTGATAAATACCGGGGCTTTCGGGAAGGTTCAATACTATCCCTTTCAAATATTCGCTGGTTTTAAGTTCCGGGTTATTCTCCATATATTGCTTGAGGCTATTCTATCTGTTTATAGAGAAAGTACTGATTGTACATCTACATCTTTATTGAATAAATCTTTTCCGTGCAATTCTTTCAACTCGATAATGAAGTTAACATGAATTCTTTTTGGATTCATCTTCTGTACTAACTTGCAAGCAGCCTCCATTGTTCCACCTGTAGCCAATAAATCGTCGTGGAGCAGAACCACATCGTTTTCGTTCAAAGCATCCTTGTGTATCTGAATTGTGTCTTTCCCGTATTCCTTATCGTAGCTTTCTTCAATGGTTTCTGCCGGAAGTTTCCCCGGTTTGCGGATAGGAATGAATCCTGCGCCCAAACGAGTGGCGAGGATAGGGCCCATAATGAAGCCTCTTGATTCAATACCTACAACTTTTGTGATACCTTTGTCTTTGTACATCTCGTACAATGTGTCCGAAAGTTCCTGTAGTCTTGCAGGATCTTTGAACAATGTAGTCACGTCGTAAAATAGAATCCCCGGTATTGGGAAATCGGGAATCTCCCGAATGCTTTTAGCAAGAGTTTCTTTGCTCATAATCAGTATTTTTAATGCGTTTATTGAATTCTTTTGTTTCACGTGGAACGTTCCACGTTATCTACCCGAAAGTACCAGCAGGACGTTAATATCGCTTGGAGACACTCCCGGAATTCGGCTTGCTTGAGCAATGGTTTCCGGGTCAATCTTTACCAACTTCTGTCTTGCTTCGGTGGAAAGGGATTGAATGGAATTATAGTCAAACTTCCCTTTGATTTTTATACTTTCCAGACGGGCAAGCTTATCTGCTATAATTCGTTCCCGTCCGATATAGCCTTCATATTTAATAAGGATCTCGGCAGCCTCGATGATTTCCTCTTTTCTTTCGGTAACCTTATTCAGCTCCCGGCGGAAAGCGTCGACGTGTTCCGCCATATTTTCAAGAGTGACTTGCGGACGGTTTATCAAATCTATTAATTTGCATCCCTGGCGCAGGGGAGTAGTTCCTAACTGTTCGAGTACCGGATTTATTAATGCCGGTTTCATCGAATAGTTTCGGGTAAATTCTACAATGTTACTGATAGCTTCACGTTTCCGCTTCAGTAGTTCATAGCGGTCTTCTTTCACTAATCCGAGTTTCCATGCTTTTTCAGTGAGTCGCATGTCCGCGTCGTCCATGCGCAGCAAGATTCTATATTCCGCACGTGAAGTAAACATACGATAAGGCTCATCCACACCTTTTGTAACCAAGTCATCGATCAATACGCCGATATATGCTTCATCGCGTGCCAGCGTAAAAGGTTCTCCGCCATGGCAATTAATATGTGCATTGATACCGGCTATGATTCCTTGTCCGGCAGCTTCTTCGTATCCGGTGGTTCCGTTTACTTGTCCGGCAAAGAATAAGTTCTTGATTCTTTTCGATTCCAACGTATGTTTAAGTTGGGTAGGATCGAAGTAATCATACTCAATGGCATACCCCGGACGGTAAATCACCAGATCTTTAAATGCAGGGACTTTCTTTAAAGCTTCTATTTGTATATTCATCGGAAGTGATGAAGAGAAACCATTCAAGTAAAGTTCCTGCGTTGTTTCTCCTTCCGGCTCCAAGAAAAGTTGATGCTGTCCCTTATCAGGAAAGGTCACAATCTTGGTCTCAATGCTGGGGCAATAGCGGGGGCCTATACTTTGAATCTGCCCGTTGAAAAGGGGAGAATCCGGCAGGCCCTCACGTAACACACGATGCACTTCTTCGTTCGTAAAGCAAGTCCAGCACGGGAGTTGTTTCAGGTGACGCACACTGGTATCCATGAACGAAAATTTGTGGAAGTCACATTCTCCATCCTGGGTTTCCATATATTCATAGTGTACACTTCGTCCGTCTATGCGTACAGGGGTACCGGTTTTCATGCGTCCGTATTCGATGCCATGTCTTGCGATAGACTCTGTTAATTCGTAGGATGCAGGCTCTGCCATACGTCCACCTGCAAGCTGGGTACGTCCTATGTGCATTAACCCGTTCAGGAAAGTTCCAGCTGTTAATATGATACACTTGGCTCGGAAAGTCACATCAAGGAAAGTAGTCAGCCCGGTAATTTCTCCGTTTTCAACGAGAATTTCGCGTACAGTATCTTGCCAGATGTGCAGGTTAGGAATGTTTTCTAATATTTCGCGCCATGCCCAGATGAATTTATTGCGATCGCATTGTGCACGCGGGCTCCACATGGCAGGACCTTTGGAACGATTCAATATACGGAACTGGATAGCGGTTTGATCGGTTACTAATCCCATGTATCCGCCTAAAGCATCCACTTCGCGTACAATTTGTCCTTTGGCAATACCGCCTATGGCAGGGTTACAACTCATTTGACCTATCTTATTCATGTCCATGGTGATAAGACAGGTTTTTGAACCCAGATTTGCCGCAGCCGCAGCTGCTTCACAACCGGCATGTCCGGCTCCAATCACGATAACGTCGTATTTAAACTCCATTCATTCAATGTATTTAAAACTGTGCAAAGTTACGAAAAAAACTGCTACCCATCCAGTTTTTCTTTTTCTTATCATTGTTTAAGGTAAGGCAAGATGTAGGAAAAACCTTAAATACGTTTTGGTCAGAAACACTTCTGAACTACACCGACTCTGTATCAACTCCGTATTTTCTCCACTCCTATACGGAGATGAAAGAAGTGGAGTTGGTGTGGACTTGGTATGGAGTTGGTACGGCTTTGATACGGAGTTGGTCCTTTTTTGTTCCATTTTTCGTCTACAAAAGAATACTCCCGATATTTTGTAGCTATCTGTTGTTATTTCTTTTTATTTTTGTTTTCTTTGTTGACAAATAACCGAATAGCTTTATGTTAAACCGATTGAAAGGCTTACTCTCTGTTTTTTGTTTGATTCTGATTCTTGCTTCTTGTAGTAAAAAAGTGGAGAATAAGCAATTGTTGCGTGCTGAAATATTAATGCATACTTTTGTCGATAGTAGTTATCAGATTCTACAATCCATCTCTCCGGATATTCTGACCAAATCCGAACAAATGCATTATGGGCTGCTTTTGGCAGAAACTATGGATAAGAAATATCTTTCTCTGTTATCTTGCGATTCTTTGCTTAATGAGGCTATTCATTACTATGGTAGTGGCATCAACCGTGCTAAGGCTTTAATGTATAAAGGACGCCTTCAGCTTCGTATGAATATGTATAAAGAAGCTATTGAGAGCGATTTTGCTGCCTTGAAAGAGCTTGGTGATACGGATGCTGAAGAGTTAAGGGTAAAAGGAATGATTTATGAAGATCTGGGTAATTTGTATGTTTCGCAGGTTCTCATAGATAAAGGAATGGATATGTTCCTAAAGTCGAAAGATTGCTTTATAAGTTGCGATTATAAAAAGGGATTGTGTTTTGTTTCTAATGATATAGGCTGGGGGTATTTATTGAAAGGTGATACTCTGCGTGCTCGTGATAATATGAAGTGTGCTTTGGGGCTGGCTTTGGAAGAAAATGATTCAATGATCGTATCAATGACTAATCATAATCTGAGTTGTACCTATGAGGAAGTCGACTCTATGCTTTTTTACGGGAAACAGTCTTTGGCGTTTGGTAAAAGAATGGCTTCCAAGGCAGCAATTATGGTAGGCTATGCATTTATGAACCATGAACAATTGGATTCTGCTGATTACTATTTCAAACAGGCATTACAGGATACGGTGATAGAGACAAAAGCTTTAGCTTTTTATGGTTTGAAAGATGTGATGGAGATGAAAGGAGACTATCAGCAGGCATTAGGTTATCTAGATAACTACTCTGTGGCTATGAACTCCATTCTCGATAAGCAAAATCCCGAAGTGGAGCAGAAGATTTATGAATATGAGGCCAAAATGAAAGTTTATAAAGAAAAAGTGCAGATGCAGATACTGTTTATTGGTCTGGCTGTTTTGTGTTTGCTCGTTATTCTTTCTATGGTTTGGTATATTCAGCGAATAAGACGTCGGAGAGACTTTTTTGAATTGGAACATAAGTATGATAGGGCTTTATTGGAGGTAGATATAGTAGGACTACAATATTATGTCTCTTCGTTGCGGAGGGAGCAGGAAGAGGATAAAAAGAAGATTTCTCAAAAAGAATGCGAAATCAGAAAATTAGCCGATGAAAAGGCGGAATTATGCAATGTTATTTTTAAAGAGACCTCCATTTATAAGAAAATAGAACAGCTTAGTCATCAGGAAAAGACTAAGAATAAACAGGAACTGCGTATTTTGTTGGAAGATGAACAGAAGCAGCTTCGTTCCACTGTTATGGAAATATACAAGGGTTATATAGACTATTTGTATCAAACCTATCCTAAATATACCGAGAATGATTGTCTTTTCTCATGCCTTTCACTTTGTGGGTTAGATGATTTTACAATTGCCCTTTGCTTTGGGAATGTGAACAAGCAAATTGTGGCTCAAAGGCGACACCGGATTAAATTGAAGACTGCTAATTAGCCTTTTACTGAAAGAATGTTATCTGTTTGTTGCTTAAATATCTGATAAGCAAGGTGTTGTTGTAATTAGATGTTATCATTTTTATTCTGTTTTTTGTTTTTATGTCACTAACTTCGTCACATTATTAATCTCTAATAAGTGTGAGACATATGAAAGCATTATCGTTTGTTCTATTCAGTGGTTTATTTATAATGCAGCCGCTTTGTATATCTTTAAATGCATCAGCTGAATCTGCATCTGTTCCTACAGAAAAGAAGGAAATCAAAAGACCGATTAATATTCATTTATTAAAAGGGAATGGATCAGTTCGTTCCATATATCCTATAATTCCGGGTTATATTCAGGATAATCAACTTTATATCTGTTTCGAGACTTCTATCGACAATCAATGCTTGGTAGTTAAGGATGCTGGTTCCGGTGAAATCGTGTATTCTGGCACTTTTACCGGTAATACTCTTGTTGTAGCCTTGTCCAATTCGAGTGAATCTTATACAGTGGAATTTGTGTAGGGAGTGCTATGGGTGAACGCATCACTATCAGGTTTTATCCGACAGAACTGCCTAAAAGGAAGAAAGGTTTTTTTGTCCGCCTATTCAATCGCATAAAAACAGTGATTAGGAAATTTCTGAGTTTTAGTTAACTTTTTTAATAACTTCTTCAAAACACATTAGTATGGATACAAATTTATTGTCAATGTCGCAGCAGTTCTCCGGGCTGCCAATGGAAAGTTTAATCGGAGGTCCTTTGAATGCAGCCGCTAAAGCGAATTCTGCAATGGCTCTTACTCAAACAAGATTTATGTTGGACACTTGTTTTAACAGAAAGGAAGTTAGTACAACCGAACCGAAGAGTTATCAGTATGAACCCATTATGATCGATATGATTCTCACCAGGAGTGTTATTGGTCCGGGAGCTACTGAGGGCGCCGATCCTGTTATTAAACCGGCTTCAACCAAATTTACTTTGCCTCTGCTTACAATTCTTCCTATTAATTCCCTGGCTGTTGAAACTGTGGATATTAATTTTGAAATGGAAGTGAAATCAAGTTTCTCAGAAGATGACAATAAGGCAAAAGAATCTGAGAGTAAAGGAGAGGGTAGTTTTGAAACAAAATTAGGTTGGGGACCACTGTCTGTATCTATTAAAGGATCGGCCAGCTATTCTTCAAAGGATTCTGAGACTCATAATACGCATTATGAGAAGAGTAATTCTGCTAAGTATACTGTTAATGTACATGCAGGTCAGCTTCCACTTCCTAAAGGAGTAAATACTATCATCGAAGCATTTACAAAAACAATTCAACCGATAGAGTTGAAGAGTCCTAGTGCACAATCGTAAAGAATAGGATTATTCCTGCTGCTAAGTAAATAGGATAAGATATTTGATATCAAGTAAAAAGAAAAAATTATGGCTGAAAACGAGCAAGGTACATTCAAACCTCAATTTGGGGCAGAACTTAACATTGAGTCGATCATTGGTGCTCCTTTGGTAGCGGCATCCAAGGCCAATGTTATGATGCTGACCGGGCAGGCTCAATTTTTGCTTGATTATTGCTTCACAAAGGAGGAGGGAAGTGACTTGCGTCAGCCTCTTATGATAGAGATGATACTGAGTCAGCCGGTTGTTGATCATACAAAGCAACCGACTGATCCAGGATACATCTCTATCAATAAAATGGCTTTTCAGGTTCCTTTGCTGTGTTTATTGCCTTTAAATTCTCTTGCAATAGATAAGATCAATGTAGATTTTGATCTGGAGATTACATCGGTGGGTTCTTATAATTATGAATCAAAAGTGAATGCGGATGTACAACTTGTAGAGAGGAAGGCGGTTTTGAACGGAAGAATTGCTCCGGCCAAACAGGAGTATAAGAGGAATTCGCATGAGCAATATGATAGCACTTTGTCAAGCCGCCTTAAAGTAAATATTCATGCAGGCAGATTGCCTTTACCCAAAGGAGTATTGACTATACTTGATTTGTATACGAAATCAATACAACCCATACAGAAAATAGATAAACAGTCAGAAAAAGAATAAAAGTATGATAGATCAGTATATTCCGTGTCCGGTATGCAAAACTCAAATTCCCATTGATTTGCATTTGTTAGTTCAAGGTGTGCAATTTTCATGTCCTAATTGTCAGGCAGCCATTGGATTGAGTGCAGAGAGTCGTCCGATAGTGAATGAGGCTGTTGATAATTTTGAAAAGCTGAAAAAATTATCTCCTCAGAAAGAGTGAAATGGTATAGTGTCGAATCATTAAATTTATCGATATGATTAGTTTTAAATTGTTTGTGGAAGCCATCCACCATGCCATTGTTAGTGCCAGTGACTCACTGATGGACAAGAATGAAGGCTTGTTGGATAAGTATTTTGAGAAACCGGCTGTCGGGGTAGGAAAAGATAAAGGAGCATTGATTCCGAAGATAGTGCAACTTGAATACCCTACTTTGGATGATGCCGGGGCAGTTACCACTACAACGGTTCAGGTTCCCTTAATTACATTGGTGCCCGTCACAGCCTCTAAAATAGAGAAAGCTACAGTGACGGCAGAGTTTGCATTGGAGGTTATAAACAATGAATTGCAAATCAGTTTTCCCAATAATAAATCATCGGAGAATGCTACGGTTGGGAAACTGGAAATTGTTATTTCGCCACAAGAATTGACGGACGGGCTGGAATTGATTATTGAAGGATATGCCAATGCTTTGAAGAGGCAGATTACCTGATAGAATTTCTCAATTATTCATTTTAAAAATTGAAGCTACTATGAGTGTTTATAAATGTAAGTACTTCAAAATTCAGGAATTAGTCTGTAATCATGTGATGCAGAGCTATTCGGAAGAACAGATATGGTCTTTCCTGGATGAAGATTTAAAGAAGACATTAGATATTATCCGTGAAATATTGGGTGTTCCTCTTACAATTAATCAGCCCAAGATGAAAGTGTATCAAAGGGGGCTAAGATGTCATTTATGCAATCTTGTTCAGAGTAATAAGACTCCCTATATTACGACTCATATACAAGGTAAAGCCGTCGATATCCTGTTACCGGCAGATTGTGGAATGACAGCAGAAAGTGCAAGACATAAAATTCAGGAGTCTGCTGATAAACTACCTTGCAATATCCGCTTTGAACATCTGCAAAAAGGAGTTCCTATCTCATGGATACATGTGGATGTAAGAGATAATGAAAAGGATGAAAAAGTATATTGGTTTAATGTCTGAATATTCCTGAAAGTTCTGTTTTTGCAAGGCATTGACTTCTTGCAGGCAAACAAATAATGTGTTGCCTGCAAGAAGTCAATTTTGTTATTGATCTGATTAGAAGGCTGTAGTTGTAGCTTTCTAAGTTCCTACTATTATCTTGGCAGATTGATTATTTCTTTCTACATTTAGTTATTAAATGATAAGATTCTTGCATTTATTGAACCAATTGCGTTATTTTGAAAATGAATTAGTGGCTAACTTTGCTTCCAAACATTTAGAATAGTTACATACCATGAAGAAATTATTTATTGCGTTATCTTTGGTAACGTTTTTTAGTTTGGAGAGTTCGGCACAATGGAAACCGGCCGGAGATAAGATTAAAACAGAATGGGCGGAGCAAATTGATCCTTCGAATGTATTGCCCGAGTATCCAAGACCCATTATGCAGCGTAATGATTGGAAAAACCTGAATGGGCTGTGGGATTACGCCATTATTGATAAAGGTGGGCATATTCCGGCTGATTTTGAAGGCAAAATACTTGTGCCGTTTGCTGTGGAATCTTCTTTGTCGGGAGTTGGCAAGAGGATAAACGAAAAGCAAGAATTGGTATATCAACGTAGTTTTGATGTTCCATCGGCTTGGAGAGGAAAGCAGATTCTGCTGCATTTCGGTGCTGTAGACTGGAAAACGGATGTATGGGTGAATGATGTTAAGGTGGGAAGCCATACCGGAGGATTCACTCCTTTCTCTTTTGATATTACCCCGGCTTTATCAGCTAAAGGCAGTAATCGTTTGGTTGTAAAGGTTTGGGACCCCACGGATAGAGGACCTCAGCCGCGTGGTAAACAAGTCAGCAGACCGGAGGGTATCTGGTATACTCCTGTTACTGGTATCTGGCAGACTGTATGGCTGGAGCCTGTTAGTGGAAAACATATTGAAAATCTTCGCATCACTCCTGATATTGATCGTAATTTGTTGACAGTAAAGGCTGAATTGAATGCCAATTGTGCAACAGACCTCGTTGAAGTGAATGTATATGATGGCAATCAGTTGGTAGCTGCCGGTAAGAGTATCAATGGAGAAGCTGTAGAGGTAGCGATGCCCGAAAACGCTAAATTATGGAGCCCTGATTCTCCTTTCCTTTATACCTTGAAAGTAAGTTTGAAGGATGGAAATAAAATTGTGGACAAGGTGGATAGCTATGCTGCTATGCGTAAATATTCTACTCGTCGGGATGCTAACGGTATTGTACGCTTGGAATTGAATAATGAAGCGTTGTTCCAGTTCGGACCGCTTGATCAGGGTTGGTGGCCTGATGGTTTGTATACAGCTCCTACGGATGAGGCTTTACTGTATGACATCCAGAAGACGAAAGATTTTGGCTTTAATATGATTCGCAAGCATATCAAAGTTGAGCCTGCCCGTTGGTATACCTATTGTGACCAGCTTGGAATTATTGTATGGCAAGATATGCCGAGTGGTGACCGCAATCCACAATGGCAGATGCGTCAATATTTTAATGGTACGGAAATGAAGCGTTCTGCTGAATCTGAAGGTTATTATCGCAAAGAATGGAAGGAAATCATAGATTGTCTGTATTCTTATCCTTGTATTGGTACCTGGGTGCCGTTCAACGAGGCTTGGGGACAGTTTAAAACGGTAGAAATAGCTGAATGGACAAAGCAATATGATCCGACCCGTCTGGTGAATCCGGCAAGTGGTGGTAACCATTATCCTTGTGGTGATATGCTTGACCTGCACCATTATCCTGCACCGGAAATGTTTTTGTATGACGGTCAGCGTGCAACGGTTTTAGGTGAATATGGTGGTATCGGTTTGGTATTGAAAGATCACCTTTGGGAACCGAACCGTAACTGGGGTTATGTACAGTTCAATTCTTCTAAAGAGGCTACGGATGAATATGTGAAGTATGCCGATATGTTATATCGGATGATTGACAGAGGATTCTCGGCAGCTGTTTATACGCAGACTACTGACGTAGAAGTGGAAGTGAATGGTTTTATAACTTATGACCGTAAAGTAATCAAGTTGGATGAAAAGCGTGTGAAAGAAATTAATACACGTATTTGTAATTCATTAAAGAAATAATCTTTCCTAAAAAAGGAGGGAACTATGAATCGAACTATTATAAAGCTTTTCCTCTGTTTGTGCATAGTGACGGCATTGCCGTCCTATGCCTATAATACCGTTCACTATTATTTCAGAACGGTAGATATCAGAAATGGTCTTTCGCAGAATTCTGTGAACAGGATTTTTCAGGACAAGAAAGGCTTTATGTGGTTTGGTACTAAAGATGGCTTGAGCCGCTACGATGGCTTGTCTTTCCGTATCTATAACAATGAAAATTCAAATCTGGGCAGGAATTTCATAACGGTACTTTATGAAGATAGTAAAGGGAATATATGGGTAGGTACTGATGGCGGACTTTATATTTATAACCCTATACTTGACTCTTTTACTGAATTCAATTTAGTAAGTGATAAAGGAACCGTTATTCGGGATTTTGTGACGATGATAAGGTGTGATGAGCACTCAAATCTTTGGATATCAGTTGAAAATCAGGGATTGTTCTGTTATAATAGTGATGAAAACAAATTACGGAATTACCTTCATGATGCAGGACTGGCTAATGTTCATCGCTTTTGGTTAAATGGGAATACCTGTTGGTTGGCATTGTATGGCGATAATCTTTACTATACAAAGGCTGGCTTTGAATCTCCTTTGCAGCCTTTTAAAGATGCGAATGGCAATGAAATATTTAAAGGTGACATCATCAATTGTGAGGTTGTCGGTCCTCATAATTACACTTATATAGCATCATCCAACGGATTGACTGAAGTTAATTTTGTGACAGGCAAATCCCGTAGGATTTTGGATGCTTTTGCACGTACGTTAGAATTTAAATCCGATGATGAATTATGGGTAGGTACGGAAAAGGGATTGTACATCTATAATTTGACGACTAACAAGCTCACACATCTGACAGTACCCGATCAAGATGACTCCTATGCGTTATCGGATAATGCTATTTATTCGATTTATCGCGATAGGGAGAATGGAATGTGGGTAGGTTCTTATTTTGGTGGCGTGAATTATTATCCGTATCAATGGACCTATTTTGAGAAGTTTTATCCGAGAGAGGAGATTAAGTTTTTTGGCCGTCGGGTGCGTGAAATATGCGAAGGTAATGATGGTACTTTATGGATAGGTACCGAAGATAAAGGATTGTTTAATTTTAATCCTGAGACAGAAGAAATGGTGCCATTTGAGCACCCGGATATATATAAAAACGTTCATGCTCTTTGTCTGGATGGAGATGATTTATGGGTAGGTACTTTTTCTAGGGGGCTGAATAAGGTGAATTTACGCACAAGGCAAGTGAAGCATTACTCCAGAGATAAGGGTGAGAATTCGTTGACTGCCAGTGACGCTTTCACTGTTTGTAAGACAGCTGCCGAAGATATCTGGATAGGAACGACATCCGGTTTGTTCAAATACAACCGTTCTCTTGATAATTTTACTCATATTCCACAATTAGGAAGTTTGTTTGTTTATGATATTTTGGAAGACTTTGAGGGGAATTTGTGGTTTGCTACTTTCTCGAATGGGGTATTCTCTTATAATACTCAGACTCAGCAATGGAAGAGTTATCTTTCAAATGAAAAAGATTCGACCTCACTCTCTTATAACAAAGTGATTTCCATTTACGAGGATAGTAAGAAGCGTTTGTGGTTTATGACGATGGGGAAGGGGTTCTGCCGTTATAATCGGGAAACGGATAACTTTACACGTTACGACACGTCAAAAGGACTTCCTAACAATACCGTTTACAAGATGGTTGAGGACAGACGGGGAAATCTGTGGGTTACGAGTAATTATGGGCTTACCTGTTTTAATCCGGATACTGAGGCCATGCATGTGTACACTACGGCAAATGGATTGCTGAGTAATCAGTTTAATTTCCAGTCTGGGTATTGTGACAAAAAGGGACGTATTTATTTTGGTAGTATTAATGGGTTTGTCATATTTGATCCGGATAATTTTGTCGAGAATACTTTTCTTCCTCCAGTGGTCATTACTGACTTTTATCTGTTTAATAAACGCCTTTCTGTGGATACTCCGGGATCCCCTCTACAGCAGAATATAACTTATGCTGACAATATAGAACTTGATGCAGACCAGAATTCTTTTGCTTTCCAGGTGGCTGCTTTAAGCTATCAGGCACCAGAGATGAACCGACTGATGTATAAGCTGGAAGGTTTTGATCAGGAGTGGTATATGTTGGGGCGAAACTCTATGATTACTTATTCTAATTTGCCCTATGGAAGTTATACATTGCGCATAAAAGGATCTAATGGTGACGGAAAGTGGAATGATGTGGAACGAGTACTCAATGTACGTATTCATCCTCCTTTTTACTTATCAGTGTGGGCATATGTTATTTATGTTATCTTGGTTCTGTGTTCATTGGTTGCCACTATTTTATATCTCAAAAGACGGACGCAAGAAAAGCATCGGTTGGCAATGGAGAAATTTGAGCGGAAAAAAGAACGTGAACTTTACTCTGCAAAAATCGATTTCTTTACGAATGTAGCGCATGAGATACGTACTCCGCTCACATTGATAAAAAGTCCGCTTGAGAATGTTCTGCTTTCTAAGGAGGTTTCTGACGAGATCAGGGACGATTTGGAAGTGATGGATCTGAATACAAACCGTTTGCTTGATTTAGTGAATCAATTGCTTGATTTCCGTAAAACGGAGACGCAAGGATTTCAATTGAACTTTGTGGAATATGACGTTGTAGATATATTGCAAAAGACCTATAAGCGTTTTAAGCCTTTGGCACGTGAGAAGGGACTGAAACTTACCATTGATTCTCCGGAAAGTCTATATGCTTCGGTAGATAGGGAAGGACTGACCAAGATCATCAGTAATTTGATGACAAATGGCGTGAAATATTCGGAAACATATATCCGCATTAAGTTATACGTTGAGGGGGATCAGATGTTGCTCCTGGCATGTAATGACGGACGTGTGGTTCCGATGGAGATGCGTGAAGAGATATTTAAACCGTTCGTTCAATACAAAGCTGGGGTGTTGCATTCTGTTTCCGGTACGGGTATAGGATTGCCTTTGGCGCGTTCACTTGCCGAACTTCATGGAGGGACTTTGTGTATGGTGGATTCCATGGAAAACAATCAGTTTTTGCTCTCACTCCCGATAAAACATGCCCATACAATACAGACAAAAGAGCAAGTTGTTCATGAAGAGTCTATTGAAAGGCAGGAGGTTGAAGAAGAACCTGATTTGCAAAATCGCTATACGTTGCTTGTTGTAGAGGATAGTTTGGAAATGCAGGCGTTCATCGTGAAGCAATTATCAGCGAAATACCGGGTTTTGACAGCATTGAATGGTGTGGAAGCCTTGAAGGTATTGGAAGAACATACCGTCAATCTGGTTATATCGGATGTCATGATGCCTGAAATGGATGGATTGGAATTATGTGAGCATTTGAAATCTGCGGTTGATTATAGTCATATTCCTGTGATTCTATTGACGGCTAAGACTACTCTTCAGGCTAAGATAGAAGGCATGAAGCTTGGAGCGGATGTCTATATAGAGAAACCTTTTTCTGTGGAATATCTTAAGGTCTGTGTATCCAACTTGCTAAGTAATCGTGAGAAACTTCGTGTTGCTTTTGTCCATTCTCCTTTTGAGCAGGTTAACAGCATGGCTATGACGAAAGCGGATGAAACTTTCCTTAAGACATTGAAAGAAGTGGTAGTGGCAAATATGCAGGATCCTGACTTTAATCTGGATGATATGGCGAGCCAGCTGAACATGAGTCGTTCGAGTCTTAATCGGAAAATAAAAGGTATATTGGATATGACTCCGAATGATTACATTCGTTTGGAACGTTTGAAGAAAGCAGTGCAATTACTCAAAGAGGGAGAATGCCGGATAAATGAGGTTTGCTATATGATCGGTTTTAATACCCCTTCTTATTTTGCTAAATGCTTCCAGAAACAGTTTGGTGTTCTGCCTAAGGACTTTATAAAATAGTGATGAAGAAAGTTTGGAACTATTTTTGCATTGTTTGAGTATATTTTTATATTTTATATCTTAAGATTTCACTACTTTTGGGCTGTTATTTTTATATGAAAATTCTGTCTTAACAAAATAAGGGGAAACATTTAGATTTTATTTTAAAGACTATATTATGAAAGATACATTAATCAACAGAAGAGAATTCCTGAAAAATATAGGGGTGCTTGGAGCCGGGGTGTTGTTGTCAGCAAGTCCTTGGCTTTCTGCTTTTTCGGAAGTTAAGGAGACTTCCAATGAAAAATGCCGTTTAGCTGTTATTGGGCCGGGATCACGGGGACGCTTTTTGATGAGTTTCCTGGTGCAGAACCCTAAAGTGGATATTGTGGCATTGTGTGATATTTACCAGCCTTCCATTGATGAAGGGCTGAAATTGGCTCCGAAAGCCAAGGTTTATGATGACTACCGGAGAATACTGGAGGACAAAACGATTGACGCGGTATTGGTGGCTACTCCCCTTAATTCCCATTGCCAGATTGTATTAGATGCTTTTGACGCCGGTAAACATGTGTTCTGTGAAAAGACCATAGGCTTTACGATGGAAGAGTGCTACCGTATCTATCAGAAGCACATCAGTACGGGCAAGATATTCTTCACCGGTCAGCAGCGCCTTTTTGACCCGCGATATATAAAAGTAATGGAGATGGTACACGCCGGTACATTTGGCGAGATCAATGCCATCCGTACTTTCTGGAACCGGAATGGAGATTGGAGACGGGAAGTCCCTTCGCCTGAATTGGAGCGTTTGATAAACTGGCGTTTGTATCGCGAATATTCCAAGGGTTTGATGACTGAATTGGCCTGCCATCAGCTACAGATCGGAAGTTGGGCTTTGCAAAAGCTTCCTGAGAAGGTGATGGGACATGGAGCTATCACTTACTGGAAAGATGGCCGGGAAGTGTATGATAACGTAAGTTGTATATATGTGTTTGATAATGGAGTGAAGATGACGTTCGATTCTGTCATATCCAATAAATTCTATGGTCTGGAAGAGCAAATCATGGGTAATCTGGGAACAGTAGAGCCTGAAAAGGGTAAGTATTATTTTGAGAGTGTAGCTCCTGCACCCGGATTCCTGCAGATGATCAATGATTGGGAGAATAAAGTCTTTGACTCTTTGCCTTTTGCCGGTACCAGCTGGGCACCGGAAACTGCCAACGAAAACAAGGGAGAATTTATTTTGGGAGAACGCCCCAAAACGGATGGTACTTCTTTGCTGCTGGAGGCTTTTGCCGAGGCCGTTATTACCCGTAAGCAACCGAAACGTATAGCCGAAGAGGGTTATTATGCAAGTATGCTGTGCTTATTGGGCGATCAGGCTTTGCAGGAAGAAAAAGTACTTTACTTCCCCGATGAGTATAAAATAGATTATCTGAATCATAAAGCTAAAACAATAGAAGCCGTATGAAAAATACAGTTATTACCGCTCGTCGGAAAAAGATAGAATTGCTGACCTTGCTGGCATGTTTTATTATCGGAAACTTGGCCAATTTGTATGCAATAATTTCCTATAAAACCCCTTTCTCGGAGATGCTGACCTCTATTTTTTATGTCCTGGTATTTTCGTGTGTGCTTTATGCCTTTTGGACTCTATTGCGGCTTTTATTCTATGGAATAAGAAATCTGCTCCTTAAAAAGAAAAGTGAAGTATAGAAATGATTGAAATAGAATTACTTAATTAATACCAATGAGATAATGACAACACGAAGAGATTTTTTGAAGACCATGACTATGGCTTCTGCCGGATTGGCATTGGGTGCTGGTGATATACTGGCAAATCCCACCTTTGCATCGCAAAGAAAGATAACAGATAAGGTGAAGATTGCTTATGTCGGTATTGGCAATCGTGGCGAACAGATTATTGGGGATTTTGCCCGTACCGGTATGGTGGAGGTTGTGGCTTTGTGTGATGTTGATATGGGAGCCCCCCATACGCAAAAAGTAATGAACCTGTATCCTAAGGCAAAGCGTTTCCGCGATTTTCGCCAGATGTTCGACAAGGCAGGCAATGAGTTTGACGCTGTAGCTATAGCAACGCCCGACCATTCCCATTTCCCTATTAGCATGCTGGCTCTGGCATCAGGTAAACATGTATACGTAGAGAAGCCTCTTGCACGTACTTTCTATGAAGGTGAGTTGTTGATGCAGGCTGCATTGAAACGGCCTAATCTGGTTACCCAGGTGGGTAATCAGGGTCACTCTGAGGCTAACTACTTCCAGTTTAAAGCATGGATGGATGCTGGTATCATCAAAGATGTAACGGCTGTAACGGCACATATGAATAACCCCCGTCGTTGGCACAAGTGGGATACAAACATCTATAAGCTTCCTGCAGGGCAACAATTGCCGAAGGATATGGAATGGGATCCTTGGTTGGGAGTAACTCCTTATCATGAATATAACAAGGACTATCATTTGGGTCAGTGGCGTTGCTGGTATGATTTCGGTATGGGCTGTCTGGGCGACTGGGGTGCACATATTCTGGATACGGTTCATGAGTTCCTTGAACTGGGCTTGCCGTATGAAGTGACTATGCAGTATGCCAACGGGCATAATGATTTCTTCTTCCCTTATTCTTCCACGATCCTGTTCCGCTTCCCCCAACGCAAGGGTATGCCGCCGGTTGACATAACCTGGTACGATGGTTTGGATAATCTTCCTCCTATCCCTGCCGGTTATGGTGTATCTGGTCTGGATCCTAACATTCCTACAACAAACCAGGGAGATGCTCCGGCTGCGAAGTTGAATCCTGGAAAGATTATTTATTCAAAAGAACTTACCTTTAAGGGTGGAAGCCACGGTAGTACGCTTTCTATCATTCCGGAAGAAAAGGCAAAGGAAATGGCCGGTAAGTTACCGGAAGTGCCTAAGAGTCCATCCAATCACTTTGAGAATTTTCTGTTAGCTTGTATGGGTCAGGAAAAGACTCGTTCTCCGTTTGAAATTAACGGTGTTCTAGGTCAGGTATTCTCATTGGGAGTAATGGCTCAGCGCCTCAATACGCAGTTGTTCTTTGATCCTCGCACGAAACAAATTACGAATAATGAATTTGCTAATGCTATGTTGGCTGGAGTACCGCCACGTAAGGGATGGGATGAGTTTTATAAAATGTAATAGCATCATATTAAAATAATTAATAGAAGAGATATCAATATGAAAAAGAATTATTTGTTGCTTCTGTTTGTGTTTTGTGCCTCTATGGTTTCAGCACAGAATTGGGAGCCTCTTTTCAATGGAAAGAATCTGAGTGGCTGGAAGAAACTGAATGGTAAAGCCGAATACAAAGTAGTGGATGGCGCTATTGTGGGAGTTTCAAAGATGAATACTCCTAATACTTTCCTGGCTACCAAGAAAACGTATGGTGACTTTATCCTGGAATTTGATTTCAAGATAGACGATGGATTGAATTCTGGCGTACAAGTACGTAGTGAAAGCAAGAAAGACTATCAGAAGGGTCGTGTACATGGCTATCAGTTTGAAATAGACCCTTCAAAGCGTGCATGGTCGGGTGGTATTTATGATGAGGCTCGCCGTAACTGGTTGTATCCTTTGACACAGAATCCGGCAGCTAAAACAGCTTTCAAAAATAATGAGTGGAACAAGGCTCGTATTGAGGCTGTAGGCAATTCTATTGCTACCTGGATTAATGGAGTACCTTGTGCTAATATTTGGGATGATATGACTCCTGTAGGCTTTATTGCTTTGCAAGTACATGCTATTGGTAATGCTGCTGATGAAGGAAAGACTGTTAGCTGGAAGAATATCCGCATTTGTACTATAGATGTAGAACGTTACCAGACAGCTCAGAAAGCACCGGAAATAAATGTTATTCCTAATACAATTTCTCCGAACGAAGCCAAAGAAGGTTGGGCACTCCTTTGGGATGGCAAGACTTCCGAAGGCTGGAGAGGAGCTCGATTGAACTCTTTCCCGGAAAAGGGCTGGAAGATGGAAGACGGTATCCTGAAAGTAATGAAGAGCGGTGGTGCGGAATCTGCTAACGGTGGTGATATCGTGACAACTAAAAAGTACAAGAATTTCATTCTGAAAGTTGATTTCAAGATTACTGAAGGTGCTAATAGTGGTGTGAAGTATTTTGTTAGTCCTGATATGAATAAGGGAGCCGGTTCAGCTATCGGTTGTGAGTTCCAGATTCTTGATGATGACAAGCACCCGGATGCTAAGTTGGGTGTAAAGGGTAACCGTAAATTGGGTTCACTCTATGATTTGATTCCTGCTCCGGCAAACAAGCCTTTCAATAAGAAAGACTTTAATACGGCTATGATTGTTGTGAAAGGTGACCACGTAGAACATTGGCTGAATGGTGTGAAACTCATTGAATACACACGCCAGAATGAAATGTGGGATGCATTGGTTGCTTATAGCAAATACAGAGATTGGCCTAATTTCGGAAATCATGAGTCCGGAAATATCCTTTTGCAGGATCATGGAGATGAAGTTTGGTTTAAGAATGTAAAGATCAAAGAATTGTAATTAATATTATGTCTTCGAAAAGGGCAAGTTGCAGCATTGTGGCTTGCCTTTTTCATTTTTTCTCTAAGAAACACAGACTTGAAAATGCCGAATGTTATTCAACATCTTTATAAATTCTCGTCTTTACACGGTGGATTGCTTTATGCTTGGTTTCCATCGATGCATACACGCGTTGATATAGTGCTGTGCGGCAGGCAAGGCGAAGAGGCCTTGATGCTGGTGGTCGGTGCTATCCATGAAATGCTTTACCATTTGGAAAAGATGGCAAATTATTATGATGCAGAGAGTGAACTGGCATATTTGAACCGTACAGCAATCACGGGACCGCAACCGGTCAGTAAGGAGCTTTATGATATGCTTGCATTTTGTGTAGAATGTTATGCTCGAACTGACGGATGTTTCGATGTTACTATTCATTCGGCTAATTATACACGTAATTCTATTCATAGTATTCAACTGTCACCTCAGGAACATACTCTCTTCTTTTTGCAACCTGGAGTGACTATCAATCTTTCCGGTTTTTTGAAAGGATATGCTTTGGAGAAGATACGGGAGTTACTTCAACAATATGAAGTAGAGAATGCATTGGTTAATATGGGGAATAGCTCTGTATTGGCTTTGGGACATCATCCATTGGCTGATGGGTGGAAGGTTAACTTCGGACAAAGTGCTGTTACGCAAGAAAAAGAATGGCCGGAAATATTTCTTAAAAATGAATGTCTCACAACTTCGGGTAATGATTCGCACGAGCGGAAACATATTATCGATCCTCAGACTGGAAAACTGATAGAGGGGAAAAGGGAAGTAGCAGTTGTTACAGCTAATGGAACTGTAGGTGAGGTGCTGTCGACTAGTTTATTCGTAGCTGATGCTCGTCAGCGGGAACTTTTGAAGGTAGAATTCTGCCCGCGTTTGATTCTTGATCTTTAAAATCCTTCATCGCTTTGATATATATGTATGCTATTTCTATATAGTATAAAAGACATGACAAACAAAAATGGTGGAATAAGAAGAGAAATGTATATTCTGAAAAGTAAGGATTGCGTCAGAAAAAGTAATTATCCAGTCAAGGAGGTATCCTAAGATACAATTGACGTAATTATTCCATACGTTGAATCTTTTCTGTTATCTTGTGTGTTTTCGATTCTCTACTTTTGTATCACCATGAAAACATCAATTTTATGAAAACACATTTAATACTTTTCTTATTGTTTTTTATATGGACGTCTTGTGGAAATTCTACAAAGCCGTCTACTTCTACATCAACAGATGACGATTTTGAAGTTCTGGAAGAACGTTTGCCTATAGCAGACCCGTATGTACTCTTTTACGAGGATTGCTATTATGCATATGGAACAAATGTCCGGGGATTCGAAGTTTATACTTCTACCGATTTAAAACATTGGCATCGGAACCGCAATTTAGCTTTGTCACCCGAAGATTCTTGGGGGAATAAAGGCTATTGGGCTCCTGAAGTGTATTATGTAGAGTCGTTGAAGAAGTTTTATATGTTCTATACAGTAAACGAGCAAGTTTGTGTTGCTACTTCCGATTCGCCTGAAGGACCGTTTGTGCAGGATGTGAAGCAGCCTCTCTTTGGTAGTGAAAAGAATATTGATCCTTCTCTTTTTATAGATTCCGATGGTAAAGCATATCTCTATTTTGTCCGTTTCACGGGTGGAAACGTCATTTGGTGTGCGGAAATGAATCCTGATCTGAAAAGCTTGAAAGAGGAAACATTGATGAAGTGTATTGAAGCACAGGATGAGTGGGAGCGCAAACAGGCTACTGTAGCTGAGGGACCTTCCATATTGAAGCAGAATGGAGTTTATTATTTGCTTTACTCAGCCAATCATTTTGAAAGTAAGGATTATGCTGTAGGTTATGCCACCTCGGATTCTCCTTTCGGACCTTGGGAGAAATATAGTGGAAATCCTATTCTTAGAAGAGATATGGATCAGACTGCGAGGTTGTCGGGTACTGGCCATGGTGCTCCTTTTATCTGCGAAGACGGAAGCTATAAATACATATTTCATGCTCATGCCAGTGAAGAGAAGGTGCAACCTCGTTCTTCCTATATCAAGGATCTTACTCTGTCGGATAAGGGGATAGTCTCTATTCATGGAACAGTTATCCGACCTGTAGTTGTGAAGTAACTAATGAATAATTAAGATAAACTTTTGGATTTTATGAGACGATTGATGACGCTATTGCTGGGATTTGCTGCCCTGGCGGGATGTACCTCACCCCAATCTGAGCAGCATGTGAAGAATGAATTGCGTGCACCTGCCTATCCGTTGGTTACTATCGACCCTTATACAAGTGCGTGGGCTTTTCAAGATAACTTGTATGATGGTGCAGTGAAACATTGGACCGGTAAGAGCTTTCCTCTGATTGGCGTAGCTAAAGTAGACGGACAAACTTACCGTTTCATGGGAGCGGAAGAACTCGAATTGAATTCTGTGGTTCCCAATTCGGAGCAGGAAGACTGGGTAGCGAAATATACAGTGGTACAACCGGCTGAAGGTTGGCAGAATATGGACTTTAATGATAGCCGCTGGAAAGAAGGCAAAGCTGCTTTTGGAACCATGGAGAATGAGCATACTGCCAAGACGCAATGGAGTGAAAAGTATATTTGGGTACGCAGAACTATAGACCTTCAGGAAGATTTGGCTGGTAGGAGTGTATACCTTGATTATTCACATGATGATGACGTAATTATTTATATCAATGGTGTCAAAGTGGTGGATACGGGTAATGCTTGTAAGAAGCATGCCCAGGTGAAGCTTTCGGATGAAGTAGCTGCTTCTTTGAAGAAAGGGAAGAACTTGATAGCTGCATATTGCTACAATCGTGTAGGAAATGCCTTGTTGGACTTTGGATTATTGGTTGAACAGGAAAACTATCATTGCTTTGAACAGACTGCCGAACAAACTTCGGTAGATGTACAAGCTATGCAGACCTATTATACATTTATTTGTGGGCCGGTTGATCTGAAACTGACTTTTACTGCTCCTTTGTTTATGGATAATCTGGATTTAATGACTCGTCCGGTTAATTATCTCTCGTATGAAGTTGTTTCCAGAGATGGTAAAAATCATCAGGTGGATTTGTATTTCGAGGCCTCTCCTCAATGGGCGGTTGATGTACCTCATCAGAAATCTATAGCTGGCAGTTTTGAAGAAGGCGATTTGCTGCTTTTACGTACCGGAAGCCAGAGTCAGGAGATTCTGAAAAAGAGAGGGGATGATGTCCGGATTGACTGGGGTTATTTTTATTTAGCTGGTAAAAAGGATAATGCGACTTATGGTATCGGCGATGGCAAGACTTTGCGTAAGAGCTTTTTGGAGAATAAATTAGATGCGCCGGCTACTGATGGTTATGATAAACTGGCTTTGGTATGTTCGTTAGGAGAGACAAAGAATGCTGATGGTTATCTGATGCTGGGATATGATGATATTTATTCTATCCAATATTTTGGTGACAATTTGCGCCCTTATTGGAATCGTTCAGGGAAAGAAACGATTGTTTCTCAGTTCCAGAAAGCTGCAGTTGACTATCAGAAACTGATGAAAGATTGTGCTGCTTTTGATAAGAAATTGATGGAGGAAGCTACCGCAGTGGGCGGTCGTAAGTATGCTGAACTTTGTGCATTAGCTTATCGTCAATCTATAGCTGCCCATAAACTTGTAGAAGCTCCGAACGGTGAACTATTGTTCCTTTCTAAGGAGAACTTCAGTAACGGTTCTATTGGAACTGTTGATATTACATATCCTTCGTCTCCTTTATATTTACTTTATAATCCGGAATTGGCCAAAGGGTTGCTTAATCATATTTTCTACTACAGTGAAAGTGGTAAGTGGACTAAACCGTTTGCTGCCCATGATGTCGGTACTTATCCACTGGCTAATGGACAGACATACGGTGGCGATATGCCTCTGGAAGAGAGCGGTAATATGTTGCTGGTGACTGCTGCCATTGCTGCCATAGAGGGAAATGCGGACTATGCAAACCGTCACTGGGCTACATTGACTACTTGGACTGATTATCTGGTGGAATATGGTCAAGATCCGGGAAACCAACTCTGTACAGATGATTTTGCAGGACACTTTGCTCACAATGCTAATCTTTCTATAAAAGCTATATTGGGTGTTGCTTCTTATGGTTATTTGGCCAATATGCTGGGAAAGACTGAAGTTGCTGAGAAATATACAAATAAAGCAAAAGAAATGGCTGCCCAATGGGTAGAGATGGCCGATGATGGCGACCACTACCGTCTGACATTTGACAAGGCAGATACTTGGAGTCAGAAGTATAATTTGGTATGGGATAAACTGATGAATTGGCAGATATTCCCGGAGAAAGTAGCTGAAACGGAAATTGCATACTATCTGACCAAGCAAAATCGCTATGGCTTGCCACTTGACAGTCGTGAGACATATACCAAAACAGACTGGATTATCTGGACTGCTACTATGGCTAAGGATAAGGTTACTTTTGAAAGTTTTGTTGATCCGGTTTATAGCTTTATGGATGAGACCGTTGATCGTATCCCAATGTCTGATTGGGTCTTTACAGACAGTCCAAAACAACGAGGCTTCCAAGCTCGTTCGGTGGTAGGCGGATATTTCATTAAGATGCTTGAAGAGAAACTGCATACTAAATAGTATGCAGTTTTATCAAAAGTTTCGCTATATAGAAAATATATATTATAATCTTGTCGAGAAATATCTGTAGGGGCGTATTTTGGTTTTATAATTGCACTTCTTGAAAAGATTGTTCTATTGTTTTTTCTTATAAAGAGATAATTTTGCTTCGTGAAAAACAAAAATTTCGTTTAATGTAAATCTAATAATAAGCCTATGGTATAAAGAGAAACAATTTTTGATTGATTTGATTTGCTAGCTAAAATATGCTTGCAAGACACTGTATTAATAAAAAATACGGAATATTCATCTTCCGTAATATTTCTAATCTAATATCTATAAAACATGTCTAAGAAAATCTTATTTTTATTTTTTTGCGTGTTTGCACTTGCAGCACATTCTCAGAATGTTGTAATAAAAGGTTCTGTAACGGATGTTAATAAGGAACCTTTGTTGGGTGTGAATATTAAGGTAAAGGGGACTTCTACAGGTACCATTACCGATATCGATGGTAACTTCTCAATAAATGGGCCAAAGGGTGCTACACTTGTAATTTCTTATATTGGTATGGTGACCCAAGAAGTGGAGTATAAAGGACAGCCTCTGAATGTTGTATTGAAAGACGATTCCCAGGCTCTGGAAGAGGTGGTAGTTGTAGGTTATGGTTCGATGCGTAAGAAAGACCTTACGGGTTCCGTAGTACAAGTGCGTCCGGACAAGATTGCTAATGATAATCCCAAGACAGTACAAGATGTCTTACGCGGTACACCAGGTTTGACGGTAGGATACGGTGAAAGTGATGCCGGTGCTAAAGGTGGTGGCTCAATGAAGATTCGTGGTCAGCGTTCAGTTTATACCGATGGTGGGCACAATGATCCATTACTTATTCTTGATGGAATGTTCTTTTATGGTGAGCTTTCTGAAATCAATCCGGATGACATCGCACAGATTGATGTGTTGAAGGATGCTTCTGCTGCTGCTGTTTATGGTGCACGTGCTGCGAATGGCGTTATCATTATTTCTACCAAAAAGGGTAAGCAGGGTAAGCCGACAATCAATTTTACAGCTAGTATCGGATTGACTCAAAAAGCTGCTTATCGTGACAGGTGGCAGAGCCCGGAGGCATATCTGCAACATTATGTGGACTGGAAAGAAAAAAATACGTATGGTGTAAATGCTGAAACCGGTGAATATGCCGCTTACTCAAGGCCGGGTAATGAATATACTTCAAAACCGGGTTACTTCCGTAATCCTAATAACCTGGACGATGTGTCTTTGGAAGCGTGGAGAGGTTATACTACCAATGATGAAGGAGAATCAGACCTGAGTATTTGGGCAAGACGTTTGGGATTTAGACCTAATACAGCTTTGATGGATAATCTTTTGTCCGGTAAGGTAATGGACTGGCAGGACAAAGCATTCCGTCTGGGATTCAATCAGGATTATAATGCCAGCATCAGTGGTGCCGGTGAGAAGATTGACTATTACATGTCATTAGGTTACTTGCGTAATGAAGGTGCTTTTGTAGATGATACTTATCGTGCTATTCGTGGTAATTTCAAATTGAATGCAAAAGTAACTGATTGGTTTGAAATAGGTGCCAACATCAATTTCCAGGATCGTTCAGATGGTGAAATCGGTATGAATAAAGGTGGTTTCATGGAAAACAGTCCCTATGCAGTATTTAAGGATGACGAAGGTAATTATGTACAAGACCCTTTGATGTTCCAGTATGACCGTAATAATCTGACAAACTGGTATTACGAAAAACAGTTTTTGGAATTACAGAAAGGATATACCACATTCAATACGATTTTTAATGCGAAATTGAAATTGCCGTTTGGCATTACTTATACATTCAATGCTGCTCCGCGTCTTCAGTATTTCCATGATCGTTACTTCATGTCTGCTGAACGACCGAATTCTAAACCAACTGACCGTGGAGTGAATCGCGAACAGGCTAAACGTTTCGACTGGTCTTTGAATAATACCATCACTTGGGATAAAATGTTTGCCGATAAGCATCATGTTATTGTGACTTTGGCACAAGAAGCTGAAGAACGTCAGTATTGGTCAGACCGTATTGAAGCCCGTAACATCTTGCCATCTGATGTACTTGGATTCCACAATACACAAAATGGCGATAAGTCGGCAAGTTCGTTTAGAAGTGATGACTCACATCAGACTGCTGATGGTTTAATGGGACGTGTGTTCTATTCTTATGATGATCGTTATATGGCTACTTTCACTATGCGTCGTGATGGTTATTCAGCTTTTGGCTCTTCTAATCCTTACGCTTACTTCCCTTCCGGTGGTTTGGCATGGACTTTCTCTAATGAAAAGTTCTTCCAGCCGTACACTCACATCATGAGTACTGGTAAGTTGCGTGTATCTTTCGGTAAGAATGGTAACCGTTCGCTGGCTAATCCTTATGAAGCTCTTGCTAACCTCTATCCGGGTGGTGGAAAGATGCAGGGCTATATTACATCTTCTGGCGATTTATACTTGATGCGTTACTTAATGGCTCAACGCATGGAGAATCCGGGGCTACAGTGGGAGAAGACACAGTCTTGGAATTTTGCCTTAGACTTTGGTTTCTTGAATGATCGTATAACCGGTACATTGGAATATTACCGTATGAGTACCAAAGATATGATTATGGGACAGCGCTTGCCTAACTTTACAGGTTTTGAAAGTATCACGACCAATTTGGGACAAGTTGATAACAATGGTTTGGAAATTGCTTTGAACACGTTGAATATTGATAATAAGAATTTCCAATGGAGCACAACATTTAGCCTCTCATACAATAAGAACCGTATTAAACATCTATATGGTGATTATGAAGATATATTGGACGCTTCAGGCAATGTGATTGGTAAAAAAGAAGCTGATTACGTGGGTAATGGCTGGTTTATTGACAGACCTATCAGTGCCATTTGGGACTATAAAGTGACCGGTATTTGGCAGAAAGATGAAGTAGAGGAAGCAAAAATATATGGTCAGGTTCCGGGTGATCCAAAGGTATGGAACAATCCGGCTAACGATGAATATGATGCTGATGGAAATCTGAAGAAGGTTATTTATAACAATGATGATAAAGTATTCCAAGGACAAACGGCGGCTCCCGTAACTTGGGCATTACGTAATGACTTTACTTTGTGGAAAGATTTGACATTATCTATCAATATTTACTCTCGTATGGGTCATAAGAGTTTGGAAAGTATGTATCTGAACAATGACGACGATGGTGGTGGTATGACTTACCGTTTAGTGAATAAAGAAGCTAAAGAGTATTGGACAGTAGATAATCCAAGCAATAAATATGCGCGTATTGAAGCACAAGGTCCTGAAGGCGCCAGAGGAGCCCGCAGACTTTATAACCGTTCTTTTGTCCGTTTAGAAAATATTTCAATAGGCTATACATTGCCCAGACAATGGACAAAAAGAGTAGATATTGAACGTGCTAAGGTATATGCTACAGTTCGGAATGCTGCTGTATGGGGCTCTAAGGACTGGGAATATTATGGTGACCCGGAAACAGGCAATTATGCTTCTCGTATTTGGACACTGGGACTTAACTTAACATTCTAAATCTTTTAACTCAAGAATAAATATGAAAAACTATATTCAAAAATTTATTTGCAAGGGATTTATCCTGATGGCCGGAGCTTCAATGGTGCTGACCGGTTGTAAAGAAAGCTTTTTGGAACCTGATCCGCAAACCATGTTCAAACCTAGTGAAGTGTTTACTACAGAAGATGGTATTAGGTCTGTGTTGGCTATCTGCGATCGTCAGTTGAAGAGAAACTATGTGAGTGAAGATTCTCGTGAAATGATGGCGTTGGCTACAGAATACACTTTCTCTGATTTGATGGTACCTGCTGCGACTGATAAATCAGGATTCCTTGATAATGTAGATAATATGTTGCGTTCGAATAGCGATCAAAGTACAGAAAAAAACTTAGGTCGTACAAACAGCATCTATTTCTTTTGGCGACAAGGGTATGAAGGTGTTCGAAATGCCAATACAATACTTTCATTTATAGATGGTGTCCCTATGGATGAGACGTTAAAGAAAGAATATATTGGTCGTGCCTATTTCCATCGTGCTTATCGATATTATGCATTGGTATTTCAGTATGGGCATGTGCCTTTACTTACTAAATTGACATCATCTCCTAAATTGAGTTACCATTCTACTCACAGGGATGCAATTCTGGAGAAGATGGCGCTTGATATGGAATTTGCAGTTCAGTGGGTGCCCGACCAGAAGGATATGCAATACATCGGTATGGTGAATAAGGGAGCTTGTCGTATGTTGCTTTCCAAGTTATATCTGGCTCTGGGTAGATATGAGGATGCAAAGAAACAGCTGGATATTTTGATTGACGAGTCCGGTTATTCATTAATGACTAATAACTTCGGTACCTTCTTTGAAGGTGGTGAACCTACCTCTTGGCCCATTACGCGCAACGTGATTTGGGATTTACATCGTCCTGAGAACAAGTTGATTACAGCTAACAAGGAAGTTATTATGGGTATGCCCAACCGTGGTGCAGCTGCCGAATCGTTTATCCCGATGCTGAGTATGCGTATCATGTATCCTTTCTTCTTTGATGGTAGAATCAAGATGCCCGACGGTAAACAGGCGTTGTATAACCTTGATCGTACTAATAGCAAATACCGTGTGGAATATGATTATATGCGTGGCTTGGGTCGTGGTATTGCAACTTTCCGTACCAGTACTTTCTATCAGGATGGATTGTGGGCTGTAAATGGCAAGATGGATGAAACGGATTTGCGCCATAGTTCAGAAACTGGAAACTGGATGCACATGGAAAATTTGCGTTGTAACAATGTAGACTCCGAATTCTATGGACAGAACATTATGCTTCATTCCGACAGAGATTTTTGGGGTAAAGATAAAGATGGAAATCCCGTGTTGGTTACCGCAAAGGGACAATTATTATGTTCCGATACAATTCGACGCTGGTATGATGTGCCTCATTATATTTTCTGTCTGGATGATGTTGTCAACCAAGCTTTGATTAAAAATAATGGTCTTGAAGGAGCTACTGAGGGTAGTGTTGCCGATTGGTATCTCTATCGTTTGGCAGAAGCTTACTTACTTCGTGCTGAAGCTAAATTCTACATTAATCCGAGTGATCCGACTATCAAGGATGACCTGAATATCATCAGAAAACGTGCACAATGTTCTGAGCTCTATACTGGCAATGTGACTATCGGTGATATTATGGACGAACGTGCACGTGAGCTTTTCTATGAAGAGTGGCGTAATGTAGAGTTGACTCGTGTATCTCTCTGCTTGGCTCGCAGTGGAAGACCGGATGAATGGGGCAATACCTATAATGTGGAAACTTTTGACAAACAAACCGGTACAGATCTGGATGGCGGTAGCTATTGGTACCAACGTTGTGTACGCAAAGGTATGTACAACAAGGGTGTAACGATTCGTGTTGATGCCACTAAGACAGACATTAATTTCATTATGGGTAAGCATAATATTTATTGGCCGATTCCTTATAATGCTATTGAGGCTAATAAAAATGCCAAGCTGTGGCAGAATGTAGGTTATACAGAATACGACCCTGCTACTCCTATATGGAATACTTGGGAAGAAGCCGTAGCTGATGAAGATAAAATTTAATCAATCACTTTCGCTGTAGTGCGAAAAGAATATTGGAGGTATATAGGATCGGCAAAGTCAGAATGGTGAATCGCTGTGAGAAATATACCTCCATTTTCTTTTTATCATAAATGTTTGTTCTGATGAAAAAGTTACTTATAATATCGGCATTATGTTGCCTGACGGCATGTTCTTCATCATCGTCAAAGGTGGAAGATGATCCGGAAGATCAACCGAAGAATGTATATTATAATCCGGTTATAAACTACAGTTTGCCTGATCCTTCTGTTATCAGAGGAGAGGACGACTATTTTTACTTATATGCTACTGAAAACATTCGTAATCTGCCTATTCATCGTTCCAAGAATTTAGTAGATTGGGAATATGTGGGTACGGCTTTTACAAATGATACTCGTCCGGATTTTGAACCCAAAGGAGGATTATGGGCTCCAGATATTAATAAAATAGGCGATAAATACGTGCTTTATTATTCCATGTCCGTTTGGGGAGGAGAGTGGACTTGTGGCATCGGATGTGCTACTGCCGATAAGCCCGAAGGCCCTTTTAAGGATCATGGAAAAATGTTTCGTAGCAATGAAATCAATGTGCAGAATTCTATTGATCCTTTCTATATAGAGGAAGGAGGACGAAAATATCTGTTTTGGGGCAGTTTCCGGGGCATTTATGCTATCGAGCTATCAGATGATGGACTTTCCCTTAAAGAAGGTGCTACACCCCAAAAAGTGGCAGGAACTGCCTACGAAGGCACTTATATTCATAAGAAGGATGGTTATTACTACTTTTTTGCTTCAATAGGTACTTGCTGTGAAGGATTGAACAGCACATATACAACAGTAGTAGGACGTTCAGAAAATCTTTTCGGCCCTTATGTTGATAAAAAGGGCGGGAATATGCTCGACAATAAACATGAAATCCTGATTCATAAGAATAGTGCTTTTGTAGGCACCGGCCATAATTCTGAGATTGTGACGGATAATGCCGGTAATGATTGGTTTTTCTATCATGCGGTAAGCGTAAAAAATCCCGAAGGACGTATGTTGCTGATGGATAAGATTGAGTGGAAAGATGGATGGCCATCTGTAAAGGGTACTTCTCCATCAATAGAGGCAGAAAAACCAGTATTCTAACAACTATAAAACAAATGCGATTATGAGACTAAAGAGATTGTTTTTTGGAGTAATGCTTTTAGCGGGCATTACAAATGTAGGGGCTATGGAGCATTCTCTGGGAGATGTTTCAACCTCTATTTCCTTAAAAGTTCCGGGTAATGACGCCCAACACTATTCACTGACACTTCAGAAGCAGCAGGACGGCATATATACTTGCCAGTCTTCCGAGCAGTTGCCATTGGCTATTACCCGCCAGGTAGTGGATAAAGATGGCAAGCAGCGTATCAACG